>CEAF01056728.1_pt1 | contig 101060 bp, 78 predicted proteins | sample 557431 | NCBI WGS metagenome assembly CEAF01 (sample SAMEA3182068, study PRJEB8094) | gut metagenome | biome: human; feature: gut; material: Stool; isolation source: human stools | place: Canada | collected 2013-11-18 | reverse complement strand
AAAAACGCCCGCAGGATTTTCTCCTGCGGGCAGCGTGTTGTCAGCTATCCCAAGGCTTGTATTCTGTTACAGTTTTCAAATAGGTTTCGGGATCGCCGTTCAAGATAAGGTCTGCATACTCCAAAGGAGCGTTGTAGATCAAATAATCCAGCTCTGACCGCTGATACATATTGTCAGCAATCTCGTTCTCAACGGCGATAGTGTCAATCGCAATCATACTGCCGTCGCTGAATTTCACTTCCACACAGCAATTATCCATATTGTAGGCACAAGATATTAAGGTTTTCATGGTATGTCCTCCATAATTCGTAATATAAAGCGAAAATCCCGTCTGACTTCCTGTTAGAAATCAGACGGGATTTGTCCGTATGCACCCCGGAAACCGTCAGCTAACAGTTGATAAGTAAATTAGTTCCTTATCACTGTTAAGCCAAGGTTTTTCAGGCTTGAAGGTAGTGCTACTACACCACTGCTACACCAGTGAGTCTCAATGTGACAAAAATTTTGAGATCGAGGTCAAGTTTATAGATAATATCTTACCGGACTTCATTTTCGATGGAGTCCGGATTTCTATATCCAGAAGCAGCATTTCCTGTGTCGGCAAAAAGTACAACAATTTCGTTTTGAATGCTATTGATATTTTTGCCGATGGCATGGTATACTATGTAATAGATTAACGTGGTTTTTTGATGGATTTTATGGTGGAGGATCATGGATGCGATATCTTTCAGTTGCTGAAATAGCGAAAAAATGGGATGTGTCCGAGCGCAGTGTTAGAAATTACTGCGCCCAGGGGCGTGTGAACGGTGCGTTTCTTACCGGCAAGACATGGAACATTTCGGAAAACGCAGAAAAGCCGGAGCGTACCAACAAAAGAAAAGATAAACCGACTACTCTGTTGGATATTCTGAAAGAACAGAAGGCAAGTAAATGTTCCGGTGGGATCTACCATAAAACACAGATCGAATTGACATACAATTCCAACCATATGGAAGGAAGCCGCCTGACACACGATCAAACCCAATATATCTTTGAAACCAACACCATCGGCGTAGAAAAAGAAGTGCTGAATGTGGATGACGTGATCGAAACAGCAAATCACTTCCGCTGCATTGACATGATTATTGATCATGCAAAAGCAGCTCTGACGGAGAAGTTCATCAAAGAACTTCACTTGGTTTTGAAAAACGGCACCAGCGATTCCAGAAAAGATTGGTTTGCTGTTGGCGAGTATAAGAAACTCCCGAATGAAGTCGGCGGCAGAGATACAGCCCTTCCGGAAGAAGTTGCCGATAAAATGAAGGCCTTGCTGACGGAATACAACGCCAAGGAAAAAAAGACTTTTGAGGATATTCTGGACTTCCATGTGAAATTTGAGCAGATTCATCCGTTCCAGGACGGCAACGGTCGTGTGGGCAGATTGATCATGTTTAAGGAGTGTCTGAAATACAATATCGTTCCGTTCATCATTGAGGACGATCTGAAGATGTTCTATTACCGTGGATTGAAGGAATGGAACAATGAAAAAGGCTATCTGACAGATACCTGCCTGACCGTACAGGATAAGTATAAAGCGTATTTGGATTATTTTAGGATTGCATATTAAGCAAGAAGCGAGGTGCAGCTATGTCAGCAGAAAAGAACTGGCAATTTGAACTTGAAGAATCATAAAAAATAAAATCCCATGCAATAAATCGTCCTTTCCGTGCATTACACGGATGACAGGAGATGGAAACCTATGCTCAGTATGCTGATGACAACCGAATATGCTCCGGCAGAGGATCGGCACGAGCTGCAGCAGTTGCTGATCCACATTGCCGGCGGTGAGCGTGAAGCGCTGGCGGAGCTGTATCAGCGCACGAGATCGGCGGTGTACGGCTTAGCGCTGTCGTACCTCAAAAACGCGCAGGACGCGCAGGATCTCACACAGGACGTCTATGTGCAGGTGTGGGATTGCGCGGCGCAGTACCGGCCCACCGGCTCGCCCATGGGCTGGCTGCTGGCCGTATGCCGAAACCTGTGCCTGACGCGCCTGCGGCGGGAAGAACGCCATGCCGCCCTCAGCGAGGAGGAATGGGACGCCATTCCCGCGCGGGAGTGCGGACTGGACGCCGACGAGCGTGCGTTGCTGCAAGGCGCATTGGCAAGCCTCGCTGACGAGGAGCGGCGCATCGTGCTGCTCCACGCTGTCACGGGCCTGAAGCACCGGGAGAGCGCGGCGCTTCTTGAGCTGCCGCTTCCCACCGTCCTGTCGAAATATCACAGAGCATTGAAAAAGATGCGCAGCTTTCTGGAAGGAGATGACGCCCGATGACCAATGAAAAAATGGAGCAGAGGCTGGCTGCGGCGCTTGAAAAGACCGCGCCGGATGATGTGAACGGCGTTCTCTCCCGCTGTGAAGAGCGGAAAGGAACGGTAATTCCCATGACAACAAAGAAAACGGCAAATAGAAAATGGACATCGCTCATTGCCGCCTGCCTTGCTGTAATGCTGCTGGGCGGCGGAGGCGTGTTCTACCAGCGAGCGAACGCGGTGGCGTCCGTGGTGTCGCTGGATGTGAACCCGAGCATTGAGCTGAAGGTGAACCGGAGCGAAAAGGTTCTCGTCTGTACGCCGCTCAACGAGGATGCAAAAGCCATCCTTGCGGATATGAGCAATGGAGCTGACCTCAAGGGGGCAAAGCTCGATGTGGCGGTAAATGCCATCGTGGGAAGTCTCGTGCGCAACGGTTATCTCGACAGCATTTCCTCCGCCATCATGATCTCAGTGGAGGACAAGGATACCGCCCGTGCGGAAAAGCTCCAGCGTGAGCTGACCAGCACTGTGGACGGTGTTTTGCAGACGAGCGAAGCAAAGGCCGCCGTCCTGACGCAGACGCTCACGCAGGACGCGGGGCGGGAACAGCAGGCCCGGGAAAACAACATTTCCACCGGAAAAGCGGCGCTGGTGAACCACGTGCTCGCACTCAACTCCGCACTCAAGTTTGACGCGCTGGCAAAGCTCTCCGTCGAGGAACTAAAGGATCTCGCGGAAGCGGGTGCGCCTGCCATGCCGATCGGTATGGATGCAGCCCGTACCGCTGCGGAGGAGTATGCCGGAACGACGGCGGTGGATTCCGTTACAGCGGAGGTCGATTCCGAACTGGACGAATTTCCCGCCCACTACGAGGTGGAGCTGCACACGGCATGGGGCGAGTTCGAGTATCTGGTAGATGCTTACACGGGAAAGGTGATCAGCGGACAGAAGGACTTGCTGACCACTGCTTCCACGCCTTCCACGCCAAATGTGACAACGAAGCCCTCTGATCAGAAACCCGATCCGTCCGGAACAGCGCAGGACATTGGCTACGCCAAGGCAAAATCTATTGCCCTGAATCACGCAGGTGTGAGTGAAAATGAAGCGTATGACATGGATATCGAACTGGACGATGAGGATGGAATACTCGTCTACGAGGTCGAGTTCAAATCCGGCAATATGAAATATGACTACGAGATCAACGCCGCCACCGGCGCGATCCTCAAGCATGAGTCGGAGTTGGATGACTGACGCGCAAAGCACTCCAGTAAAGCATATTTGGATTACTTTCGGATCGTGTATTAGGCAAGCCGATTTTTAAAACATCAACCGCTTACCCGCGGCATACACAGCAGGTGCCGAAGCCGCAAACCCACATCAGAGAATCCGTTTTATAGGTTGAAAGGGACTCCCTTGACCGCTTTTGCAGTCAAGGGAGTCCACTTTACATATATTGCGATCACTTCTCCGCGTACAGCCGCCACAGGAACGTCACGATCTGCGCTCTCGTGCAGCCGCTGCCGGGGCTGAAGGTGGAGCTTGTTGTGCCGTTGGTGATGCCGTTGTCCGTGGCCCACTTCACCGCTTCGGCGTAGTAGGCGTCGGCGGCCACGTCGCTGAAGGCAGGCGCACCGTCGGCGGACGCCTTGGACGCCCGGAACAGGAAGGTCATGCCCTGAGCCCGGGTGCAGGTCGCGTCGGGGGCGAACCGGCCGTCAGCCGTGCCGGTGGTGATACCCTGACTCAGCGCCCAGCGAACGGCCTCCGCATAATAAGCGTCACTGGGAACGTCCGTTAGATCCATGGCGTAGTTCACCACTGGAGCCCCCGCCGCCCGCCACAGGAAGGTGACGATCTGGGCCCGGGTGCAGGGCTGATTGGGACCAAACAGGCCGTCGCCGATGCCGCCGGTGATGCCCTTCTTCTGCGCCCATTTCACAGCTTCGTAGTAATACGCATCGGTGGGAACATCCCGGAAGGGGCTGATCTTCGCTTCCTCCGTGAATGCAGCCTTGACCTCCACCCTTCCGGCGGGCATGATAAAGGTAAATCTGCCATCGCCCTTGTCGGTCAGTTCAAGCTCCTTGCCGTTTTTGTCAAGCACCTTGAGGCTGTCCAGCTCATAGCCCTCGTCCGGTTCCGCCGTGACGGTCACGCGGTCGCCCTGGCTGGCGTTCTTCGGGCTGACGCTCACGCTGCCGTTTTCCGTCTTATCCGGAATTCCGACGGCATAGCGGGGATCAGAGTCATCCCGGCCGGACGAGGGCGAACCTCCGTCCCTCGACCAGTTTGCCGTAACGGTCACGCTGCCGTCCGGCATGGTGAAGATCGTTTCTTCGGCGTTGGGATCATCAAAGACAACATTGCTGCCGGACGTCCAGCCGTTGAAGGTGTAACCGCTGCGGCTGCCTGCGCGGACGGTGACAACGCTTCCCGCCGCATAGCTTCCCGCACCGGAGACATCCGCATAGCTGCCGTTCACAGTGACGGCGTACCGGGTCTGCCGGGTGATCATCGCCATCTGCTGCGTGGATTCATTGCCCACGCTGTCCTTCGCGCTGAGGAAAAGGACGCCGGTATTATCCGCTCCACGCAGCACACCGGAAACGGTAAAGCGGCCGTCGCTGCCGGCGGTGACAGACTGGGCGGCAGACTGACTGGTTTTTCCATAAATGATCTCGCTGCCGGCATCCGCCGTGCCGGTGACGGCGTACTCGCCGGTGTCCCGATCAGCGAAGAACACCGGGTCGGAGAGGGTCAGCACGGGGGGCGTTTCGTCGCGGCTCACCAGCAGGAACACGCTGGTCACGTCCTTGTTCTGCTTGCCTTCCACCCGGAGCATCAGACTGCCGGTGAAATCGGGGATGTCATAGCTGTTGGAAGACGTCAGCGTGGTGGGGGAATCTTCATCATCCATCCGCGTAATGGTGATACTGTCGGCGTCGCAATTCACGGTGAGCGTGCCGGGATTTTCACCCACATAGGCGTGGAAGACACCGTTATCTTTGTCGCACTCCTTGTCGCCCACTTTAAAAGAGATCTTCAATTCCTTGTACTCTGGCAGGAACACTCCATCGTCGGCAGACTGCGTTTCTTTGCTGTAATACTTCGCGGTAAGCGCCTTTTGAGTGCCGGTTCCCCCGCTCCCCGCAGTACTGCCCTCTGTACCCTCCGCGGCGCTTGTCTCCTCGCCTTCCATGGAGCCGGTCTCCGTACTCTCTGTAGAGCCCGCCCCTGTACTCTCCGTGAAGTACGGCACCTCTCTATAGGCGCTCACGCCGATTCTGTAGTCCTTGTCCGCCTCGAGATTTTCGGCGGGAACGGACACAGCAGAGTTCTCTCCGCTGGCCTTAACGGCGTTTCCGCCCACGGTCAGCGCCATGTTGATGGAGTTATCCAACTGCCCATCTTTGGATTTTTTGAGGTCATAGCCAAAGCCGGTGTCCTTCCACTCGTTGCCGTCTTTCTGATAGACCGTCACGCGGTAGCCGTCGGCGTCGTCCACCTTATCCCATGCAGCCTTCATCACCTCGTTGCCGACAAAGGTCAGCGTAACGTTTGCCGGAGCAGCAGGCTGATTGCTGTTCGTGTAGTCCACCGTGGTGTCAGACTGCCAGCTGTCGATGGCGGCAAGGGCGTTCACAGTTTTGCTCGCTCCGTTCTCGGTGACCTCAACGCTCTTTTCCGTCATTAGGAAGGAGGTCACATAGTACTCGCCCGTGGGCGCGCGTGTGCCGCTGGGGGAAACAGTGACGGAAATGAAGTTGGAATCTGTCACAATTTGCTCGTCGATCAGGTAGTCCGCGCCGCCCTCTTTCTCGGCAAGATAGGTGCGCAGGGTATACTCTGTGTTCATTTCGGCGTATTCGACCTGGCCGGTTACCTCACCGCTATGCAAGCTCAAATCCAGCTTTTCAAACGGTGTAACGGTAACTCCCTTAGATTTCTCCCTTACAAGCGTAAGGGAGTCTGTATTGACCTCATAAGTCCCGCCACTCTTCAGCCGCAGCAGCACCACGCGGTATTTGTTTCCGTCTACATTCTCGATAAGGTCGGTGCCTGCGTTGATCTCATAGGTGGAATTGATTTGACCGTCCTCACCCACCCAGTTGATGTCGATGCGGTTGGTCTCATCTTTTTTCGTAACAATCAGAGCTTGTTTGATATCCTCCTCGCTCACGCTCTCGTCAAACGCCAGCAGGATATACGGTGTTTCCGCCGGATCGGTGACTTTTACCTCAATCACCTTAGAAGTTTTCACTGCTGCCGTTCGTGAGCACAACGGGCTCCAGAGCCGTCAGCATCAGAGCCTCCTCGCCGTCCTCAAGCGACACCGCCTGCACCACCGGCGTCACGCCGTGGTCCTCCCATTTCCACTCGGGCAGCTTTTTGATCAGCTTGCCCTCAAGATCCCATCCCTTACCCTTTTCGAAGTCGGTTTTGATGATATTCGGAAGAATGACCCACGCGCGCACATCATAGAGCCAGTTCGTCGTCTGTGCCATCGCGCCGAGGTAGACATTGATGTTATTAAACGCATCCTTCATGCCCTCGCTGACGCTGATGCCGCTAATGCGAGCCGTGGTCTGTCCGCCGATGATCAGCTGAATATCCGTTTGCGACAGCTTTGCCCCTCTGAGGCAGGGGATAAAGAAATTACTGGGGATCTGCAAGATGCCCTGCACCTTGCCGTTGGTGCCGATGCCGAGATACAATTTGTCCTTGTTCTCATTCACGCCGCCGAAGGCCCCCAGCTCGATGGAGGATTTCAGAACGATCACATCAAGCTCTGTACTCGGCAGATTGAGCTCGAGCGCCTCCGAGCCGGCAAAGTAGATGCCCGTGTAGGTTTCATTTCCATATTTCCGCTCCTGCCCGTTGAGCTTGAGGGCGTAGCCAAAGCTATCGATGATGGATAACTTCGCGCCTACAATGCCCACGTCACTTGCTGTGAGGGATATTTCACTTGGGCCGATCACCACATCCCCCGTGCCCTCGATGAGGTGGAGATAGGTGCCCGTCAGCGTGCCGCGCAGCTTGATGGGCGGAATGGCAAAGTAATCGCCGTTCACCGTTTTTGCCAGATCCATGAAGCCCGCGCCGCCGCCGTTGAGCTGACCAACGGGAATGGGCGGAATAAGGGGGATGCCGGGGCTTGCCTTGACATAGAAATACAGCGTGTTGGGCAGCAGGCTGCCGTCCTTTTTGCTGCGCGTCAGCTCCAGCTCCGCCTTGGTCTCAAAGAGGTCAAAGACGTTCAGCTCCAGTTCAAAGGCGTAACGCTTGTTGCCATTGAAGGTATTGACCTCGCCCTTGACCTTGGCAAGCTCCAGCGACAGCATTTTTTCGGTGTCAAAGCTGCCTTTCGCGTGGACGCCGTTGACCTTGAATTCATTCCCCTTCAAGCCGTAACCCAGCTTTTCCAGCGAAAATTCCGCGCCGTCGAAGATGGTCTGAAAGCCGATCTCGCCGCTGAACACAAGGTTTCCCGCCGCGTCGGCGGCGGCGTTCCTCAGCTTCACCGTGGCGTAGGGAATGTCCACATAGACGATGGCATCGTTGTTCTCGGGGGCAATGCCAAATGTAAAGCCGTCCCTCGTGAGGGAGATTTTCAGGTCATTTTCCGCTCCGGTTTTGGGCTGGTAGAATTTGAAGGTAGGCGCGTTCAAACTCACGCCGCTTTGCTCCACGGTTCCGTTCTTGTGGATGACGAGCTTGCCGCCGCTGCCCCACGTCGCCGTGACGGAGGGAGACAGCAGCGCCGCCCCGCCGGTGAAGGTGAAGGCTTCGCCGTTTGTGCTCTCATAATCGCCGTTGATGAGGGCGGCGGGGTCCTTCTTGTACTGCCGCTTCAGCGCCTCGAGCGCCGCGTCGTCGGCCACGTGTTCCACCGTCACGCCGCTGCCGCTGGAGAAAACGGCCAGCCGCTTGGCACTGATGGAGATATTCACCTTGTCCGGTTCGCTGGGGATGGGCTGCGTCAGCTTCGTCAGGCTGCGGAAGCCCCAAAGGAAGTGTGAGGGAACTATGCTGTAATCGCTTCTATCACCGAAATAATAACCGATCTCATCCCCGCACTCCACCCGGGTGTCGCCGGGGCGGCTGGCCGGCGCTACGCTGACCCTGTTCGGCAGATAGGTCTTGATGGTGCCGCTGTTGCTGTCGCTATATCTATATCCATAATAGTTCGACAGCCCCACAAAGGGATTGGCCCAGTTGTAGCCGTCCGTATAGACCTCGGTGATGTAATTGGAGCACCAATTGCCCCCCGGCGGATAGTCCTGCGCCGTATCCAGATTTTCCACCTTGCTGGTAAGCACGGAGTTTTCGGTGGAAAGCTCTTTCTTCGTTGTATGATCGTAGACGGTGCGGCTCAGCTTGAGGGCGGGGCTGTCAGCGGCGTTTCTGTGACCCATGGCGGCAAAGCCGCTGAGGGTATAGCCCCATCGCGTCTCAAGCTCAATGCCCAGAGAGCCATTAGAATCCGCGCTGGTGATCTTGATAGCGTCAACGCTTGTCAGAACGCCCCATGTGCCGTCCAAAGACAGCTTTGCGATCTCATAGTAGACCGTGGTCGTTCCTGTGACGGTTTTCCCGGACACCGTGGCCGTCAGGTCGTACTCCACCTTGATGGCCTTTGCGGGGCCGTTAAGCGTTTTGTCCACAGAGCTGATGCGCTTCAGGCTGAGCTTGGCGGGATGCACGATATCCCGCTTGTTATCTCCGCGGCCCTTAAATGTAACAAAATTGCAAAACGGCGTCTGCCTGTCTGTGGGGTCGGCGCTGTCCGCCGCCGGGGCCGTGGAGAGCGTGCCGTCCTTCCGCACGATCACGCGAAGATAATCGTTTCGCAGTTCCCACGACCCGCTGTTCAGCTTTTTCGCTGTCACGGTACCGCTGTCGACCGTCTGGATGTCTCCCAAATAGGCCACAGCCTCCGTGGGCAGCAGGCACAGCAGCAGGCACAGCGTCAATAACAGGGTGATCGTTTTTTTCATGATGCGTTTCCCTCCTTGTCTGTCTTGTTGTTCTTTTCTCGTTTCTCTCGCTCATGCAGGCGCATACAGACCACCGTCAGGACAGCGGCGGCCGTAAAGGACGCCACACCCACCAGCACATAGCCGCCTGCGCTGTCCGCCAGCAGCGTCGCGCCGTAGGCCCCCTGGACGGCGGCGCCGGGTGCCCCGCCGATGAAATGAGCCAGCGCGCCGGTCAGACCCAGAGCCAGCGCGGTACACAGGGTTTCCAGCCGCCGCAGCGCCGTCCGCTCCCGCTTTTGGATCAGCCGCAGGGCCGTCTGCTTCACACGCCGGACGCGCTCCGTGGTGTCATACATGCCCCTTCCTCCTTCCCCGAAAAAGTCCTTACACTCTGATAGGGACAAAAATGGAGAAAACTATGCACCAAAAATTGAAAAAATTTCAAAAAAAATCAGACCGTCCTGTCGGACGATCTGATGGAGGCTGTCGATAAAGCGGGAGATTTTCCGCAACGGAAAGGAAGGGTGTGCGCGGGAAACCCAAGAAGGGTGTCCTGCGCCATTGAAATCCTAAGTTTTCAGAACTTTATAAAAGTTCTGAAAACTTGCTCAGCGGGGCGAAAAGACTTTTTCGACACGCTGAATCAGACCGTCCAACAGGACGGTCCGATGAGACTGTATTTACGCCTCGGCTTTCCGCGCCAGCAGCCGGAAGCACAGCGCCGTGGGCAGCGGGACAAAGTAGGCGATGAGCTGAGGCGTCCCCCCGGCGCTGACCAGAAGATTGTAGATGGCGTGGTAAATGATGGCCACGCACAAAAGCGCAAACAGGCAGGCCGCCCGCAGGGGGCGGCTGTCCCACACGGGGCGCAGGACGCCGCCGTACACATTCCCGCAGACCACGTGCATCGCGCCGGTGCCGAAGCCCCGGATCAGCAGAAATAGGATCTGGTCCGCGCCGTTCTGCGTGAGGAAACAGATGTTTTCAAAGGTGGCAAAGCTGGCGGCCACGATGACGGCGGCCAGCCGGAAGCGGGCGAAGGTCGGCTCAAACACTGCCAGAAAGAACAGCAGCGGCAGCAGCTTCATAATCTCCTCCACCACAGGCGCGATCTGGGTGGCGGCATTGACGGCGTCCGCCTGATAAAGCCGGGCGAAGAAGGTGTTGAGGTAGGCAGAGAGCAGACAGGCCCCCATCCCCGCAAGGCAGAACACCAGCGCGGCGCGCTGTCCCCGCTTTAAGGACAGCAGCGCCACCACCAGCGGGGCCGCCATGCAGACGAATACATTTTCGATATAGGTCACGCCTCCACCGCCTTTCGCACTGCGGGCAGAAACAAAAGCAAAACGAGGGTCAGCAGGAAATCGAACCAGAAGTAGGGATTCGTCAGGGTGTCGCTCACCCAGAAGCAGGAGGCCGTCCACAGGGCGTACTCCAGCGCGATGAAGGCCAGTACCGTTCCGTAAAACCGGCGCAGCCGCCCGTTTTCCGTCCGTTTCGCCCAGACGAGCCCCCGCATCGCGCACCACGCCAGCATCATCGTCAAGCCGCACATGAGGACGTTGAGAAGCAAATCGCCGCGGGTGACGTACAGCACGAACTGCGGCAGGCAGAACACCGGTGCCAGCCAGCATAGCCCCGTCCGGGACTGCCGCTCCCCTGCGTCGAGCAGCGTCAGCGTCAGGGCGAGCAAAAAGACATAGCTGGCCAGCCACGCAAGGTCGGAGACGTAAAAAACCTGCGGGGTCTCCTGCCGCAGCAGCAGGTGCAGCGTCCAGTAGAGGGTACCCAGAGCGAAGGTCCCGTAGAAACAGGTCAGCAGAAACCACGGCTGTTCGCGGCTTTTGAGATACGCCCGCAAAGCGGCGCAGAAGCCCGCCGTCACGGCGAGAAACTGCGAGAGATAGTCCCAAAACTCAATCATCGTACCGCTCCTCGTCCGCCGAATCCTCCTCATGCCCGCGCAGTCGGACGCACAGCACCGTCACGCACACGCCTAACGCGAAGGCCAGCAGGCCCACCACGAGATAGCCAAGGCTCCGGCCGCTGAAAACGCCGGCGGCCATGCCGACGCCCAGCGCCGTGTCGGAAAATCCCTCCGTGATGCCGGGCATGACCAGCGCGAGGGAAACGATCACAACGAGACAGGCCGCTGTACCGGCGCAGAGGAGCCCACGGGCACGGCGGCGCTGCCGTTCCCGCTCCAGTTCCCTTGCCCGCCGCTTGGCCGCGGCCAGCCGTTCAGCCGTTGTACGCATCCGTGATCCCCTCCTGTTCCAGCCGCTTTCGCAGCGCGATTTTTCCACGGTAAATGAGGTCCGCCACCTGCTTTTCCCGCTTGCCCATGACGGCGGCGGTCTCCGCGTGGCTCAGTCCCTCGAAATAGACGAGGAACAGCGCCTCCCGGTAGTCCTCGTGCAGTTCCGTCATGCAGGTCCGCAGGAGCCGCGCCCGTTCTGCCGATTGCACGGCTTCCTCCACCAGCTCCCGCGCCTCCGGTTCCTCCGTCAGCGCGTCCAGCGAAAAGCAATTTCCCGCCCGCTTTTTGTGCAGCAGCCGCAGGGCCATGTGCCGCGCCGACTGGTAAAGGTAGGCGCGAAAGCCGCCGTCCCGGATGTGGGGCTTTTTGGCGATGAGATAGGCAAAGACCTCGATCATCAGATCCTCCGCCTCGTGAAGGTCGCAGAGGTAGCCGTCCAGATAGAGGGTCAGCTTGGTGCCGTAACGCTCCATAAGCTCGCCCAGAGCGTCCTCGTCACCGTCGAGATAGCGGCGGTATAGCGTTTCGTCTGTCGTCATTCCGCCGCCTCCCTTCGCCGCGTTTTTCATGATTATAACACGCCCCATGCGCCCTTGTCGATAGAATTGATATACTCGAAAGGCTCCTGCCATCAGTTCCACGCCCCAGGTCGTCGCCGCCCGTGCCAGCAAAAAGCGGATAAAACGCTTGAAGGCCAATTCCGGTTTCTTCATTTCCGCATTGAACGTCTTTTACCTACCATCTCTTGACAGTAGGTAATCATTCTTTGCCGACGCGCAGCGTAGCGGAACGTTCCGTTGTGTTGCAGCACACCTGTTTCGGTACTGGTAATTCTGCAAATGCAACCGCAGGCGTTTCAGACAGTGCCTTCGCTGTACTGGCAGCAGACAATAGCTCACGTTCCCAGCGATAGTATGTAGTTGGTGTGGTTCCTCTCTCCCTGCACCACTGCCTGACTGACAATCCGCTGCTTCTGCAATCCCGAATGGCTCCCGCCCATTCCTGCAGCCGTGCTTGGTGCTTCAACTCTATGGATGTCATGGCGTATCCCCCCTGACGTTAATAGTGGTGGAACGTTTCGCAACTTCCCACCACTATTGTCCCATGTCTGTCCAGCCGCCCTCAGCTTTGACGGTTACCATTTTGCAAAAGTCGGATGAGTCGGTCCCTGTAAACCGCGCCCCGGCCGGGCAGAAAAAAACAGCGGGAAATCTCGAATGAGGTTTCCCGCTGCTTGCGTATGAAGTTACTTCATGGTGCGATACAGGAAGGTCACGATCTGGGCGCGGGTGCAGCCGTTGTTGGGGCTGAAGGTGGAAGCGGACGTACCGTTGGTCACGCCGCTCTCCACGGCCCAGGCCACTGCGTCAGCATAGAAAGCATCGGCCGTCACGTCGGTGAAGCCGTTCACCGTGGTGGGCGCGGTGCCCAGTGCGCGGTACAGGAACGTCACGCTCTGAGCGCGGGTGCAGGTGGCGTTGGGGCTGAAGGTGCCGTCGCCGGTACCCAGCGTGATGCCGTTCTCCACAGCCCAGGCCACAGCCTTGGCGTAGTAGCTGTCTGCGGGAACATCCGCGAAGCTCACCGTGCTCTTAGGCTCGGGAGAGCCGGCGGCGCGCCACAGGAAGGTGACGATGTGGGCGCGGGTGCAGGAGCCGTTGGGGTTGAAGGTGCCGTCGCCGGTACCGCCGGTGATGCCCTTCTTGGCGGCCCACTTCACAGCCTCATAGTAGTAGGCGTCGGTGGAAACGTCCGCGAAGTCCAGCGTCTCGATCTCAGCGAATTCCGCGGAAACCGTCACCTTGGAGGCGGGCATGGTGAAGGTAAACTTGCCGTCGCCCTTGTCCTTCACCTTGATCTTGCTGCCGCTGGCGTCCTTCACGGTCAGGGTGTCCAGCTCATAGCCGCTGTCGGGCTTGACGGTGATGGTCACGGTATCGCCCTTGGAGGCGCTCTTGGGGCTGACGGTCACATCGCCGTGCTTGACAGAGGGCGCGGAGACGTCATAGCGTCTGGAGGAAGAGCTGGAACCGCCGGAGGAGGAATGAGAGGGGGCCGTATAAGCAAATGCGAATGCACCGGTATAACCAGCCACAGAGGTGACCGCTGCATTGGCTTCCACGGTGTAACTGCCGGAGACAATCTTTCCGGTATGGGTATGGTCGTTAGCATCCAAAGTAAATGCTACGGTGCGGGATACGGTCACAGCCTCCGCACAATCTGTTTCCAGCTTGATGGTCTTACCGCTGTCAACATTAGCCACAGCCTCAGCCAAGGTAGGATACATCACACCATCGATAGATGCAACAGCGGAGGAAATCACAAAGGGGCTAAAACCATTGGTAGTAAAGGTCAAATACAGTTTACCACCGTCCGCAGTAACTTTACCGGTGTAATATTCCACGGTTCCATTGTCTTTGATGTGCTTAATACTCAGTTTGTCATTGGCATTAGCAAATCCCGTCGGCAATTCCATCGTAACAACAGTCGGGGCAGTAATCGTCAGATTTTGATAATTCTGCACAACCTGTGCATTTTTAGAGCTACCAGACAGTTCGATGTCATCTGCTTTATCAGCAGTAGATGCTACAATGCGATACTGCGGAGTGATTTCCAACGCCAGTTCTTTATTTCCGGTAGTATCAGTGTAAGCAGTCGGAGTTACCTTCAAGGAGACCTGAACGTACAGTTTAGCGTTAGTGCGATCTACTTCCGTCGCATTTGCAATCAAGGCAGCTGCCTTTTCGGCATTAATCTGCTGAGATTGAGCGTTTGCTGCTGCGCCGAGAGTCGGTGCGGAAACAGTCTTAGCTGCATTTTCAACCTTCTGCTTATCTTCCTTGGAAATGGAGTCACTTACCGTAACTTCCGGGTCTGCAACATCAGGCTTAACTGTGATGTTGCCAGTGTCCGTTTTCTCGGTCACCATGTAATCGTAGCCGGACTTATCACTGGTTACAGAAATATAGCCGTCTGCAACAAAGTTTGTGCCTGCACCCTCAGCCTTAGTATTAGCAGGGTTAAAGTATGCGAAATAGCCGCCAGTAACAGTAACCTTAGCCGTTTTATTCTTATAATTGCCATCATAGCAGTTAATCGTTACATCATAAGGACCCTGTACACCGTTACTATTCAGCTGCTGAATCGAATAATTACCGCCTTGAATATTAACTTCGCCCTGATAAATGTATACCGCAGTAACATTGCCAATAACTGTACCGTTTTCAACGGTCAGTTTTGCAGTTTTTTCCTGTGTATCCAGTGCATAGCAATCATCTACTCTTGCCTTGAGTGTACCATCACCGGTAATGGTCAGATTGCCGTTCTCCCGAACAGAAATCAGCGACCAAGCATTCGACTTGCTATCCCACAAATCCTTTGTGTTGTAGATAGTTTTGCCTGCCATGTCCAACGTTACAGTCTTGTTCGCAACAGTAACCGTATTACCAAGGTCAACATCCTTCAGCAGCTTGATCGTATCGTTGTCCTTAGCATCGTTAATAGCATTCTGCAAGGAAACGAATGTCTTTTCACCATTCTGTGCAACTGCATCGGAATCGGGCACTACACCATAGGCGTTGCCAACCATTTCAATCTTACAATCCTTTGCCAGATATGCAGTCGGGTCGGAGATGAAATAGCCGCCGGAGATGGAAATATTGAAATCCTCCGGCGCAACACCATCATTGTTATTGCTGTCTACAAATGTAGTGTCAAAGTTACCGTTGGCAATAGTGAGTCTTGCCTTGTCCTTCCAATTAGAATCAGAAGGAACTCGACTATGTGCACCATACTCAATCTTTCCGGTCACAGAACCGGTAAAATCGTCTCCAAAGGTCACGGACACACCGTCATCATAGAGTCCGTTCTTATCCATTCCATACCACAGGTCGAATGCGACTTTTCCACCAGCAGCCTTGATGACAGTATTACCCTTAGCGGTCAAAGAACCAAAGTTATTGCTGATAACATAGCTAATATTGCTGTTCGCACTGGTATCCAGCGTCACATTCTCCAGCGTAAGGTTACAATAATTCTGAATCAAAATACCGCCATTTGGCAGGCTATCCGCTCCGGTTACACTGTTAAGAGTGCCGTTCTTAAATGTGACCTTGGAACCTTTCAATAACTGAAAACCATTCGTTTCAGTGTTGGGAGACCCAACAGTCGGCTTATTGACGGTATAAGTATTGCCATTTAAATTGAATACGATATTCTTGTCCGCAACTACTTTAATACCACTTCCAGTATAGTCTTTCAACAAAACAATCTCAGTTTCAGTCTTGTTCGTCGGAACCGCGTCAACAGCCTCAGCCAGCGTCGCATACTGTTTATCGCCGATCTGAGCAACCTTGGTCTCCACAGGTGCTTCCACCGGCGCAGATCCGCCGCCCTCGCTCGGCGTCTCGTCCGCCATTGCCGCTGTCGGCAGCAGCGTCAAGGCCATTGCCAGCGTCAGCAAAATTGATAGAAATTTTCGTTTCATACTGTATCCTCCCATGAGTATAAAATATGTGCCCCGCTACCGCTGCAGGGCTGATAGATACCTATAGCATACTCCCCCCGCCCGGAATATGCAAGTACCCTACCGGGTAAATATAGGAAAATTCCTGTGAAGCTGTCCGAAAAAGCAGAAAAACAGCGGGAGTGCTGACCGGAAGTCACCTCCGCGGCAAAGTCCCGTCGATTTTCATTGCCATACCGATGGAACCGTGGTATACTATTCCCGTTGAAAAAACAAAACGAAGGAGAGAGGACCATGGATCCCATCAACGAGATCGAACTGGAGGACTGCCCCGTATGCCGCGGCGCCGGTTATATTGAGGACGAGCAGGGCTGGTGCATGTATGCGTGCTGCCTGAACTGCGGCACGGAGACCGCCCACGTCAGCTACAAGACGCCGGAGGAGCGGCTGGAGGCCGCCCGTCAGGCTGCCTACCTGTGGAACATCGGCAAGGTGATCCACAACGGCATGTGTGACTGATTCCCACGCAAAAAACGCGCAAGTGAACGCACTTGCGCGTTTTTCCTTTGGCTGATACAATACAGAAAAAAGCTTCCGGGAGGAACACAGTATGATTCGTGAGATCTGCAGGGATGAGACGTTTCTCTCCCAGAAGGCCGCCCCCGCCACGGCGGATGATCTGGCCACAGCCCAGGACCTGCTGGACACCCTGACCGCCCACAAGGACGGCTGCGTGGGCATGGCGGCCAACATGATCGGCGTGAATAAGCGCATCATCGCCTTTGACAACGAGGGGACGTACATGGTGATGTTCAATCCCGTCATCGTCCGGCAGTCCGGGCCGTATGAGGCCGAGGAGGGCTGCCTCTCCCTCGCCGGCGTCCGGAAAACGAAGCGGTTCCAGACCATCAAGGTCCAGTGGCAAAATGAAAAATTCCAGACCCGGCTGAAAACCTTCACCGGCTGGACGGCGGAGATCATCCAGCACGAGATCGACCACTGCGAGGGGATTTTGATATGATTCTTTACTTTTCCGGCACCGGGAACAGCGGCTACGCGGCCCGGCGCATTGCCGACGGGCTGGGCGAGCCGCTGCTGTGCCTGAACGACCGCATCAAGGCCGGGGACACCGCCCCGGTGGAGACTGGGGAGCGGCTGGTGATCGTCACGCCCACCTACGCCTGGCGGATCCCCCGCATCGTGGAGGACTGGCTGCTGCACACGGAGCTGGCCGAGGCAAAGCAGGCGTGGTTCGTCATGACCTGCGGCAGCGAGATCGGCGATGCCGACCGGTACAACCGCCGTCTCTGTCAGGCGAAGGGCCTTACCTGCATGGGCACGGCGCAGCTCGTCATGCCGGAGAACTACATTGCCATGTTCAACGCCCCTCAGGTGGAGGAAGCCCGGCAGATCGTGGCCAGAGCGGAGCCGGACATTGACAATGCGATCGCCGCCGTCCGGGAAAACCGGGCCTTTCCCCCGTCCCGGAGGAAGCTCTATGACCGCTTCATGAGCGGGCCGGTGAATCCCATCTTCTATTCCTGCTTCGTGAAGGCAGCCGCCTTCACCGTTGGGGACACCTGCACCGGCTGCGGCCAGTGCGTCTGGCGCTGCCCCACCAACAACATCACCCTGCAAACCGGGAAGCCCGTCTGGGGGCAGAACTGCACCCACTGCATGGCCTGCATCTGCTACTGCCCCGCGGAGGCCATCGAGTACGGAAAAAAGAGCCTTGGCAAGCCCCGGTATCACTTTGAAGCGCTGTGAGGGGCTTCTGGACACGCAATTGCAGACTATGTGCAGGGCAGCCGCCCTGCGCATAGTTTTTGTTGGAACGAAGAGGCTATATTTAAGAGGTTTTGATCTCGCTTTTTCGCGCACTGCCGCCTCCGGTGCGAGTGGAGAAAATTGCGGCAGTTTCCCACGGCAGCCAAACTTTTCCCTTGCATTTTTGCTCATTTTTTGTAATATTAAATCGTACGCCACCCACCGATATACAGCAGGAGAACTCTTTTTGACTCCGAGGTTTTTTATGAAACGCGATGACAAGCTGTTTTCCATTGGCGAGATTGCCAAGGCATTGGGCGTGACCCGCCGCATCATCCTTCACTATGAGGAACGGGGGCTGATCGAACCGGATAAGCGGGATGACGCCACCAACAACCGCTACTATACCATTGATACCTTTACCAAGCTGCGGAGCATCCGCAGTCTGCAGAATCTGGGACTGACGCTGGATGAGATCCGGGATTACTACAACGATTCCACGGATCTGATGCCGCTCATTCGCCGGATGGAGGAAATGCGGGACCAGCTGAATCTCAACATCGAAAAGCTGTACGAGCGGGCCAAGGTATCCTCCGCTCAGGTCAAGGAGCTGGAGCTGCCGCAGCAGCTCATATACCGCCGCACCTACCGCAGCGATAACGTGGCGGACAAGACCGTTCTGCTCCGCAACACGGCTTTGGAGGCCATGCGGGCCCACGGTACGGATATCACCCGGCGGATGTACTTCATCCAATTCCCTATCGACCGCCCGGCCGAGGTGTCCTTCTGCGTGGCCGTTCCCCCGGGCAGTGAGGGAGAATATGTGGAGACCGCAGCGCCTATGCGGGCCATCTGCATCTATCACCACGGTGCATATGAGGAACTCCCCGCCGTGGGCCGCCAGCTTCTGGACTACGCCAAGGAGCACGGCCTGACGCCGCAGGGCATCCTGCGCCATACCTATCTGGAGGGGCCGCCCCAGCATAAGGACCCCGCAAAGTTCATCACTCAGGTCATCCTGCCAATCGTGTAATGGTATTTCGCACAGCGCCTATCTCCATACCCGCCAGAGTTGTCTCCGGCGGGCACCGTAAAATCAGGCTTCCGCAAGGGCCGGCGGTTTTGAACCGCCGGCCCTTGTATCGGATCTGCGCAAAAAAGCGCGGCTCCCGCTGGCTGTGATCCCGCATCTCTGCATATCCGAACGCCCAATCCGGCCGAGGCAGGACGGCGCATTTCCCGCGTATTTATTTTGCACGAAATTGAAAAACCTCCCGCTCTTTTTTCTGCTGCAACTCTTACAAAAGATGAAATGCGGGCAAAAAAGCTGTTGACATTTGGTTTTCACCTTGCTATGATGCAACCAACAAAAACGCGATGACACAGAGTAGTAAGCAGGGCGATCCTCTCAGAGAAGTGCCGGTTGGTGCGAGGCACAGCGCGATCAAGCTGCCGAACTGGCTGTACAGCGGCTGCGTCGAATTGAAAGTAGATGCAGACGGGAGCTCCCGTTACAGTAGCAGGGATATGATGGTATCCCGTTGAGTGTGTTTCCAATACAGGAAACAAAGAAGAGTGGTACCGCGGAGGGTTTTCTACCTTTCGTCTCTTCTGCCAACCGGCAGGAGCGACGAAAGGTTTTTTGTTTTTCCTGCCAACCATCGGACAACATTTGCAGGAGGAAGAAATCATGAAAACCAACACCAAAGTCCCCAAGACGCCCTTCTTTGCCGCTTTTTCCGTCGGTGCGGTCCTGTTCTCCGCCCACGCAGGCGGCGGCTTCGCCACCGGCAACCAGGCCAACACCTATTACGTGGGTCTGGGCTGGACCGGCATCATCTCCGCCATCGCAGCCATGCTGCTTTTGACCCTTACCATGCGGGAGGCCATGATCATGTACAACTCCCGTGGCCTGACGAGCTACAAGCAGCTTTTTGAAACGCTGTATCATCCCTTTGACAAGATCGAATGGGCCTTCGAGGTATTCTTCTACATCATGGTGCTGATGGCCGTCGCCGCCGCCATCTCCGGCGCAGCCTCCGCCCTGAACAACTACTTCACCATCAACTATTACATTGGCGTTGCCATTGTCGGCGTCATCGTCCTGATGCTCACCATCTTCGGCGCAGGCATCGTCCGGGCCGCCTCCACCTACATGGGCATGGCCATTCTGGTCACCGCCATCAGCATCTATGTCATCGGCATCTTCAAGAGCGACAGCAGCATCTTCTCCGTCCTCGCCGCCGACTTTGAGACTACCGGCTTCATGAATATGCCCAAGGCCATCCTCAACGCCTTTACCTACGCCGGTTTCCAGTGCGTGACCCTCCCCACCATGATCGCCTGCGGCACCACCATGAAGAACAAGCCGGGCTGCGCTAAGGCCATGTGGATCTCCTTCGTGATGAACGCCGTCGCCCTGGTCCTCTCCGTGTTCATGCTCATGAGCTGGCAGAGCGTTTACACTGCCGTGGAGGGCGGCTCCACCATCCCCACCCTCACTGTCTGCAAGATCATCGGCATCCCCGCTATGGTGGCCGTTTACGGCACCTGCCTGCTCCTCTGCCTCATCTCCACCGGCGTGACCACCATCTTCGGATTTGTGGCCCGGTTTGAAAAGCTTCCCGTGTTCAGCGGCATCCAGTCCGCCCCGGTCCGCAGCGCCATCGTTTCCGCGTTCATCATCGTCCTCTCCATGACCATCTCCATGGCCGGCCTCACCAACATCATCAAGTACGGCTACGGCTACTGCGGCTATCTGGGCATCGCCGTTGTGGTGGTCCCCTTCCTGACCGTTGGCGTATACAAGAACCGTAAATACTGCAAGGAGCACGCCTTCGCCAATGCCAACGCCGAGGAGGAAGCCACTCCCGCCGTTCGCAGCAGCGTCCGTGCCAATCCGGTGACCGCAGACTGAGCCCGTCTCATCAACCAAGCGTTTTTTAAGAGGTGTTTATTATGCAAAAAGCTCTTTTTCCGGGATATACCGTAGGCCCTGACGCCTATGAGGATATTGTCAATATCTGCTCCGCCTATGGCAAAAAGGCCGCCATCATCGGCGGCAGGAAGGCGCTGGCCGCTGCGGAGCCTCAGATCCGCAAGGCGGTGGAAGGCTCCGGCATTGAGATCACCGGCACCTTCTGGTACGGCGGCGAGGCCTCCCGCGAAAACATGGATATGCTCCGGCCTCAGGTGGCGGACGCCGACATGATCTTCGCGGTGGGCGGCGGCAAGGCCATCGACACCTGCAAGGTGCTGGCTCACGAGACCAACCGGCCCTTCTTCACCTTCCCCACCATCGCCTCCACCTGCGCCTCCTGCACCAGTTTGGGCATCGTGTACCATCCCGATGGCAGCCTGCGGGAATACTCCTTCTCCAAGATCCCGCCCAACCACATTTTCATCAACACGGAGATCATCGCCAACGCCCCGGCCCGCTACCTGTGGGCCGGCATGGGGGATACCATGGCCAAGCACTATGAGTGTACCATTTCCTCCCGCAACGATGTGCCCGCCCACTCCGACGCTATGGGCATCGCCCTCAGCTCCATGTGCGCCGCCCCCATCCTCCGCTGGGGCAAGCAGGCCATGGCGGACTGCGAGGCCCACAGGGTCACCCCGGAGCTGACGGAGATCATCGAGGCCATCATCATTTCCACCGGCTATGTCTCCAACTTCGTTCAGGTGGACTACACCACCGGCATGGCCCACGCCATGTACAACGGCTTTACCATCCTGCCCTCCACAGAGGAATACCACCATCTCCACGGCGAGGTGGTCTCCTACGGCATCCTGGTCATGCTCACCGCCGACAAGCAGTACGCGGAGCGGGACCGGCTGCTGGCCTTCAACCGCTCCATCGGCCTGCCCACCCATCTGGCGGACATCCACGCCAGACCGGAGGACCTGCCCGCCGTGACGGAAAAGGCGCTGGCGGGCATCGACGTTCGGGTCTGGCCCTACCCCGTCGCCCAGCAAATGCTGATCGACGCGGTGATGGAGCTGGAGCAGGTCGGCTGACCCGGCAAGGCGAACCGTTTCCGTCAGAAAAAGTCAGAAAAACCCCCGGAGCAAACGGTCTTGATCGACCTGTTGCTCCAGGGGTCATCCTTTCATTTGGGGAGAGAAACAGCAGACTGAGGGAAGCGGCATGGGAGATCCCCCCTGCCCGCCACGAGAAAAAGCCCCGTCCGGCGCAATCACACAGATTCCTGCTTCTCCCGCTCGCTGATTTTACATTCAAAGCGGTCCTTGTTGGAATCCTGCGGGATGGAGGTGGGATAGCCGCCGCCGAAGCAGGCGGTGCAAAAGCCGCTTTCCGTATGGTCGGCCAGCTTCACCACATCGCTGAGGCTGAGATAGCCGAGAGAATCCACACCGATGATTTCAGCGATCTCCGCAATCGTGTGGTGGTTGGCGATGAGCTTGTTTTTGTCGTCAATATCCGTGCCGTAGTAGCATTCGGACACAAAGGGCGGCGCGCTGACCCGCATGTGGATCTCCTTCGCGCCGGCCTTGCGCAGCAGGTCGATGGTGCGGCGGCAGGTGGTGCCGCGGACGATGGAGTCATCGATCAGCACCACGCGCTTGCCCTCCACCACGGAGCGGATGGGGTTCAGCTTGATATTGACCTCATTTTCCCGCATATCCTGCGTGGGAGAAATAAAGGTGCGGCCGATGTATTTGTTCTTGATAAAGCCCATGCCGTAGGGGATTCCGGACTGCCGGGCGTAGCCCATGGCGGCGTCCAGACCGGAGTCCGGCACGCCGATGACGATGTCCGCCTGCACGGGATGCTCCAGCGCGAGGAACGCGCCGGCCCGCTGACGGGCCACATGAACGCTGCTGCCGTCGATCACGGAGTCAGGGCGGGCAAAGTAGATGAACTCAAAAACGCACAGTCTCCGGGGCGCGATGCCGCAGTGGGATCTGTCGGACTTGACGCCGTTTTTGTCCGCCACCACGATCTCTCCGGGCAGAATATCCCGCTCAAAGCTGGCGCCCACGGCGTCCAGTCCGCAGCTTTCAGAGGCAAACACCACGCTGCCGTCCTTCAGCCTCCCCATGCACAGGGGACGGAAGCCGTGAGGGTCCCGGACGGCGATCAGCTTGCTGGGGGACGAAATGACCAGAGAATACGCCCCCACCAGACGGTCCATGGCGGCGGAAACCGCCTCCTCGATGGAGCTGTGCTTCAGCCGCTCCTGCACAATGATGTAGGCGATGACCTCGGAATCGGTGGTGGTATGGAAGATCGACCCCTGACTCTCCAGCTGGAGGCGCAGCTCCTGAGAGTTGGTCAGGTTGCCGTTGTGGGCCAGCGCCATGCGGCCCTTATAGTGGTTGACCAGAATGGGCTGGACGTTGCGCTTGTTGTCCGAACCGGTGGTGCCATAGCGCACATGGCCGACGGCGATGTTGCCAAGCCCCAGAGAGCGGAGCCGCTCCTTGGGAAACACATCGCTGACCAGCCCCACATCCCGCCAGGAGCGGAACAGGCCGTCATCGTTGACAACGATACCGGCGCTTTCCTGCCCGCGGTGCTGAAGGGCGTACAGAGCGTAATAGGCTAACGAGGCCACATCGGCGGTGACATTGGAGTAAATGCCGAATACGCCGCATTCCTCGTGGAGGTGGCGGTCATCGCCGGCAGCCGGAGCCGCCTTATCAAGATCCGTGCACGCCATAGATTTACTGGGCATCGTGATCCAGCAGGCGCTTCATGATCTCGGCGTAGGCGTCCTCCACGCCGCCCAGATCCCGGCGGAAACGGTCCTTATCCAGCTTTTCATGGGTCTTGGCGTCCCACAGGCGGCAGGTGTCGGGGCTGATCTCGTCAGCCAGCACGATGGACCCGTCAGCCACCTTGCCGAATTCCAGCTTGAAGTCCACCAGCGTCACACCGCACTCGGCCCAGAACGCTTTCAGCACCTCGTTGACAGCGAAGGCATAGTTCTTGATGGTCTCGATCTCCTCTGCCGTGGCCAATTTCAATGCCAGCGCGTGATAGGTGTTCAGCAGAGGATCGCCCAGCGCGTCATTCTTATAGGAAAACTCGATGGTGGGCTGATCGAACACGATGCCCTCCTCCACGCCGTAGCGCTTGGCGAAGGAACCGGCGGAGATATTGCGGACAATGACCTCCAGAGGGACGATGGCAACCCGCTTCACCAGCGTTTCCCGCTGGCTCAGCTCCCTGACAAAATGGGTGGGGATGCCGGCCTTTTCCATTTTGGCCATCAGGCGGTTGCTCATCTGGTTGTTGATGACGCCCTTGCCGAGGATGGTGCCCTTTTTCAGACCGTTGAACGCGGTGGCATCATCCTTGTAATCCACGATGAGCAGCTCGGGATCATCGGTTTTGAATACTTTTTTTGCTTTGCCCTCGTAGATCTGTTCTAACTTCTGCATGTTCTGCTCCTCCTGCGCATCTGCGCATAAAAATGATCAAAAATGTCAATTGGCCGCGTACATCTGCCGGTACGGGTTTTTGCTGTCCGGCGTCACCACGGTGAAGGGCCCGTCCATCAATGCTTCCGCGTCGCCGCCGAACAGGGCGCACCAGCGCTCCACCAGCGGCCGCAGAAGGGCGGTCTCCTCCTCCGTGGGGGGATGGGGCGTCACCTGATCCGGGAAGCGGATGGCGGAAACATCGCCTCTGAAAATCACGCGCCCGCCGTGCTGTCCCGTGCAGGGGAAATAACCGGCGGCGGGCTTTCCGTCCGTATGCAGTCCCAGCACAAGGATCGTGCCGCCTGCCTGATATTCCCCCAGAAAGCTCCCCGCCCGGCCGCCAATGACGATCACCGGCTGCTGGTCCTGATAGGCCTTCATGTGGATGCCTGCCCGATAGCCCGCGTTGCCTTGGACATAGATCTCGCCGCCCCGCATGGCATAGCCCGCCGTGTCGCCCACGCTGCCGCGGACCACGATGGAACCGCCGTTCATCGTATCGCCTACGGCGTCCTGTGCGTTGCCGTTGACGGTAAGGAAACCGCCCCCCAGATACGCGCCCAGGGCGTTGCCGGGGATGCCGTCGATCTCCACCCGGCGTCCGCTCATGCCCGCGCCGATAAACCGCTGCCCAAGGCAGCCGGTGATGCGGCATGACGGCCCGGCAGCCCGGATCGCCTCATTTAAGGCCCGGTAATCCAGACCCTTTGCTTGAATATCCATGAACTATCACACCTCCGCTGTTTTTCCGGTGGATCGGAATCATTTTTTGCCGCTTACTCTCCGGCGTGGGCCACGCCCAGAATGGACAGCTCCTTTTCCGTCAGCCCCACGGCCCGCAGCATCAGCCGGTTGCCCCGCAAAGCCTCGATGGAATTGATCCCCATGCCGCCCATGATTTCCATGATCTCGTGCTTCCACGCCGTCATCAGATTGATGAGGCGTTCCGTGCCCTCGTCGGGGTCCAGCCGCTTGACCAGCTCCGGGCGCTGCGTGGCGATGCCCCACGCGCATCTGCCGCTCTGACAGGTGCGGCAGAGGTGGCAGCCCATGGCGATCAACGCCGCCGTGCCGATATAGCAGGCGTCCGCCCCCAGAGCCACGGCCTTGACCACGTCGGCAGAGGAACGGATGCTGCCGCCTGCGATCAGGGACACCTGATTGCGGATGCCCTCCTCCCGCAGCCGCTGGTCCACGGCCGCCAGCGCCAGTTCAATGGGGATACCCACATTGTCGCGGATCCGGGTGGGCGCGGCGCCGGTGCCGCCCCGGAAGCCGTCGATGGCAATGATGTCCGCGCCGCCCCGCGCAATGCCGCTGGCGATGGCCGCGATGTTGTGGACCGCGGCTACCTTGACGATCACCGGTTTCCGGTACTGCGTTGCTTCCTTTAAGGAGCAGATCAGCTGCCGGAGATCCTCGATGGAATAAATATCGTGGTGGGGCGCCGGGGAAATCGCGTCGGATCCCTCCGGGATCATGCGGGTACGGGAAACATCGCCTACGATCTTCGCCCCCGGCAGGTGTCCGCCGATGCCCGGCTTGGCCCCCTGCCCCATTTTGATCTCAATGGCCGCGCCGGCCATCAGGTAGTCCTCGTGAACGCCGAACCGCCCGGAGGCCACCTGGGTGATGGTGTTGCGCCCATAGCGGTAAAGGTCCTCGTGGAGTCCGCCCTCGCCGGTGTTATAGCAGATCCCCAGCGCCTCCGCCGCTCTTGCCAGACTCTCGTGAGCGTTGAAGCTGATGGAGCCGTAGCTCATGGCGGAGAACAACACCGGCATGGACAGCTCCAGCTGCGGCGTCAGCTCCGTGATCAGCCGCCCCTGGGCGTCGCGCCGGATGCGCTCCGGCTTCTTGCCCAGAAACACCCGGGTCTCCATCGGCTCCCGCAGCGGGTCGATGGGCGGGTTCGTGACCTGGGAGGCGTTGAGCAGCAGACGGTCCCAGTAGACCGGCAGCTCCTTGGGGCTGCCCATGGAGGACAGCAGCACGCCGCCGGTGGCGGCCTGCTTCCAGATCTCCTCCACGGCATCGGAGGACCAGTTGGCGCTCTCCCGCAGGGCGCAGCGGTTTTTCTCGATCTTCAAAGCGTGGGTGGGACAGTACGCCACGCACCGCTGGCAGTCCACGCATTTGCTCTCATCCGCCAGCATCCGGTTATGGGTCTCGTCAAAGCGGTGAACGCCGTTGGGACATTGCTCCACGCAGACCTTGCAGTTAACGCAGCGCTGCGGGTCCCGCACCACCTCAAATTGCGGCGGCACATAGAAATTTTTCATCAGTAAGTCCCTTCTTTCAACCGGACGATGACCGGCTCACCGCCCATGGGCGCCCATATATTCTCCGCGTCAGGCTCCATGACCCGGATGGCCGCCTCCTCGCTGGAAATGAACACGCGGTCATCCTTTTCGCCTACCACCATGCTCCGCAGCTTCAACCGGTCGTTCAGTGCCATCAGCCCGCCGGAAAAGCCGAGGATGATGGAGAACGGCCCCGTCAGCAGCAGGCTGGGAAACACCTTGCGAAGATATGTCAGCCGTTCCGCCTCCTGCGGCTCCATGTGCTCGATGGTGCTCCAGAAGGGAGCCGCCATCACGGAGGCCGTCTCCTCCAGCGTCAGTCCCTGCCGCCGCAGCAGGTAATCCGCGATGTACGCCATGACCTCCGTATCCGTTTGCAGCGTGCACTGATAGCCGAACATCTCCACGCAGCGGCGGTTGGCGTCGTAAGAGGAGATCTCGCCGTTGTGCACCACAGACCACTCCAGCAGGGAGAACGGGTGTGCGCCGCCCCACCAGCCGGGGGTGTTGGTGGGATAGCGGCCGTGGGCCGTCCAGCAGTACGCCCCGTACTCCTCAAGGCGATAGAACCGGCCCACGTCCTCCGGATAGCCAACCGCCTTGAAGGTCCCCATGTTTTTGCCGCTGGAAAACACGTATGCGCCCCGAAGCTCTGCGTTGATCTTCGTTACGATGCGGGCCACGTATTCCTCTGCGTCCAGCTGCAGCCGGTTCAGAACGGACTGCATAGGCGCCAGAAAATACCGCCAGATCAAGGGCACATCGGTGATCTCCGGGATCTGCCGGATGGGAATGTGCTCCGCCTTGACGATCTCAAAGCCCTCCTTCAGCAGCGCCTCACAGGTCTTGCGGGTGTCCCGGCTGTCAAAGAAAATGTGGAAGGCATAGTAGTCCCGGTACTCCGGATAAATGCCGTATGCGGCGAAGCCGCCGCCCAGACCGTTGGAGCGGTCATGCATGGGGATCATGCTCTCCACGATCTTCTCTCCCGTCATCCGGCGTCCCTCCCGGGAGATCACAGCGGAGATCGCGCATCCGGACGGGATGCGGACCTGCCCTTCTCTTTTCATGATGTTCACCTTCCTCAAAACGGCGTTTTTTCCGTTACGAAAAAAGACGTCCATTTTTCAGCAGAGGGTCACGCCTCTTGCCAAAAAATGAACGTCATTGCTCATCAAATATACAAATGATTTGTTATCATACTATAAGTGTTCTGTCTTGTCAATCCTTTTGAACTACCCACAACTGAAGTCGCAGACTTCCGGCAGCGGCGAAGCCGCCCGGTCATGGCGACAGTTGAGCAAGCACTTTCCCTGTGACAACGCGCATCCCCGGCTTTTATCACTATACATTCAAGTTCAGACGTGCTATCATGTGCAAAATGGACGAATGTCGAAGTGAAACCGAAACAGAAAATTTCAAGCAACTAATTTGAAGCGATTGAGGGACGCGTTATGAAAATCAGAAAGTACAGTGAAAATGATGTACCCGCCATGGTACATATTTGGAATGAAGTTGTCGAAGAGGGCGTTGCCTTTCCGCAGCTGGAGCTTCTCGACGAGGAAAGCGGCAGGGCATTCTTTGCCGCACAGACGTACTGTGGTGTGGCAGATGACAACGGAACGGTCGTCGGGCTTTATATTCTCCACCCGAACAATGTCGGCCGGTGCGGACACATTGCCAATGCAAGCTATGCGGTCGACTCCGCCTGCCGGGGAAAGCATATCGGAGAACAGCTGGTTTCCGATTGCCTTGTACAGGCCAGAAACAACGGCTTCAAGCTAATGCAGTTCAATGCCGTGGTTGAAAACAATACCCACGCCCGACACTTATATAAACGTCTTGGCTTTGTGCAGGTAGGAATGATCCCAAACGGATTTCTTATGAAGGACAGCTCCTACCAGAATATTTTCCTGTATTACCATGTGCTGTGACCATTCCGCCCCGCAGCAAGGGGGCTCCCCTTCCTCGGTCACAGTTGGGGGCTGAATACATCGTTTGTGGACGCACAGATATGCGCAAAGGGATCGGGGCTTGCGACTCTTGTGCAGCAGAACTATCAGATGGATCCCACAGACAGCAGCTTGTCCCTGTTTTGCGGTAAAAGCCGGAGCCAACTGAAAGCGCTGCTGTGGGAACCGGATGGCTTCATTCTGTTGAGCAAGCAGTTATCCAACAGCAGATATTGGAAGTCCTAATAGATGTGGCCAAGTTGCTAATTATGTCCGTTCCATGTCCCTGCGGCCATGCCGCAAAATTTGCTTTTTTTCGAGATTCTCCGGCACGCTTTCTACACCCCTTCGTAAAACGGCCCACAAAAATCGCTGGAAACCGTTGAAATTACTCACTTTTTTACTGCTGCAACCATGCTAAAAAATCATCGAGCAAAAATCGGGATTTTTTAGCATGAATTTCGTGCTAAAAATTGTATCTTTTGGGCTACATTTTAGGAGATTGATTTTGCTTCTGCTGTCGCCTCGTATCAGATGATTGCACGAGCAAAATCGAGTTCTTTATGTGCCGCAGCCCATGCTTTAGTACAGCCTTTTCTTACGATGTAGAGTTCCGAAAACTTGTTCATATCATGCTGTGAAAGATAAAAGTTGTCGCAATATCTGGTCGCATCATCGACACAAACGAGCGGAACAATGGCATCGAGAATGGATTTAATTGCGAGATTATCATTGTTAAAATAGTGTGATTGGTGATGACCGTTTTTCAAAAAATGCGATACAAAAATAGTATCAATATCGTCCATTTTTTGATATCCCCGAGGGATAATTGTAAGGATTTTTTCTCCAATTTCGATGATAAAACACTCTGCCAATCTTGAAATTCCACGCGATGTTTTAAGGTTTGGTAATCTTGAAAACTTGAATTGAAGACCAAAATTTTCATCGTATGATGATTCAAAATCGAAGAGCGTTTTATCAAAACTTACGTCAGACAAATCGTTTTGTCCGACCGATTTGATATCTTCCAGAGCAAACGAAATGCTGTTCAAGGTATCGATAGCTGCGACATATGATTCCTCAATGACGCTTCTACTTAACCGATTATTATTGCATGATTCAACTTTCATCAGTTCGTTCTGCAATAATCTCTTTGCTTTAGAAAGCCGACTAAGTGCCAGTTTTAAATGCTCGATTGCTTCGTAATCAAGGTTCATTTCTGCCACCATTTACGGTTTCTCTAAGAACAATTGCAGAATAAAATCGGTGCCATAGGCTACTTGCGCAACAAGAATTTCACCCTTCAATTCCTTCCTTGCTTGTCTCTTTTCTTTTGCAATTCGCCATCGAGACTAACGATCGCACCGGATTTTGAACGGGTCAAAAGCCTGCGTTTCTGCATCTCGGCGCAGGTGAAATTGAAGTACTCTTCCGAGAATTCGCATTCATTTGATGCCGTAACTTGAGCACGCCTTTTCATCAAAGATTGAGCGGTCGGCGGGCCAAATGTTTGAATGGCCCGCTGAATTTCATAGACAATTTCGTCATGGCATGGGAGCTTTTCAATCATTGCTTGCTCCCGCCGTTCTTATCTCTCATCCCACGGATTTGCACGGGGTCAACAAAGAAAATCTCTGGCACCCATTGGGAATCATACTTAATACAGCAGTACAGTGACGGTGTTTTTAGAAAAAATGGAGCATTGTTCATCGCGGTTTTTGAAGAGAAAATGGAGAAAAATCGTTCATCAGGGAGCTTGTCTTTGGGCTTGTTCTTCATGTGTCTGATACGAGCTAGTTCTCTTTGCGCAGCCATCGCCAGTTCTTTTTCTCCATATACCTTATAACCTTTTGCATTAGCTTTGGCAGTTGCAAAGCAGCAGGAACAGAGAACACCCCCGCGGTCAGCGTGTTGAAAAAGTCTTTTTCCCACCGGGCTGCGTAACGCTGCCGCCGTTACTTCGATTTGTTTTCAAGGGGACACTTCAGGCGGTGGCGGAGACCGCCGAGAACACGTACCCGCCCCGGACCGTGCGGATATAGGTGTGGCTGCCGCCCATCTTCCGACGGAGATTGGAGACGGTATTCGCCACGACCTTCAGGGTGTCCGCGCTGTCCCGGCCCCACACGGCGAAAAACAGATCCTCCTTGGAAAGCGTGACCCCCGGATTGCTGGCGAGAAACAGCAGCATATTGAACTCGATCCGGGTCAGCGCCAGCGCGGTTCCGTTTTGAAACGCCTGCTGGGAACGTCCGTCAATGGTCAGCTCCGGGAAGGTAAGCGTGTGCCGGGAGCTGAGGGAGACCCGCTCTGCGGCGATGTCCTCCCGCCGCAGAAGGGCCAGGATCTTTTCCTCCAGATCCCCCTCGGCCCCGTTTGCTTGAATGATGATCATAGTGTGTCTGTGTGTTACTCCGCGTCCAGCTCGTGGAGCAGGTTGACCATCTCGATAGCGCTGACCGCACAATCATAGCCTTTGTTGCCTGCCTTGGTGCCAGCCCGTTCGATGGCCTGCTCGATATTCTCCGTGGTCAGAACGCCAAAGAGAACGGGTACGCCGCTTTCCAGAGACACGGCGGCGATCCCCTTGGAGACCTCGTTGCAGACGTAGTCATAGTGGCTGGTGGAACCGCGGATCACCGCGCCGAGGCAGATGACGGCGTCATACCTGCCGCTCTTTGCCATCTTGGACGCCACCAGCGGGATCTCAAAGGCTCCGGGAACCCACGCCACATGAACATCGTTCTCCCGAACCTCGTGCCGCAGCAGGCCGTCCAGTGCGCCGCTGAGGAGCTTGGAGGTGATGAATTCGTTGAACCGGGCGGCTACGATGCCCACCTTGATGCTTTTGGAGACCAGCTTTCCCTCGAAAGTTTTCATAATTAAGTACCTCTTTCTTTGTTAATATTTCAAAATGTGTCCCATTCGTGCCTGCTTGGTTTTCAGGTAGAACAAATCATGCGCTGTTGCCGCCATCTGGATCGGAACCCGTTCGGAGATTTCCAGCCCAAACTCGGAGAGCTGATACACCTTGTCCGGGTTGTTGGTCAGCAGGCGCAGGCTTTTGACGCCAAGCTCCCGCAGGATCTGCGCGCCGAGGAAATACTCCCGCTCGTCCCCGTGGAAGCCCAGAGCCAGATTGGCCTCCAGCGTGTCCATGCCCTGCTCCTGCAATTCGTAGGCCCGCAGCTTGTTGATGAGGCCGATGCCCCGGCCCTCCTGCCGCATATAGAGCAGGATGCCCCGGCCCTCATTTTCAATCTGGGTCATGGCGGCGGCCAGCTGCTGTCCGCAGTCACAGCGGAGAGAGCCGAAGGTGTCTCCGGTCAGGCACTCGGAATGGACCCGGCAGAGAACGTCCTTCCCGTCGCCGATGTCGCCCTTCACCAGCGCGACATGGTGCTCGCCGTTCAGACGGCTCACAAAGCCGTAGGCTTTGAAATCACCGTATTTCGTGGGCATATTCACCGCCGTGACCTGATCCACCAGCTTTTCGTGGCACTTGCGGTACGCCTGCAAGTCCCGGATGGTGATGAACTTGATACCGAACCGCTCCGCCAGCGCCAGCAGTTCGGCGGTGCGCATCATGGTGCCGTCCTCCCGCATGATCTCGCAGCACAGGCCGCATTCCTTCAGCCCCGCCAGACGGCACAGGTCAACGGTGGCCTCCGTATGGCCCTCCCGCTCCAACACGCCGTTTTTCTTCGACAGCAGCGGGAACATGTGGCCCGGTCTGCGGAAATCCTCCGCCCTCGCGCCCTCCTCCACGCAGGCCATCGCCGTCACGGAGCGCTCGGCGGCGGAGATGCCGGTGGAGGTGGAAATGTGGTCGATGGACACCGTGAAGGCCGTTTCGTGGTTATCGGTGTTGTTCTGCACCATCTGGGGGAATTGCAGCTTGCGGACAAAGGCCTCCGACATGGGCATACAGATCAGGCCCTTGCCGTGGGTGGCCATGAAGTTGATGTTCTCCGTGGTGGCAAACTCGGCGGCGCAGATGAAATCGCCCTCGTTTTCACGGTCCGGATCGTCCGTCACCAGAATGATCTTCCCCTGTCTCAGATCTTCCAGTGCCTCGGGAATGGTATTGAAATTCATAGTAAAAACTCCTTGTTAAAAGCCGCAGCGCAGCAGCATTTCTTTTGTGAGGGTGCTTTCGTTTGCGGGGGTATGCGGTTTCGTTTCTTCCGGACGCAGCAGCTTTTCTATGTACTTGCCCACCACGTCGGTCTCCAAATTCACCGGGTCGCCCTGGCGCCGCTGGCTCAGATTGGTCTGGGCCACCGTATGGGGGATGGTGGACACGGAAAAGCCCTCGCCGTCCACGGCGGCCACCGTCAGGCTGATGCCGTCGATGGTGATGGAGCCCTTCTCCACCACATAGCGCAATATCTCCGGCCCCGCGTGGACGGTGTACCAGACGGCGGTATCGTCCCGGCGGATGTCGGAAATGTGTCCGACACCGTCCACATGGCCTGCTACGATATGCCCGCCGAAGCGGCCGTTGGCGGCCATGGCCCGTTCCAGATTGACCACACTCCCCGCCGTGAGTCCCGCAAGGGACGAGCGGTTCAGCGTCTCGTGCATCACGTCCGCCGAAAAGCCATCGGGAAAAAGTCGGGTCACCGTCAGGCAGATGCCGTTCACGGCAATGCTGTCTCCGATCCGGGTCCCCTCTAAAACGGTTTTCGCCTGGATCGTCAGGACGGCGGAGTGCTGCCCGCGCTTGATGTTCTTGATGGCTCCGACTTCTTCTACGATTCCTGTGAACACGGATATTCCACCTCACTTTCTATCAGAAGATCCTCGCCCAGCCGTTCCATCCGGCTGTTTTTCAATCGGAAAGCGTCGTCCGGGGTGGGGACGCCCACGCCCTCCACAGGGGTTTTCGCGTCCCTTCCGCCCAACAGCTTTGGGGCGATATACGCCTGCACCTGCTGCACGATGCCGCACTCCAGCGCGGCCCAGTTCAGCGTTCCGCCGCCCTCCAGCAAAATGCTGTCGATCTGTTCCTGCCCCAGCCGCTCCATGAGTTGCCGAAGATCCACATGGCCGTTTTCCTCATTCAGACAGAGCACTTGGCACCCGGCCCGCTGGTAAACCACCTGTCTTTCCGGGTCGGCGCAGCAGGTGGCGAGGATGGTCGGAATTTGGTCTGCGGTGGCGACCACCTGCGCCTGCGGCGGCGTCCGCAGATGGGTGTCGCAGATGATGCGAACGGGGTTTCGCCCGTTCTCCATACGGCAGGTCAGGAGGGGATCGTCCGCCAATACCGTGCCCACGCCTACCATGATGCCCCGGAACCGGTGGCGCTGCTGCTGGACATGGCGCCGGGCCGTCTCGCCCGTGACCCATTTGGATGCACCCGTATAGGCCGCGATCTTGCCGTCCATCGTCATGGCGTATTTCATAGAAACGAAGGGCCGCCCGGTGGTGATGTAGTGGAAGAAGATCCTGTTCAGCGCGTCACATTCTTCCCGTAGAACGTTTTCCGTCACCTCCACGCCGTGAGACCGCAGGATCGCCACGCCCTTTCCCGCCACCAGCGGATTTGGGTCGGCGGAGCCGATCACCACCCGGCGGATGCCGGATGCCAAAATCGCCTCCACGCAGGGCGGCTGCTTTCCGTGGTGGCAGCAGGGCTCCAGCGTCACATACATGATGGCTCCGGCGGGGTCGGCGGTACAGGCTTCCAGAGCGTTGCGCTCCGCGTGGGGTTTCCCGTACCGCTCATGCCAGCCCTGTCCGATGACCGCGCCGTCCTTTACGATCACGGCACCCACCATGGGATTGGGCGCCGTCCAGCCCCGGCCCCGTTCCGCCAGCGCCAAGGCCAGACGCATAGATTCCGCATCGTTCATACTGTTACCTCCAAAAGAAAAAGCCCTGAACGAATCGTTCAGGGCAAGACAGAAAAACACAAGTATCCTTGTGTAAAAGCAAAGCTCCGGAATGTAAACACATCCCAGAGCAACTTCCATAGACGCAAAGCAGTCCCCTGCGTTGCGTTGTCATCTTCTTTCATCCAGACTGTACTGTCGGCTTCGGAGTTTCACCGAATCATGCCTTGCGGCTCGTGGGCTGTACCACCGGTAGGGAATCGCACCCTGCCCTGAAGATTTTCTATTCAATTACGGTGAAAGTATAGCACGGCGGCAAGTGGATTGCAAGGCCATTTTGCAAACCGGGACAAAACCGGGACGGCCAGACTTTCGGGACGGAAGATCAAATATATGCTCTTCGCACTGCGGCTTCGGCTGTAGGACATGCAGAGAAGCATTGGAAGCACTGGCTTTTTGCACAGTCCTGTGGTATCATTTCTCATAGAGAGCTGAGCGGCGCAGACAAGAAAAACAGCGTCTATTTCACATGCGCATCCGAGCAGCTCCAGCAAAGACAAGCTGTCTGCGTTTTTTGAAGGATCGCCGTGTGTCTCGGCAGCGGCGAAAACACAATGCACGTTCTCTGAATGAGGTGACCGGATATGGCAAAGAAAATGACGCGGGCCGCGCTGTTTTTCATGATTGGGACGGTCATTTTGACCGCTTTCTACAAAAAGGCCACTTACGGGCCGGCGCTTTCACTTGCCATTACCTTCGGTACGGTTTCCTACCACCTCGTCATGCGGCTGCTGGTGGGAGGCGCATTTCAGGCAGTGATGCAGAATCGTGCGGATCTCTACAAGCGGTGGTACCGGGTCGGCAGGCGGGAAATGGCGGTCTATGAAGCGCTGAAGGTAAAACGGTGGAAGCGCAGAATGCCCACCTATGACAACGCGCTGTTTGATCTGCGTCTGCATACATGGAACGAGGTCGCCCAGGCCATGTGTCAGGCGGAGCTGGTCCATGAAACGATCGCGCTGCTCAGCTTTCTGCCCATTGCGGCGGGGCTCCGTTTTGGCGCATACCCGGTATTCATCGTGACCTCCGTTTTGTCCGCCGGATATGACCTGCTGTTTGTGATGATGCAGCGGTATAACCGCCAGCGGATCATGGCGCTGCTGGAGCGCAAGCGCACATCGTCCGCCTGCGCCAGATGAATCCGTGGCCGATCAGCAAAGGGCCGCCATCCCGATCCACCGGGCAGGCAGCCGGTTCTGCGGTAAAAATGAGCATGGCCGAAGCGCGATCTCGCGCTTCGGCCATGCTCATCGTGTCGAAAAAGTCTTTTCTCCCCGCTGAGCAAGTTTTCAGAACCTCATAAAAGTTCTGAAAACTCAGGATTTCAATGGCGCAGGACACCCCTCTTGGGTTTCCCGCGCACACCCTTCCTTACCGTCACGGAGAATCTACCACTTTTATTGATAGTTTCGGCCATGCTGCTTGTTCTGCGCTTGTCATAGCCAGGCGGAACGATGGGAGGAACCGCGCTTACCCGGCAAGGAGGCTGCTGAGCGCGGCGATCAGTTCCTCGATGTTGATGGGCTTGGACAGGAAGCCGTTCATGCCGCATTCCAGCGCACTCTTCCGGTCCTCCTCGAAGGCGTTAGCCGTCATGGCGAGGATCGGAATTTTCACCAGTGCAGGGTCAGGCAGCGCCCGGATCTGTCTGGTGGCCTCGCCGCCGTCCATAAGGGGCATCTGCACGTCCATCAGCACCAGATCGTAGTCTCCGGGTTTGGACTCCTTGATTTTTTCCACGGCTTCCACGCCGTTTTCCGCCGTATCCACCACGAAGCCGTATTTGCTGAGGATCTCCACGGCGATTTCCCGGTTCAGTTCGTTGTCCTCCGCCAGCAGGATGTGCTTGCCGCGGAAATCCGGACTGCCGCCGGGGAGGACGCTGTCATCGGTCTCCGTCTGGCTCTGGCCCAGAGCCGCCAGCAGGGTCTCCCGCAGGTCGGACATGAACATTGGCTTGGAGCAGAACGCCGTGACGCCGGCGGCCTTGGCCTCCACCTCGATATCCGTCCAGTCATAGGCCGTCAGGATAATGATGGGGGTCCCGTCCCCCAGACTGCGGATCTGACGGGTCACCTCAATGCCGTTCATATCCGGCAGACGCCAGTCGATGATATAGGCGTGGAACGCATCCCCCAGCTCCATGGACTGCCGGGCCCGGAGGACGGCCTCCTTGCCGGAGAGCGTCCACTCCGAGCGCATCCCCACCCGGACCAGCATTTTGGTCACGCTGTCGCAGGTGTTGAAATCGTCATCCACCACCAGAGCCTTCAGGCCTTCCAGCTCCGCGATCCGCTCCGCACGGTGGTGCTCCGGCTGGACGCGCAGCGCCACACGGATGATAAACTCGGTGCCCTTGCCCGGCTCTGTCCGGATCTCGATGGTGCCGCCCATCATATCCACGATGTTCTTGGTGATGGCCATGCCCAGGCCGGTGCCCTGGATCCGGCTCACGGTGGAGCTTCGCTCCCGCTCAAAGGGATCGAAGATCTTTTTCGCAAATTCCGGGCTCATGCCGATGCCGTTGTCCTTGACCCGGATCTCATACTGCTCCCGGTCCTTCCGGGTCCCCGGAAGCTGTCTGAGCCGGACGGAGACCGTTCCGCCTGCCGGGGTGAACTTGATGGCGTTGGACAGCAGATTCAACAGCACCTGATTCAGCCGCGTCTTGTCGCAATAGACATCCTCATCGGTGACGTCCATTGCGTCCATATAAAGCTCCAGCTGCTTTGCGTGGATCTGCCCGCTGACGATGGTCTTTAAGTCATGCAGCACATCGGACAGGTTGGTCTCCGTCTCCTCCAGATGGATCTTGCCGCTTTCGATGCGGCTCATATCCAGAATGTCATTGATGAGGGAGAGCAGATGGTTGCCGGAGGCCAGGATCTTGCTCAGGTAGTCCTGAACCCGCTCCTTGTCATCCATATTGCTCACCGCCAGCGTGGTGAAGCCGATGATGGCGTTCATAGGCGTGCGGATATCATGGGACATATTGGAAAGGAACGTGCTCTTGGCCCGGTTGGCGGTCTCCGCGGCGCGGACAGCCTCCGAAAGAGCCTGATTGATCTTCTTGTCGGCAGTCCGGTCCGACATGACCAGAATGTACTTCGTTCTGCCCTCCACATTGCTGCCCATGGCGATAACGTGGAACCAGCGGTGCTCGCTGGTCTTCTGGTGGATATATTCAAAGTCCCATTCACGCTGCTCGTTGACCGCAAGCCCTGTGAGATAGTTCATCGTCTGCTCTGCGGACTCCTGGGGATGCAGCTTTCCCAGAACATGAACGTCCTCCTGGATCTGTTCCGCCGTGATCCCCAGCAGCTTTTCCGCGTTCGGGCTGACATAATCCGCCCGATTCGTTTGGGCGTCCAGCATCAGGAACACATCGTCCACGTTCATGGAGAGCTTCATGAACAGCTCATCCCGGTACAGGATCTCCATGTCCTTCCGTCTCAGCTTGACGCTGCTCTTTCGGTGCACGAGCGCAAGGGCCAGCGCGGAAATGCCAAGGACGATCATGCTCACCATCACGATGGTGCTGGATTGCAGCGCGTTCATGCCGGCGTTGACAACCGCCGCCGGAACAAGGCCCACGATCGTCCAATCCAGAATGTGGGCGCTCTGATACGTCATGTAGTACCGCGTGCCGTCCAGCGTTACCAGCCGGGAGCCGCTGCGGCCCTGCGAGAAATCATCGGACAGGGTCTGAATATCCTCACTGGTGAGAGGAGAGCGCTCCTGCATGGCGGCCAGCAGGTTGTAGACGTCCTCTTCCATCTGCGCCGCGCAGTTGATGATGATGCGGCCGTCGGGATGGAGCACATATCTGCTGGCAGTCCCGTCAAAGGCGGAGATATCCAGCACCTTCACAATATCGTCATTGTAATAGGAAACCGCCACGGCGTCATACGCGAAGCCCCGATAGGTCCCCTGATTTTCCGGACAGGCAAACACCAGCATCTCCGGCTTTCCGGGCAGCACGGCAGTCATGACGATGTCGCCGCCCTGGGTGATCCGGTCCTCCAGATCATCCTGTATGCCCAGGTACCCCGTCTCCCCCGCAGCCGTCATATAGTTGCCATCGGCGGAGAGGAAGTAAAAGTCGGAAAAGCCCGTCTCCTGCTGAACAGCCTCGATGAGCTGCCGGATCTCGTCCTCGTCGGAAATATGCCGCATGGTGGTTTCCCACAGGTGCAGGTAGGTCAGATTCTTCTCCACCACCTCGTTCAGCATATTGTTGGACTGGTGGAGCACCTCCGCCAGATGGGCGGTGCTCTCCTCGTAGACGGTCCGGGACACGAAGTCGAAATATCGGACGCCGGCAGCGGCGATCCCCAATAACAGGACAAGCACCGCCGCCAAAGCAGCCACCCGCCGCTTCCCCAACGGTCTCATCCTTTTTGCGTGGTAATGCGTTTCTTCCATCTATCCTTACCTCAAGCTGATATAGGTCTCAGGCTCCGCAAGAACGGCGTCATCCTGTGCGGCGTATTCGGTCCAAGTATTCCGCACATGAACGTCTCCGCCTTCAAACATGCGGCTTTCATCCGCAAGGAGGGGCGCCATGTGCTTTGCTGCGGCCAGACAGGTCACGGTAAAGGTGTCCTCGTCCCGGACCGCCTCCCCGTCCCGTGTGACCTTCGTCAAAGTAAACGTCCCATGCTCCTCCTGCACTTCCATGGCAATGCCGCTGACCACCGGCAGAGAGCCCCGGTTAAACGGCGTAAAGCCACCCTCACAGCCCTCCACAAAGGCTTTGACGGTCTCCTTCAGCTCGGCGCCGCTCATTTCCTGCTGGTAGGCCAGCAGCCCATTGGGCATGATCATGTACCCGGCCATCTTCTCGGTGTAGTCCGCCTGAAGCACCGAGCCGGTGAAGCTGCTTCCTTCCGCGATCAGCACATCGGTCCCATAGATGCTCCGCAGCGTGTTGGCCATCACGGAAGCGGCCTCATTGCCGCCCTCGGGGCGGAAGGTATTGGAATAGGTCCGCTCCACTGTCAGGACAGTCTCCTCAGAGACGTCTCTTGGCTCACGGAGCTGGCTGTCAAACGCCTTATACGCCTGCGCCGCGCTGTACTTCCCCGCGATCATCTTGGAGACCACGTCCTGCGAAACGGAAAAGAAATCGTTGGAGGCGATGCGGATATACATGTGGTTCTCCTCCACCACCGGCCGCACCTCCTGCAGTGCGTCCGTAAAGCGAAGGGGCACATTCTGACTGTAGCTCAGCGTGTCCTGCCCATTGCAGACGATGTTCTGGGCCTCCGCCGACAGCATCACCTTCAGCACCCTCATGGCCTTTTCCCGGCGCGCCTCATCCTGTTCCAGATCCCGGTTCAGCGCCACCTGAAAATACGGCGTCGTCATAAGCCACTTTTCGCCATTCTCGCCGAAAAACGGCAGGAACACCGTGTCGATGCCCGCCTCCCGGAACAGGCTCACCCCTGCGGAGGAGCCGAAATACATGGCAAGCTGGCCGTTTTGAAACAGCTCGGTAACCGTGTCATAGTTGTTATTCAGGTCCTCTGCAGTCAGATGTACGTCCCGGATGAATTGCTCCATGCGCTCAAAGGCCCCCGGCCACACCGTATCATCCAGGCCCACACGCTCCGTATTGGCGGGGTCGCTGTAAGCGGTGCGCCACTTGCGTCCCGCCGAGGAGGAAAGCGCCGTGGCAGACAGCCCCTGTAAGGTCTCCATACAGGTGTAGTCATAGGAGTAGTCGGCGGTAAAGCCCCGGAGCCCCACGGCCTCAAAGGCGCGGCAGGCGGAAATGAAGCTGTCATAGTCCGTAGGCAGCGGGATCTCATACTGCTCAAACAATCCGCGGTTCACCACAAAGCCGTGGGCGTCCGCGCACACCGGCAGCCAGTTGATGCTGCCGTCCTCATTCATGAAGCTGTTGAGGTAGGTATTATAAACGGTGCCCGCCTCGTTGCTGGTGGAAAGATCCATCAGGCTGTCCTTCAGCGGCTGTGCGTCATGGAGAGAAAACCGGCAGCAGGTGATCACATCCGGCAGCTCGCCGTTTTCGTTGAGGAATTTATAGAAATTCAGATCGTTGTTTCCCACCACAAATTCCACGTCCACATCCGGAAGCTGGGCCTGGACGTAGGGGGCGTACTTTTCATACAGGTTCGCCGTCCACAAATACACCTGGATGGGTTCTTCCTCATCCTCCGCAGTCCTCCCGGCGCAGCCTGCCAGGAGGGAAACGCTCATCGCCAGCGTCAGCAGCAGCGCAGCCATACATCCCCATACTCTCTCTTTCATAGGCTATCGTCCCTCCAAAAAAATCCGTTCCATCCCGCTTGCTTCTGCCCTCAAAAAAACACCTTCAGGACGTGGAACACCACATCCGAAAGTGTTTCGTTCTCAGAATATCAGGTTTTGGACACCGCAAGCACACAGAGAAGTCTCTGCGCAGCTTTGATCGATCCTGCCGCCAAATAGCTCCATGCCTGCCAGCTCCCGCGTTTCAAAAATCCGCAAAGCAGCCGGGTCCAGCAAAAAATGACGGCGGCCCGTCGTCGGCAGCTGGCTGACCCGGTGGGTCCCTTTAGCTTTGCGTCACCGGCTTGCGCCGGGTTTGCCTGCGATTCACTTATAGAAAATAATAACACAGCCTTGCGCGGTTGACAAGAGTTCGTTAAGAAATATCTAAAGAATTTTAAGCTTTTCGCAACCTATCGGGCGTGATCCCGGGGCTTTGAACCGTAATTGAAGGGTCTAAGCCCAAGGCAGACCCTGAAAACGCAGATCCCCTTCGGGGTTTTGCCCGGTGCCGGCAGAAAAAGAGTTCCGTTTTTGCCGATTATGGCAAAAGCGGAACTCTTTTTTGCGCTTTCTGCTCCGGACGTGCGGCTCGGCGGCGTTACCGCATCAGCTCCGACAGAACGCGGAACAGCTTCGGCAGGTCCAGCGGCTTGGCAATATGGCCGTTCATCCCGGCATTCAGCGCGTTTTTCCGGTCATCCTCAAAGGCGTTGGCCGTCATGGCCACGATGGGAACGCTGGCCTTCTCCTTGTCCGAAAGGGCGCGGATACGGCGGGTGGCCTCATAGCCGTCCATCACCGGCATCTGTATATCCATCAGGATCAGATCGTACCGGTCCGCAGGGGCATTCTCCACTTTTTCCAGAGCGATCTGCCCGTTTTCCGCCGTGTCCACCTCGAAGCCGGCCTCCTGCAAAATGGTGGAGGCGATCTCCAGATTCAGCTCGTTGTCCTCCACCACCAGCAGCTTCTTTCCGGAGAAATCCGGTCCTTTTTCTGCCGCGGCCGACGCATCCTCCGCGCCGAAGGGCTTCGCCAACACGCTGCGCAGCTCGGACATAAAGAGCGGTTTCGCACAGAAGGCCGTCACACCGGCCTCCTTCGCTTCCGTCTCGATATCCGTCCAGTCATAGGCGGTGAGAATGATGATGGGCGTCGCATCCCCGATGATTTTGCGGACCTGACGCACCACCTCGATGCCGTTCATATCCGGAATCAGCCAGTCGATGATATAGACGCTGAAGGCGTCCCCCTGCTCCATGGCGTCCTTGGCCCGGATGACCGCCTCCTTGCCGGAGATGGTCCAATCCGGCCGCATCCCGATGGACTGCAGCATCTTGCTGACGTTCAGACAGGTGCCGGTATCGTCATCCGCCACCAGGGCACGGAGGCCCTCCAGCTGGGCGATCTGCTTCGGCTCCTGCTTCTCTCCGCTGACGGGGAACCGCAGTGCCACCACGAATTCCGAGCCCTTCCCGGGCTCGCTCTCCACGGTGATGGTCCCCCCCATCATATCCACAAGGCTCTTGGTGATGGACATTCCCAGACCGGTGCCCTGGGTCTTGCTGACGGTGGAGGTCTCCTCCCGGGAGAACTGCTCAAAGATATGCTTCCGGAACTCCTCACTGATGCCGATGCCGTTGTCCCGGATGTGGAATTCATAGTCCGCATACCCCTTCGGCGCGGTGGGCTTCTCCACGATCCGCAGGCTGACCATACCGCCGGTGGGCGTGAATTTCACGGCGTTGGACAGGATGTTCAGCAGGATCTGGTTGAGCCGCATGGGGTCGGCAATGACCTGCTCATCCACAACATCGATGGTATCGATGAACAGGGACAGCCGCTTGGCAACGATGTTCGACTGAACGATGTCCCGGATGTCATGCACCAGATCCGGCAGATACACCGGCTTTGTCTCCAGGGTGACCCGACCGCTTTCGATGCGGCTCATATCCAGCACATCGTTGATGAGGGACAGCAGATGCTGGCTGGCGGTGGAGATCTTTTTCAGGTAATCAATGACCTGATCCCGGTTGTCAATATGGGTGGCCGCCAAAGAGGTGAAGCCGATGATGGCGTTCATCGGTGTGCGGATATCGTGGGACATATTGAACAGGAACTCCCGCTTGGCGCGGTTCGCCGCCGCCTCATGGCGGACGGCAAGCTCCAGCTCGGCATTCTTCTGCTCCAGAGATTCCTTATAAGCCTGCTCGGACTTCTCCTGCCGGAGCTGGAATTTCCGGGCGGTGCTCCAGCGGAGCCCCAGGACCAGCACCAGGATCAGGATATACGCAGCCAGAGCCATCGTCAGGTTCGGCGAGGTGGCGCTGTCGATCTGCCTGGCGGGAACGTATGCATAAAGATAGTAATTCCGCCCGTGGCTATACATGCCATAGTACTGCCCCATACCGTTTCCGACGTTCACAAATGTCAGCTTTTCCGACTGATTACTCTTTCGGATCGACTGGATCAGCCGGTCGTCGGAAACGTCCTTTCCGATGAGCTCCGGGTCATTGGACGCCTCCACCCGGCTCCCCTTTACCACAAGGAAGGTCGCCACGGTGTCGGCGTCATAGCCGTTCAGCAGAGTTTGGACGGACAGAACGGACTTCTGGGAAAAGGACGCCAGCGTATGGCGGTAGGCCAGCACCGCGCCGGTGTTATTGGCGCAGCTATGTACAGCGATATCGGCATAGGAGCCGTCCTCCAGATATACCCGCTTCACATAGGTCTTCTGGGGATAGCCGATGACGTCAAGGACCGACGCCCGTTCCAGGTCGGTCCGGAGCCGGGCGTAGCCGATGCCGTGCTCCGTGTACTCGCACACCACGTTCCCCTGCTGATCCAGTACGGAAATTCCTGTAAGCCACAGCTTGTCGGCATACACCTCCAGCTCCGCCTCGCTGCAGTCCAGAGAGATCTCCTCCAGCGTCCGAATGACGGTACTGCCCCGCATCAGGCTTTTGGCGACGGCAATATTGTTGTAGTTCACATAGCTGTCCGTCTGATCCTTGATAAATTCGACTGTGGTCGTCAGCCGTTCCTCGCACCGGCGGATATCCACCTTGTGGGAGAAGGTGTACACCACGCTCAAAGCAATGATCCCCACCGCAAGACAGGCATACCAGAACCTTGCGCTGAACATGCTCTGTGTTTTTTCACTGCCCAAGGCTCTCTACCTCCAGATAGGTTTCGGGGTGCTCCAGATATCTGCCGAGGATCTCCTGCAGAGTGCCGTCCTGCCGCATCTGGGCAAAGGTCTCCGTCAGCCTTTGGGCCAGCCCACGGTTATCATTGTTGGAAAAGGCGACGCCGATCCCGGTGACCAGCAGGGGCTTGTCCAGAATACGGAACTCCGCCCCGTAGTCCTCCATATATTGCAGAATGGCCATCTCATGGGCGGCAACAGCGTCCACATAGCCGCAGTCCAGCGCGGCGTACTGCACGCCACGGTCCTCCAGGCTGATGATGGCCCCGAACTCCGGGATATCGGCGATCCGGTGGTGGAGGAACAGATCCTCCGGCTTTCCGGTGGACTGCACGGCAATGGTCTTTCCGGCCAGATCGCCCATGGTGTAAATATCGCTGCCCGCGTCCACGGCGATCACCTGGCGGCTGATCGCGTAGGGCCCGGCCCACTGGTAGTCATACTCCCGGCCGCTCATGGAAAAGCAGCCCCAGATGCAGTCGATCTCGCCGCTGTCCACCAGTGTTTTCTTCTGTTCCCAGTCGATGGTGGTGAACACCGCCTGATACCTCATCCGCCGGAAGGCCTCCGTAGCGATCTCCACATCGATGCCGGTGGGGTCGCCGTTATCGTCCAGATAGACGTAGGGCGGGTAGGTATCGCTGCCGATGATGATCTCGGGGAGTGCGGGTTCCGGCTGCTGTGCGCCGCAGCCGCAGAGCAGCCCCACGGACAGCAGACAGGTCAAAATAAGTGCTGTGATGCGTTTCATGTATCTCGTTTTCCTCAGTTTCAAAGCAATTCCCGCAGCGTTTCCCGCAGGATCTCCGTATTGATGGGCTTGGCAATATGGCCGTTCATTCCCACGTTGAAGGCCTTCTGCCGGTCCTCGGCAAAGGCGTTGGCCGTCATGGCCACAATGGGGATCCCGGCTTTTTCCTTATCCGGCAGGCCGCGGATCGCCAGCGTCGCCTGATAGCCGTCCATATTGGGCATCTGAATGTCCATCAGGATCAGGCCGTAGGTCCCAGCCGCCTCATGCTGATACCGGTCCACGCAGTCGGCGCCGTCTACGGCCCGATCCACCGTAAAGCCCATATCCTGCAAAAATGCGGTGGCGATCTCCGCGTTTAGGTCATTGTCCTTCGCCAGCAGCAGCCGCTTCCCGGTGAGGCAGTGGTCAGACTGCTCCTCCGTCCCGGCGGGCGTCTTCTCACAGTGCGCCTGGTCCGCCAGCTTATGGGTCAGCGTCACAGTGAATTTCGACCCCTTCCCCTGCTCGCTTTCCACGGTGATCGTGCCGCCCATCAGCTCCACAAGGCTCCGGACGATGGGCATACCCAGTCCGGTTCCCAGCACTTTGCCCGCAGTGGTGTTCCGCTCTCTGGAGAAGGGCTCAAACAGATGAGGCAGAAACTCCCGGCTGATGCCGATGCCGGTATCGGCCACCTCGGTACGCAGCGTCACGTGTCCCGGCTGAGCGCAGGGCAACTCCTCGGTGGTGACCGTGACGGTCCCACCGGGTGGGGTGTACTTGACGGCGTTGCTGATCAGGTTTGTAAAGAGCTCCTGCAGCTTTGTAACGTCGCATAGAATATCCAGATTCGTCGCCTTCTGCACTCTGGTCAGTGTCAGATTCTTTTTCCGGGCCTCCCCCTGGAAAACGGCGACGATCTTGCCGACGACATCTCCCACGCGGTTGTAGTCTTCATTCAGTTCCAGCCGCCCGCTCTCGATCTTCGTCATGTCCAGCACGTTGTTGATGATGGACAGCAGCAGGCTGCCGGACTCCTCGATCATCTCCTGATAGTGGAGCAGCTTGGGGTCCGTCAGTTCCTTCCGCATCAGGTGCGCGTAGCCCAGAATGGCATTCATGGGCGTGCGGATGTCATGGGACATATTCAGCAGAAAGGCGGTCTTGGCCTCGTTGGCTTTTTCCGTCGCCTGATAGGCGATCTTCAGCTTCTGGCGTTCCAATTCCTGCCGCTTTTCCTTGGTGACGTTTCTGGTCACATAGAGGATGTGGGTGACCCGTCCGGCTTCATCCCGCCGCTTTTCGATAAACCGGGCCATGTACCAGTTGCCGTTGGTGGCTAAATAATCCATCCCCACCGTATCGGTATCCGCCAGCCGGTCCGGCACCGTGGACAGGTCAAAGAACTGCCGGACCGCCAGCCGGTACTCCGGGTCCACAAAGGTGCTGCACAGCTCGTTCAGCTTCTGCTGGGCCATGCCCCGGTGTCCCGTCAGGCGATGTACGGAGTTGTCGCTGGAGATCTCCTCATAGAAGTTCTTTTTCAGGTCGATCCGGAAAATGGAGAAATACAGCCGGCTCACAGAGGAGATGATCTCGTGATCCAGCTCCGCCTCCTGCCGGGCGGTCTGCGCCTCCCGCAGAGCCCGCTGGAAGCGCTCCCGCGTCTCATGCTTTTCATCGGTGTTGACGAAGATCCCGTCAAAGAACTCCGGGGACCCGTCCGCACGGCGGGACAGGCCGCCGGTGGTGTGGAACCAGTGGTAGGTGCCGTCCTTGTGGCGCAGGCGGTATTCCACGTCAAAGGGCTGCTCCCCCGTGGTATCCTCCACCACCGCTTCGTAAGCGCTCAGGACCCGCGCCTCATCCTCCGGGTGGAGCTGTCTGGTCCACGCTTCAAAGGCATTGGGAAACTCCTTTTCCGAGTGGAAGCCCAGCATCTGCCGCAGCGTGTCGGACCATTCCACGGAGACCCGCTCCCACCGGTCATTGAACGTCAGGTGCCAGGCGCCGGAGGACATGGACTTGTGGATATTCCGAAAGGAGACGATCTGCTCCTCCAGCTTTTTCCGATAGGTGTCCTCCTTCCAGGAGTTCCGCAGAAGCAGGGCGCACTCGCCTGCCTCGTCGATGGGCAGGCAGTCGATATACAGATGAAATTTCCGCGCCTCGTCCTGTACCTCCAGCCTTGCGGGGCTCTTTTCAAAGGCCGCCGTATAAAACGGTCCCATCCACTCGCTTGCGCCATCCGGGCGCAGCGTCAGGAAGCTGTTGCTCACCAGCTCCGCCCGGGTCCGCCCCGTCAGCGTTTCCAACGCCTGATTGCAGCAGAGAAAGCTCCAGTCTGCCGGGCGGCCGGTCTCATCCAGTTCCACGCGAACAATGCCAAAAGGCAGGGAGCTGTCTTTGAACATGGTGATTAGGGCTTCTTTTCCGCAATTCTGCACCGCAGTCTCCACCTTCCTGTTTCGATTGAATATTCATGCTTATTTATCGCGGATTTTTATATTTTCTTCCATTTTCGGGGGGGAGTGACATGTTCCCCTTCTGTATAATATTTCTCTTTATTTTCATACATCAGGTAGTCCGCCTGACGGATGGCCTCCGCAAGGGGATGCACGCCGCTGACGCCGCCGATGCTGACGGACAGGTGCAGCTCCGGATACTCCGGAATGACGATCCGGCGGACCGCCTCCCGGATCTCGTTCTGCTTCCGCACAAAAATATGCTCGTCCATTTTGGGAAACAGCAGTAAAAATTCGTCGCCGCCGTAGCGGATCAGCGTATCCGTACTGCGGATGCAGGAGTGGATCGCGGCGACAATGTCCCGCAGGACGGTGTCTCCGGTTTGGTGGCCGTAGGCGTCATTTACCTGCTTGAAGCTGTCCACGTCGATGATCGCCACATGCTCCATGCCCTCCAGATGGGAGCGGTAGGACTCAAAATACCGCCGGGCATAGGTGTTCGTGAGCGGGTCCATGAACAGCTCCATGTTCTCGGCCCGGCTGTGATCCAGCAGGAGCCGGGTGCCGTTGGCGTCGATCCAGCGGCCCTCACTCAGCTTGGACAGCATTTCCAGCACACAGGGCATCCCATTCAGGCACAGGTATTTGGAAATGACGAAGTACATATCCGTATTGGTAAATTCCAGCTTGTTCAGGGTCGTTTTCTGGGCGAGTGCCCGGGAGGAAATGCAGTTGGCGCAGCTGCGGCCGTTGTCCCAGAAGGCCGCGCAGTGGCTGCCGTTGGGATGGAGAACGCCCTGCTCGTCCAATTCCAACACGGAATTGGTAGTGGGGTCTACGAGGCGAACAACATCGAATACCATTCTCAGACGGCGCATCTCCGCCGCGAGGGCCAGCGTGCCGTCCTCCGTATTCACGTCCGCAGCCGACAGCAGCAGCGGCTTTTTGACGGAGAGCTGCGGGTCCACCAGTTGACCCACGGCGCCCACATAGTGCTCCGGCTGCCGGTCGGACCACAGCGTCCGCACCCGCAGGTCGCACCAGTGATGCTCCGTGCCGCAGGGCAGCAGCAGGCTCACGGAAAATTCCGGTGTTTCCTTGGTCGTGGCAGCCATCGCCTCCTGCAGCCGGTGGAAATCCTTCTGACTCAGGCGGCAGAAGCACTCCGGGTGAGCAGCGTTCTTCACCGTATGGCGGTACTGGGGCGGTTCATCCCAATTGGTGATGTCCGCCAGACCGGAAAGCGCATCGAACTCAAACTGGATCCCGCCGCTGCAGGACGCGAAGAAGTCGATGCGCTCCTGCAAGGACTCCAGTATCCGCTGCACCCGGTCATTCCGCGGCAGATCGGCCCGGGCCAGAAGCTCATCGGACAGCCGGTTCACCTCCAGCCGGTAGGGATCTCCGTCCAGCGGGACATGGGACGTAATGCGGAGCCGGGGCGATACGTCCGCCAGACATTCCAGCAGCAGCGGATTGAAGGCGCCGCACTCTCCGCCCAGGATCATGGCGATGGCCGTATCGTGGTCAAAGGCTTTTTTGTAGCACCGCTCGCTGGTCAGCGCGTTGTAGACATCTGCCAGTGCCACCACCTGCGCGGCGATGGGGATCCGTTCTCCCCGCAGCCCGTCCGGGTAGCCGTGGCCGTCCCACCGCTCATGGTGCCAGCGGCAGATCTCCAAAGCGTAACGGAACAGCGGCTTTTCCTGTCCGAAGGTCATCTGCTCCAGGATCACCGCGCCGGCTGCCGCGTGGGTCTTCATCACAGCGAATTCCTCCGAGGTCAGCTTCCCCGGCTTATTCAAAATCTCCTCCGGAATGGTGATCTTGCCGATATCATGGAGGGCGGAAGCCGTTTTGATCAGGGCGATGTCCTCCTCGGAAAGGTGGTAGGCCTTCGTCTTCTCTACCAGCCGGCGGAGCAGCAGCTCCGTTATGCTGCGGATGTTGCGGATATGGTCGCCGCCCTCATGGTTGCGGAACTCCACCACATGACTGAGAATTCCCACCATCAGGTTGCTGTTTTCCTCTTTTTCCCGGATCTGGTCGGAAACCAGATACATCAGCCGCTTCTGGTTGGCATAGAGCTTCAGGGTATTTTCCACGCGGTGGCGCACGATAAAGGTGTCGAAGGGGCGGCGGATATAGTCCGTAACGCCCATGGCGTATGCCTGCTGAATGGCCTGATTGGTCTCATCGGTGGAGATCATGATGACCGGGATCTCATCGATCCACCGGAAGCGGTTCATCTGCTCCAGCACCTGAAAGCCGTTCATCTCCGGCATATTGATGTCCAGCAGCATCAGATCCACCGTCAGCTTCTTTTCCATCAGCCGGACAGCCTCCCGCCCATTTTGAGCCTCAATATAGTGATACTGCTCTCCCAGGATCTCCATCAGCATCATGCGATTCAGTTCCGAATCGTCAACGATCAAGACCGTCTGTCGTTCCATACAGCCATCCCCTCCTGCTTCCGCTTGCAAAAAAGCGTGTCAATGTCCGCTTTTTGTTTTCGTATATTCATGCACCGCAGGTCTTCGCCGCGATGTACCGCGGCGACGGCCTGCTTCCCTCCCCCGGTCAGTCCACTGCCCGGAGAAGCTCCACCGTTCTGTTGTACGCCTGCGCCAGCTGGTCGTAAAGTGCTTCGCTGCCGTCCAGCCGTCCGGCCCGCAGCAGCTCTGTCAGCTCGCTGGCCGGGGCGGTCAGATGGGAAAAGCCCAACGTCAGGCACAGACCCTTAATGGTATGCGCCGCCCGGAACGCCGTTTCCACGTCGCCCTGTTCCAGTGCTTTCGTCAGTTCCGCAAAGCTCTTGTCCTCCGGGAATTTCACGGCGAACTTCCGGATCATGGCTTCGCTGGGAATTCGCTGGAAAATCTCCTCAAAATCCGCGCCCATCGCCTGATAACACTGCTTGATCGTCATTTTTGTGCCCCCATATCTGCTGTCAGCATTTTTATGAATGCAGCATTGTAACCACCGGCATAACCGGTGGTTACAATGCTGTCTAATTCGTCTCCTGATTGATCTGCTTCACTTGAAAATCGGCCTCGGCCAGCTTGGTGTCCCGCCGGTCCTTGATTTGGAATTTAACGGTAAAAACTCTTTCCGTACCATTATATTCTACGGAAAAATCTTTGACCTTCAAGCCCTCCGGATAGGCGTATGCACCCAGGAATTTATTTTCTCCCAGATACACCTGACCGCTGTCAGAATTCAGGGTAAAAATCTCGTTAGCCGCACCTTCCACATAGCCCACGCCCTGAATAAACACCGTGTTGTCGGTCTCCACCGTGCAGTAGCGCAGCTTGTCGCTGATGGCGGTGGTCAGCGTGGAGCAAAGCTCCTGGGCCTGAGAGTCCGCCATGGAAATGCGGAAACTCCGCACCGCAGCATTGGCTCCCACCGCCACAAGGCTGCTGAACAGCAGCACGATGATCACCGTGCAGAGCATCTCCGTCAGGGTCAGGCCGTTTTGATTCCGCAGTTTTTTCATGACCCGGCCCCCGTTTTATCGTAGCTGTAATAGTAATAGCCGTTGTTTTCGTAGAGCGACACCGGGCCGGAGCCGGTTTTTTTGCCGTTCGCTTCCTCTCCGGTCAGCGTGACTGTCGGAGAATTTTTCGATGTTGTTGCATACTGGAACATAACATTCGTGTTCCGGGTCTTGGCGTTGATCTTTTCCGCTGTGACCACAGACGTGGCCAGAATGCCAAAGGCCAGCACGGCGATCAAGATGGAGACCAGAGACTCCACCAGCGTTTCGCCCCGGTTATTTCTCAGCTTGTTCATGGGCCTGTCACCTCGATCCCTTTGGTGATCCTCTGCGGCTCCCACTTGACCGTGGTCTTGTAAATATACGAGTCGACATCTTCGCTGGAGTAGGATTCCGACTCCTCCGCTTTTGTCAGCGTTCCCTGCATGGTCAGGGTCATGCGGCAGTCATCCGTCTTACCCTCTTCCGGCTTCAAATACAGCTGCACCTGAATTTTGCCGTCCTTCTGTGCGGAAAAGGCAGCTTTCACCGTCCGCAGGCTGGTGTCATCGTTGATCTTCAGATTCACTTCGATGGTATCGTTGAAAGCCTTGAGACTGGCATATTCGTTATTATCGTTGCCATTCTCAATGCAGGCGGACAGCCATTCGCCCATGATCCCCTTGGGGGGGTCTGTTACCTTGGCTTTGCGTGAGACCGTATACCCTGTGATATTCCCCTCTGCATCTTTCAGCGCGGTATGGGTCTCCGTCATGATCCGTTCATACGAATCCCCCGCAATGCTGTCCCGGATCAGCTCCGCCGCGGAGCTGACCGTCAGGTAGTTCTGCTGGGCTTCCCGGTCGCTTTTCATGTGGTGGGCGGCGCTGACGGCAGCCGTCAGGATCGCCGCGCCCACCGCCATGGCCAGCAAAATGAGCAGGAGGGCCATCAGGATCGTAGCGCCGCTGTTGTTTTTCAACTTTTTCATCCGGATCGCCCTCCTTTCCTCTCATTTTTCCGGAAATTCCGACGGCAAACGCCGTCCCATTGTGTTTGTTCAGCCTCCGCCGCTTGTTCCCTTGACCGTTACCGGCAGGATCGCCGTGGCGGTGTAGTTCTTGCCGCCCACTGTGCAGGTCGCTGTGATGCGGAGCTCCGTTTCTCCCGTGGCAACGCCCGTGACCGTGATCTTGCCGTCAGCAGGCTGCTCGGTGACCGTCGCCACCTCCTGATTATCGCTGGTGACTTTCCAAACAGCCGTACAGAGTTTGCCCTTCTTGTCAACAGCCTTGAGCTGGATGATCTCTGTGCCTTCTGGGTTCAGTTCAACGCTGTCCTTTTCCAAGTCCACCTTCAGATCAGCCGTGACCGTGACCATCAGGCGGGCGGTGTAGCTGCCGTACTTCGCAATCACCTCGGTCGCGCCGGTCCCTACGCCCGTCAGCGTGACCGCAAAGTCGCCCTTGTTGGGCTCGACTGTGATTGGGACAGCCTTTGCCTTGACCACGCCCTCGGGGCTGTAAGTAAAGGTCGGCGGTTCCGCCCCTGTCCCCTCGGGTACATTGAACAGATTCAGTTTCAGTTCCTTCGTGGCCCCGGAGGACGGCACATAGTCCGCGATCAGGTCCAGAGAGACAATGCCCTCGCTCCAGAGCATACCCACCTTGGGCCACGCGCCGTAGTGGAGGTTGACCTCCTTTGCCCCGGTGCTGTCCGTTCCCCGCAGCACGGTGGGGAAGGGATAATCCTGCCCTTGCAGAGCCGCGTCGCTGCCGGGGAAGCTGTACTTACCGTGGATCGAGGAACCGCTTTCCTCGTTGGTGACCCAGCCGAAAGCCTTGCCGCCGTTCCGATTCAGCGCGTCCAAGAAGGTTTTGTAGTACGCCGCCGGGCTTTCGTTTTGAGTCTGGATAAACTTATCCTTGCCGATCTGGTTGGACATCTGCTCGTAGGTCAGCGGAGTCAGGCCGTTGATGTGGTAGATATTTGTCTTTGCGCTGTCCCAAGTGTACTGCCCCAAATAGTCCAGCTTGCCCTTCAGCATATTATCCCGGTTCGTCTTGGCCAGATCCGAATCTTCGCCCAGCAGGTCAGTGAGTGATCTTTTCCCGCTGGCATAGAATTTCGGCAGTTGAGTGAAATCAATCTTCGCGCTGCTGTCAAGATAATAGCAGTTGGTGATCGTCATGCTATCCGCCTGACCGTACCGGTCCGCCACGCTGCCGATGAGGGAAATAGCGGTGATGGTACCTCGCATCGCCGGGAAAGTCATGTAGGTGTAACAGTTCTCAAAGTTCGGGTTGCCGTCCTGCGATTCGCCGAAATTCTTAAAGGTAGACGAGAAGCCGCTGCCGCCGATGCCTCCCAGGTAAACGAAGGTAGCAGGGTTTTTATCCCAAGAATTATCACCCTGTACAACCTTTGCCGGAGTTCCTTTGAGGCCCACAAGATCCGTGAGTTTTTTGGACACAACACGCTCCTTGAGCGTATTCTCACTGACCTCAATTTTGCCGCCGGTATAGCAGTTGCTCACCTTGCCCCGCACGCCGCCTACCAAGCCGCCCACGCGGACAAAGTTGCCCCATTTCGGCGCGACCAGTTTACTATCTTTATCCAGGTGCGTGCAGTTGATCTGAATGTCCACCACAGCGGAGCATCGGTCCAGCTCAAGGCTGGAAACGCCGATCAGACCGCCTACCACCGCCTCGCCGAGCCCCAGTTTGTTTTGGCTGTTGTCCTGGATCTTATAGCCCGCGATGGCACAGTTCTGGATCACCGCTTCGCTCGTTTCGCGTTCATCCGCATACTCATAGGCGATACCGGCCAACCCGCCCAGTGCGTAGGCACACTGATTGTCCGTTACAATCGAGCTGCGCTGGATGATGCCGCCGTTGTCGCTGTAAAGCACGATGTTTTCGATCGTCGCGCCTGCCGTGGTGCCGAATACGCCCACATTGTAGCAGTTGGAATTGATGGCGATGTTTTTGATGTAGTAGTTCCCGCCGTCGTACTTCCCGCCGAACCACGCGTAGAGCGTAACACTGTAATTGTTCTCATTCACACCTATCGCTCCGGCGATGGGGTGGAACGGAGTGTTCTTTTCGCCGTTCGTCGGGTTTTCCATGTCCACGCCGTTGACGTCATGGGTCTGTGTCCAGCTCCGCTGGGGACGAGCATTCTCCGCACTGGCCCGTGATTGCTTACTATCCATCGTTTTGTATTGCAGATAGGGGAACTGCGGATAGGTTTCTGAGGTCACCGGGCGGTCCGTTCCGGTATTAAATCTGAAAGAATATTTCCTCGTCCTGTAATTATATTCTGATGTAACTTCACAGCTCCAGTTGATGAATTGGAGCTGCTTCACGGAGCGGATCTGGTACGGCTTTTTCGTGGTGGTGGTCGTTGTCTTGCCGAGGTTCTGCTCGTTGTTTCCCACATCCTCGACCGGGCAGTAGGAATCTCCGAAGAAGGGGCACACCGCATACTCATATGTCTGCGTCCCCTGCTTCAAGGTCCATGTGCCGTTGGCGGCAAGTGTAAATTTGCCACTGATGATGTCGGTCTCTGCCAACAGCCGCAGGCCGTCTTTGCCGTCGGTCCGATAGCAGGTGAAGTTGTAGCCGGACACCTGCTTGGCAAGCTCTTTTTTCGCTTCGGCGTTTTCTGCTCCAAGGACAAAGTTGCCGCTCGGCGTCAGCTTCCCACTTGTTTTGTCCTTGCAGTAGTAGCCGTAGCCGAAATCGGTGATCTTGCCGCCGTCATCGTGGGCGGTGCAAAGGCTGCTGCCCTCCTTGCGGACACCCTTTGCGTCAAAGCCGATGTAGGAGAAGTGATAGCCGCTGTTGGCGCCGCCCTCCTCCTTTTCCCAATAGACCATGCCGATGGTTCCCATGTCCGCCGAGGTCGGCCAGTCGCCGTAGTGGACGTGCTTCTTGTCCGTGGCGGTGACGCTGCTGGGATAGGGGTACGCGGTCTCAGTCCCCTCGGTATTGGGATGGTTTTTGGTCTCAGCCACCTTGCTAAAGCCGGACAGCTTCAACTCCTTCATTTCCTCGTGGGTCTTCTTCTCCGCGCCGGAAGCTCCCGGCTCGTAATCGTACAGGCGCACCGTCCCCGCGAAGGTATAGGTGCCGCCGCTGAGGTAATAGCAGTCGGAAACGCTGCCATGATCCGACGTGAAGCCGTTGACCTCCGCGCCCGTCACGGCGCTCAGGGCCGTGGCGCAGTAGCTGTTGCGGATGGTGCCCTGATTGTCGCCCACAAAGCCGGAGATCATGGCACTGCCGCGTATCTCCGTCAGTTCGATGCTGCCGAGGGCGTAGCTTTGGCGGATGTAGCCGCTGCCGTCGTTCATACCCACCAGACCGCCGGCACAATAGCTCCGGGCATAGGTGCTGGTGCCGGTGATGCTGGGAATATCGGCGCTGCATGCCTGGATCAGGCCCTCGTTGCAGCCCACCAGACCGCCGAGGTAGTAGGTGCTGCCGCTGTAGGCGCTGCCGGACAGCCGGTAGCCGGAAACGGCGCAGTTTTTGATCGTGCCGCTGTTTTTACCGGCCAATACGCCTGTATACACCGTTTTCCACTGGACATTGCCGCCCAATTTGGAGGTGGGGGCTTTTTCCAGCGGTTCCTCCGTTGTCACGACGATGTTCTCCAGCGTTCCCTCCGTAAAGCCGAACAGGCCGACGGCAAGGCCGTCCTTCCCGCTGGCAAAGGAAACGCCGGTGATGATATGACTGCCGCCGTCATAGCGGTGCTTAAAGGGAGTGGCTTCTGTCTGTCCGATGGGAGCCTGCTCCGTGACCGGTTTCCCGCCCTTGCCGTACTTTGTCCAGACATAGGTGCTGTAATCAATGTCCCGCTCCTGCTGGAAGGCGGCGTTTTTGGGCAGAACCTTCTCGTCGGCGTATTTGTCGTAATATGCGCTCAGGTTATTGAGCTGCCGCGCCGTGCGGATGCTGACGAATTCCGGCTTTCCGGCTTCGGCCGTCAGCGCAGTCTTGGCAAAATGGGGGTTGTAGTAGTATGCCTTGCCCGCCGCGCTGCCTACCGTCAGCTTCGTGTAGAAGTTCGGCTGCCCATCGACCTGCGGCACCCCATCGACCTCCTGCACCAGATCCGCAGGCAGGGGAAGCAGACAGTAGGTCTTTTTTGTGCCGTCCTTGTCGGTGACCGTGATGGTGATTGCGGTGGCCGAATTCAATTCATAGGGCTGGTCATTAACTGTCACGGTTACCTTGTCAGCAGGCAAGTTTTTCTCATAGACTACGCCGTAGCCGTCGCCCTTCACCGTTTCCGTCGCGGACAGCGCCTCAACGTTCGCGCCGAAGAAGCCGTAGTCGTCCCCGCCGTACCACTCGTAGTACACCAGTGCGCCGTTTTCAAACTCCGCCTTCCAGTCACCGTAATGGGGCAGGTTCTTCAGCTTGGGATAGGAGTACAGCGTCAGGCCCAGACCTTTCATCAGGTTGTAGGCATAGGTATCGCTGTTCTTTCTGGTGAAGGCATTATTAGAAGAGTCAGAAGCGAACAGCTTTTCCGCATCCGCGGCGTTCAGCTCATGATAGTATTTCTCTTCGCCGATGGTAGGTTTCGCCGATCCGCCGAGATAGTACACATTCTTTGGGGAAGTACCGCTTCCCCCGCCGCTGGTATTGGCTGCCGTTCCGTATGTCAGGCTTTCTCCCGTCAGCGTCGCGCAGGCGCTGTATACATTTTCCAGTTCATTGCCGGTCAGGTCGCACGCTACAAGGCCCGCAGTAGTTTTGCCCACCAAGAAACCGGCGGCATAACAATCTGTGATTTTTAACGTTGCCGTAGCAACAACTCGCCAGCCAATCAAACCGCTGGCATAACCTGCATCCGTTTCAGTGGTATCCGGATCACTGTAAAGGTAGCAATCTGCATAGGAGTGGTCAAGAGAAATCCCTCCATGCCCTATGCCCACCAGACCGCCGGCAGCGGTTTTGCCCCGGATGACCGTGGCAGCCAGACTGTTTTGGATCGTTAGCGGTTTTTCCTCTGTGCTGCCCACCAGACCACCGGCCACCTTGCCGTCGATCCGCGTGTGCTTCGTGAAGATCTCGTCTCCGGGAATGTTTTTGTCCTTGACATTTTTCAGGTACACCTGACAGCCGTCGATCGTTGTCGTGCCGTTCAGCTTTCCAACCAAACCGCCGACATTTCCGCTGCCCTTAATCTGGGCGTCGGCCAAACGGATATTTTTCAATTCACCGGCAAAGGTCTCGAACAGGCCCGCATCGCCGGTCGTGTCGGTCGTGTCGACCGTCAGGTCATAGATCACCGGGCAATAGCTTCCGATCTCACTGTGATAGCTGTTGATTTTAGGATTCACGAGAGGCACAAAGTTCTGGGTCGGATAGAGAACACCCCAGCTATCGTTTTCATCACTCTTGAATTGGATATCCCGCTCCTGCATCGCGGCGGTGATTGCGGGCGTCTTGCTGTCGGTTCCTCGGTTTAAGCCGGAGTTCTCCTCCAGATTTTGCAGATGCCGTCCGTACTTGATCACCGCCGTCCGGCCGGTTCCGCCGAACCCGCTGGCATCATCCCGGACCTCCGCAAACAGGCTGTTGGTGGTAACGGTCTTGGAGGTTCCCTGGATTTGGTTGTTATTTGCATCCTTTACCCGGATCGTCACCGTCAGGTTTTCGCCGGGGATTAGATGCTTGCTTGTCTTAGCATCTTTAAAGCGGTCCTGCTGTCCGAAGCGCAGATTTTTTCCCGCACTGAGATTATCCAGCACCAGCGTTGCCGTGCGGATGCCTTTTTCCGTTTTTACGGTGTCCCCCGTATTGGTATCGGTTTTAATTTCAAATTCCTGAACAGTGTTGTCGGACTCATCCTTGATGACGGCATAAAATTGCAGGTTATTTCTGGCGCTGACCTTGCAGGAGGCCACCACCAGCAGCTGGTCCTTATTGATGACATCCACCGTAAGGTCCAGGCTTTCGGTCGCCGCCGCGCCCACGGAGTCGCCGCCGTAGTAGCCGACCTTAGCGCCATTCTCCAGACGCTTGTCGCGGTAACGCAAATCATTGAATCCATCCGGCGTGTACTTCATGTCCTCCCGGCTGAAAAACACCGCGTAAACGCTGCCGCTGGAAGGATCGAACTCCACTACCCAGTTGCCGTTCCACAGGTCCGCCTCGGCCTCCGTCTCCGGATAGATCCAGGAAGCGGCGGAATCCTTGTTGTTCTTGTCGGCAGAGGTCACATAGGCCAGCGTGGTTTTCTTGTATTTATCCTTCTCTGCGTCCTTGGGGATCATGTTCATCAGCTCGGCAGCGCCTACCATGCCGGTAGGTTGATAATAGCTGTCCTGACCGGCAGCCTGAAGCCGGGTCATCCGGTTCTGCACGGCGGAAAAGATCATCTCCGCCCGGCTGTCCAGCTCCGTCTGCCGAAGGTTTTTCTGAATTTTGGAGATCGGGATCATGGCCAAGGCAAACAAAATCACCAGGATCAATACCGTCACCAGCATCTCCATCAGCGAAAAGCCGCGCATATTGTTCCGTGTCGCCTTGTTCTTCATGGGGGTCCCTTTCTCCTCCGTCCTTCCGTCAGGAGGCCACCTCAAAATACGTGATCACCAGATCCGTCTGCACCAGATCCCGGTCCCGGCCCTGATTGGTCCGGATACTCAGATCGGAGATCTGGTTCATATTCTCGCTTTCGCTCAGGGCGTCCACAATGGCCCGCGCCTGGGCGTAGGTATGGGTCTGGAAGCTCATGGTCACCGGCCGCAGAACGATGTAGCTGTCCTGCGTGGTGCTCTGGGAAAAGTCCAGAGAGTAGTCCACCGCAGAATCCAGAATGCGGTGAAGGTCCAGCATGAGCCTTCTGCTGTTGTCATACTGAGGGATCGTCCGCTCCTCGCCGGAGGCCCGGACCTCCTCGATCTTGCGCTGCATTTCCTGTTTCCGCGTCAGCAGGATCAGATCCTGCTCCAGCTCGCTCTGCTCCTGAGAGGTCGTGTCCTGATACTGAGCCACCTGATCCTGAATCGGCTCAAAGATCAGCTTGAAGTAGCCCAAACAGATGACCAGAACCACCAGGATCAGCAGCAGGACCGTTTCCCGTCTTGTCAGTTCCCGATTCATTCCGCCACCTCCGTTTCCGGCTGCAGATAGATCTTCACGGAGAAGCTCAAAACGGAAGCCGCCTTGTTTTCCTCCGTGGAAGCCACATTCAGCTCCACGCTCTGCACGATGGGCTGCTCCTCCATCACGGCGAACATCTCGGAGATCTGGTCCAGCCGCATATCGGACATCTCCACCTCGGCAGCGTCATCCAGGATCTCGACGGAGAGCACCTTGCCGCGGGGCATCATCAGGTCCTCCACCAGATCCAGCACATCCCGCCGGGGGACGGTGACCAGCTTGCCCTCGCTGTCCGCCATGCCGTCCAGAGAGCTGCTCCGGTACTCCGCCAGCACCTGCTCGTAGTCCGTCAGCTGCTCCTGACAGGCGGTGAGCTGGCTGTGGACCTTTCCGTAGGCGCTCTGGGCCTCGGACAGACGCCGGTACTGCTCCATCACGCCGAACCGGGCCACCAGACCCGCCATCAGCAGGATCACCGCCAGACCGATCACCAAGGTCAGCATTTCTCCGGTGCGCTTTTCCCGCTTGTTCATATTGATGCCCGTCTTGCTGGGGCATTTGATCATTTTCCGGGGGGCAGCCCCGCTGGGGGCAGGCTCATAGGGGATGGCTTCCGCCGGCTGCTGCGCCGGAATGGAGACCTCCTCCCGCTCTTTTTCCAGAATCATTTCAATCCTCCCTCACAGACGCTGCCGATGGCCCGCAGATACAGCCACGGCTCCTCGGCCGGGCGCATCCCCTCGTCCAACAGCTCCTCGCCGCCCCGGACCGTCAGGTTCACCGTGTCGGCCACGGTCTCCCGCAGCGGCATGATGGCCGCGCCGCCGCCGCAGAGATACAGCTCCTTCAATTCCCGGTCCCGGTTGTTGTAGTGGTAGAAATTGACGGCCTTCATGATCTCCACCGCCAGACGGCTGTAAAATTCCTTGGAATACTCCGTTTCCAGTACACCGTTGAAATTGCTCTGCTTATACTCATGGGCCACATGGATCTCCACGTCCAGCTTGTCGGCGATGATCCGGTCCAGATCCGCCAGACCCATGTCGATCTCCCGGACGCCCACGCACTCGCCGCCCTGCAGGAAGTGCATCCGGGTCACCCGATGGCCCAGATTCACCACGCAGCGGCCGATCTCCGGCGCGCCGGTGCGGCGGATGTGCTCCGCCATCAGCGCGCCGTAGGCGCATTCCAGAGGTGTCAGCACCTTCAGCTTAAAGCCAGCCCGGCGGAACATGGCCCGGTAGGCCTCCACCCGCTCCTTCAGCATGGCACAGGCGAACAGATCCATCTCCAAGGGATAGCCGTCCGGATCTCTGCGAACCTCCCGCACGGAATAGTCGAAGAAATACTTGCTCTTCTCCTCCGTCAGGAAATCATGGAATTCAAAGGGCAGATTGTAGGCCAGCTGCTGCTCCGTCATGGCGGGCATGGTCACGTCCCGGGTATAGGCATCCGCCAAGGACAGGGACACCGCCGCCCCTGCCCGCGGAATGCCGTTGGCCCGGGCGGTATCCCGCAGGAAATCCGCCATAGCGTCCATGGACAGGATGCGCCCGTGGGACACCATGGCGTCCGGCAGTTCCGCGCACACCGACTTTTTCAATTCATTACCGGCAAAATATACCAGCTTGACACTGTGATCGCCAATTTCAAAGCCTACGATCTTCCCCATGTCATGTCCTCGCTTTCTCGATAAAAAGACTCAGGCAAAAAAACCCAGATACCAGTTGATAAACGGCTGTCCCGCCAGAGCGGTGATCCATGCGCCGACGGCGATGGAGGGTCCCCACGGGATGGCCTCGCCCCGCCGTTTTCCGGCGAGGCCCCATACGATCCCCACCACGCAGGCCAGGACCAGACACAGCAGGTTCCCTTTCCAGCCGAAAAAGAGCCCCGTCAGAAACAGCAGCTTGATGTCGCCGCCGCCCAGCGTCTCCCGCTTCATGCGCTTGTCCATATAAAGGGACAGCAGCAGCAATCCGCCGGCTACGGTCACACCGCCCAGCGCGCCGTCCAGCGCCCGGCGGAGCGGTTCCGGCTCCCAAAATAAGGTGGCGACGAACAGCACAGCACCAACCGCCACAAAGCGGTCGGGAATGATGTACCCCTCCAGATCCGCGAAGGCGCAGGCCAGCAGCACACAGGCCAGCAGCCACCCTTCGAGGGTTTGGAGCGAAATATCATTTTGGAGCAGCAGGCTCACGAACACCGCCGCAGAGATCAGCTCCCCCCACACATGGCGGGCGGAGAGCTTTGCGCCGCAGTAGCGGCACTTGCCCCCGGAGAGCAGATAGCTGAACACCGGCACCAGATCCCGGACGCCCAGCACATGGCCGCAGACGTCGCAGTGGGAGCGCCCCCGGAGAACGGACTCCCCGTGGACGGTGCGCCACGCCAGACAGGCCAAAAAGCTGCCCGTACAGGCGCCCAGCAGGGCCGCCACCGCGCAGCAGTAAACGGTGATGAACGGAGACAGGCGCAGCATGATTGCTTCCTCCTTGGCGTAATGTTCCTTCGTGGGGGATGGCCGCCAACCCTCGGCCACCCCCTTTCGCTATCTTATCCGGTGAAGGATGAGCCCTCTGCAGAAACGGCTCATCCAAGAAGGAAGGGGGCGTTCCCCCGCCGGAGCGACCGCTCCGGCGAGGGCTCGAAAGAGATGAACTTGCTTAAATTACTTTTCAGGAGAATCAATCGATTCAACCGTATTCGTGCCCTTTACGATTTTATAAGTAATCTTGTCACCCTTTGCCCATTCGGCAGTAAGTCTCCCGCCAATCTTGTCAATCGTACCAGCATCTGTACTATCTGCTTTGCAGACATAGTCATCACGACCTGTTGCATCGGACTTTACCGTACCGTCTTTTTGGAGATAGTAAGTAGTATCAGCACTATGATTCTCGGTCATAGCAGTAATCTGGGCACTGGCATAACCGGAGCGAATGTTGGCAAGGTCCGTTGCGGCGTTGGCCTTCTTGAGGGTGCCAGAGAAGGTGGGGATCGCAATGGCAACCAGAATGGCAATGATGGCAACAACGATCAGCATTTCCATCAGGGTGAAGCCCTTTTTATTGGTGAACTTCTTGAGCATAGTGAAGTTCCTCCTTTTTTAAAGTTCTATTTATATCGCCCGGAGCGGGGTGGACGCCCGGGGAGATACCAAATTCAGATACTGCCGTACATGGAGAACATGGGCAGGTACACTGCCAGCAGCAAAATGACGGTGACGGCCGCCAGCACGATGATGATGACCGGCTCCAGAACTGCCAGCAGCCGCTCCGTCATGGTGGCGGCCTCGTGGTCGAAGTAGTCTCCGATCACGTCCAGCGTTTCCTCCAGAGAGCCGGAGCGCTCGCCCACGGCGACCATTTCCGTCAGCATTTTGGGGAAGCACTCCACGCCCTCCATGCTGTCGGCAATGCCGCGGCCCCGCTCCACGCCCTCCTTCACCTTCCGGACGCCCAGAGAGAACACATAGTTGTCCGAGATCTGGCTGACGATGCCCAGCACCGCCTGCACCGGAAGACCGGCGGAGAGCATAGTGGACATGGTGGAGGCGAACTGCCCCGACAGGTGCAGGGTGTGAAGCCGCCGCAGGGGCGCCCGCCGCAGCGCGTAGCTCGCGATGGCCAGCTTGCCCCGCTCCGTCCGCTTGAAGGACAGGTAGCCGATGGTCAGCAAAGCCAGAATAAACAGGATCAGCCACCACCAGCGGGTCAGGAAGGCGCTGGTGCTCATCAGCCACCGGGTCACCGCGGGCAGGTCCGTCCCCAGCTCCGCAAAGGCGGAAGTAAAGGCGGGGACCGCCACCACCATGATGATGGCGAACACGATGATGGCCGTGACGATGACCATGACGGGATAGGTCATGGTGCTGACGATCTTGGCCCGGGTCTTGGCGGATTTGTCGTAATACTTGTAGAGACGCTTGAAGCACGCTTCCAGCGCGCCGGACTGCTCACCGGCCCGGACGGTCTCTATAAAGGTCTTGGGCAGGCCGGGGATGTTGCTCTCAAAGCTCTGGGCCATGGAGTAGCCCGCGCCGATGTCCTCGGCGACCTTGTGGAGCATCCGCGCCAGATGCTTGTTCCGGTTCTGGGCCGCGACCATTTCCACGCAGCGCATCACCGGAAGCCCCGTGCCCAAAATGATGGAAAACTGTGAGCAGATCAGAGCCAGGTCCTTTTCCTTGATCTTGGTCCGGAGCGGACGGGTGAGGACGCTGTCCTTCTTCTCCCGCACCTCCTCCAGCTTGATCACAAACGCGCAGGTATCCCTCAGCTTGGAGACTGCATCATATTCATCATAGGCGCGGATCACACCGGAAACCTTGGAGCCCTCCGGCGTCTGTCCCTTATAACGATAGGTCGTCACGCTGTTTCACCTGCTTTGTTCATTCGTCCAATGTAGAGTTGATGGTCCGGGCGGCTTCCTCCGCCGTGGTAATGCCCCGGAGGACCAGATCCCGGCAGCTGTCCCGCATGGTGCGGTAGCCGTTTTTCTTAGCGGCGGCCAGCAGCTCATCGTAGGCCGCGTCATCGTTCACCAGACGGCGCACCTCCCTGTTGACCATGAGGATCTCGAAGGCCGCCCGACGGCCGACGTAGCCGGTGTGGCGGCACTCCGGACAGCCGACACCTTTATAAAAGGTGGTCTGGCTGTCCTCCGGCATCCCCAGCAGGGCCAACTCTTCCTCGCTGGGCTGATAGGCGGTTTTGCAGTGGGGGCAGATCTTGCGCACCAGACGCTGGGAGATCACGCCCCGGAGAGCGCTGGCCACCAGCCAGGGCTCCACGCCGATGTCCCGCAGACGGTAGACGGCGGAAACGGCGTCGTTGGTATGTAAGGTGGACATGACCAGATGGCCCGTGATAGCGGAGCGCATGGCGATGCCGGCGGTCTCGCCGTCCCGGATCTCGCCCACGGAGATGATGTCCGGGTCCTGACGGAGGATGGCCCGGAGACCGTTGGCAAAGGTCATACCGGTCTTTTCGTTGATCTGGCACTGGCTGACGCCGGGGATGTGGTATTCCACGGGGTCCTCCAGCGTAACGATATTGACCTCGTCCCGAGCCAGATCCCGGATCATAGCGTACAGGGTGGTGGATTTACCGGAGCCGGTGGGGCCAACCAGCAAAATCACGCCGCCGGTGTTTTTCAGAAGGGCGTTGTACAGCTCCAGATCCCGGCCCTCGATGCCAAGGCTCTCCTTGTCCAGGTTCCGGTCCGTCTTATCCAGCAGACGGAGCACAATCTTCTCGCCGTAAACCGTGGGCAGAGACGAGATACGCAGATCGACCTCGTGGCCCTTGAGCTGCATCATCGCCTGACCGTCCTGGGGGATCTTGTGCTCGGCGATGTTCATGCCGCCCATGATCTTCAGGCGGGAGATCACGGTGCTTTGCAGCTCCGTGGGGACGGTGAACAGGCGCTGCAGCAGACCGTCGATCCGCATCCGCACCACCATTTCGCTCTCCTGCGGCTCCAGATGGATATCGCTGGCCCGCTCGTGGAACGCCCGCTCGATGAGGCTGTTGACAAAGCGGATGGTAGGGGCGGAATCCGCGGCCTCCCCGGTCATCTGCGCCGGGACGATGTCCGGCGCGGCGGTACCGGCCTCCCGCTTCATCTCCTCGATGACGCGGGCGGTGCCCTCGTTGCCGTACAGGCGGGCGATGGCCTGCTCGGTGGCCTGACGGGTGGCGATCATGGGGATCACCTTTTTCCGGGACGCCGCCTTGACCTGCTCCTGGGCTACAAAGTCCAGAGGGTCGCTCATGGCCAGATACAGGGTGTCCTGCACCAGCTTCACCGGCACCACGCAGAATTTCCGTGCGATATTGCGAGGCACATACCGGGCCAGCTCCACCGGGATGGAGACCGCCGTCAGATCCACGAACTCGACGCCCAGCTGGATCTGCAGCGCGTCGATGAGGTTCCGCTCTGTAATGAAGCCGTTCTGCATCAGCACGTCGCCCAGACGCTGGTGGGTCTCCTTTTGGACGGCCAGGGCTTTATCCAGTTGTTCCTGCATGATGACGCCGGAGGCGATCAGCAGATCGCCCAGCCGCATATATGCCATATCTATCACTCCAAAATACGCGCCGCCCTGTTTTTTTCGCGGCAACCGGCGCCTTGTCGGCGGGGCCGCCGGTCTTTCTCCCGGAAGCGGCAGGTTTTCTCAAAAATCGACGCTTTTTACGTACAGTATGTATTATAGGGAAGCCCTTGAAAAGTCAAGGAAAATCCCATTTTTTAGGGTAAATTACAGGCTAAACAGATGCTTAGTCTTCCGCCCCGTTTCATTCTGCTGAAAAAATGATTTTTTTCGGTGAAACTACTTTATTTTTCAGAATTTTTATATTATAATTGCCCAGCATAATTTTTTTCGACTTGAAAACAGCCAAAACCCGCCGGAATAACCGTGGCCGGATTCTGGCGGGCGTCCCTCGGCGGGACAGGAACTGAGAACGATATGAAGCTAAATCGCAAAGGTTTTACATTGATGGAGATGCTGATCGTCATCGCGATCGTTGCCGTGCTGATCTCCGTCGCGGTCCCGGTGCTTTCCTCGCAGTTGGAAAGGAGCCGGGAGGCGGTGGATCTGGCTAACGTGCGCTCCGCCTATGCGCAGGTCTCCACGGAGGCCCTGCTTGGAAATACCGATATCACCGTCACGGTCAAGCTGAAGCAGAAGCAGGCCGGGTGGCAGTCGGTAGATCCCGTGAACATCGGCGGCATCATCCATTCCAAAAACGAGGGCGACACGAATAACTGGAAGGGTAATGCCGCGCCGGACGGGTCCTGCGTGGTCTCCTATGATGAGACCCACGGTGTGGTGCTCACATGGAGCGGAACGGCAGCGCCGGGCGAGCCCAGCCATCCGTTCGATACCACGCACACGCAGTTTTTTGATAATGTGCTGTATAAAACCGACTTTTGGAAGAACGGTGAGGTAAAACAGTATAATTTTGAGTTTGACTCCCGCTGTCCGGACTCAAGCTACATCCCGCAGATCAAAGAAGCACTCAAAGGAAACATGACCAACAGCCTTCTGCAGCAGGAGAACTGCACCTGGGCTTTTTTAGGGGACGGGCGTGATGGATATACGGCGGACCGCTACCTTTTCTGGACCTCTCTTGACACGAACAAGGTCGGCGCCGGAGTGAAGATCCCCGTGCTCATCCAGACCGGTGACGGGAAATACTATGTTTCCGAAACTACGACCGGGGAGCGAACAAAGGGAAATGGAACTCAGAAAAAAACATACATTGCAGTATCCGAACAGATCACAGAGAAAAAAGACTATAAAAAGTTTTTGAAAGCTGAAGCGCAATACTCTTCTTTGACTGAAGCCTACGATGCCTATGTAAAGGCTCTGGCTGATCCAAAATATGAAGGCGTCCGTGCCACACAGACTTCTGCGCCGTAAGCGGGACCACGGCTTCAGACCTTGCGTCCCAGTCAAATCAAGATATAAAAGCACTTGCGCATGGAAGCAGGTGCTTTTATGGAATCGTCAGGTTTCCCTGCCGTTCAACCGTTCGCTTGCCTTTTCCCGATTTTCCCTGCTTTTATTATATACCGTACATCGATGTACGGTACAAGAGTTTTTTCGTTTCAAGGAAAATTTTTTTCAAAATGTAGGAAATGGGCGTTTCCTGTTGGTTAAATCGCCAAAACTCCTCTCCGGTCTCTCCTTCGGCCGCTGCCGCCCGGGTCTGACCGGCATTTTCCGCCGCTATCCCCTGTTTTCCGAAAGTTCCCGCCAAAAAAAGCCCAGAAACGTAACGTTCCTGGGCTTTGTCTATGTAGGCTTTTGCGCTGATTTTAAAAGGTGATGACCTCTTTGTCCGTTTCAAACTGGGCAGGCTCGCCGTTTTTGATGCTGCGGATGGTATCCAGCATCTGATTGTTGTGCTCCTCCGCCTTGGGGTCGTTGTTCCAGGTGTTCTCGTACTTGAAGATCACATGGGAGATGGAGCGGCCCTTCTTATGCTTGCGGAAGGAGACCTTCAGGTTCGTATACTGGTTGATAAAGCCCAGATTGACCTCAATGACGTTGCGCACAAAGTCACCGGCGCTCTTGTACTTATCGTTGCAGTCGAAGAAATCCCGCAGGTAGTCGATGGCCAGCACGATCTCGTCCGGGTCGGTGGAAATATCTGGGAAGGCCGGGGTGTTCTCCCCCTTGATGATGATATTCACCCAGCTGGTCAGCAGCTCAAAGAGGCGGATGGAATAGTTGGTGGGCAGTTTGATGATGCTGTCGTAGGAATAGAGGGTGAACATTTCGCTCAGGCCGATGAGGTACGGCTTCAGCTCGTCGCTGAGGCGGTAGGTCAAAGTGCCGTCCTTATACTCCACGCTGCTGAGCCAGTGGAGAATCTTGTAGTTGGGCTTGCCTTTCTTATCAGGCACTTCCTTGTCCCGAATGAAGATGACCCGCTGCATGAGGCTGATGTTGATGTCCTGCATGGAGCGGTAGACATTGGTCTTAGGCACCTCCAGAAATTCCGCCAGCTGCGAGACATTGACCTTGTAGGTCCGCAGGTCCTTGTCCCCCTTCATGATCTGGGAGACCGCCAGGCGGATCAGCTTGGATTCCATCAGCGTCAGATCGGACTGCTTGCTCCGCAGCAGCTCGTTGGCCTGCACGATATTGAAGTCCTTGCTGTAACGGATGGCGATGCCGCTTTCCCCGGACAGATTGTCCTCCGGTGTCTCCTGGATCAGCGTATAATTGTCACGCTCCTCAGCGTCTGCATTTACATCCGGGATCTGGATCTGTTTTTCTTCCATGTTCTTCTCCTCTGTGCGGCTTTTTGCAAATTCATTTATTATCATATTCCATTTACGAAAAAGAGTCAACCCAATTTTTCGAAGTTTGTGGTTTTTCCTTCCTGCGCCTTTGACTGGCCTGCTGTCTGCCCGGGCAGCCGCCCTGCCCTGCTGCGGCAGCCCTTCTGCTATTCACGAGGTTTTGATTCTTCTAAGCCGCCTATGAGCCGATTCTGCTTATGGAATGCTGCATTATTCACGAGGTTTTGATCTCGTTTTGGGGATTTACGAGGTTTTGATCTCTCCCCTCTCCCGCCGAAGGGCATTTACGAGGGCAATGTCACTCCGGCAGCCTATTTACGAGGTTTTGATCTCGTCTATTGTACCATTTTCGGTATGATCGTTCGAAATTGCTGTTTATCGGTAAGCTCTGTAAAGCATTATTACTTTTCACTGCTTTTTGTGAATTTCAACCCCTCTTATGCGGAGCAGCCCTGTTTTTCCCGCCTCTTTTCCGGCAAAAATCAACGTTTTTCGTAGAAACCGCCCAATCTGACTCTCAATATCTTGTTGCTTTTTTATGAAAGTGAATCACATTTGGTGTCCACCTCCGGCCTCTCCCAGCGTCACCCCATTTACGAGGTTTTGATCTCGTTTTGGGGATTCCGCACGTCGGAGAGAGATACAAACCTCGTGAATCAGCTCCCTGCGCCACGCCAGCAGAGAGATCAAAACCTCGTGCATAAAGCCTCCGGAACTTGTGTGCTGAAGATCAAAACCTCGTATATAGCAGCCCGTCTGAGTGTCGGAGGCGAGATCAAAACCTCGTATATACATTATATATAGTATATATATTGTCTTTCCTGAGATCAAAACCTCTTAAATCAAGTCTCCCTGGGTGAAAATGCGAGATCAAAACCTCTTAAATCATGCCAGAAACGGCAAGTGGAGAGATCAAAACCTCGTGAATAATGCAGCCTTCCATAAGCAGAATCGGCTCATAGGCGGCTTAAAAGAATCAAAACCTCGTATATACGCGGGCACCGCCCATTTTTTCGTGGTTAAAATGTTCTTAAATTAGAAGCTTTTCGAGAAATCGCCTGTGGATCTCCTAAATTTTGTTCCCGGTTTTTTCGTCATTTTTTGAGGGCAAAATTGAGACATTGGCCTCGTAAATCAGCTGATTTCGGTATGAAAAGAGAGATCAAAACCTCGTATCAAAAGATACATCCCTCGTACTTCAGAGATAAAACCCTCGTCTATATACGATACAAACCTCGCAGAAACGAGATACAAACCTCGTACCGGGAGGGGCGATACTTATTAAATAAAAATGATAAAATAGAAAAAGTTCTATAAAAGTAGGAAAAACCGACTGAGGTCCCCTACGGGGACTCAGTCGATCCTGCTTTTCGAAGAAGAAGCTTTCTGATATTTACAGGGAAATACGCTCCTCCGACTTCCAGTCAGGAAAACAACTCCATTTCCTTCGATCACAGCGGAGAAACAGACTCTCCGGAGCAAGAAGCTGGAAGAGCAGCGCTTCAATTACGCTTTCTATACGTTCGTCTACTCGGATTCCGAGCCTAAAATCTTCAGAACCAGCTATTCTGCCGACACAAACGTGCTGGAACAGGAAAATGCATGGGAGCGCTGACCGAAAAATGGGCTCACAGGCAAAAGAACACAGAGCCAAGATAACGATACTGCCTTGCTCTTTTAGAGTCTCTCGGTTGTTTTACCCTCTTTTTGGCGACATTTGAGTCATGGGTCCGCAGAAAATCTGCAAAACCCGGTTTAGAACGGTGACAGATCGGTTAAGCTGATGATAGGACCTGTTCTTTGGCTGCGGAGCATTCGGGAGCGATTTGAATTCCGCTATGCGGGAATAAGTTTACATAAAACTTGGCGCAGAAGCAAACGGACCCCTGGACCGGCAGAAAATTATGCCAAGTTCGTCTTTGTGTTCCCATGCTCTAGTCCTTGACACTCAAGGCTTTGGAGCCTTTGGAAACACAAAAGCAAACAGACATAAGATCAAAAATGAACCGGGAGGAAATGATAGATCGCCACAAGTAAACGATTACGTTAAAAAATTAGGCCAATGCCATATACTCATAAGAGGTCTTACAAGAAGAATTTCCTTGCGTACATCGGAGTCGGCGTTGCCTAAAACAGTATACCCAAATGAGACGGTCCCTGTAAATACAGGCCATTGCCCGCGGCCTCTCCCCTTCCCGCAAGGAATGACAGTCGAATGACTGGCTTGCGCTTCCACAAAAGCTGCTGATCGACAAAAAGCAAATATCATGTCGAAAAAGGAAATATCAAGGCCAAGCCAATTTTTTATTTCCGATGGTTCGGCGCTCAAAATATATGCAAGATCTCCCAAAAATCAATTCCCAATTCCCTTTTGTGTTCCTGTGCTCTCCTGAGCCCTTGAAATTACAAGACTTTAGAACCTTTTTAAAAACAAAGTCGAACTGGGACAAAATCAAAAAGGAACTGGAATAAAATGCAGGCTGCTCAATCTCGCATTTGCTGGGATCCTCCCCTCGTGCTTCCGTGAAGATTAGAGGGAGGATGAAAGGATAAAGCGGAATTGGAACCAAAAGAACCCCGGAGAGCGCCCTGTTCAGGTGCTCCCCGGGTAGTTCAGATCCATGATTCACTTCACAACAGCCCCCGCAGATCCAGATAATCCAGCAGAAAGCTGGTGCGGACGGCACCAATACTCGCATTCAACCGATGGGCCAGCTCCAGCATGGCCTCCTGAGTCCCCGGCAGCAGATACACATTCATTCGATTGGAGCTGAGATTGACGGCGTGATTTTTGGTCAGCGTGTAGATCTCAGCCATTTCATGAAGTTCATAGTCCGCTGGCAGGTCTTCCAGCGTTTCTTCCATGATCACCGTCAGCATTTTCGGGACGGAATACCGGTTTTCCGCAGCCAACTGCCGCAATCGGTCCATCAGACCGATATTTACCCGCATTTTCACGGGGACACGCTGCTCCGGGCCTTTTGGACGGGCCATTACTGTCCGTTCCGCAGGAGATCGGCCAGCTCCGCGGCCTCCTTGGCCAGCTTATCCAGACTTTCGACAATGGAACCGTCCCCATCGGCAGCGTCCATTTTCCGCAGAGAATTCAGCCGCCGCTTGCTGGAGGTGATTTTAGAGAGGTCAAACGTGACCTTCTCATACTTTCGGATCAGCGTGGCCTTTTGGGTGCGGACCGCCACATCTCCGGCGGGCTTGGCGTGAACCGGCGGAATAATGGCTTCTTCCAGCCGGGCCAGCTCCGCTTCCCGGCCGTTGGTCATGCGGGCGGCCTGAGCGGCACGGTCCGTGATCCGGGTGACATAGGTATGCTCCAGAGCCTTGTCCCCATTGGACATCTGAATGGCCTTATTGATGGCATTTACATAGAGAATCTGCTCGCTGGGTTCCAGCGGGCAGAGCGACAGGGCCTGTGCGTGAGAAATGGTGCCATTTTGGAAGAATTCCTTCACATCGTCGATCAAGGACTTGTCAAACTGGGTGTAACGCTGGACCGTGGAGTCCGTCATCTGGGTACGGGACTTGAAATATGCCTCGGCAGCCCGGCGATCTACCTGAAATTTCGCCTGCAAATTGTCCAAATACCGGGAAATGCAGGCTTGAATGGTCTTTGCGTCACCGGAAAGGCCCCGAACCATGATATTTGCCTCATCCAAAATGATGAGTTCGGACAGTTCATCCAGACCGGTGTAGGTCTGGGCCTGCACCCGATCCCATTTATGGGCCTTCTGGCCGGTGGGATCGCTTTCCTGCTCCCGCTTTTGCAGCAAACGCAGGGCTTTTACTCGGCGTTCACCGGAAAGCAGCATAAATGTGCCGTCCTCCCGCTGACTGACCACGATGTTGTGCAGCAGGCCGTTGCGTTCGATGGCATCCGCAAGCTGCTGGATACTCTCGTCATCATCGTTGCAGGACCAGAGGTTATGGGGGTTAAATTCAATGTTTCGCAGGAGGATCCGGGTCAATTCCGTGCCTTCGTTCTGGAAGGACATGGCGATCTCCGTTTTTGCCAGATGGTTTTTGGTAGATAATTCCTGGGAACCTTGGGGAATTTGGCTTTTCAGCTTATCAAGCTTACCCATTATTCGTCAGCCTCCTTTTTTGCTAGACGCTGTTTGATCTCATTCCAGAGCTGCATGTAGTCAACGGAGGGATTGGATTTTTTGGCGTAGCGCACCACCGGTACGGCGGCAATGGTGCTTTCTGGCACGGCGCTGCCCTTGCGGATGCCGGTTTTGAAGAGAACAGAGGCGTATTCCGGGTTTTCCTCGAACATTTGCCGCACCAGATTGACGGCAGCCGTCCGCTCCACCTGGGTCAGAACCACGCCTAAAATGTCGATTTTGACATCTTCCCGGGTCTCCAGATCCAAAATCATGGCCAAAGTGGTCTCAAAACCCTCCAAAGAGAAGTTATCACACCGGACAGGGATCAGAACCTCGTCGGCGCAGAACAGGGCGCTGATGGTGAGGTTGTCCCGGGCGGGAGGGGTGTCAATGACGATATAATCATAATCATCGTTGATATTGGCCAGACAGTGGATCAGGAAGGTGTAGTTCTTCATCTTGTACTCGTCCGCCAGCAGATCCAACTGATGAACGGCTCTGGGAGTCTGAGCGGTGCTGGGAATGATATGAACGCCCTCCACGTTGGTAGGGTGGATGTAGGGAGCCAGATCCATCCCGCCCAGATCGAAGTTCATGAACATATTCACCAGACCGTGACCCTTGTAGAAGTTCTCGGCCTTCTTGTGCTGGGTCAGCATGTAGGTGGTGTTGGCCTGCTGGTCCATATCCACCACCAGGACACGTTTTCCCTCGGCGGCCATCAGAGCCGCCAGATTGACTACTGTGGTTGTTTTGCCGGTACCGCCCTTTTCGATGGCAGTTGTCAGGATCAGAGACATAAAACCCCTCCGTTTTGCGTATTTCGGGAGATTTACCCCCGGTTTTGCTGTATTTTTTGCGTTCTCATTATAGCTTGCCTTTCATAGAACTGTCAATATAATACTGCACATTTCTCGGACTTTTCCCAAAAGAAACTCAAATGACACGGACCCTGTAAATGAACCGACAGCAGAACAAACCCACTTGACACGGACCCTATAAATAGCGGCAAGGAGTGTAGAACCTAAATGAGACGGACCCTATAAATAATAGTCAAGAGCAGAAAGCCCAAATGAGACGGTCCCTGTAAATCCGCCTGATCCCGCAGCGGAATGAGGGACAGTCTCATCATACCACCTGCCACCCGGTATTTTTTGTCGGAGACTGACAGCTGAAGACTCAAAAGGAGAGGGGAGGTGTCAAAACAATATGTTAAAAAATTAACGAGCAAAGGTAAGGTCGATCCCGCTGCTCCGCACACGCCTGTTTCCCCTCGGAAACAAATCGTGGAAACCGCAGCCACTTTGTTGTATACTATACAGAAAACCAGCAGGGAAGGAGGGGAGCGTCATGCTTACCGAACAGCTGACCGCCGACGCGGCAGCGCTGCATCAGGCTATCCTGCGCCACGGCGGCGAGGTCTCCCCGTTCTTCTGCGGAAAAGAACTGGGCTGGGAGCACCGCCGCATCGCCCGGGCCATGGAGGAGCTGGTGGCCGCTGGGATCATAGACCCAGCAGCCGCCATCCTGCCAAAGCTCCTGAAACAGCGGAAAACGTACACATTCCCGGAAATTCAGGCCATTTTTGCGGACTTTCCGGCCTTTGCCCGGGCCGTACACGCCGTGGAACACGCTGCGGGCCGCCGCCTGCCCACGGCGGATCTCAGCGCCCTGACGGAGCTGTTCGACTTCCACGGCCTGTCTCCGGAGGCGCTGGAGCTGCTGACTGCCCAGTGCTGCGACGAAGCCATCCTCCGGGGCGAGGAACGCCCCACGGCCCGGCGCATCGAAAAGCTGGGCCTGGAATGGGCCCGTCTGGGCGTGCGCTCCCAGGCGGACGCCGTGGCCGCGATCCGGCGGATGGTCCGGCGGGAACAGACGGTGGCGGAGGTCCGCCGTCGGCTGCGGCTGGACCCGGACGCGCGAATTTCGTCGGATGACGCCTACATCGCCGCGTGGCTGGACTGGGGCTTCTCCCCGGCGCTCATCGAGCTGGCCTTCGACCGCACCGTGCTGAACTGCGGCCGCCTGAACTGGAAATATTGTCACGGAATTCTGGAAAGCTGGCGGAAAAACGGCCTGTTCACCATGGCGGACGTTCTGGAAAAGGACGCGCCGCCCCAAAAGCCGGAAACCGCGCCGGAACCGGAGGACCCGTGGCGCTACATCCCCTGATCCCCCGCGAAAACCGTTATATTCGGACAGAACTTGGTAAGTTCTGTCCGTTTTTTGTCCTCCCCCGCAAACCACTATATAAAAAAGAATGCCCCGGCCTCAGTTACACAGACCTCCTTAATGTTACAACCGTGTAACAAATCGGTGTAACCACTTGCATTTCAAAAAGTCGAATGTTATCTTAGCATTACAAAACAATGTGATCGAAACTTACCCCCGGTTCAGATATTGGGTAGGCTAGCCACGATATGTAAATCGGGGCGGTTAAGAAAACTTTGTTTTGTAAAACAAACTCCCGAACGGGAGAATCTAAAAGGAGGAAACCCCATGAAGAAGTTCCTTTCTCTGGTACTGGCTCTGGTGATGACCATGTCTCTGGTCACTGTCAGCGCTGGTGCCAAGGACTTCACCGACAGCACCAAGATTCAGTACGCTGAAGCTGTCGACGTGATGTCCGCCGTGAAGGTCATCGACGGCTATGCCGAAGGTGACTTCCGTCCCAGCACCACTCTGACCCGTGGCGCTGCTGCCAAGATCATCTGCAACCTGATCCTTGGCCCCACCACTGCATCCGCCCTGGTGGCTGATGCTGCTCCTTACAAGGACGTTCCTACCAACCACACCTTCGCTGGCTACATTGCCTACTGCCAGAAGACCGGCATCATCTCCGGTTATGCTGACGGCAGCTTCAAGCCTGCCAACTCCCTGACCGGCTATGCCTTCATGAAGATGCTGCTGGGCGCTCTGGGCTACAAGGCTGAGCAGGAAGGCTACACCGGCGCTAACTGGTCCATCCAGGTTGCCAAGCGCGCTCTGAACATCGGCCTGGCTGATGATCTGGTGGGCGACTTCAACGGTGTCAAGGCTGTCACTCGTGAAGAGGCTTGCCTGTATGCCTTCAACACCCTGAAGGCTACCATGGTCGAGTATGACAAGAACTCCACCGTCACCGTCGGCAACATCACCATCAAGGAGCAGTCCGACGCTAAGGACATGGCCAACACCGGCAAGACCGATGGCAACATCGACAAGGACGGCAAGATGCAGTTCGCTGAGAAGTACTTTGAGGATCTGAAGAAGTTCGGCGCTACTGACGACTTCTCTCGTCCCGCCACTCAGTGGAAGATCAAGGCTGAGGAAGTCGGCAAGTACACCGACACGCCCGACCTGACCTACACCAAGGCTGTCAAGGCCAGCGATATCTACAAGGATCTGGCTTTGGGCTCCACCATTGATAAGAAGGACGTCACCGTCTACATCAACGGCGAAGAGGCCGAGGATGCCGCTGTGGTTCTGAAGAAGAGCAATGACGCCAAGATCGGTAAGGATTATCTGGAGAAGAGCGGCAAGAAGTACAGCACTGCCAAGAACGGCGTTCTGACCGAGGTCTTCTATGACAAGGACGATGATTCTGTTATCATCACCCAGGTCGTGACCTATGTTGGCCAGATCAACAAGTCTGTGGCTGCTACCTCCAAGAAGGATGCCTATGTTGTGATCGACACTCTGTCCTCTACGCAGAACGTGATGGCTGTTCCCTCTGACCTGACCGGCAAGACTGTCAGCAAGTCTCTGGAGTTTGAGACCGATGACAAGTTCGAGGATGACGATTATGTCCTGTACACCTATTCTCAGACTGCTGATGAGGTGAAGTCTGTGGCCGCTGCCGAGAAGGTTGAGGGCTATGTTTCCAAGACCACCAACAGCACCAAGGATGAGGACGAGAACAAGGGCATTACCATTGCTGATACCGCTTACAAGATGTCCGCCGCCACTACCGGTGAGCCTCTTGGCGAAGTGTCCGTGAAGAACGACTACACCGCTTACCTCGACCAGTATGGCTATGTCATCTACGTTGAGGAGATTGAGGAGATCGGCAATTACGCTCTGCTGATCAACGTGGCTGACAAGGGCACCTTTGTCGGCAAGAAGGCTGAGCTGGTCTTTACCGACGGCACCAGCAAGGTTGTCACCACCGAAAAAGATTATTCCAAGGCCGATAACCTGAAATATGACGTCAATAAGGATGGCAAGTTCACCGAGGCCGATAACACTGCTTGGAGCACCACTGCTGGTGTTGCTGATGGTCAGAAGGAGCCCGTCATTGTTACCTATAAGGTTGACAACGATGGCGTCTACACTCTGAAGGCTGTTGATACCGCTAAGTCCTCCTACAAGGTTGCTTCTACCGCTCTGAACCTGAAGAACGACAAGGCCAGCATCTCTGTTGACAAGTGCACCGTCAACGATGTTAAGGATACCACCTATGTCACTGCCAACAGCGCTACACAGTTCGTGGTTGCCGATGCCGGCAGCAACGAGGACTTTACCGCTTACACCGGCATCAAGAACGCTCCCACCATTGCAGCTGGTAAGACCGACGGTTACAAGACCGACGTATTCTTCTACTGCAAAAACGGCAAGATGGTCACTGTCATGTTTGTCCTGCCTCAGTCCAAGGTTACTATCGAGGATGACAACAACAAGATGATCTTCTTCGCCAAGGAGTCCGGCTCTGATTTGGAGCACGATAAGGACAGCAACTACTTCGAGTACAATGCCATTGTCAATGGTGAAATCAAGACCGTGAAGGTTGACGAGAACGCCACTGGCCTGACCGCCAGCGGAGCTAACGGCCTGTTCAAGTCCTTTACCACTGATAAGTACGGTGTTGTGTCTGGCGTTAAGGAGTACAACGCTTACGGCGCTGGCCTGAAGGCCAATCCCAAGACCCAGCCCGGCGATGCCAAGGAGTATCTGGCTGGTGTTGGTATCGACAAGGTCTCCAAGGAGTACACAGTCATCCTGAACACCACCGGCGGCAAGCTGGAGGACGGTACCTCTGCTTCTACCTACACGAACGAGACTATCTCCTGTGATGATGCCATGAAAGTCTACTATGTGGACAAGGACGGCAACATCACCGAGTCCAGCTACAAGTCCATCGCCAAGGATGACAACGATAACGTTTATGCTATCGTTCAGGATTACCTGGTCAAGACCCTGATCATTCAGGAAGTTGAGAGCGAGGATGATGTCTACGGCGTGAAGGTTGTCTCCACCGGCAACGCCACCGTGAAGGTGGACGGCAGCAAGTATGCTGCTGGCAAGACTGCCGAGTATGACAAGAACGATGAGGATGTTGTCATCACCGTGACTGCCGACAAGGACTACACCATCAAGACCGTTAAGATTGATGGTGAAGAGGTTGAGCTGGACAAGAATGGCCAGTACACCATCTCCAAGATCAAGGGTCTGTATAAGCTCGAGGTTGAAACCGAAAAGGTTGCTGACGCTACCATGACTATCTCTGTCCAGTATGTTCTGGATGACAATGCGGGCACTGTGGTCAAGAGCGAAAAGCCCGCCAAGATGACTGCGGACAAGGGCGAAGATTACGTCACCGTTCACGGTACCGCTCCCGATGGCTACACTCTGGTCAGCGCTGCTGAGCAGTATGTTACCTTCGTGGCTAACGGCTCCGCTACCGTGAAGTTCACCGTCAAGACTACTACTCCCTGATTAGATTAGTAGCCAAAATCAAAACTCATCTGAGTTGAGATAACAAGACCCCCCGCGCCGTAAGGCGCGGGGGGTCTTGTATTTATTTGCGCCCATAGAATTTCACAGTGGTGCCGCTGGAGATAACCGCCGTTTTTCCGCTGGAAGCAGTCAGGGATAGGCCGATCCCTGTGATGTCTTTATAAAGCGTCCCGGCGGTAATGGCGGAGCCGGAGAAGGTCGTGCCCTCAATATAGAGATTTTCGTTGAACAGCGGATGGAATACGGCCCCTACATGTGTGCTGTAGGCCGTTCGCACCAGATAATCGTCATTGGGCAAGAAATACAGATTGTAGCTTTTCATGGAACCTTTGTATTCCAGTTGAAAAACCACATAGACCTCCGCCCACTGCGACCAGTCGATATTGATCTCCGCGCTGGCGTAATCGCTGCCCGTGGCCAGCGTCAGCGTCTGGATCAGCTGCAAACCCGCTTTTTTGCCCAGCGCCGTGTCCGCCGCCTCCCGCGCGGCTGTCTCCGCCGCCACGGCCTCGGCATTGCCTTTCAGCGCCGCGTCGATGGCGGCGTTGTCGCGATTGAAGTCCTCCATCATGATGCGGTCCGTCCCCGCCCAGCGGGAGAGCTTGTAGTTGGGTGTCTGTTGACTTGCCATAAAATTACCTCCCAGAATTGAATGTTATTGTTGCATAACAAAATTACGTTATACATACAACATCGATCAAAAACTGGCATTGCGAACTTTCGTCAGGAGTACTTTTTCTTCGGCAAAGGTTTTAAAAAATCGACTTGAAAAAGTGTTGCACAGGCCTCTGGCGGCCCCCTTGACGGCCATCCGGAGACCTGTTATCATGACCCTGAGAACAACACCGGGAGGGGCCTATGATTTTTCAGAAATCCGCCTGCATTGAGACACTGTACACGGAGCTGCCCTTTTTAGAGCGGTTTCGCGCCGCCAAAGCCGACGGCTTCGATTTTGTAGAATTCTGGAGCTGGACCGACAAGGATCTCGCCGCCGTAAAGGCCGCCGCGGACGCCGCGGGCGTCGGCATTTCCGGTTTCAACGGGGACGCGGAGCTGTCCCTCATCGACCCTGCCCAGAAAACGGCCTACAAGGCCTTTCTGCGGCGTTCTCTGGACGCCGCTAGGAGAATAGGGGCAAGGTCCGTCACGGTCCACTCAAACGGTCTGGGGGAGGGAGGAAGGGTCCTTTGTCCCTATGACGACCTCAGCGACGCCGTGAAGCTCTGCACCATGTTCGACACGCTGAAAATCGCGGCGGAATGGGCGGAAAACTGCGGCGTCCAGATCAATCTGGAGCCGCTGAACGTCACCACGGACCATCCCGGCAATTTCCTCCGTCATACCCGCACGGCCGCGGAGCTGACCCGGCTCATCGGTTCCCCAAACTTGAAGGTGCTGTACGATGTGTACCACATGCAGCTCAACGAGGGCAGCCTGTGCGACCATATCCGCGCCTACGCCGACCAGTTCGGCCACATCCATGTGGCGGACGCGCCGGGCCGCCACGAGCCGGGCACCGGGGAAATTTATTACCCGGCGGTGTTCGCCGCCTTGGAGCAGGCGGGCTACCGGGGCCTCATTGGCTACGAGCTGTTCCCCAAAACCGACACGCAAACCGCCGTCCGGGCCATCATGGCGGACTGACCGCCTATTGCAGAAGGAGAGGACCTTATGTCAGATTACAGCGCCTTTTTCTTAATGAAGCCGGAGGATGTGAAGCGGTACGCCGTGGACGTGCTCCATTTTTTCCAGCCGGATGAGGAAACCGATTGCGTTGAGATCGGCGACGGCAACATCAACTATGTGTTTCAGGTGCGCTCCCGGAAGGACGGCCGCTCCGTCATCGTGAAGCAGGCGGACAAGCTGCTGCGGTCCTCCGGTCGTCCGCTGGATCTCTACCGCAACAAGATCGAGGCGGAGACCCTGATGCTGGAGGCCCGGCTGGCCCCCCAATTCATCCCGGAGGTCTATCATTACGATGAGACCATGGCCGCCCTCTCCATGGAGGACATTTCCACCTACAAAAATCTCCGCAAGGAGCTGGCGGCGGGCCGGGTCTACGGCCATCTCAGCGAAAATCTCTCCGATTTTCTGGCCCAGTCCCTGCTGCCCACCACGGATCTGGTGATGGACCGGCAGGAAAAGAAGAAGCAGGTCAAATTCTTCACCAATCCGGAACTGTGCGACATCACGGAGGACCTGGTGCTCACGGAGCCGTATCTGGCCCAGCCCATGAACCCCCGGAACAAGAATATCGTCACCCCCGGCAACGAGGACTTCGTGCGGGAGCATCTCTATGAGGACGAGGCCCTCCACGGGGAAGTCGCCGCCCTGCGCAACGGCTTTATGAACAACGCCCAGGCCCTGATCCACGGCGACCTCCATTCCGGCTCTATTTTTGCCAACGAGCAGGGCATCAAGGTCATCGACCCGGAGTTCGCCTTCTACGGCCCCATGGGCTACGACATCGGCAACGTCATCGGCAACCTGTTTTTCGCGTGGGCCAACAAGGCCTATACCGGCGGCAGCGCCGAAACGCAGACCGCTCTGGAGCAAACCATCCGGGAGACCTGTGACAAAACGGCGGAAAAGCTGGCGGCGGCATATGACAAGCTAGTGACCTTCCCGCTGTACCGCGCCCCCGCCTTCCGCAAGGCCTATCTGGACGGCGTGATGGCGGACTCCTACGGCTACGCCGGTACGGAGATCATCCGCCGGGTGGTGGGCGATTCCAAGGTGATGGAGGTCACCTCCGTCACGGACCCGGCCCAGCGGCTCCCCATGGAGCGCGCCCTCATTGATTTGGGCATCTATCTCATCAAAAATCGTGCCGGCGGCCTCAACGGGGCGGCTGTGACGGAGGAATTCCGTAAGATCTTGGCAGAGGGGAGGGGAACACATGGTCAGAATGGATGAAAATATGCCGTTTCTGCTGCAATATGAAAATGTTGCGTGGTACGAAAACGGCAAGGTCCGCATTTTAGACCGGCGGATCTACCCCACGGAGGTCCGGTTCGTGGAGTGCGCTACCTATCAGGAGGTGGTGCAGGCCATCGCGGACATGGTGACCCAGAGCGCCGGCCCCTACACCGCCGTTGGCATGGGCATGGCCTTGGCTGCGTGGCAGGTTCGGGACAAGGGCGCTGCGGAGCAGGACGCCTTCTTGCAGCAGGCGGCCTATGATCTGGCCCACGCCCGCCCCACCACCGCCAACCGCTACGGCCAGATCACCTACCGCTGCGCCGAGGTAGCCAAGGAGGCACTGGCGGCAGGGAAGGACCCCGTTCAGGCCATCGTGGAGAATACGGTGGAGTCCCTGAACCGCCGGTATTCCACCATGCAGATCGTGGGCGACCATCTGGCAGAGCTGATCCCGCAGGGGGGCACGATTCTGACCCAGTGCTTCGGGGAGACCATCATCGGCACCGTGATCCGGGCCGCCCGCCGCCAGAACAAGGACTTCAAGGTGTTCTGCGCCGAGACCCGGCCCTATCTGCAAGGGGCGCGGCTCACCTCCGGCTGCTTCGCCCAGATGGACTTTGATACCACGGTCATCACCGACAACATGGTGGCCTACGCCATGGAGCGGGAGGGCATCGACCTGTTCACCTCCGCGGCGGACACCATCGCCCGGGACGGTCACATCGCCAACAAGATCGGCACCTTCCAGATGGCGATTCTGGCCAAGTATTTTGGCATTCCGTATTACGTCACCGGCATCCCCGATCAGGACAAGCACAGTAAGGATGACATCGTTATCGAGATGCGGGACCCCCAGCAGGTCCTCAGCTATCGGGGCATCCCCAACACCGTGCCGGAGGTCAAGGCCATCTATCCCTCCTTCGACGTGGTGCCGCCTCACCTCATTTCCGGCGTGGTCACGGATAAAGGTGTCTATGTGCCCTATCTGCTGGATCACTATTTTGATTCTGATGTAAAAAAGTTCTATTGAGACCGGAAGGAGAGACGCGCCATGCTGATGCAGGAAGAGAGAGAACTGGTTGTTGAATATGGCAAAAAGATGAGCGCCGCCCGGCTGAGCACCGGAACCAGCGGCAATATCAGTATTTACAACGCTGAAAAAGGCCTGGTGGCTTTGAGCCCCTCCGGCATGGATTATTTTTCCACCACCCCGGAGGATGTTGTGATCCTGGATCTGGACGGCAAGGTGGTGGACGGTAAGCGGAAGCCCTCCAGCGAGTGGGCTCTGCACACAACGTTCTATAAGCATAAGCCCCATGCAAGAGCCGTTGTCCACACCCACTCCGTCTACTGCACGACGCTGGCCGTACTGGGTGAGCCCATCCGGGCGGTACACTATGTGATCGGTGACGCAGGCGCGGCGGAAGTTCCCTGTGCCCCCTATCAGCTGTTTGGCACAGAGGCGCTGGCGGAAGCGGCTATGGAGGTCTGCGGCAAGAGTGATGGTGTTCTACTGGGCAACCACGGCCTCGTATGCTGCGGCAAGGATATCAAGGGTGCTTACGGCCTCGCCTGCAATCTGGAATACATCGCGGAGATCCAGTGCCGCGCCATGAGCATTGGCAAGCCCAATGTTTTGACGGAGGAGCAGATGGCTGAGGTCATGGTGAAATTCCAGTCCTACGGTCAGCCCGGTGCGAAAAAGACCGGATATTGAGGGGAGCGTTACGATGCGGAACTTTGATTTTTACAGCCCCACCTACTTCGTGTTCGGAAAGGACCGGGAGGCGGAGACCGGCAGGTATGTCAAGCGCTTCGGCGGCAGCCGGGTGCTGGTGGTCTACGGCGGGCAGTCTGCCAAACGCTCCGGCCTGCTGGACCGGATCATGGCCTGCCTGAAGGAAGAAAACCTGTACGCCGTGGAGCTGGGGGGCGTAAAGCCAAATCCCCGCAGCGGCCTTGTGTACGAGGGCATTGACCTCTGCCGCCGGGAGAAGATCGACTTCATTCTGGCCGTGGGTGGCGGCAGCGTCATCGACACCGCCAAGGCCATCGCCATCGGCGTACCTTATGACGGTGATTTCTGGGACTTTTTCTCCGGGAAGGTGCCGGAGCAGGCTCTGCCCGTGGGCACCGTCCTGACCATCGCCGCCTCCGGCAGCGAAGGCTCTCCGGATTCCATCATCACCAACGAGAAAACCCTAGAGAAGAACGGCGCGGAAGCCGACTGCCTGCGGCCCTGCTTCTCCGTGCTGGACCCCGCCCTTACGGAAAGCCTGCCCGCCTACCAGACCGCCTGCGGCATCACGGACATCATGGCCCACACCTTTGAGCGCTATTTCACCAATACGCCGGACGTGGAGGTGACAGACCGGATGCTGGAGGGCGTGCTGCTGGCCATGCTCCACGAGGGCCGCCGGGTCATGGATGATCCTCACAACTACGAGGCGCGGGCAAACATCATGTGGGCCGGTATGGTGTGCCACAATGACATTATGGGCGTGGGCCGTCAGCAGGACTGGAACAGCCATCATCTGGAGCACGTGCTCTCCGCCAAGTACGACTGCGCCCACGGCGCGGGTCTGGCGGTCATCATGCCGGCGTGGATGCGCTACTGCGCGGAGCATGGCGGCGAAAAGCGTCTGGCCCAGATGGCCGTCCGGGTCTTTGGCTGCCAGATGGACTTCGACGATCCCAAGCGCACGGCGCTGGAGGGCATCGAGGCATTCAGAGCGTTCCTGCATTCCATTGGAATGCCGCTGACCTTTGCGGAGATCGGCGCCGATCCGGCAGATATCCCGGAGCTGGTGGAGATGAACCGCATCGGCGACGGCAAGACCGGCGGATATATCGGTCTGGACCGGCAGGCGCATTTTGATATTTACAATCTTGCCGCCGGGAGCTGCGTTCCCGAAAACTGAACGGATATGACATAAGTGCCGCGAGGGCGCTCCTATCAGGAGCGCCCCCGCAGTGTTCTCTGCTTCTGCTGCTTTGTGACCGCCAAAGCTAATGTATAAGGTATACAAGGTACAGGTTACTTACCGTTTACAAGCTATTAGCGTATACACAAATCAGAAAAGTGTGTTCGCTGCGAAGCTGATGAACGGATCATCCTCGCAGCTTTGGCGTTCCCAATGAGCCTTGTTCCATAAGGAAGCGGAAGACCTTGCATCGTAAGGCTTTCCGCAAAAGCGCCGCCCGTGCTTTGGTAAAAAATCCGAAGCATGGGCGGTGTTAAATTTTGTCAAAATTTATCTTGACATCTAACCATGATCAGAGTACCATAAAAACAACTTTTTTGGATTTAACTCTTTAATCCGAAAAAGCGTACGTCATGTAAGGAGAGACGAGAGGAGAAACACTATGTACAATTTTGCACTCGCGTTTGTGATCTGCGGCGTCGTGTATTTCATCGGCGAAGCAGTCTCAAACCTGACGAAGGCCTGGATCCCATCGGTTTTCGTCACCGCCGCCGTACTTCTGGTAGGCTTCTGGACTGTTATTCCCACCACCGTTGTAAGCGACTCCATGCTGATCCCCTTTGGCAGCACCATCGGCATTTACCTGCTTATCACCCACATGGGCACGGTCATCTCCATCAAGCAGCTGCTATCCCAGTGGAAGACCATCGTCGTGTGCCTGGCCGGCCTTGCCGGTATGTGCGCGCTGTGCCTGATCGTTCTGCCCGGCGTGATCGGCCGTGACCTGGTGGTTGCCGGTCTGCCTCCGCTGACCGGCGGCATCATCGCTGCCACCACCATGAAGGCGGCTGCGGAGGCTAATGGCCTTGCTGAAGCCGCCATCTTCGCCATCGCTATGTACTGTGTGCAGGGCTTTGCCGGTTATCCCCTCACCGCTGTCTGCCTCCAGCTGGAGGGCAAGAAGCTGCTCAAGGGCTATCGCGCCGGTGAGTACAAGCTGGAGGGCGCCGTCAGCGATGTGGACGCCGTCAACGGCAAGCTCAACAACGGCACTGTTGAGGAGCACAAGAAGCTGATTCCCCCTCTGCCCGCCAACTGGAACGGCCCTGTGGTCATTCTGCTGAAGCTGGGCATCGTGTCCTGGATCGCGACCCAGCTGGGTACCATCGTGATCCCCGTCATCAACATGAAGATCAGCGGCGCTGTGTATGCGCTGGTTCTGGGCGTCATCTTCACCAGCATCGGCTTCCTGGATGAAAACGCCATCAATAAGGCCAACTCCTATGGCATTATCATGTTCGCTCTGATGATGTATGTGTTCGACGGTCTGAAGGACTGCACCCCCGAGATGCTCGGAAACATCATCGGCCCCATGATCCTCCTGATCGTGGTGGGTGTTGCCGGCATGGTCATTCTGTGCTTCATTGCCGCCAAGATCCTGAAGGTTTCCTTCCTGATGGCCACCGCCACGGCGTTGACCGCACTCTACGGTTTCCCGCCCAATGCCATCATCACCGAGGCTACCTGCACCGCTCTGGCGCAGACCCCGGAGGAGAAGGAATTCCTGATGAGCAAGATGTTCCCGCCCATGATCGTGGGTGGATTCACCACTGTGACCATCACCTCCGTGCTGATCGCCGGCTTCTTTGCCGAAATGTTCTGATCCAGTCATCCGCAAAGCTGTCCGGCCCTTTCCGCCGGACAGCTTTGTTCATAAAATCACTCTTGCGCATCCCAGAAAAACCGATACAATAAAGCTACCACAGATTATATGAAGAAAGGATCTTGTGTATTATGGATATCAAAACTCTTGCGGAACAGTACAATGATTACATCATTGATCGCCGTCGGTATTATCACACCTGCCCGGAGCTCTCCGGCGAGGAGAAGAACACCCGCGCCCATCTGAGGGAAGATCTGGAGGCACTGGGCATCACCGATATTCACGAGTTGGAGACCTGCTACGGCCTGACCGCCACCATTCACGGCGGCAAGCCCGGCAAGACCGTGGCGCTGCGCGCCGATATTGACGCCCTGCCTGTCAAGGAGGAGACCGGCCTGCCCTTCGCCTCCCACAACGAGGGCAAGATGCATGCCTGCGGCCATGACAACCACATGGCCATGCTGCTGGGCGCCGCCAAGATCCTCAACGAGGTGAAGGACGAGCTTTCCGGCGATGTGCGCCTGGTGTTCCAGCCCGCGGAGGAGACCGCCGTGGGCGCTCTGCGGATGATGGAGGAACACGCACTGGACGGTGTGGACGCCATTTACGGCGTGCATGTCTGGGGTACCTATGACGCCCCGGGTATCGCTTTCCCCGCCGGCAACCTCATGGCCTGCTGCCACGGCTTCACCATTGAAGTGGAGGGCAAGTCCGCCCACGCTTCCGCTCCTCACGAGGGTGTGGACGCCGTGATGGTGGCAAGCTCCATTCTCCAGTCCATCCAGCAGCTGGTCTCCCGGATGAACGATCCTCTCAACCCGCTGGTCATCACCGTGGGCAAGGTCACGGCCGGCAACCGCTGGAACGTGCTGGCTGGCCACGCCACACTGGAGGGCACCGTGCGTACTTTCCTCACCGGCACGCAGGTGGAGGACGCGCTGCGTAAGGTGGCCGAGTGCACCGCTGCCGCCTTCGGCGCCAAGGCGACCCTGAGCTATCAGTATATGACGGAGCCTGTCATCAACAGCGATGAGCAGCTCAACCGCATTGCGCAGACCGCCGTCACCAAACTTTACGGTAAGGAATCCCTCATTACCCCCGCACCCCTGATGGGCAGCGAGGACTTCTCCTGGTTTGGCAAGGACGGCACCCCCTATATCTACGGCTTTGTGGCCAGCCACAATAAGGACTGGGATTATATGTACGGCAACCATCACGAGAAGTACGACGTGGACGAGACAATCCTCCACCGCGGCGCCGCGGTGGCCGCACAGTTCGCCGCTGACTACCTCGCTGAGACCGCACAGCAGTAATTCAGCTGAGGAAGGAGCGGACCATGGACATCAAAGCATTGGCACAGGACGCTGCCCCTTATGTGGTGGAGCGTCGGCACTACTACCATCAGCATCCGGAGCTGACCGGGGAGGAGAAGAACACCCGGGACTCCATCCATCGGGATCTGGAGGCACTGGGCATCACCGATATCCGGGATATGGTCAATTGCTATGGTCTGGTCGCCACCATCCACGGCGGCAAGCCCGGCAAGACCGTGGGCCTGCGGGCAGACACAGACGCGCTGTCCTTCCAGGAGGAGACGGGACTGCCCTTCGCCTCCTGCGAACCGGGGAAAATGCACGCCTGCGGCCACGATACCCACATTGCCATGCTGCTGGGCGCCGCCAAGCTCCTTCAGGAGCACCGGGAGGAGCTGCGGGGCGATGTGCGGCTCATTTTCCAGCCTGCGGAGGAGCACGTCATCGGCTCTAAGGCTATGATCGCAGAGGGCGCGCTGGACGGGGTGGACGCCATCTTCGGCCAGCACGTCTGGGGCACGCTGGATATTCCCTACATCGACGTTACCGCCGGTCCCCGCATGGCCTACTCCGGCCGCTTCACGGTGGATGTGATTGGTACCTCATCCCATGCGGCCACGCCCCATCTGGGCGGGGACGCCATCACCGGCGCAGCGGCGATCATCAATAACCTCCAGCAGTATGTCTCCCGCATGAGCAACCCCCTGGACCCCGTGGTGCTCACCATCGGAACCATCTCCGGCGGCAATCGCTACAACGCGATCGCCAATCATGTTACCATGGAGGGCGTCACTCGTGCCTACTTCCTGGATAAGCACGAGGAGGCCATGCGGCAGATCGTGGAGAACACGGCGGAGGGTCTGGGCATGAAGGCTGTGCTCAAGTATGCCCATGTGGTGCATCCCGTGATCAACGATGACGATGACCTCACAGAGATCGCCCAGAAGGCCGTGGTCAAGCTCTTCGGCGAGGAGACGCTCTGCCATATGCCCGCCATGATGGGCAGCGAGGACTTCGCCAACTACGCTGCGGAAATTCCCGCCGTGTTCGGCTTCATCGGCTGCCGGGACGAGGCCAACGGCATGATCTACAACAACCACCACGAAAAGTTTACGGTCAACGAGTCTCTGCTTCCCAAGGGGACTGCGCTGATGGCGCAGTTTGCCGTGGATTATCTGGCCGGCAACGCGTAACACAGGGCAAACAGCAGGGGGGGAGGGACCCTTTCCGAATGGACCCGCTCCCCGCCAAAAGACGGCGAAAGAATATAAAAAACGGCCAGCAGCCAAAGCGCTGCTGGCCGTTTTTTATGCGGCACGGCGGGCCAAAAAGACTTTTTCAACACGATAAGAGGGGAGGCTGTCGATAAAGAGGTAGATTCTCCGCAACGGAAAGGAAGGGTGTGCGCGGGAAACCCAAGAAGGGATACACCGTCGGCTCAAGCCAAACAGCGAATCCTGCGTATCCAGTGTGAACGCATCCTTCGTGACGTTTTGCAGTCCGATGCGCTCCATTTCCGCCTTGAGCATATCGCCGGTGGCAAGCTCTGCGTCGGAGCCTGCTGTCCGGTAGCCAAGCGTTTCGTTGCTGCGGATGTCCTCCAGCTTCAGCGCCAGATCATAGGCGTAATCCACGTCTACCGTGTCGAGGTAGGCTTGTGTGGGGTCAGCCTGGGGCTGTGCGGCGTCCGCGGCGGGCTGCTTGCCGCAGGCAGTCGCGGATACCAGCAGGAATCCTGCCAGCAGTGCATTCACGATTCTCTTTTTCATGTTTTTACTCTCCTTTGCAGTCATAGACCGGCGGAAGAACGAAAAAAGCCACAGACGCACCTGCGCCCGTGGCTTGAAACATCCAAACAGAGAGAATTACCCTTTTCCGCATAGACCGGGGAGCACCGTGCATGCAGTCCATTTTATCACTCTTATTGATTAACAAAAGGCGCACACCTCTTCCAAAGCAGTTTGGGAGAGGTTAGCCTTTTTCCTTATTCCTCTGGTTTCGTATATACTCGGTAATAAGTTCGTGGCTGCGTTCACTCACAGTGCAAACAAAATACGAACGACTCCAGAGATAGGGTTTCCAATAGAACGGAGCAAGGTATTCGGCGAATTCTTTTCTGAGTAGTCTTGCCGTTACCGTCTTGTAGGAACAGACCAAGGAGGACAAAGTCATTTGAGGCGGTGCCTCGAAGAGGATATGGATGTGGTCCTTATCGGTGTTTATCTCATTCACGTAGCACTGGAAGTTCTCCTCAAAGATACGATACGTCAGTTCTGTGAGCCGGTCCTTAAAGGCTCCGTCTATGACCGGATGCCTGTATTTTGTTACTACAACCAAATGATATTCCAAGTCATAACAACTGTGTCTATTCGTTCGATAGCTCATGTTTACGCCCTCCGCATGTCACTTTACAACCAATTCTTATTATGGTAGAATAATACCATAGCCAAAGGCATTTAGCAACAGGGGGTGAAAGCGTATGGCAAAGATAGTTTCAAGCTATTGCACGAAGGTCATTGGCGAAAACAGAATCTTCAAAGATACCATTCGGGTTTATCGCGATGCGCTTTCTCTTCTTATCCGCATCGTAGAGTCTGAATGGGATACCGGTCTTGGAGAGCTCTATGCGAAGTCCACGCTCAAAGCACAGAGGACAGTTGAATTGCTTGTTCATGCAAGCCGTACGAGTGTTGCCAAGTATCCTGAATTCGACAAACAGTTCTATAAGTACCCCAGTTACCTGCGGCGGTCAACGATTTCCGAGGCGCTTGGCGCCGTATCTTCGTACCGTGCTGCTGTTTCTCATTGGGAGAGTGCAGGCAGAAAAGGGAAAGAACCTAAACTCCAGGCCTCTCGTTCAGCTATGCCGACTTTCTACAAAGACAACATGTACGAAGACAACGGTGATGGGACTGCCCGTCTGAAACTTTATCACAAGAACGACTGGGTGTGGGTAAAGGTCCGGCTTCGCAAGCAGGACATTGACTATATCCGGGAACATTGGGATAAGGCCGATGCTTCCGCGCCTAAACTCGTGAAACGGGACCGCCGTTATGCCTTATGCTTTGCCTTTGAAGAAACGGTTGCTTACGGCACGAAACCACTCACAGACCAGACCATTCTTGCTGTTGACCTTGGCATTAACACCGACGCTGTGTGCAGCGTTATGCGTCCAGACGGAACTGTCCTCGCACGGAAGTTCATCGACTTCCCGAGTGAAAAAGACCGGCTGAATACGCAATTGGGCCGCGCACGCAGAGGTCAGCGAGAGAATGGTCATCGAGGCGGCAACCGCCACATGAAGAAGGCTGTTCGCATCAACGAGGACTTGTCCAAGAAAATCGCTCCGGCAATCGTTCGGTATGCTGTTTCTGTCGGAGCCGACATCATTGTTATGGAACATCTTGACTTCATCGGGCAAAAACCCAAGCACAAAAAGCATCGGCTCCACATGTGGAGAAATCGCGACATTCAGAAAAGCGTCATGCATCAGGCCCACCGCAATGGAATTCGTGTGCGTTTCGTCAACGCACGAAACACCAGCAGGTTGGCTTTCGATGGTTCTGGCGAAGTAGCCCGGAATAGTACCAACATGGCGCTGTGTCGGTTCCGAAACGGGAAGCAGTATAACTGCGACCTGAATGCGAGTTATAACATCGGCGCACGCTACTTTATCCGAGAATACTTAAAACCCATCCCGGAAACGGAATGGTCTCTAATTGTGGCAAAAGTTCCAGAATTAGAGCGAAGAACAAATTGCACATTATCCACCCTCTTTAGCCTCTACGCGGTGCTGAACTGTCAATCAGTTTCAGTTTCTGAGTCTTGGCCCCACGGTGGAAATGAGTCTGGGGCCTAAACCCCCGGAAGCTCCATCCATAGCGTTCACGCTTGGGTGGTGAGGTTCACTCGTTTACAAGTTGTGTGCGCCAGAACGTAATAAGCAACTTAAAAACTTGAGCTTTTCCGCTCGATCAATAAGGCAACAAAGTTGCCAACCCGCACCCGCGGTGCGGTCCCCGGATCTTCGACGGGTTTTCGGCATTTGACCCGGCCGTCCGTGTAGCCTCGATCCCTTGTCGGAGGGATGGTCAAGACGTGCATATGCACAGGCGTTCTGAAAAAGAACAGGGCAACTTTAACACACTGAAAAAAGGATGGCAAGATTTTTTTGCAGTTCCCGGTCGATGTGCCGCTGCCGCACGGGACAGGCATACATACGCCGCATTTGCCCATAATGTGTCTTTCAGAATTGGGTTTTGCACTTGTATTAAACGGCAGGATGTGGTATAAACTAAAGTGTCACTTTGGATTTGCATAAATAGTTGCGGCGAAGGAGGGAGCTTCATGTATTACGAGAGATCAATTGCGCCGGTTATTCAAAAAATCAACGAGACTTTTCCGGTGCTGATCGTCACGGGCCCTCGACAGGTTGGCAAAACCACATTGCTGACTCATCTGGCGGGAAGGGAACGAAAAATCGTATCTCTGGATAATCCCACAATCCGTGCGTTTGCGAAGAGTGATCCGGAATTGTTCCTACAACGATATGCACCGCCGGTCCTGATTGATGAGGTGCAGTATGCGCCGGAACTGTTCGATTACATCAAGGTCTATGTGGATCGCGAGAAACAGTGTGGGGATTTCTGGCTGACCGGTTCACAGACCTTCCGCATGATGAAGCGGGTAACGGAATCTCTCGCCGGCCGTGCCGGCATTGTACGGATGGAGGGGCTGTCCAACAGTGAGATCAACGGCAACCACTTTCCTGCGTTCACAGTAGATATCCCTGCATTGATGGATCGGATGACTGCCGCTCCGCAAATGTCGATCTCTGAGATATTCACCCGCATCTATAAGGGCTCCATGCCCCGCCTCTATGAAAATGAGCAGGTGGACCGAGCGCAATACTACGAGTCCTATCTGGAGACATACATTAGCAGAGATATCAAGGATCTTTCACAGGTCGGAGACGAAACGACATTTTTGAATTTCATGGCGGTTGTAGCGGCACGGACGGCCACCAATGTGAACTACGAAGCGCTTGCGTCCGAGGTCGGCGTATCTGCGCCAACCGCAAAGCAGTGGCTTTCGATTTTGGTATCCTCAGGTATCGTGGCATTGATCCAGCCCTATTCCAACAATGCCTTGAAGCGGGTGATCAAGGCCCCGAGAATGTATTTTCTGGACACGGGACTTTGCGCACATCTCACCAGATGGACCAGCGCGGAGACATTGGAGCGGGGTGCCATGGACGGCGCGTTCTTTGAGACATGGGTTGTATCCGAGATTTATAAGAGTTACCTCAATCAGGGGAAATCTCAGCCTCCGCTATACTTCTACCGTGACAGCAACAAAAAAGAGATCGACCTTATTATCTATCAGGACGGCGTTGTTTCGCCGATAGAGATCAAAAAGAATTCCGCGCCAAAGGATGCCACGAAGAACTTCAGCGTGCTGAATCCCATCGAAAAAGAGCCCGATGCGGACAGTATTTCAGCTGGAGCCGCGCATCTGAAAACAAAAATTGGGATCGGCGCGGTTATCTGCATGCCGCCAGATCTGATTCCGGTCGACCAGAAGAATTGGTATGTCCCAGCCTGGCTGATTTGAGCAAATGCATATCTAATTCTACAAAGAGCACTGCCGCAATTTTGCGGCAGCGTTTTTTTATCACGCGTGGCGTAATACCCCTGCCTTTAGGCATGGGGATATAAGCCACACATTGTTCCCTCGTAACAAGACTTCCGAGGATTGTGTTAGATGCCGTTGAGTGGTATAATAAATCCATGGAATATAAAAGCAATCACAATGTGGTGTACTCCTGCAAGTATCATGTAGTCTGGTGTCCAAAATACCGCCGCAAGGTCTTGGTCAACGGTGTCGATATACGCTTGAAGAAACTCATAGAGGAAATCTGCGGCGAATACCACATCGACATCATAGAGATGGAAATCATGCCCGACCACATCCATTTGCTCATGGAGGTAGACCCGCAATTTGGCATACATAAAGCGGTAAAACTAATAAAAGGGCGAACGTCCCGTGTTTTGAGGCAAGAGTATGGATGGCTCCGCTCAAGGATTCCGTCTTTGTGGACAAATTCATATTTTGTTTCTACCGTTGGCGAAGCGCCTTTGTCGGTCATCAAGCAGTACATAGAGAACCAGAAGAATGTGTGAGGTATCGAGATGGAATACAGCTATAAATTCCGCGTCTACCCCACCGCGGCGCAAGCGCGGCAGATACAAAGAACGTTTGGCTGTTGTCGGTTCGTCTGGAATCACTATCTCGCGTTGCGGAAAGACTTCTATGAGCAAGATGGAAAGACAATGAACTATAGTACCTGCTCTGGGGATATGACACAGCTCAAGAAAACCCTTCCCTGGCTGAGAGAAGTAGATGCAACCGCTCTGCAATCTTCTCTGCGTGATTTAGACACGGCATATCAAAACTTCTTCCGGCGTGTGAAACAGGGCCAGAAACCCGGCTATCCAAAATTCAAGAGCAAGCACCATAGCAAGAAAAGCTATAAGAGCAAGTGCGTGGGGACGAATATCAAGGTGCTGGACAAGGCGGTGCAGCTCCCAAAACTCGGCTTTGTAAAGTGCCGTATCTCCAAAGATGTCAAGGGGCGTATCCTGTCCGCTACTGTCAGCCAGAATCCAAGCGGAGAATACTTCGTTGCCCTCTGTTGCACCGATGTAGAAATAGTGCCGCTGACCTCTACCGGGGCGGTAGCCGGTATCGACATGGGCCTGAAAGCATTTGCAATCACCTCCGATGGCGTAGAGTATCCGAACCATAAATACCTGACACGGAACCAGAAGAAACTTGCCAAACTCCAGCGGCAGTTGTCCCGAAAATCAAGGGGCAGTAACCGCCGGGAAAAGGCGAGGATACAAGTAGCCCGTCTCCACGAACACGTTTCCAACCAGCGGCAGGATATGCTCCATAAGCTGTCCACCAGCCTTGTGAGAACCTATGACCTGATTGCGATTGAGGATTTAGCTCCGTCCAATATGGTCAAGAACCACAAACTTGCCCGGTCTATTTCTGACGCAAGCTGGGGCGAGTTTCGGCGGCAGCTGGAGTACAAAGCGGCGTGGTACGGAAAACAGGTGGTCACGGTCGACCGCTTCTTTCCGTCCAGTCAGCTTTGCTCCACTTGCGGTGCTCAATGGCCAGGAACGAAAGACCTGTCCGTCCGGGAGTGGGCTTGCCCCAAGTGCGGCACTATCCATGACCGGGATGTAAACGCCGCAAAGAACATTTTGAATGAGGGCTTGCGCCTGTTGGCGTAGCAGAAACATACGGTAGGGCGGGACACGCCCAAACCTATACGCTCGGGGACACCGTGTAAGACCTCGCTGGTGCAGGCGGTGGTGGCTGAACCGAGAATCCCCCGGCTTTAGCCGTGGGGAGTGTCAACCGAAGGTCCGTTCTGCATGACCATCTGCCTTATGTCCAATCGTCACCTGCCTGCGCTGCAATTCCTGACGGGTGGGTTAATCTGCAGCCCTCGGCGGATTTGACCGACCCTGTTTTCCGCATCCGAAGGCCCCTTGCATGAAGGCTACAAAAACGTTGAAATTTTTGCTTAGTAATTTGGTAACGAATTACCACGCTAAAGCGTTGACAAATGAAATCGTCCCTGATATGATAAATGCCATCATAAGGGCGGCACCAACGTCCCGAAACCAACAGAAACGAGGGCAAGGATATGAAAAAGGCAATGGCAATTTTGTTGGCGGCTGTTCTGGCACTGGCCTGCACCGCCTGCGGCGGCAGCAAGAACGGGGAGACCAAGGACCGTCTGGCGCAGATCAAGGAAAAGGGCTACATCGAGCTGTGTACCGAGCCCTATTTCGCCCCCTATGAATATGTAGACCCCAACAAGAGCGGGGAGGACCAGTATCAGGGCATGGACATTGAGGTGGCCAGGTACATCGCCGACAAGATCGGCGTGGACCTGAAGATCACCGCTCTGGATTTCACCGCCGTGCTGGCCGGTGTGGCGGACGGCAAATATGATTTCGCCATCTCCGCCATCGCCTATGCCCCTTCCCGGGCGGAGGCCATGCGGCTCAGCGATGTGTACTACTCCTCCAATACCGGCTATGGCTTCATCGTCCGGACGGAGGACGTTGACAAATATAACGACCTGGATTCCTTGAAGGATGCCGTGGTCATCACCCAGAGCGGCTCCGTTCAGGAAGCGCTGTATAACCAGTATATCAACGGCGCCTGCAAGGAATTCAAGCTGGTGGCCAACATGACTGACGGCTATCTGGCCGTGGCCGAAGGCAAGGCCGATGTGTGCATCTGCTCCACTGCCTCCGCCCAGCTGTATGCCGATGCCAACGGCGGCATGTCCATCCCCGACTACCGCTTTAAGGTGGACCCCAATATGAACGGCACCTGCGTGGCCATGCCCATGGAGGGGACGGAATCTCTGGCGGAGCTGGTGAACCAGTGCATCGCCGAGCTGAAGGAAAACGGCCAGACGGACATCTGGTACAGTGAATATGAAGAGCAGGCCGCGGCTCTTGGCATCGAATAAGCGGCAAAATCGGTTTTAGGAGCGGAATCCTATGGAAAAGGTCATCAAGGTTTGGTTGAAATATTATCCGGTGTACCTCTCAGGCCTGTGGGGCACCCTCTGGATCTCGGCAGTCACCGTGTTTCTGGGGGCCCTGCTGGGCATGGTGGTGGCCCTCATGCGGATGAGCCGCCTGAAGATCCTCCGGACCGTCTTCAATGTATATGTGGAGATCCTCCGGGGCACCCCCATCCTTCTCCAGCTGTATTTCTTCTGGATTGGCCTGCCCAAGCTGGTGCCCTTTGAACTGACGGATACCCAGTGCATCGTGGCGGCTCTGGTGGTAAACGCCTCCGCCTTCATCTCCGAGATCATCCGGGCCGGCATCGGCGCGGTGGACAAGGGGCAGTGGGAGGCCGCCCGGAGCATCGGCCTTTCCGAGACCCATGTGATGACCCGCATCATCCTGCCGCAGGCGGTGAAGAACATTCTCCCGGCCCTGTGCAACGAGTTCATCTCCACCGTGAAGGGCACCTCCCTGGCCTCCGTGTTCTTCGTGGGGGAGCTGATGACCAGCTTCAAGACCGTCCAGAGCGCCACCTTTCTGGCGCTCCAGTCCCTGACCATCGTGGGCATCATTTATTTCCTGTTGAACTTTATCCTCTCCCGGCTCCTGCGGGTCATTGAAAGGAGGCTGACCGTCAGTGACTGACGTGATTCTGGAAACCCGGAACCTGAAAAAGAGCTTTGGCAAGCTGGAGGTGCTGAAGGGCATCTCCACGGGAATCCGCCGGGGCGAGGTGGTGTCCATCATCGGCCCCTCCGGCGGCGGCAAGTCCACGTTTCTCCGCTGTCTGAACCTGCTGGAAACGCCGGACGGCGGCCAGGTCCTCTTCAAGGGACAGGACATCACCGACAAAAAGCTGAACATCTCACAATACCGCCAGAGCATCGGCATGGTGTTCCAGCATTTCAATGTGTTCCCCAACCTGACGGTGCTGGAAAATGTGACACTGGCCCCGGTTCTGGAAAAGAAGGTCCCCAAGGATCAGGCGAAAGAGGAGGCCATGGCCCTGCTGCGCCGGGTGGGTCTGGGGGACAAGGCCGATGAGTATCCCCGGAAGCTCTCCGGCGGCCAGAAGCAGCGGCTGGCCATCGTCCGGGCCATGGCCATGAAGCCGGAGGTCATGCTTTTTGACGAGCCAACCTCCGCTCTGGACCCGGAAATGGTCAAGGAGGTCCTGAACGTCATCCGGGAGCTGACCCGCAGCGGCATGACCATTCTCATCGTCACCCACGAGATGGGCTTCGCCCGGGAGATATCCGACCGGGTGCTCTTCATCTGTGACGGCGTTATCAAGGAGGAGGGAACCCCGGAGCAGATCTTCACCTGCCCCCACGAGCCCAGCACCATTAAATTCCTGAGCATGGTACTTTGACACTCCCCATGACTCATTCGGTAAAGGAGATTGATATCATGATCCAGACCATCAAAGATCTGGTTTCCGCCAAGGCGGATACCACCGTGGCCCTGGCCAAGGAGATCTGGGGCTACGCCGAGCTTTCCTACGAGGAAACCAAGTCCGCCGCCGCCCTCATCGCCGCCCTGAAGCAGGAGGGCTTCACCATTGAGGAGGGCATCGCGGATATTCCCACCGCCTTTACCGCCACCTATCAATGCGGCAGCGGCAAGCCGGTGGTGGGCTTTCTGGCGGAGTATGACGCCCTGTCCGGCCTGAGCCAGAAGGCGGGCTGCCCGGTACAGGAGCCCGTCCAGGAGGGCGGTGCCGGTCACGGCTGCGGCCACAATCTGCTGGGTGCGGGGTGCTATGCCGCCGCCGTGGCCCTGAAGGACTACCTGATCAAGGAGAAGAAGGATGGTACCGTGATCTTCTTCGGCTGTCCTGCCGAGGAGGGCGCCGGTTCCAAGCAGTTCATTGCCCGGGCCGGGTACTTTGACAATGTGGATTTTGCCTACACCTGGCACCCGGAGACTGTCAATGAGGTGGGCTCCCGGGGCAGCGTGGCTATCATGGGTGCCAACTTCACCTTTGACGGCATCGCCGCCCACGCCGGCGGAGAGCCCCATTTGGGCCGCAGCGCCCTGGACGCCGTGGAGCTGATGAACGTGGGCTGCAACTACCTGCGGGAGCACATGATCGACGCCGCCCGCATCCACTATGCCTATTCCGATCCCGGCGGCACCGCCCCCAACGTGGTCCAGAGCCACGCCGTCATCAAGTACGAGGTCCGGGCCCCCAAGGTCAGCCAGGTCCAGGAGCTGTTCACCCGGGTGGTGGACGTGGCCAGGGGTGCAGCGTTGATGACCGGTACCAAGATGAAGTATGAGATCACCATGGCCTTCTCCGATTATGTTCCCAACCGCACTCTGGGGGCCGTGGTGGATCAGTGCATGCGGGAGCTGGGTGCTCCGGAGTGGACTGAGCCGGACTGCCGGCTGGCGGCGGAGTTCCTCCGTACCTATCCCCGCACCACCATGGTGGGCATCCGGGAAAAGCTGGGCTACTACTTTGAGCCGGAGGAGCTGGACGCCGCTCTGGAAAAGCCTCTGGACCGAGTTATCCATCCCTTTAACCCCAAGGAGACCGCCTACAGCTCCGGTTCTACCGACGTGGGCGATGTGGGCTACGCCACCCCCACCGTTATGTTCCATGTGGCCACCGCCTGCCTTGGCAACGTGGGCCACTCCTGGCAGAATACCGCCTTCGCCTGCTCCGACATCGGTATGAAGGGCATGCTGCGGGCGGCGGAGATCATGACCCTGGCCGCTATCCGCACCATGGACCAGCCGGCGGTCATTGCCAAAGCCCGGGAGGAGCTGAAGCAGAAGAACGGCGGCGGCAGCTACCACTGCCCACTGCCGGACTATGTGACGCCTCCCATCGGCCGCTATTGAGCTTCACAGCCTTCAGCCGCCCGTGCCGGTCTGCCAAAGAACCGCTGCTTTCAAATACATCCGGCCCATCCGCCGCCTGGAACGCACCTGACTACAAAAGCAAAAGGCCCGCTCTTTCGAGCAGGCCTTTTCGTTTTTATAGCTCCAGCAGAAACCGGGCGGCACTTTCCATGGCTGCCGCCGCTTTTTTGATGGGGAACATCTGAAATACGTGCCACATTCCCTCGCTGACCTCCAGCCGGCAGGGCACATGGGCCGCCCGCAGCGCCGCAGCCAGGGACGCGGAATCGGAATAGAGGATCTCATGGTCTCCCACCTGGATCAGGGTAGGCGGAAAGCTCCCCAGGTCCCCCAGCAGGGGCGACAAATCCGGGTCATGGAGATCCCTGTCCCCGGCGTATGCCCTCCGGACGGCCTCGATGTACTCCGGCGTCAGCATGGGGTCGCTCTCCACCCGCTCCCGGTAGGATGCCCCGGACATGGTCATATCCGTCCAGGGGGACATCAGCAGCAGGGCCCGGGGCATCCAGCGCCCAGCGGCCTTCAAGCGGCGGCACAGCACCAGGGCCAGGTTGCCTCCGGCGGAATCTCCCGTCACCGTTACGTTTTCCGCACCGTATCCCCGATACATCAGATAGTCCCAGGCCCGCATGGCATCCTCCACTGCCGCCGGGTAGGGATGCTCCGGCGCCAGCCGGTACTCAAAGCTCAGCACATCGTAGCCGGTGACGTGGGCCAGTTTGGAGGACAGCACCCGGGAATAACCCAGGTTGCCGCTGGTATAGCCGCCGCCGTGGCAGTAGAGGATCACCCGGCGGTCCCCATGGGGCGCTTTCAGCCGGGTCCAGGCAGCAGGCATGGTCCCGATGGAAAGCTCTTCATACTCCATCCCCGCCATAGGGGCGGTAAGGCGGCCCAGAATTTCCTGGTTCCGGCGCTGATGCTCCAGCTCCTCCGGGGTCATGGCCTCCGGGGAACCGGCGCTGTGCAGGGCTTTCAACGCCCGCATCAGCGGGTCCATCCGGGGTTTTTCGGCATCCGTTTTCCGTTTTCTGCCTAATTGCAGCTTTTCCATAGGTCCTCCGCTCTTTCGTGTTAATTGCAGAATATCATAAATCGCGGAAAATGGGAAGTGGAAAATGGGCCAACTCTTGCTACGCCATTCCCCATGTGCTACAATGACCTGTAACTATTTTCAGGGAGGTGACGCGGATGGCAAAACCGGACAGTCAGTGGTACCGGCTGGACAATGCCGGCATTCTCTATTCCGCCCTGCAAAGGGAGGAATATTCCGCCATCTACCGCTTCTCCGCCCTGATGACAGAGCCGGTGCGGCCCGCCGCCCTGCAAAACGCCATTGACCGGGTGCTGCCCCGGTTCCCCAGCTTTGCCGTCCGCATCCGCCGGGGTTTATTCTGGTACTATCTGGAGCCAAACACCGCCCCGGGCCCCTTTTTGAAGGCCGACGTGGCCAATCCCTGCCAGCCGGTGCGCTTCCGGGAGGATAACGGCTGGCTGGTGCGGTTTTACTACTACCGGAACCGCATCTCCCTGGAGGTGTTCCACGCCCTGTCCGACGGGGCCGGGGCCCTGATCTTTTTCCGGACGCTGCTGGCGGAGTATCTGCGGCAGACCGGCATAAGCGTTCCGGCCGGAAACGGCGTGCTGGACCTGGAGGAACCGCCCCGGAAGGATGAGCTGGAGGACGCTTACGCCCGCTATGCCGGGCGGCACGCCCTGGGTCTGCGGCGGATGCCTAAGGCCTATGCCAACACCGGCACCCCGGAGCCTTTTTACACCTTCCATGTCACCATGGGCTTCGTGCCCCTGGAGAAGCTCCGGGAGGCCGCACGGAGTTATGACGCCTCCATCACAGAGTACCTTTCCGCCGTGCTGATCCACGTGCTGCTGGAAAAGCAGCGCCGGGAGCATCCCCACAAGGAACGCCCGGTGGCCCTGGCGGTGCCCATCAATCTGCGAAGCTGGTTCCCCTCGGAAACGGTGCGGAACTTCATTACCACCGTCCGCCCCAGCATCGACCCTGCCCTGGGGGATTACACTTTTCCGGAAATTGTCTCCCAGGTGCGGCATTATATGAAGCTCCATATCCACCGCCAGGAATTACAGGCCGCCTTTACCGGCAATGTCCGCTTTACGAAAAATTTCTTTCTCCGGGCGGTACCGGTGTTTCTGAAAAATCCGGTAATGGCCCTGAATTATTACCTTTTCGGCGTGCGGCCTTACTCCTGCACCTATACCAATCCCGGTGCCTTTACCGTGCCGCCGGAGATGGCTCCCCATATTCAGGGCATGGAGGTGGTGCTGGGCCAGGCCACCGTGCCCCGGTGCCACTGTGCCTCCATCAGCTATGGAGACATCATGGAAATCACCTTTGCCGGCACCCAGGCCGAAACGGACACGGAGCGGGACTTTTTCCGCTTTCTGGTCCGGGAGGGCATCCCGGTGCGGATCGAGAGCAACCGATAAGAGGAGTATTTTATGTCTTACTGTGTCAACTGCGGCGTGGAGCTGGACCCCAGCGCCAAAACCTGTCCCCTGTGCGGGACGCCTGCCTGGCATCCGGAACTGGATGCGCCGCCCTACTTTCCCGCCAACTCCGCCGCCGTACAGCCCGCCTCCAGGCGAGAGGCCGCCATTCTGCTGACGGCTATGCTGGTGTCCGTGTCCCTGTGCTGCGGGCTTTTGAACCTGTTTCTGCCCACGGACCGTCCCTGGTCCCTGTACGTCATCGGGGCGGCGGTGATGCTGTGGGTCTGGTTCACCCTGCCTATGGTGCTGCGGCGGCTGCCGGTCTTTTTCCGGCTCACCGCCGATGTGGCGGCCATTGGCATCTATGTCTGGCTCATCTCCATCGACCTGGGCGGCAGCCGCTGGTTCCGGGGGCTGGCCCTGCCCATGAACGGCTGGGCTGGGGTGCTGGTCTTTCTTTTGAGCTTTCTGCTCCGGGGCGGGCGGCGCTCCACACTCTCCGCCATTGCCCTGATCATCGGGGCGGCTGGGCTTCTGGCGATGGGCATTGAATTCTGCATCGACCGGTATTTCCGTGGTGTGTGGCAGCCAGGGTGGTCCCTGATCGTGCTGGCGGTCTGCGTGGGACTCATCATCCCCCTGCGGATCGTCCGGCGGGTGCCCTCTCTCCGGGAGGAGGCCCGCCGCCGCTTCAACCTGTAATTTTAAGGAGGCTTTCTTTATGAACATCTCTCAGATCGTCAATAACCCCCACCAAATCTAACGATTTGGAGGGGGCTTGCGAGAAATCGTAAGCCCTGATTGACTACCCTAAGTGTTTCGAGCACTACGTTACTCAAGAATGTAAGAATAGGCACCGGCGGGCGTGAATCCGAACCTGCCGCACTGCGGTGTGTGATTAAAAGCTCTGAGGGTAAGGAGCGGTGTTGCACACGAAAACCTTGAGATAACATTGGG
>CEAF01067781.1_pt1 | contig 104085 bp, 79 predicted proteins | sample 557431 | NCBI WGS metagenome assembly CEAF01 (sample SAMEA3182068, study PRJEB8094) | gut metagenome | biome: human; feature: gut; material: Stool; isolation source: human stools | place: Canada | collected 2013-11-18 | reverse complement strand
ATTTTAAACTAGTTGTTCTTTGATTTGCTGAATTAATTTATAAATTTGCAAACAAATCCAAATAAATAGAGCTTATGAAAAGAAATTATTGCTTATCATTAGTGTTGCTTGCATTGTTTGGGATATCTGTGCCATATTCAGCTGTTGCCGCTGATAATGTGCTAAGTTCCCAGAGTACTCAGCAAGCTAAAACAATCACAGGTAAAGTAGTGGATGTTGCAGGTGAACCGATTATTGGAGCCAGTGTATTGGTGAAAGGTTCCGGTACGGGTACTGTTACTGACATCAATGGAAAATTCTCGGTAGAAGCTCCAGTGGGTAGCACATTGGTAGTCTCATTTGTCGGATATGCTACGGAAGAAGTGAAAGTAGGAGCGGCAAGCGACTATACCGTTACCCTGAAAGATGACACCCAGTCATTGAGTGAAGTTGTTGTAACGGCGATGGGTATTAAAAAAGAGAAAAAAGCCTTAGGTTATTCGGTTTCAGATATTAACTCCAAAGAGTTGATGAAGAATAAACAAACGAATGTGGTAAACTCTTTGGCCGGTAAAATTCCCGGTGTAAATATTACGCAGGCCGGTGGTGCCGCCGGTGCCGGTTCCAATATCGTAATTCGTGGTGGTAATTCTGCCAGTGAATCTCGCGACAATCAACCTTTGTTTGTTGTAGACGGTATTATCTATGATAACTCTACGGTTAATACCGGTAATTCCGGTACTGATGGTATGACGAAAACGGCGACGACTTTCAGTAACCGTGTAATGGATATTAACCCTGAAGATATCGAAAGCATGTCTGTATTGAAAGGTGCTGCGGCTGCCGCATTGTACGGCTCCCGTGCCGCTAACGGTGTTATTATCATCACTACCAAAAAAGGAGAAGAAGGCGCTGTAAGAGTAAATGTAAGCAGTAAATATACCTATTCATGGGCTAATAAATTACCGGAAGTTCAGAATCTGTATGGCCGTGGAGAATATAATACTTCCGGTGCCTTTATTGATAAGACAATGGATTCCTGGGGAGACAGAATCGATGGGACCGCTTATGATAATATAGGTGACTTCTTCCAGGGAAGCAGTGTTTGGGATAACAGTGTCAGTGTATCCGGCGGTAGCAAAAACGGTTCTTTCTATTTGTCCGGTTCCAATTATCATCAGTCCGGTATTATTCCTACAACAGGTTATGACAAGACGACTTTCCGTTTTAATGGCGAACAAAAATACGGTATCTTGACAGTAGGAGCCAACGTTTCTTATTCACAGGCAAGTACCGATAAAACGTTGACCAGCGCGGGCTTGTACGGACAAGGAGGTAACGGCGCGATGACCGCTGTTTACGGATGGCCTATCGATGACCAAATGAGCCGTTATCTGAATGATGATGGTAGCAAATACCGTATATTGGAAGGCTTGCAGGATTTGGAAGATGATATAGAAAACCCGTATTGGATTCTGAATAAGAATACTTTGACAGACGAAACATCCCGTTTTACAGGTGCTCTTAACGCAAGTTTGAAACTGACAGACTGGTGGGATGTGTCGGCACGCGCAGGTATTGATAAATATACTACCAGTTCCAATACGCTTCGTCGCGCAGGCGGTGCGGTTAAGCAGATATATCAGAACGGTTATATGTCTAAGGGTGATGTGAACTATCAATATATAACAACGAACGTAATGTCTAACTTCCATAAGACTTTCGGGGATTTCGACTTGAACCTTTTGGTAGGTACCACCACGGAAGCTACAAAGACCACGAATAATACTCGTTGGGGATATAACTTTGTAACGGAAGGACTTTACAGCTTCAATAATATCATTAAAGCCAATCAGTATTTCAAGGAGAGTACGGTACGTAAACGTATGGTAGGTCTTTATGGAGAATTCCGTGCCTCTTACAAGAACCTTGTTTATTTGACGGTGACCGGACGTAATGATTGGTCTTCTACATTGCCGGTAAATAATCGTTCTTATTTTTATCCTTCTGTAAGCGGCTCATTCGTATTTACCGAGTTGTTGCCGAAGAATAATGTACTTTCATTCGGTAAGATTCGCGCATCCTGGGCACGGGTCGGTAAGGACGCTGATGCGTATTCTTTAGGTTATTATATGTGGCCTGTGGCTACACTGAATGGCGGCAAGTACGGTATGGGTAATAGTTGGACAGGCGGTAGTGTCGGTTTGAAGCCCGAGATACAGGATTCTTATGAATTAGGTTTGGAAATGCGTTTCTTTAACGGACGTTTAGGATTTGATTATACCTACTATCAAAGCAAGACGAAAGACCAAATCTGTGCACCGCGTTTAGCACAGTCTACCGGATATATCTTCCTTACACTGAATGGCGGATCGGTAGAGAACAAGGGTATGGAACTCTCGATTACGGGTAAGCCTATTGTAACAAGAGATTTCCAATGGGAAACAACATTAAATCTTTCCGGTAATCGCGGACGTCTGGGTGATTTTATCGACGGCGTAGATATTTTCTATGTGACAGATGCGCAGATTGGTGCGGCTAAAGCCGGTTCAATACCGAATGGCGGTTATTTCTTAGGATTGACGGGTAATAAGTACGAAACGGCTCAAGGACCTGACGGTAAGATGTATAATGTAATCGATGCCTCTACCGGCTTATATAAAGATACGCAAGTTGAAACCAATATTGTGGGTAACCGTGAGCCGAAGCTGATAGGTGGTTTTAACAACAGTTTCAGTTATAAGAATTTCAATCTTTCCTTCTTGTTTGATATACGTTTGGGTGGCGATATCTATAACGGTACCGAATACTATCTCGTAACGAAAGGACTGAGTACGAAGACAATAAACAGAGAGTCCGTATCGTTTACAGGCGTTGTCAATACTGGTACTACGGCGAAACCTGCTTATGAAACCAAAACTATTACTTATAATGCCAATGAAACTTATCAGGTTGGTAATTCTACCCGTTCCGGTAAGTATATGATTCAGGAATATTATAAGAACTACGCAAAGAATGCTTACAACTTTATTACCGATACCAATTGGTTGCGTTTGCGTTCTATTTCTTTGTCCTACGATTTCAAGGATCTGTTGAAGAAACAAAATATAATCAAGGGACTGACTGCCACGATTACAGGAACCAACCTGTTTGTCTGGACAAACTATAAAGGTATGGACCCCGAAACATGCGTTTCCGGTTCCGGTACAGGTGGTTCCGGCTCTGCAGGTATTGACTATTGCGGTGTTCCGGCTACAGCCGGCATGTCGTTTGGCATTAATCTTACATTCTAATAACGGATTTAAAAAGATAAGAGTATGAAGAAACTAATACATATTGCACTTGGCTTGGCGCTTGTGCTCGGAATGTCTTCTTGTGAGGACTACTTGGATGTGAATACAGATCCGGATAATCCGGTGTCCGAAACCGTATCACCGCAGCTTCGTTTGCCGTGGATACAGAACTATTACGCTTATGCGTGGGGTACGGCCAGCATGCGTACCAATACGATTGCCGGTATTATGACACAGACGGGTGGTACGGCTGCCAACAGTCTGCTGTCATCATGGAATCCGGCCCAAAGCTCATGCACTACCATCTACCAGAATTTCTATCTGGGTGCGGGTGTGAATATTGAGGCTTTGATTGATAAGGCGGAAGCAGAGGGAGCTTATCATTATGAAGGTGCGGCATATTGCATTAAGGCAATGGGATTCATGATGATGCTTGATTTACATGGAGAATTACCTGTTCAAGAGGCATTCATCGGTAAGACAGACCCGGCTTATGACGATGGTAAGGCCATGTATGAACTTTGTATGGGCTATTTGGATAAAGCTATTGAGAACTTTGGCAAACAACAGAATCCCATTGCTCCGGCACTGAGCGCCGGTGATTTGTGGAATGGGGGAGAAGTTTCCAAATGGTTGAAATTATGTTATGGTCTGAAAGCCCGCTATTTATTGAAATTGTCAAAGAAGGCGGATTTGTATGATCCGGAGGCTATTTTGACAGCATTGAATTCCGCGCCTCAATTGAATGATGATAATACTATTATGAAACATTATAACGTAGAGGGAGATGAAGTCAATTTCACAGTAAGCGATCCTTATCAGGCTTCCGTTGTTTGGGACTGTACCGGATATGGAGGAACGCAACGCCTGACGCGTTGGTATGTTAATCTGCTGACCAATGAATTTACAGGTGGTTCGGGAATAGAAGATCCCCGTTTGTCAAAGCTGGTTCCTGCCATGATGACAAATGTAAAATTGAATAGCGATGGTAAAATCCGAGACTATGATTGGGTTTATGATGCCGGAGTAGATGTAATACATTCCACTACTCGTGCAGAAGGTGGACCGGTAGCCGCTTTATTTGTAACCGGTGGAGAAACCGGCTATAATAAGGATAAAGGAGGTTTTGTGATAACTTATGATTTGTCCAAGGCAGATAATACAGTAAAGACGGAGTTTATTGCCAATGCCCAAGCCATACATCAAACTACGGTTGATGGAGACAAAGTGACTATTTTATATCAGAAAGGCTCTGCTTACTGTAATACTACAGACTATAAACGCGCGGGTGATACTATTTATGTAAACTTACGTTCCAATGGTATGGCCAATAGCGGACGGAATACTACGGATATGTATTACTATACAGATGCGAAGTATGATTATGTAGGTGGTACGGGTACATTCTATGCACGTCCTAATTCGGATACGGATATCCTTACTTATTCGGAAATGTGCTTTATTAAAGCGGAAGTTCTTTTCCGTAAAGGAGATACAGATGGAGCGTTGAGTGCTTATAAGAAAGGTATAGAAGCAAATTTTGACCGTATGCAGGAAAAACTGAACGCATGGAAAGCAGAAGGTACGACTAATCCAGACCAATTACCTATGCAGGAAAGTGAAATTAGTTTTTATATGGCAAGTAATGCCGTATGCCAAAATGCAGCCAATCTGACTTTATTCGAAATCATGCGTCAAAAAATTATAGCATTGGGTATCAATATTGAAAACTGGAATGATATGCGCCGTTTGGATTATGACTATGTAGATTATGACCGTCCAAATGATTTTTCCGCTGTTAGTAAGATTATAGGTACTTCTAAGGATGATCCTACTTATTGGTTCCGTCGTTTCAGCCAGAGTACTCACGAAAGTAACTATAACTTAACTCAGTTGAAAGCATCCAACAAGCAAGCTATGACAGACCCGATTTGGTCGTGTCCGGTTTGGTGGGATTGCGCAACAGATAATGAATATTATGGTTACATTAAGTAAGCGATAAATTCGTTAGTTTATAGAATGTTAAATTAAATATCTTAAAATCTTGATGTGCATATTATTTCATTGATTATCTTTGCACTCGAAAATAGATTTATAAGATATATTAAAATATTGGAGACCTAAACAGTCTTCATTCATAGATGATGATTGGAACAGTCGGTTCGTGAGAATCGGCTGTTTTTTGTTTGGATTGTTTGCATATCAACAGCGGTAATGTTACTTTTGCAAGAAAGAACTCATTTAGTCAATGAAATATGGAACAAGGTAAGAAATTTATTTCTCCGGGAGCATGGTTCTCTATGGTTTATCCGGCAGACTGGAACGAATTTGAAGACGGGGAAGGTTCTTTCCTGTTTTATAATCCTAATGAGTGGACGGGTAATTTCCGTATATCTGCTTATAAGGGCGACACAACGTATGGTCAAGAAGCCGTTAAGCAGGAATTAAAAGAGAATATTTCGGCTGTATCTGTAATGGTAGGGCATTTAAACTGCGCATACAGTAAGGAAATGTTCGAAGAAGAGGGTACATATTATACTTCCCATCTTTGGATTGCAGGAATAGACGATGTCGCTTTTGAATGTTCGTTTACAGTGCGCAAAGGCGAATCAGTGGTAGAGGCCGAAGATATCATAGCTTCATTGGAAGTCCGCAGAGCCAATCAGAAGTATTCGGCAGAAATAATCCCGGTACGCCTTTCTGAAATTTATCAGATAAACGAGGCATACGAGTGGGTAAGTACCACAGTGAAGGAATTGCTGAAGAAAGACTTTCAAGGACAGGAAGAAGATATAGCCAATATGCAGCAGATAATGGATAATGGCAGTATCAGCACCAAAAAGAAAGAGGCATGGCTTGCACTCGGCATTACACTTTGCGTTATTTTAGCCAATGAAGTAGACGGCTTGGAATGGTACACGCTGATTGACGGTAATCGCGAAGCGCCTGTTCTAACGAATATCGCAAGCAATACTATGATAGACCCGATGAAATTAGTATGGAGCACAGTGAAAGCCGGAAAAACCTGCAATCTTGCAGAGGTTTATAAGAACCTGCTTTCATAACAGCCCTTGTTTTGATACCCCTTGCCGTCCCGTATGGCAATTCTCAATTTTTAATTCTCAATTCTTAATTTAATAAGTTTTGGCAGCAGTAAATTCAATTCTCCAAGTAGAAAATTTAACCAAATCATTTGGCGACTTGGTACTATTCGAGAATATATCTTTTGGTCTATCCGAAGGGCGGCGTGTAGGGCTTATTGCCAAGAATGGAAGCGGCAAGTCTACATTGCTTAATATCCTTTCCGGAAAAGAAGGTTATGACAGCGGTATAATCTCTTTCAGACGCGATATAAGAGTTGGTTATCTGGAACAAGACCCTCAATATCCGGAAGAACTGACCGTATTGGAAGCTTGTTTTCATCATGGCAACAGTACCGTGGAATTGATTAAGGAATATGAACGTTGCATGGAGACGGACGGACATCCCGGTTTGGACGGGATTCTGGCGCGTATGGATCATGAGAAAGCCTGGGAATATGAACAAAAAGCCAAACAGATCCTTTCCCAACTCAAAATCCGTGATTTCAATCAACAGGTGAAATCACTTTCCGGCGGACAATTGAAACGCGTAGCGCTTGCCAATACACTTATCACCGAACCCGATCTTTTGATATTGGATGAACCCACCAATCACTTGGATCTTGACATGACCGAATGGCTGGAAGACTATCTGCGTCGTACCAACCTTACCCTGTTGATGGTGACACACGACCGGTACTTTCTCGACCGTGTCTGTTCGGAGATTGTTGAAATAGACAACCGTCGGATATATCAGTACAAGGGCAATTATAGTTATTACTTGGAAAAGCGTGAAGAGCGTATCGAAGCCAAAACCGTAGAGATAGAACGCGCCAATAATCTGTATCGTACGGAACTCGAATGGATGCGACGTATGCCGCAAGCCAGAGGTCATAAGGCGCGCTATCGGGAAGACGCTTTTTATGAGTTGGAGAAGGTAGCCAAGCAACGCTTCAACAACGATAATGTAAAGCTGGATGTAAAAGCATCTTATATCGGCAGTAAAATATTTGAGGCAGACCATCTTTATAAGTCATTCGGTGATTTGAAGATACTGGATGATTTCTCTTATATCTTTGCCCGTTATGAGAAGATGGGTATTGTGGGAAATAACGGTACGGGAAAATCTACTTTCATCAAGATACTGATGGGACATGAACAAGCGGATAGCGGTGCGTTGGACATCGGCGAAACCGTTCGTTTCGGTTATTATTCTCAAGACGGGTTGCAATTTGACGAACAGATGAAAGTCATAGATGTAGTGCACGACATTGCGGAAGTGATAGAGTTGGGTAACGGCAAGCGCTTGACGGCATCACAATTCTTACAACATTTTCTCTTTACACCCGAAACGCAGCACAGCTATGTCTATAAGTTGAGCGGTGGCGAACGTCGCCGTCTTTATCTGTGTACGGTATTGATGCGTAATCCTAACTTCCTGGTGTTGGATGAGCCCACCAATGACCTTGACATCGTTACATTGAATGTATTGGAAGAATATTTGCGGAATTTCAAGGGATGCGTCATTGTGGTGAGCCACGACCGCTACTTTATGGATAAGGTAGTAGACCATTTATTGGTATTCAACGGTCAGGGAGACATTCGCGATTTCCCCGGCAATTACACCCAGTATCGCGACTGGAAGGATGCGAAAGCCGCTCAGGAGCGAGAGAAGGAAAAAGAAGCGGCAAAAGTTCAGGAAGAGAAGACGGCGAAAGTGCGTTTGAATGAAAAACGCCGTATGTCTTTCAAGGAGAAGCGCGAATTTGAACAACTCGAACAAGATATAGCGGCATTGGAAGCAGAGAAACAATCCATTGAAGAAGCTCTGTGTAGCGGCGCGCTGTCCGTAGATGAATTGACGGAGAAGTCGAAACGCTTGCCGGAATTGGCGGATTTGATTGATGAAAAGACAATGCGCTGGCTGGAATTAAGCGAAATAGAGTCTAACTGAAGTTAGGGAATAAGTAAGTATGTATAAGTAAACGTGTAATAAGTAAACGTGTATAATAAACATGTATCAGTAAACATGCATAAGTAAATATTGAAATTTAGTTTATATCAGTAACAATCAGTTTATATCAGTAACGATGAAATAGCGTAACCTAAGGCTGAAAGCCTTTTTATCTTATAGCCCGGGGTAACACCCCGGGAATGCGAATATGAATAACATTGCGCCCTGTAAGGGCAAAAGATGGATCCGCAAATATTTTGCCCTTACAGGGCGCAGAATGTCGGGAATATTTATTCCCGGGGTGTTACCCCGGGCTATAAGATAAGAGCCTTTCAGGCTTAAAGATAAAAAAACTTTCAGCCTTAGGTTACGCTATTTCATCGTTACTGATATAAACTGATTATTACTGACATAAACTCTGCTTTACCGATACAATCTAATTTTCAACACCTATTTAATAATTTAATTAAAGAATAAGCAGATGAGCAGGAGTAAAAATCTGACGAATTATCATAGTCACAGTCTGTATTGTGACGGACGTGCCGGTATGGAAGACTTTGTACGGTTTGCCTTGAGCGAGGGATTTACTTCGTATGGCTTTTCATCCCATGCCCCACTGCCTTTTTCTACGGCATGGACCATGGAGTGGGACCGTATGAACGACTATCTGGCAGAATTTCATCGGATGAAACAGAAATATGCTCGGAGGATAGAACTTTATCTCGGTTTGGAAATAGATTACCTGAATGAAGAGAGTAATCCGTCTATTCTCCGCTTCCGGGAGTTGCCATTGGATTATCGTATCGGTTCCGTACATATGTTGTACAATGAGAAATCGGAGGTTGTAGATGTAGATGTTCCGGCTGATATTTTCAAACAAATAGTGGATGAACAGTTTGGTGGTGACTTGGAACATGTAGTGCGTTTGTACTACGGACGATTGAGGCGTATGTTGGAGTTAGGAGGTTTCGATATAGTAGGGCATGCGGATAAGATGCATTATAATGCGTCTTGTTATCGCCCCGGTTTGCTGGATGAACCTTGGTATGATATGCTTGTAAAAGAGTATTTTGAGGACATTGCCGCGCGTGGTTATCAGGTGGAAATCAATACCAAGTCTTATCATGAACTGGGTACTTTCTATCCCAATGAACGCTATTTCCCGTTATTGTACAGTTTGGGGATCCGTGTCCAAGTAAATAGTGACTCTCACTATCCGGAACGGATTAATAGCGGCCGTCCGGAAGCATTACAGGCATTGAAGAAAGCCGGTTATAACACCGTAATGGAAATGTATGACGGCGCATGGCAGGAGATGCCGATAATCTTATAGTATCTTTATTATTCTTTACTGTATTGCCCATGAGGCATATACAGTTGCGGCCATGGAATGTCTTCTGTTCCATCGCCAATGTAGAAACCTAAGTGTGGCGGTTGGTTGTAACCTACATTTTGCCATGCAATGCCCAGTCGATATACAGGATCGTGCATCAGAGTGTATAAACGATTCTGTGTTGGTATGGTAGTGGTGTAGATACGGAGCTTACTCGGATCTTCCGTATCACTGAAAATAATTTCTTCACGCCAATCACCAAACAAATCAGCACTTAGATTAGGAGTGCGCTTAGTTCCATTACAGTGCATTGCTCCAGGAAATTTGTTGATAGTTAGTGCTTCTGTGCCATTCCATTTTGAAAGATTTGTACCATTTAGAATTTCGTCTTGTAAGTCACCGTCCCAGTAAACACGGAAACTGATTGCAGGTTTTCGTTCAGCAATTTTTTCTCCTTTACAGTTGTACACACCATTTACTCCGGCACTCCACATTTCGAAACCTCGGTGCTTGGGATCAATGTCTGCCGCTAATCCTCGTCCGTTATCGCCATTGGTAGGACCGCCCCACAGAATTTCTCCAGTTCGCGCGTCGTGCATTTCATACCCGTAAGTTCGGCAAGCTTCCTTTTCTTCATGTACTTCCCATACTTGATAACCCGGACGGTCAGGATCTAATGTTGTAACATGCATAGCATCTCCATGTCCCAACCCGGTGCGGTAGAGGATAGTTCCGTCTTGGTCTATGGCACATGAACCATAGATAATTTCATCATATCCGTCATTATCAACATCAGCCACGGAAAGATTGTGATTTCCTTGCCCATAAGCACCTTTACCTTTAATATCGGAAATATGTTCCCAGCGTTTTACTAATTTACCGTTCTTGAAATCATAAGCGGTCAATGTGGTTTTTGCATAATATCCCCTACACATGATTACACTGGGGTGTACGCCATCCAAATATGCTACACAAGCTAAATACCTGTCAACACGATTTCCGTAATTGTCTCCCCATGAATTTACTTCTCCCCGTTCGGTTGAGTATGGTATTGTATGAAGTTCTTCACCTGTCTTGCCTTTGAAAATTGTCAGATATTCAGGACCTTCCAATATGTATCCGCAAGTTTTCTGATTCATTTCTAAGTATCTCCAATCTTTGTCCGGATCATCTTTATCTAATGCGATTTTTTTTCCTTTCCCGTCTATGCTGCCGGGAGCGGTTTTACATATCATCTCTGCCAAGCCATCTCCATTGAAATCATAAACCATAAATTGGGTATAGTGTGAACCTGCACGAATATTCTTTCCAAGGTTTATGCGCCATAATTGTTTGCCATTCAGTTTATACGCATCTAGATATACCGGTCCTGTAATACCGGAAAAAGAATTATCGACTTGATTGGAAGGGCACCATTTAACTATGATTTCATATTCTCCGTCTCCGTCCAAATCTCCGGTACTGCAATCACCGGGAATATATGTATAGAGCTGTCCGTTGGGATATTCTTGAGCGATGGGCGGACGTTTTGCCCGGTTGTAGGTAATACAAGGCGGAGTTATTCCGTCTGCCGGTCGGTTTAATTGTATGGTTAGAAATTCTTCGGCCCAAGGAGTTATTTCTTTTGAGTTTTGTTCTTCTTGTCCGTTGGTAACGGCTTTTACCGTATATCTGTCGTTTATTGTACCTGATGGGTCAATCAGGTTGGTAGCTTTATTAGCCGCAACAGATTGGAATAGTTTTCCGTTTTTGTATACGTTGAATGAAGCGTTCTTTTCTGTACCTAATATACGCCAGCTAAGGAATATGCCATTGTTTGTTTTGACTGCTACTACGCCTCTATCCAGATATTCCATTTGTCTGAGTTGGGCATAGGCTGAGGAGATATTATTTAGTAGGCAGTAAACAGCCAACAAGAAATAAAATATCTTTTTCATTTTTATCTTGAATTAAAAAGGTTTTCTATTATGCTATTCTTTATTCGGTAATGAAAACAAAGGAACACATTTTCAATAATCGGATAATGAATCATAATACAAAAACATGGAAAATAATCCATAAGCATATTAAAAATGCTTTTTGGAGCAATTCTTGAATTAGAGTTAAGGGATTAGTACTCCATTCCATAGAAAGAACTTGCCAAGCCTCTATTTTTGTACAAAAATAATAATAACTAAATATAATGTATATGCGAAAACAATTATTATGGGTAATGTTGTTCCTTGCCGGATCGACTTTTCTTTCTGCCCGGTCTATTCCCGATCGAAAAGAAACATTAAAAACCTTAGTTAAGGTAAATGACTATTTTATGAAGAAATATGCGGATTATACACGTCCTAGTTATGTTACCAAATTCCGTCCCAGCAATATATGGACGCGTGCCGTTTACTATGAGGGACTAATGGCGCTTCATACGATTTATCCTCGTGCAGATTATTATGACTATGCATATAATTGGGCTGAATTTCATAAATGGGGATTGCGTGGCGGGAACACAACCCGTAATGCCGATGACCATTGTTGCGGGCAAGTATATATTGAGCTGTATAAAATTTGCCCGGAACCATATAAGATTAAAAACATTAGTACTACTATGGATATGTTGGTAAATACTCCACAGGTAGATGATTGGACTTGGATAGATGCAATACAAATGGGAATGCCCGTTTTTGCACAATTAGGGAAAGTGAAAGGTGAGCAGAGATATTATGATAAAATGTGGCAAATGTACAGTTGTTCCCGAAATGAAATAGGAGGTACAGGTTTATTCAATGCCAAAGAGGGCTTATGGTGGCGTGATGCCCGATTTGTCAAACCTTATAAGGAGCCTAATGGTAAAGATTGTTTCTGGAGTCGTGGTAATGGTTGGGTTTATGCAGCGTTAACCAGAGTATTAAATGAAATACCTGTCAATGAACCTCATCGCTCAGATTATATCGCTGATTTTTTAGCAATGAGCAAAGCGCTAAAAGCATGCCAACGTTCGGATGGCTTTTGGAATGTAAGTTTGCATGATGAGTCGAACTTTGGCGGAAAAGAAACATCCGGTACAACTTTATTTATATATGGTATGGCATGGGGAATACGGAACGGGCTTTTGGATAAAAAAGAGTATTTGCCTGTCGTTCTAAAAGCGTGGGATGCGGTCGTAAAGGAATCTGTGCATCCAAATGGCTTTTTGGGTTATGTACAAGGCAGTGGTAAAGAACCTAAAGATAGCCAACCTGTGACCTATACCGGTATTCCTGATTTTGAAGATTACGGGGTAGGTTGCTTTCTTCTTGCGGGAACGGAAGTATATAAGTTGGATTGATAATATATAAAGAAGGAAGCCCCGTTTGCTGAATGGCAGACGGGGCTTCCCATTTATTGAACGTTTCTACATTTGAGATAATAAATCTACTTTAATACTTTGTTTGTTTTTACATTCTATCTTTTCTTCTTTTTGTCGATAGATAATATTCTTAGATGCTTCCCCTTTAATATTGGTAATAACTTTCCCGGTAGGAACCATGAAGTTTACATCTTCAAATAGTATATTCCTGCTATCCAGAATATTTATTTGGTTATCTTCCGAACAGGTGATATCTACATCTCTTATAGTGAATCCATCTACATCATTAATTGCACCGATCAATCTTTTACTGTTTATTTGTCCGTTTTCTATCAAAACATTACTGCATGGCACTTCTGGAATGGCATTTATATTTAATACCTGTTCGGCGGATTCAACAATAAAGTCACGGATATGGATGTTTTTGATAATTGGAGTTAACTTGTTTATAGGGCGGGGCGGGTAACGTTCGGCAAGTTTACCTACATATTTGGCACTTCCCAATAAGTCCCATTTAAACGCTTCACCCACATTGGTCATACGGACTCTTTCATATAATATATCATTTACACCGCCACCACGACTGCGACGGGTTTTGAAACGAATACCTACTTGTGTTCCATCAAATACACAATCATGCAGATAAATATTCTTGATACCACCGGCTGTTTCACTTCCACATGTAATACCGCCATGCCCCTCTTTGGCCAGTGAATAGCGAATGACGACATTTTCTGTCGCTTTACCCACACGTAACCCGTCTTCTGCTCTACCGGCTTTTAAGGTGAAACAATCATCGCCGCAATTCAAAGTACAATATTCTATCAATACATTCTTGCAAGATTCTATATCGATTCCATCACCGCTTGGCACATCAATCGAATTTACTGTAATTCCCCGGATAATTACATTCTCACAGTAAATGGGGCAGACATTCCAAAAAGTACTGCGCTCCATACGGATACCTTCTATGAAAACGTTGGTACAATTAATGGGCGCAATTGTTTTGGGACGATAGAATGTACGTCCATTCATACCGTCTGTAATACGTTGTTCGATAGGCATATTGAATGTAATATCATTCTCTACTACAGTGCTTCCATTCGGGCGTTGTCTGATTTCAGCATTCATTGGCGGCCCATAGATAACTCCTTTTCCTGTGATAGCAATGTTATCTTCACCATCGGCATATATAAAAGAACCGGGGCCCATAACCTCAATTCCTTCGTGCCGGGTAAATACTGGTGGAAGATACTCTTCTGCCGTGCCGGGAAATTCCAATTCCGCTCCTTCTGCCAGATGGAGATTTACATTGCTTTTTAAAATGATGCGCCCTGATTTCCATTTCCCTTTAGGAATAATAACGGTACCGCCACCTTGTTTGCTGACTTCAGTAATGGCTTGATTAATTATCGTAGTAATTGGTTCTATTTCCGTAGCACCTTTATTTATAATGTTGACGGTTAGTTGTGGAAAAATAGGTCGCTTAAATTGTGGCATGTTGAAGGGAGCCCCTTCTATAGGATCTATTTGTTCTGTCAATGAGGCTGCTCCAACTTTATCAATTGACAAGATACTTTTTGTAGTCGTTGCACTCCCGGATAAAGCTAGAAACGGAAAAAATAGAGCCATTAATTGTACTTTGTAATTTTTCATATGTCAATGCTAATTATGAATATAAATAATTGTTGTTGGTTATTGAATAATATGTTACTTCACTCTGACTTACAAAGAAAACGGTTTGTCCGGAGATACATATGCACTGGAGTACAAAGACATTACTTACAGTGCATTCTGTTATACCGTGAACGACAGCCGAACGGTAATCTATGAATTTGTACTGGATTGCAGAAAACAATCATTTCAGGTGGCCTATCTTTGTACAACAAATCACAATAAAAGTATATCACATGAAAAACAAAATTCTGACTCTGTGCTTGGTATATTTGTCTCTGTTTGGTAATGGGGTAAACGTATGGGCAGACCCGTCTTCGCGTACAGTATTATCTTTAACTCAGGAATGGGAGTGTCGGCCTATTTCAACAGTTAACAAAAAAGCGGCATTCGTTCCGGTAACCATTCCTCATACTTGGAATGCAGATCCGGTTAATGGAACTACGCTTTATGAGCGCCAGACAATGGTATATCAACGTCCGCTTGAAATAACCTCGGAAATAGAAGGCAAACGTCTCTTTCTTTATTTTGAAGGGGTTAATTCCGTTGCACAAGTTTTTTTGAATCGTCGAACTGTAGGGGAACATTTAGGGGGATATACGGCTTTTTGTTATGAGATTACGGATCAGGTAAAGGTTGGCAAGAACTTACTTGAAGTATGGGTGAGTAATGCTTATCGTACAGATGTTCTTCCTATTAGTGGCGATTTTAATGTGAACGGGGGAATTCATCGTCCTTGCCATCTGATTGTGACAGAGGAAAATTGTATTAATCCGGCCTTTTATGCATCTCCGGGAGTATTGATTCATCAAGAAAATATTTCGGATAGTCAGGCTGAGATACGGGTAGAGACCTTATTGTCTTTAAAAAACAAGAAATCTGGGCTGAAATTGAAGACTACTATAACCGATGCCAATGGAAAAGAGGTTATTAGTAAAGAAACGCAAATTGTAGATTCTGTGGTAAATCAGCCACTTAAAATAGATAGACCACAGCTTTGGGATGGTAAAAAGAATCCTTATTTATATAATGTAGTAGTAGAACTTTATGATGGTACTATTTTAAAAGATAAAGTAGTACAGCGTACAGGCTTTCGTTATTTTAAGGTGGATCCTGACAAAGGGTTTTTCTTGAATGGAAAATATTTGAATCTTTATGGGTTTTGTCGCCACGAGGATGTAGTGGGAAGGGGAAGCGCTTTGTTGCCGGAAGATTATCGGATGGATGTGGAATTGATAAAAGAAGTTGGTGCTACGGCTATGCGTTTGGCTCATTATCCACATGCGGAACCTATGTATGATTTATCAGATGAGAATGGTATTGTACTATGGACGGAAATTCCGATGTGTGGTCCTGGCGGTCAGTCTTATACGGGATATGTTGCAACGGAAGGCTATAAAAATAATGCTCGTCAAGCATTAAAAGAACTTGTTTATCAGAAGTTTAACCACCCTTCTATCTGCTTTTGGGGTATTTGCAATGAGATTTTGGTTAGTGACGGTAAGAAATTTGAGGAATACGATAATCCTATACCTTTTATAAAAGAGCTGAATGGTATGTATAAATCGCTCGACTCTTCCCGTCCAACGGCTTTAGCTACTTGTGTAGACCAGTCTTATTATTTGGGCGCATCCGATTTGATTGCCTGGAATAAATATTTTGGTTGGTATAAAGATGCAGCTCCATCAGTTTCTAAGTTTTTTGATGATTGTTATAAGTCGGCTAACGGTGTTCCTGTTGGAGTTTCGGAGTATGGTGCAGGAGCCAGTATCAATCAGCATCAGTGGCCTTTACTTATGGAAGACCGTGCCGATGGACGTTTTCATCCGGAGGAAGCGCAGGCTTATTGTCATGAAGGAAACTGGGAAGCATTTGTAAAGCGTCCTTTCTTGTGGTCTAAATTTATTTGGGTTTTTGCAGATTTTCCTTCATATATGCGCATGGAAGGGGAAGTGGAAGGATATAATGACAAAGGGTTGATTACACGTGACCGCAAGACCAAGAAAGACGCTTTCTATTTTTATAAAGCGAATTGGAATCCTGAACCAATGGTTTATATTACAAGCCGACGTTTTATAAAGCGTACTAATGCAGTGACAGACATTAAAGTCTACACGAATCTGCGGGAAGTTACTCTTTACTTGAATGATAAGAAAGTTGGGACAATGAAGCCGGATGAACTTAAACGTGCGGTTTGGAAAGATGTTCAATTGACAGAAGGAAGAAATACGGTTCGCGTTGAAGGTAAGAATGGAAATAAATTGGTAACAGATAATAGCGTTTGGTTTTACTTAGGTAAGTAAACTGATACCTGCTTCTCCTTTGGTTTACTTCCGGAATACCTCGTGTTTGTTTTTCAACCCTTTTAAGTTTAGTGTAAGATTCTCAGTGAGTTGGGTTACAAATGCGAGGTTTTTTTTCTTCACTCTGAATTAGAGTGCAGGTAAATGTACGGTAGTGAATATTTCGTTTTTAGGTATTTTTTATTTTTGCGACAAGAAAAAGATTATATAACTAAATAAATGAATTATGAAAAACATGTGTTTATGGACGGCTATTGCTTTAATGACTTTGGCTGCATGTAGTGAAGACAAGGAGGCATCAATGGAGCCTGGAGCTGCAGAGAATTTTCCTGCAGAGATTCATGGAACGATTAATGGTTACTCTGCAGTTTCTAATTCTCGAGGAATAAACGGAAGTTGGGCAGATGGCGAAGCTATTGGTATAACCACGGCTGCAGGATTGTCAAATGTATCGTATGTAGTAACCGAGGATCGTAATGTGAAATATACTTATAGTACGGAAGCCGAGTGTTTTCAAGTTGTAAATCCGGAAGGGGCGGATCATACTATTTATTTTAAAGGATTGTACGATATGAAGCTTTATGCTTACGCTCCTTATGTAGGTGAGCGGGGAATAGTTCCCGAAACGATTGAAGCAGCTACTACTAGCGATCTTCAAGCCATAGATCGTCAGACAAATATCGATTTTCTGTATGCCGAGGGTGCAGGCTCACAAAAGAACCCGAAAGTGGATTTTATTTTTCATCATAGGATGAGTAATATCCTTTTGAACTTTAAACCAAAAACAGGTGTGCAATTATCTGATCTTAGTTATAAATTGAAAGGTTTGAAATTGGATGGAACATATACGCCTTCCACCGGAGTAGCTGCTTTGAAAAACTCTGCTATTCCGCAGGATATCGAGATGCGTATTACTGCCGCTGAAGATATGAAATCTTCATTGATTCTATATCCGCAAACTTTCTCTGTTTCTACTATTCTGGAGGTGATTATGGGAAATAAATCTTATGCGGTATCTCCTTCCACAGATGTAGTGTTGGAAGCCGGACAACAATATGTTTTCGATGTGCTGATCGGTGAACAGGAGATGACTATCAATTTGGCTTCTATTGTAGATTGGGAAGTTGACGGCGAGAAATTTGCTGTTGCTAAAAAAGAGTAGTCTTTTCTGCCGGATATTGTGAAAACAGTAATCATAAAATAAACAGAATAATATTATGAAAAAGACAGCTAAATGTTTTTTATGTCTGATGAGTATTGCAGTGTTTTCTGCCTGCACTAACGAAAATGAGAGTTTGGTTACAGATGATGGAACAGGGATTCCTATGAAATTGCTTGCCCAGATGTTACCGATACAGACTCGTGCTACGGTAGACAATGTATGGAATGGCAACGAACAGATATCTGTGTCCGATGGTAATAAAGCTGTAACTTACCGGATTACGGATGCTAATGGTAGTATGCAAGTGGTAGATGCTGATAATCCGCTTTATTGGGCTTCGGCATTGGAAGCCCAAGAGGTAAAAGCGTGGTATCCTGCTACTGCGAATAATGTAGAACCTACAACGTGGAGTGTGGAGCAAGACCAAAGCACGATGAGTGCCTTTCAGGCTTCGGATATGTTGTATGTGTCTACTGAAGTAGCTCTTCAGGGAAATAAAACCTTACCTTTAGAACATGTTACTGCTAAAGTGATTGTAAATTTGAAAGGGGACGGTTCCAACGAAGAGGCACTGGAGAATGCAATTGTTACCATTGAGAATACTCTTTTAAATGCAACTGTATCGGATGGTTCGCTGACTGCTGTGCAGGAAACGCCTCAAACAATGATTCCATATACTATTATGCCTCCGATTAGCGATAACTTGCTTTCTTATCAGATGTTGATGGTACCTCAATCTATAGAAGGTAAAACCTTTATCAAGATTCAGACAGCCAGTGATACATATGTTTATCAGCCCAAGGTAGGTGATGCTACTTTCCAAGGTGGATATAAATATATATATAATATTACGGTGGGTAAGCCAGGTATTGCGGTGGAAGTAATAAAATCAAACAACCAGTGGGGTAATGACGGAGAAGAAAAAGTAAATCTTGAGTCCATACCTGCCATATGAAATAAAAAACGCCAAATAAAAATATTGATTAAAGAATAAAATCATGAAACAATATAATTTTTTATCTACACTGCTTGGCCTTACTTTATTATGGGCAGGAACAGGTTGCAGTCAGGAAGAAGAAATGTCAATGATATCTGCTGTACACTCGGATTTTGTAATAACAGTGGCACAGGAAGGTATGTCGGGAGTGTATTCTCGTGCTGTGACAGACGAAACTTATACTACTAATTTTGAGGAGGGAGATGAAATCGGACTTTTTGCTGTAAAGGACGGGCGTATTAAAGATGATTTCAACAATGTGAAAGTTTCTTTAAATGATGGAAACTGGAAAATTGCAGATAAAAACCTTCTTTACGAAGAGGATAAAGAATCCGGTACGGTTTATTTCGCTTACTATCCGTATAATAGTGAACTTTCTATCACCTCGGTTGAAAGTCCAGATTTTTTTAAGGGCTTAGTGTCCGGTTGGACTATTCCTGCAGATCAATCTACCGAAGAGAACTTTGAGGCGGCTGACTTGATGACTACCCTTGAAGGAGTATCTGCTTCGCAAAATGAAAAAGGGCAATACACTATTCCTTTGAAGTTGGCACATCGAATGGCTATGGCGGTTATCGAGCTTCCTTCCATTCATTATAATTTTAAAAATGAAGATGTGGATTTAAATACGGTGCCTTATATTACAAAGGCGGCAGGAATAAAATTCTATAAGGGGGTGATTGATGACAATAACGAAATAAAACCCTTTTTAGTTGATGATGATTCATATCGTTTGATTATAAAACCAGATGAAGAACCCAATGTGGTGGGTGTAGCTAATTCTCAACAGTATAAACTGCAAACGGTTGTTGCTGCCGGAAAGTATAAACATTTTGAAGTAGGTGGCGGTAGAGTTGAGAAAGAATATCTTTTAGAAATAGGTGATTACTATTGTTCGGATGGTTCTTTAATCAAACCTGCAGATTTGACTGATACTAATCGAAAGAATATTATTGGTGTTGTGTATTGGGTCGGTAATGCACAGCCTTCTGTGTTGTATGCGGAAGAGATATCGGAAGAAATAGATGTATTGAAAGCAGATTTTCCTAATTGTGTGCATGGATTAGTATATACAGTGGATATAGCTAATGAATCTGCAAAAAATGTTGTTCGTATCTTTAATACAACGAACGATCTTTTTCCAACTTATATTGAACCTCTCGGTTTGAGTAAACTGTTTTTTTGGGAAAATGGAAAGTCTTTAGCTAAAAGCTACGGTCATTTGGTAGGTTATAATAATATGAAAGCTTTGATGACAATAAATGAAAGAACCAAAGAACCTGGCTCTTCTGATGGGGCACTTTTTAATGCTGCAGCTAATACGGATATGCTTGATGTCTATACTCCTTTTATAAACAAAGTTTGTGCGCCTTCAATGACAACAGGCTGGTATTTACCCTCTTTGATGGAGATGAAAATATTATTTGATAATAAAATGGTAATAAATCAATCTTTATTAAATATTTCATGTCCTCTTTTATGGGCTAATCCATTTGAGCTGGAGGAAGGTACATATGTTTGGTGGACTTCTACCGATCGAGGTTCTAAAGCTATGTTCCACGCCGATGGTTCAGGTAGTGAATTTACGGTTCCAGACGGTGGTGCAGAAAAGAAAAAGAAGGGGTATTATCGTTTTTCTCTGGTTTTTTAATTTTCATTATAGAATATTAGAATATCACATAATTGATGTCAAAAGATTGAATAAGGATGAGATTTTTATTTAGAATAGTTTGATACAAATAATAAATCAGATAATGAATAATAAATACATGTCAAGATGGTATAGCCCGAAGAAAGTATCACAGTGTGTACTTCTTTTGGGACTGATGGCAGGCTTTACGCAGATAGGAGAGTTGCGTGCAGCTCCGGCTGTACCGGCCATTACACAACAAACTGTTGTTGTGAAAGGAACCGTACTAGATAGTAACGGGGAGCCGATTATCGGTGCAAATGTAATGGTGGATGGCGGAACAACAGGTACTATTACTGATATTGATGGTAATTTTCAGCTTTCCGTTCCGGTAGGAACAAAACTAAGAGTTTCTTTTATCGGTTATGAAACGAAAGTGGTTACAGTAAAATCGAGTACCATGCAAGTAATGTTGGCAGATGACTCCAACTTATTGGAAGAAGTGCAAATTGTAGCTTACGGCGCACAAAAGAAAGTAACTGTTACAGGGGCTGTTTCCGGCATTAACGGTAGCGAATTACTGAAAAGTCCTATCAGCTCTGTATCCAATGTGCTTTCTGGTCAAATGACGGGTATTACTACTGTGCAGACTTCCGGTGAACCGGGGCAAGATGCAGCTCGTATCTATGTACGTGGTCAGGGAACATGGAATAATTCGGAACCTTTGATTCAAGTGGATGGTGTAGAGCGTAGTTTTAATGAAATAGACCCAAATGAAATTGAGAGTATTACTGTACTGAAAGACGCTTCGGCAACAGCGGTATTTGGTGTACGCGGTGCCAATGGCGTAGTACTTATTACTACTAAGCGTGGTGCGGAAGGCAAGGCTAAGATTTCGTTCTCGACCTCTGCCAGTGTGCTGATGCCTACTCGGATGGCAAAGCGTGCCAATTCGTATCAGTATGCTGATTTTTATAATAAGATGAAGAAAAATGACGATCCGAACGCAGTGGCACCTTTCTCTGATGAAATTATGCAGAAGTTTAAGGACCATTCTGATCCTATTCGTTTCCCGGATGTGGATTGGGTAGACTATGCCATGAAGAAAGCTACTTTGCAGAGCCAACATAATATTAATATTTCCGGTGGTACAAATAATGTACGCTACTTTATTTCGGCAGGTGCTTATACGCAAGGCGGTCTGTTTAAACAACACGGTATGCCTTATGACTTAAGTTTCCAATATAAACGTTTCAACTATCGTTCGAATTTGGACATTGATGTTACGAAGTCCACTACTTTGTCATTTAATATCGCCGGTAGTGTGGATAATCAGGATCGCCCGTTTTCGGGTGGGGATAGTTCCGGTATGATTTCTGCCTTATACAAATCTACACCTTTTTCCAGTCCCGGTTTTGTAGATGGTAAATTGGTATATACTGCAACGGATTATGAAGATTTGACTTTACCTCATGTGGGCACTTCGGGTATGGATTATATACAGCAAGGTTATCAAAAGAACAGTAATAATAAATTGAGTGTCGACTTGATATTGAATCAGAAACTGAATATGGTGACCAAGGGATTATCTTTCCGATTGAAAGGTTCGTATAATAGCAACTTTTCCGTGCGTACAGATGGTCGCAGAGAAATCGCTACTTATACCCCATGGGTACTGCAAGATGGTACGTTGGGGTATCGCAAAACGAAAGATGACGGACGTATGAGTATTACTCAGAGCAAAACAGGAAAAGGGCGTAACTGGTATATGGAAGCTGCATTGGATTATAATCGTTCTTTCGGAAAACATAATGTAGGCGCTTTAATGCTTTATAATCAATCCAAAACTTATTATCCGAGTACATTTTCCGATATACCAAGTGGTTATGTTGGTTTGGTAGGACGTGTGACATATGATTGGAATACCCGTTATATGGCAGAGTTTAACGTAGGTTATAATGGTTCAGAGAATTTTGCTCCTGAGAAACGTTTCGGTACCTTTCCTGCCGGTTCTATCGGTTGGATTGTTAGTGAAGAAAAGTTTTGGGAACCGATAAAACCCTATATTAATTACATGAAGTTCCGTGTTTCTATGGGTTTGGTTGGTAATGATAAGGTGGGTGGTTCTCGCTTTATGTATACTTCCGATCCGTATACGGTGAATAGTGCAGATTTTGTCGGTGGCGGTAAATGGGGACACGGTTATAATTTTGGTATTAATAATCCAACAAACTTGCTGGGTGCATACGAAGCCTCTAAGAATAATGCCGATGTTACTTGGGAAAAAGCCTTTAAGCAAAATTATGGTGTGGACTTTAGCATTTTGGATGAACGTTTGAATGTGAGTGTAGACTATTATAAAGAAAAGCGTCGTGATATTTTGTTACGCGACTATACAGCTCCCGGTTTTCTTGGATTCTTGACTCCAATGGCGAATATGGGTAGTGTAGACAGTTGGGGCTGGGAACTTTCACTGAAATGGAATGACCGTATTAGTGATGATTTCCGTTATAATGTGACTTTGAATATATCAAACAATGAAAATAAAGTTATTGAGAAAAAGGAAGCGCCGTTAGATAATGCCTATCAATATGAAAAAGGACATCGTATCGGTTCGCGTAAACTTTATCAGTTCTGGCGTTATTATGATGAAGATACTCCGGAATTATATGAACAGACTTTTGGTCAGCCGTTTCCTGATCATGGGGTAACATTGCATCCGGGGGATTGTGTATATGTGGATTTGGACAAGAATGGTGTGATTGATGCTAAAGATCAAACACGTGAATTGGGCTATACAGATGACCCGAAATATATAGCTGGTTTGAATATGGGATTCAGTTGGAAAAACTTTGATGTGAGTCTGCAGTGGACAGGGGCTTGGGAAGTCAGTCGTATGGTAGGTGGCGGATTCCGTGTGCCTTTCCAGAGCAATAATGATAATATCACAGGCGGTTTATTACTGCATCAGTATGAAAATACATGGACTGAGGACAATCCTTCACAGAGCGCTGCTTATCCTCGTGCAACATGGACCAATGGAACAAATAATTACGCTGATTCACAATTATTTGAAGCCAATGCAAGTTATTTACGCCTAAAGACGTTGCAGGTGGCTTATAATTTCAAGTTCCCCTTTATGAAGAAGCTGAAAATGAATACATGCCAATTAATGTTCAGCGGATATAATCTGCTTACATTTACAGGTTTTGACTGGGGGGATCCGGAATCGAGAGTATCCGGTTCACCGACTTACCCTTTGAGTAAGACTTATTCATTGACCTTGAAATTAGGATTTTAAACGGTAAAACAGAAAATTATGAGAATAAAGAATAAAATAATGGCTCCTGTAATGGCAGGACTGATGCTGACGTTTACTTTCTTTTCTTGCGTGGATGAGATTAAATTCGGAAACGCTTTTTTGGAAAAAGCGCCAGGAGGACAACAAACAAAAGATACGGTTTTCAATAGTGTTAAGTATACCGAACAGTTTTTGAATGGAATCTATTCTTTGCAATACTATGGGCTCCCGTTTCATAATGAAACACCGAAAAATGGCGGGGCTTATCCTAATAGTACTTATATCGGCAAGTTTGAGGTTCTTTCAGACTGTTGGCAAAATCAATGGACAGAATGCGCACTCTCTAAGGTGTATTATGCCGGCAAACACTCTGCCGCTTATCGAGACCAGCGAGAAGAGAAATTCGAATATCTGAAAAGTAATGTGTGGGAAGCTGTCCGTGCCGGTTGGTTGTTGATTGAAAATATTGATGGAGTACCCGGTCTTGAAGAAACTGATAAAAAGCGGATGATAGCTGAAGCGAAATGTTTGATAGCTACCCGGTATTTTGATATGTTCCGCCATTACGGTGGTCTACCCATCATCGAAGCTTCTTTTTCAGGTCTTGATGCCGGTTATAACCAGCCACGTGCCAGCGTAGAAGAAACAGTGGATTTTATCATCCGATTACTGGATGAAGCAAAAGTTGATCTGCCTTGGGCATATACGGGAGCAGACCTCCAGAACAAGGCTGGACGCTGGACAAAAGCCGGCGCTATTGGTATGAAGTGTAGAGTATGGAATTTTGCAGCATCCCCTTTGTTTAATGATGATGAGCCATATTATCCGGGAGCTACCAGTCTTGCTGTTTGGTATGGTGGATATAAACCGGAATTGTGGGATAATTGTTTGAAAGCTTGCCAAGAATTTTTTACTGAAAATGCAGCAGGTGGATATGAACTGGAACAGGCTGTAGGCACTCGTCCAGAAGATTATCGTTTAGCATTCCGTAAAGCGTATGTAACGCAGGCAAGTAAAGAAATGATTCATTCTACACGGGTAACTACCGGAGTAGGTAGTAAATATAACTGGTGGGCGTGGCAGAATGACGACATTAATCGTATTACATATAATCCGACACAGGAATATGTAGAAATGTTTCCTTGGGCAGACGGAATGCCTTTTGATTGGGATAAGACTGCAGCGGAAGGCAGACTGGATGAGATGTTTGTAAAGGGTACCATTGCATCAGGAGTGGCTTTGACTCGTGACCCCCGCTTGTATGAAACTGCCATTGTCAACGGATTGCCGAAACAATTAGACTGGAGTACCGGCAATATGGCCGGTACGAGCTATGAATTATGGAAAGGCGGTACAGATGCGAAACAACATCCGGTAGATGGAAATGGAAAGTATACGGCAGGTTATGCAAATCATAAATTTTATATGGGGACAGATTATAAAAACCAATATGCACATTGGCCTTATCTTCGTTTACCGGAAATTTATTTGATTTATGCAGAAGCATTAGTGAAAACCGGCGGAAGTTTGACAGAGGCTATTTCGTATGTCGATAGGATTCGTAATCGTGTAAACCTAAAAGGCTTAGTAGAGTGTAATCCGGATAAAAACCTGACTATGGATAAAGATGCTTTGATGGGTGAAATCCTTCGTGAACGTGTTTGTGAGTTGGGTATGGAAGATGTACGTTTCTTCGATATGATTCGTTACAAAATGAAAGATCGCTTTGAGATGCCTTTACATGGATTGTGGATTAAACGTCTTAACTCTTTAGGACAGGTTGTAGAAACCCCTTGGTATGGTGGTGATAGGGCAGATGGCGTCGCACAACCGACGCGCTTTGAATACGAAAAGTTCGAGTTCAGGAACCGTCGTTATTGGTGGGACAATGGCTTTGATCCTAAATGGTATTTGTCTCCTTTCCCTGCAGCTGAAATAAATAAGGGCTACGGGCTGGAGCAGAATCCTGGCTGGTGACATCCGAACGTTATTCTAATAACAATTGAAAAATAGCTACAATATATGAAAAATAAAAAGATATTGGTAATAAGTTTATTTGCTTCGCTGAGTTTCAGTGGATATGCTCAGGAAGCAGATGAAATAAAAACTGTCAACATTGCCGGCATTGAGCAGGATGTGAAAGAATCTGCTGCTTCCATTTCGATTATTTCCGGTGAAGATTTGACTAAAAGAAGTGCCAAAAATGTAACAAATTCTCTGTATGGTTATGGTCTTGGCCTGACTACTTTACAGAACTCAGGACATTATGCTACACAGGAACCTACACTGTATGTTCGGGGTATGCAAACATTGTCGGACAATAAAGGTCCGTTAACTTTGGTAGACGGAATAGAACGCGATATCAAACTGATTACTCCGGAAGAAGTGGAATCCGTACAAATCTTGAAAGATGCGGCAGCTGTGGCACTCTACGGATATAAGGGAGCAAATGGAGTCATCAATATTATTACCAAGCGTGGAAAATACAATACACGTGAAATTAAGTTTTCTTATGACCATGTGATAAATTGGGAGGCTCGCCGACCGGAATTTGTAGATGGTTATACGTATGCATTGGCAGTAAACGAGGCTCTTGCCAATGATGGTGTGAGAAAACCTCGTTACCATGAGTTGGAATTGGACGCTTTTAAATCGGGAAATTATCCATATTTTTATCCGAATGTGAATTGGATGGATGAAGTCTTTAAGAATACAGCGGCAACTAATTTATATAATATAAGTTTTCGTGGTGGTGGGGCCAAGTTTCGTTATTATGCGCTATTGAATCTGACAACAGACAAGGGCTTCATTGATAATGCGAACATGAATGACGGATATTCTACCCAAAATAAATATTCGAAAGCCAATTTACGTACTAATTTGGATATTGATTTGACATCAACCACCAAAATGACGGTGAACCTGTTGGGAACATTAGCAGAAACGAGCAGACCTGGTGATAATGCAGACTTATGGTCTATGATTTATCAGTTGCCACCGACAGCTTTCCCGGTGAGAACAGAAAATGGTTTGTGGGGCGGTAGTATTACATGGGCAGGAACACTGAATCCTGTAGCTCAGTCGCAAGCTACTGCCTATACTAAAGGACATAACCGTTCGCTTTATGCAGATATGACTTTGAAACAGGATTTATCTTCTATTTTGCCGGGTTTAGGTGGTAGTTTCAAATTGGCATATGATAATTATGCGGCTTATGTAGAAAACCACTCGAAGACATATAGATATGGTATTGACTATGTAGCTTGGGCGAGTGGAAAACCGACTGCTGGCACACAGAATGTTTTTGGAACAGAAAGTCCGATGGGAACAGACTCGGATATGTCGGAATGGAAACGTAACTTTAATTCTGCATTAGGATTGGATTATCAGTATGCTTCGGATAAACATGCTGTTTATACCCAGTTAATGTGGAACCACGAATATCGTAATCTGAATGGGACAAACCAGACATGGTATCGGGAAAATCTTACTTCTTACACCCATTATGGTTATAAAGGGCGTTATTTTGCAGATTTGAGCATGGCAGTATCTTCTTCTAATAAACTGGCTCCCGGACATAAATGGGCGTTTTCGCCAACACTGGCACTGGCATGGGTCATCTCAAAAGAGAATTTTATGGAGAAGGCTGACTTTATCGATTACTTGAAACTGAGAGCTTCAGCAGGTATCATCAACATTGATAATATTCCGGAAGAGGCCTATTGGCAGGAAATTTATACCGGTGGTAGTACTTATAGATTCGATAGTAGCTATGGAGCTACTTCGAACAGTTTTAAGTTGAGTAAGTTGGCAGCATTGAATTCCACCCATGAAAAAGCCTATAAATATAATGTGGGAATTGATGCTACATTATGGAATAGTATAGAATTCACATTAGAAGGTTATTACCAGCGCAGAAGTGATATTTGGGTAAACTCTAAAGGAAAATATTCATCGATTATTGGATTTGAACCACCTTATGAGAATGGCGGTATTGTGGATAGCTGGGGTGTAGAACTGGGAGCGAATTTTCATAAAACAGTTGGAGAAGTTACTCTGCATGCCGGTGGTAATTTCTCACTTACGAAAAACAAGATTATTGAACAATATGAAGAGCCTCGCTTGTATGATAATTTGGTAACTACAGGTCACCGCATGAATCAGGTAATGGGACTTGAAGCAATTGGTTTCTTTGAAGATGAGGAAGATATTGCGAATAGTCTGGAACACACATTCAATGTAGTACAGCCGGGTGATATTAAATACCGCGATGTAAATAACGACGGTAAGATCGACAGCAATGACAAGAAAGCTATAGGCTATAGTACGGCTATACCGGAAATCTACTATTCATTTAATTTGGGAGCAGAATGGAGAGGTTTAGGATTCAATGCTGTTTTTCAGGGCACAGGGCATTATTCGGCTGTGTTGAATACACAGAGCGTATATTGGCCGTTGGTAAATGATGTGACAATCTCTCAGCATTATTATGACAATCGCTGGACACCGGAAAATCCCGATGCCAAATATCCTCGTTTGACGTCTCAGACGAATAACAATAATTATCAGACCAATACGTTATGGCTGGAAGATCGTTCATTCTTGAAACTGCGTAATGTAGAGGTATATTATAAACTTCCCGAACAATGGATGAAATGGACGAAGTTTATCAATAACACGAAAATATATGTACGAGGGAATGATTTGCTATGCTTTGATCATATTAAAATTGCTGACCCTGAATCGTATGGTGTGAAGAATCCGTTGACACGTAGTGTGGTTGCCGGACTGACAATAGGATTTTAATAAATAATGCAGACATGAGTATGAAACTAAAATATTTATTTATAGGAAGCATCATTGGCTTTGGGGGATTAACTGCTTGCGAAGACCAATTGAACTATCAGGAATATTCCACGCTTGATAAGGGATATATCAGTGAAAGTTATCTGAATGTAGGTGGACTGGTTACTAATATTTACGCTCAATTAGACTCTGATTGGGGGAATTATGGTGGTGCTACACTCGCTTCGGCTTGTGATGAAGCTGAATATGCATGGAGTAATAGTACGGTACATGATTTTTATAATGGGGCATGGAGTGCCAGTAATACAATTTCATCTACTTGGACAAAGAATTATGCGGCTATCCAGCAATGTAACATGTTCCTGGAAAATTTTCTGGGTTTGACATTCCCGGATTTACGTTTGAATGACGATTATGAGTCACAGATGTTCAGATACAATAATTATGAAAATGAGGTCCGTTTTTTGCGTGCTTATTTTTATTTCAATTTAGCTCGTGAATATGGTGATGTGCCTTTAGTAACTAAAGTACCTTCTACCGATGAAGTTAATACCTTTGAGCGTACTCCCGTGCAAGAGGTGTTTAAATTTATTCAGGATGAGTGTGACGCTATTGTGGATAAGATTCCTGCTGACTATACAAACTTAGGAGACTTGGCTTTGCCGGAAGGTCAGCCGGAAACGGCACGTGCTAATCGTTTGGCCGTATTGGCGTTGAAAGCTCGTACTGCATTGTATGCTGCCAGCCCGCTTTTCAATCCTGATCAAGACGCTGATTTATGGAAGATAGCGGCTGAGGCTAATAAGGCGGTTATTGATTCTTGTAAAAAATATGACTGTAAGTTGGGCGCGTATGATAAACTTTGGGGTGCGGAAAATCATCGGGAGAAAGAAATGATTTTTATGCGTCGTTCTGATAAGGATAATAATTCGTTTGAAAAATATAATTTCCCGATTGGAGTTGAAGGAGGCAGTGGAGGAAATTGCCCTACGCAAACATTGGTTGATGCGTACGAAATGAAGTCTACGGGTAAGTTATGGAATGAAGAAGGCAGTGGCTACTCTGAAGCAGATCCTTATGCAGACCGTGACCCTCGTTTTGCGTTGACGATAGCGAAGAATGGGGATACTAAATGGCCGGCATACAATGCGGGAGCACTTCAGATTTATTATGGTGGTAGCAATGCAGAGCCTTTATCCGGCGCAACTCCAACAGGATACTATTTGAAAAAGTATTGTGATGGTTCTATTGATTTGAGAGCTGGTAGTTCAAGTACGAAATTTCACACATGGATTACTTTCCGTTTAGGAGAATTTTATTTGAATTATGCGGAGGCTGTCGCTCACTATACGGGAAGTGTGGAAATACCACTTCCTGGTGATAAGAGCCCGTTAACAGCTCGTCAAGCTGTAGATATAATTCGCGCTCGCGTGGATATGCCTGCATTACGTGACGAGGTTCGTGATATGGATATATTCTGGAAACGTTATAAAAATGAGCGTATGGTTGAATTGGCTTTTGAAGGACACCGATTTTGGGATGTTCGTCGTTGGAAGGAGGGAGAAGTATTGAAGGAGATTACTTTGATGAAAATAACCAGAAATACTAATGGAACTTTTAATTATAGACGTGAGGTACGTCAACGTTCTTGGGATAATAAGATGTATCTTTTCCCGATTCCTCAGTCGGAATTGGTAAAAAATCAGAATCTGGATCAGAATCCAGGATGGTAAAATTAATAATTAATTAAGAAGATGAGATTTATGAGAAAATATATATGGTTTCTATTAGGAATAGCCTTTTGGGGCTTGTACGCTTGTTCCGATGATGCAATTAACCCGATAGATGGGGCTGATGGTCCCGAGCTTCCTGAAGAAGAAGGGCGCCCTGCGATAACTTTTGAAAGTAGAGGACTTTATGTTAGTTATAATCCGTTAGAAACAGGATTCGGCAGCAATTATTCTAAAGTGCAGTATGGAAAAGAAGAAGGTGCATTAATTAGTTGGAAATGGATGAAAGATGATCCGGATGACGCAGCCTATGATATTTATCGCAGCGTAGCAGGTGGAACTTTTGAAAAATTAAATGTAGAGCCGATTGCCACAACTACTAATTTTAGTGATAAGACGATTGATATAACTAAAACTAATACTTACCAGTTACGTTTTGCCGGTTCGGAAGAAATATTGGCCAGCTATGAGTTTACACCAGCGATGGCAGCTACCTTTTATCGTAGAATTCCTTTGAATATGAATAATCTACCAGATTCAAAAGGAGATCCTTATTTTGTATCTGATGCTGCAGTTGCTGATTTGGATGGCGATGGGGAATATGAAATTGTTATTAAAAGGCAGACTAAATCTATTGATAACTCTTTTGGTGGTGGAATGAATGTTGAAGATCCGGAAACAGCATGGGCCAATGGTAGTGCATTTTTGGAGGCCTATGATTTGACTACTGGAGCATTTATGTGGAGAGTGGTACTTGGACCTAATATTCGCCAGGGAACACATTATATTCCTTTTATTGTGTATGATTTGGATGGTGATGGTAGAGCTGAATTAGCTGTACGTACCTCTGAACAAACTAAATTTGGCGACGGTACCGAAATTGGTGATGTGGACGGTGACGGACTGACCTATTATGTGGATACGGAACCTACGAGTGATACTTATGGTAAGATTGTGAAAGGTCCTGAGTTTTTATCAATTATAGATGGATTGACAGGAGTTGAATTAGCTCGTACAAATTATATTCCACGTGGTGACCAAGCAGACTGGAATGATTATTGGGGAGATGAAACAGGTAATCGTATGGATCGTTTTTTAATGGCGGTAGGTCACTTTGCCGGTATAAACAATGCTCCTAGTATAGTAATGTGCCGTGGATATTATAAAAATTTCCAGTTAGTGGCATTAGATTATAATAATGGAGAGCTAAAAGAGAGATGGCATTTCAATACAGATCCGGGTTGGAATGATTACAATGAACAAGGAAATCATAATCTGGCAGTAGGTGATGTGGATAATGACGGTAAAGATGAGATTATTTATGGTGCTTGCGCTTTTGACCATAATGGAAAAGGTCTTTATACAACAGGATTGGGACATGGTGATGCTTTGCATTTGGGTAAGTTTGACCCTTCTCGTGAAGGATTACAGGTCTTTGCTTGTCATGAAGATCCTCAAAGCTATGGTAACATGGGAGCAGAATTACATGATGCTGCTACAGGGGAAATATTGGCATATTTACCTGTAAGCAATGAAGATGTGGGACGGTGCATGGTAGCAGATATAGATCCGGAAACTCCTGGATGTGAACTATGGGCATCAGGGCCACAGGGTAAATTATTCTCATGTAAAGGAGAAGAGCTGGTAGGAAAATCTGTTCCTGTCTATAAACCGAATCCTACTGCTTATAGTTATAATTTTGGTATCTGGTGGAGTGGTTCGTTAAATCGACAATTATTGGATAGTGAAGGTTGTGTCGTTGTTGCTTATGGAGGTGAAGAAAATCAGCTCTTTGCCGGAGCAAATAATTATAATTCCACTCCGGCTCATGGAACTAAATACAATCCTTCTATCTATGCTGATCTTTGGGGAGATTGGCGTGAGGAGATGATTTATCCTTCGAAAAATATGGATGCACTCCATATTTTTACAACGAATATAAAGACTGATTATCGTTTCCGCCCGTTAATGAATGACCATACATATCGGATGAGTGTAGCTCATCAAAATGTCGGATATAATCAGCCTACGCATACCGGATTTTATTTAGGCTCTGATTTAGAGAAGAACAAACGTTAAATCTTTATAAGTTTATCTTTGCGGAATATAGTGGTAATCATATAAATGTTATAAATAGATATTATAAATTTAATGCTATTTCCACTATATTCTTTTTTAATGTACTGATCATGAAAAAAATAATGCTTGTGGTGTTCTTTTGTATAGGCAGTATCATACTGCTTTTCGCACAGACAAAAGAACCTATATGGGATAATACATCGAAGAGGTATTGGAGTCCTGAATTTGAAAAAATAGAGATACCTTCTTCAAAAGATGGGATGTTGCAAAAGGCTTACATCTATAAAACTACCCGGAAAAAGCCACAACCTTTAATTGTGAGCTTACACACTTGGAGCGGCTATTATAATCAGACGGATCCTTTGGCAAAAGAGATACTGGCTCGTGATTGGAATTACATCCATCCGGATTTTAGGGGAGCTAATCGCACTCCTTCAGCGATGTGCAGTCCTCTGGTACTTGCTGATATTGAAGATGCTATTCAGTATGCTTTACAACATACTAATGCCGATCCGGAAGATGTACATGTTGTCGGGGTTTCAGGTGGTGGCCTTGCTACATTGGCTGCTTATATGCATTTGAAGTACCCGGTAAAATCGTTTTCCGCTTGGGCCCCCATTTCGGATATTGAGGCATGGTATTGGGAGTCTGTGGGAAGAGGACAGAAATATGCAAAAGATATTTTGCAGGCAGTATCAGCAGATGGAGAAACATTTAACTCAAAGGAGGCAATAGCACGATCGCCTTTATGGCAGACTTTCCCCGTAGAGAAACGTAGGAAGGCTCAGTTGTTTATCTATGAAGGGATTCATGATGGATATAAAGGTTCTGTACCCATCACACACTCGTTGAATATGTATAATCGTTTGGTAGGCGAATTGAAATATAATACTACTGATATGGATGTCATACTTCGAAAAGCGTGGGACGATGCCGACCTGATTTCACCCAAAGAAATAATTGACTTAATGGGCAAACGTATTAATCCGGGATATGAAAAGAATGAAAAGTTGTTTGATCGCGGTGTGCATTTGCGTCGTCAGTATAAAAATATAAGTTTGATTATTTTTGAAGGCAGACATGAACAGATTTCACAAGCTTTGGGGCTAATTCCTTATAAAAAACAGACAGACTTAAAATATGACATTCTCACTATTGGCGATTCAAATGGAGATAATAAAGATGGTTGGGTAACTCAACTGGCAAAAATGATGCCTAAATCTGATATTGTGAATCTCTCGGAGAGTGGAAGGACAATCGGGTTTGATAATAATGGAAGAGCGCGTCTTAACGGACTGAAGAATATCGATTCGTATTTGGATAAGGCACAGGCAAAAAAACAACAATATGATTACATTATCGTATGTTTAGGTACAAATGATTCTAAAAAGATGTTTGATGCTAGGCAAGAGGAGATTCCTAAGAATTTAAGGTCGCTTCTAAATAAGATTAAAAGTCATAATTTGTATAAAAGAGGTAGTACCAAACTAATTTATGTAACTCCGCCGCCTCTGAGGAATGAAAATGTCAGTCCTAAATATGAGGGTTCTGGTAAAAGATTGGCCCGTATGGTACCGGAATTAAAAATTGTTGCTTCGGCACTGGGCTGGGAGGTCATTGATATCTATAATCCGTTATTGGGAATATTGGACTATTATGCAAAGGATGGTGTACATATGTCGGGAGCCGGACAAGAGATTATTGCATCTAAAATAGTGAATCATATTTTAGTTCAACAGTAAAATAAGATAACGGTTAGAAAGTATTATGAAATATTCGCATATTCGATTCTTTTTTTTCTTGGTTTTCTGTATGTCAATTCAAATGATTTCGGCGCAGAAGATTACTCCTATGAGTCATGGCGTAAGGCCGCAAGAGAAACTTACGTTGTGGTATGACCAACCGTCGGATAATTGGATGGACCTTTCGTTACCTATTGGTAATGGACAATTAGGTGCCATGATTTTCGGTGGTGTTGGTTGTGACGAGGTACAGTTTAATGAGAAAACTGTATGGACGGGGCGCCCTAACGGTATTGAGAAAAAGGCTGATTACGGTGAGTATCGTAACTTTGGTAATCTTTATATTACCCACCCTGGTATTAAGGCCGATACTGAGGTTACCGATTACCGCCGTTGGCTTGACATACGTAACGCTGTTGCCGGCATGACTTATGCTATCGATGGAGTACGTTATGATCGTGAATACATCGCTTCTTCACCTGATAGAGTAATAGCTGTGATGTTAAGAGCGTCAGAAGAGGGAAAGATTTGTGTTGACCTACAACTGAAAGATGGTAATATGGATTATAATGGTACTGCGTCAGGTACGGAAATTCATATGGGAACGATGACTTTCGAAGGTATGTTGACTTATCTTTCCTATTATTGTCGAGTAATCGTAAAGCCTTATGGTAAAAAGACGAAGATGAGTGCCGACGATTCGAGGCTCTCCATAACCAAAGCAGACTCTTTACTTATTTTATTATCAGGCGGGACAAACTATAGTACAATATCTGCAGATTATCGTACTGATGTATCGGAACTTCACCGGCAAATTGATACTATTATGAGTAAAGCGTCAGCTAAAAGTTATGACACGCTGAAGAAGTATCATCAGGAAAGCTATCGTGCGTTTTTCGACCGTTGTCAGCTGTCTATTACTCCCGATGATTGTAATAGAAAGCCGATGACACAACTTGTGGCAGATTACAATGCAACAGATACTTCTTATTTGGATAACAGGTTTCTTGAAGAACTCTATTTCAATTATGGTCGCTATTTGCTGATTAGTTGTGCACAAGGTATTGCTTTACCTGCTAATTTGCAAGGTATCTGGAATTATAGTAATAAAGCTGTATGGCACTGTGATATACATGCTAATATTAATGTGCAGATGAACTACTGGCCGGCAGAAGTAACTAATTTGAGCGAGTTACATCATAATTTGCTTGACTATATTTATAATGAAGCTCTTGTACATACACAGTGGCGTGAAAATGTTTATACAGTATTGCGATCAGCCGATAAACGTGTGAATCAAAAACCGGGAGGATTTTTCTGCTCTACTGCCAATAATATCTTTGGTGGTGGTACAGAGTGGAAATTGCAGGATTATTCTGTGGTAAATGCTTGGTACTGTCTACATTTTTATGAACACTGGCTTTATACGGGTGATAAAAGATTTCTTCGTGAAAAAGCATTGCCGGTAATGCTTAGTGCCGTAGAATTCTGGAAAAATCGCCTTGTACGCGACGACAAAGATGGCAAATGGATATGCCCCCGTGAATTCAGTCCTGAGCAGGGACCTACCGGTAAGGTGACGGCGCATGCGCAACAATTGGTGAAGTCGCTTTTTAGCAATACGCTGAGCGCCTGTCAAGCATTAGGAAAGGATTGCCCGCTAACAGAAAAGGAATTGGAAATTATTCAGAGTTATCATGCTGATATTGATGACGGTCTTTATACAGAAATTGTAAAAAGAGCAGATGGTGAACGATTGCTGAAAGAATGGAAATACGCCGGACAAGACTCGGTAGGAAGCCTGACGCACCGACACGTATCACACCTGTTTGCTCTTTATCCGTTAAATGATATAAATCAAACTGTTAGCGACAGTCTTTATCAGGCAGCTCTACGTTCGTTGAAGTGGCGTGGCCCATTGGCTACTGGATGGGCTATTGGTTGGAAAGTTAACTTGTGGGCACGGGCAAAGAACGGTGCGTATGCCCGTAGTCTACTTAAAAGTGCCTTGCGTCATAGTACGCATTATGAGATGAAAGCATCAACAAGTACTCCGGGCGGTATATATAATAATTTGTTGGACGCTCATCCGCCTTTTCAAATTGATGGTAATTTAGGTACTACGGCAGGTATTGCTGAGATGTTAATGCAAAGCCATGCCGGATATATACATTTACTTCCGGCCCTGCCTCCAGACTGGGCTGAAGGCAGCGTGAAAGGACTTAAGGCGCGCGGTGGTTATGAGATTTCTATCGATTGGAAAGATAATCGGGTTATTCGCGCCATCATCATGGCTGAAAGAGACGGCGAGGTTGATATTTTAATCAACGGGCAGAGCCGACATTTGATGTTAAAGGCGGGAGTTGCTACTCAACTTTAATAGGTAAGGGCTGGTTGATTTAGGATTCATCGAATGCTATATATGATTGTTTGTAAACTATTACGAGTTTAAAATATGATGGTAAAAGCACGGAGTGAGCTTCACTTCGTGCTTTTTTCTCCAATAAATGTGTCCCATATCATTACATTATGGAATGAATGTTTTGGTTTTCTTTTTTGAGGTTTTACTATTTTTTTATAACTTGCTACCGTTTTTAGTTAAACTGGTTGAATGATTGTTTGTAACTTCTTGTTTGTACTTGTAATGTTATGAATTTGGCTGAATCAGTTAGAGTAATAATAATTTAAGAATTGTGCTTAATGGCTTGCCATTTCTCTTTAATTTTGGAACATACATGTATAAGGTACTTTTTATTTTGATTATTCTAGTATCTGCTACCCAGGGTTTAGCCTCCAATATCTTGGATATAACTACCATTACAGATCGTAATGGATTGTCGCAAAACACAGTCCGTTGTATGATGCAGGATAGTCAGGGCTTTATGTGGTTGGGTACTATTAATGGGTTGAACCGGTATAATGGCAGGGATTTTACGGTTATCCATCCTCAATTGGATGGTTTTTCAAGATCTTCGGATAGTCGTATCAGCGGTGTTTTGGAAGATAGGAACGGTTTTATATGGATACAAACTTATTCGCATAATTTGTTTTGTTATGATCCACGATTGGAGAAAGTGGTTGATTATGCTCCGATGGATTCAATTAAGATATTCTCTCAGGTTAAAATATTATCGAATGGTGATATTTGGTTACACGGAAAAAAAGGATGTTGCCGCGTGCGGTATATAAATGGAGAGATGGTTGCTTGGAAACCCAACAACAATACATTAGCTGACAGGTTAGTGAAATTTGTTTTTGAAGATTCACGAGGTAGAGTTTGGATTGCAACGGAAAAAGAGCTTTTTCAAGTGACGGGAAACGAAGTTGTCAGTATGTATAGTGGAGCTACATTCTATACGGTACAGGAAATAGATAACCTGTATTTTGTCGGAGAAAACGGAGTTGTTGTTTTTGATAATAAAAAATCAAAGTTTTTACCGACTATTGCTATCCCTCAGATGAAGAAAATTCTATATGCCTATTCTTCTCTGCTGAATGACGGATTATTGATGTTAACGACCAATGAACGTATTTATATTTTAGATACAAAAACACGAAAGTGGTTGCCGGCTGCTGCATTCTTTCAAGGTAAAGAACTGTATCGGGCTAATATCATTTCTGATAATAAGGGGCATATATGGGTTTATAATAAAACAGGTATATTGTGGCGTCATCATTTGGATAATACTTTCAAGCCGATAAAAGTCATGTCTCCGGAAGTTCTTTCGTTAATTAATCAGGAGAGATATACGATTTATCATGATTCGCGTGGCATTATTTGGATTGCTACATTTGGCAATGGCTTGTTTGCGATTGATGACAATGCGGGAAAACTACAGCATTATACTATTACAGAAGGGCTGCCGACCAATTATTTGTTATGTATGGGAGAAGATAAGTCCGGAGAAATCTGGATAGGAACAGAATTGAGGGGGGCTGCGAAAATTTCTCCGACTAATTATTCATTTGATTTATATTATCCTGCTCCGGATGGAAAAACGGAACGAGACAATGCGGTACGGTTGATTTATGAAGATGCGGATAGAAATTACTGGTTCGGTACACGGGATGGAAACCTGCATATATGTGACGATGATTTGCATCAATTATATGAACATCGGATTGAGGGTGGACTACCTTTCACTATTGCGGAAGATACATTAGGCCGTAAGTGGTTGGGAACGAAAGGGGGAGGCTTGTTTGTCTTTTCACCTAATGGTGACCGAGTCATTGAGAAACATATATTGCATGACCAAGTTAGTCAGGCGTCTTCGAGTAATAATATTTTCACGGTATTGCGTGATAATAAGAACCGCATGTGGCTGGCTACTTTTGGTGGAGGATTGCATTTGGCAGAATATAATCAGGGAAAAATAGATTTTCGTCAGTTTAAGTTCGGCAGTGAGCATTTTGACATGATGCGTTCCATGATTCAAGACAAAGAAGGATTGATATGGTGTGGTACAAATGATGGAATTGTGGTATTCGATCCGGATGAACTGCTTCTGGATGAGACTAAGTATAGAGTTTTGCATGTTCATTTTTATAATAAAGAGCTTTCGGGATATGATGAAGTAAAAGTTATATATGAAGATAGTAAAGGGTATATATGGTTGGGAACAACCGGTGGCGGTCTGCATTTGTTAGTTCGTCAACCAAACTTAGAACAATCTGTATTTAAACATTTTGGAGAAGATAACGGATTATCGAATGGCACAGTTCAAGCTATCTTAGAAGATGATGCAGGAGAGATATGGGTGAGTACGGAAAACGGTATCTCCAGGTTTAATATAGCAACAGAGCGATTTGAGAACTTTGTTTATTCGAATAGCAAACATACGGTTGTTTTTAATGAGCTGTCATGTTGGAAGAAAAGCAACGGTGAATTGATGTTCGGTAGTTATAATGGAGTATATACTTTCAATCCGTCGAAGATGAAATTTGATACTTATGCTCCACAAGTCCTTATTACCGGATTGCAGATAAACGGGAACTCTGTATATCCGGGGACTCAGGATTCACCGTTAAGCCGGAGTATTGTAGATACAAGAAAAATCGTATTGGAATACGGTCAGAACTCATTTAATCTGGAATGTACAATGTTGAATTACCATGCATCCGAATTAAATCAATATGCTTATTATTTGGATGGTTATGAAAAAAGTTGGAACAGGAGTTCTCAAAATAATGTTGCAGCTTATCGCAATGTACCTTCCGGCGCATATGTTTTTAAAGTAAAGGGATGTAATAGTCTTGGTGTATGGAGTGAGCAAGAAACAGAGTTGGAGATTGTAGTTCTTCCACCTTGGTGGAGGTCGGGGAAAGCTATTTTGGTCTATATTGTTTTTGGACTGATTATAGTTTATCTCGTATCACGTATTATCTTGAAAATGCATCGTTTAAATACGGCTGTAGCAGTGGAAAAACAATTGACTGAATATAAATTACGTTTCTTTACAAACATATCACATGAATTCCGTACCCCGCTGACAATTATAAAAGGAGCGATTGAGGATATGTCGAATCGTAAAGAGGTAGCTTCTCTTGCCGGACAACAGTTGACGTTGTTGTCCAAAAGTTCTAATCGGTTGATGCGGCTGATAGACCAATTATTGGAATTCCGCCGTTTGCAGAATGATAAAATGGAATTAAAATTAGAACGTACAGATATAGAAAAGTTTTTTTATGATATTTATCTGACATTCAATGATATTGCGGAGAAAAAGCATATAGAATATCTTTTTGAATCGAATGTAGGGAAGCGAAGTATGCTGCTCGACCGGAGTAAAATGGACAAGATTGCTTATAATCTGTTGTCCAATGCTTTTAAGAATACTCCGGCAGGAGGACGAATACTATTGAGCTTGAATCTGTTAGAATCGACGGACCGGTTATTAATAGCTGTATCGGATAACGGGCCGGGAGTGCCTGCTGATAAACAGAAGATGCTGTTTGTGCGCTTTGAACAAATCCATTATACATCCGGCGGAACAGGAATAGGACTGCATCTGACGTCCGAATTGGCAAAGGTACATAAAGGAAATGTGGCGTACGAAAATTCTGTTTGGGGTGGTGCTTGTTTCTCTGTAACGATACCTTTCTCAGACCAGAATTATGATGAGGCTGATATAATTGACACAGCGATTTCTACGAGTAATGCTGGGCAAAATACAGAATTGATAACGGATTCCTTGCTTACGATGGAAAAAGCTGCTGAATTATTGGAAGCGTCGGTAGATAAGCCTTTTAAGGAATATAAAGTGATGGTAATAGACGATGATGAAGATGTGCGCGGATTAATAAAAATGCAGTTAGGAAAGTATTTTACAGTTTCTACCGCAATAAATGGCGCTGAGGGATTGGAAAAACTTGCGGAAGAACAGCCGGATCTTGTTATTTGTGATATTATGATGCCGGAGATGGATGGTATCGAGTTTACTAAACGATTGAAGAGTAGCTTTGACATTAGTCACATTCCTGTCATACTTCTTACGGCCTACTCATCCGAGGAACACCAATTGAAAGGTATTCAAGCGGGTGCGGACTCATATATAACGAAACCTTTCAGTGTGAGATATCTATTGGCACGGGTTGTGAAATTGATTGAGCAACGCGAAAAGCTTCAACGGAAGTTTGTGGCAGAACCGGGAGTATCAAAACCTTTGATCAGTACTACTGAACGTGATAAGGCGTTTATGGATAAGATTCACCTGATTATTGAAAAAAATATGGGTAATACAGAGTTCAAATTAGAGGCTTATGCTTCTTCCCTGGGGGTGGGGCGTACGATCTTTTTCGGTAAGATGAAAAGTCTTGTGGGATACTCTCCTAATGAATATGTTCGCATACTTCGTATGAAAAAAGCTGCGGAACTCTTATTGACAACAAGGCAGAATATATCGGAAATCAGCTATCAGGTGGGAATTAACGATCCGTTCTATTTTAGCAGATGCTTTAAGGAGTCTTTTGGAAAATCCCCTTCCCAATATAGAAAAGATATGGTAAAAGATGATAATGAGGAAGTAACAGAGTAGTTTTGAACTAAAATACATGTAAGTGTACGGGATTAAAGGTCTCTTTTCCGTTAATGGGCTACTTTTGTCGTGTTCGAACATGATGAAATGTAATTTAATCTTCCTTGTTTCGGGATATGTGCATTACTCCCCCTGATGAGGGCCTAATAAAATCGTAATATGAAGACCAGAAATTTACTTATTGTAATAAGTTGTTTGTCTGCTTGCATGGCTTGTTCTAACCGGCTTACTTCCAACCGAACTACATTAACGCAAGCATGGGAGGAATTTTCTCATCCGCAAGATTCCACTCGTACCAAAGTATGGTGGTTTCATGGAGAAACGGAAACGACCCGTGAGGGGATTACCGCTGATCTTGAAGCATATAAAGGGGCTGGAGTAGGTGGAGTTGTCTACTACGATCAAGTACATGGAAAATGTGATAATGCCTTACGTGCATTTGGCCCTGAATGGTGGGATATGCTTCGTTTTGCTGCTTCTGAAGCTAAACGCATCGGTCTCTCTTTTGAGATAAATCTTTCCAATGGTTTTGTTGCAGGCGGCCCTTGGATTACTAAGAAATTAGGAATGCAGCGGTTAACGGCCAGTGATACGTTGGTCAGCGGTGGAAAACATTTTGCAGCGGTTTTACCGGTTCCCGGAAAATCGGAATATTGGGATGTGGCAGTACTTGCTTTTCCTGTTCCTCAAAATGCATGGGAGACAACAAAGGATAACATGCCTAAAGTTACTTGCAGCCTTCCACAAGTAAAAGCCGGAGCTTTTTTCGGCTCTAATCGCCCATTGGTTGACATACCTGTTCAGCCTTCCGGAAAATCCGTTTATGTAAATATGGATTTTGGTACTGATTTTACAGCGCGTAGCATAAGTTACCGGGTACGCCCGCGTGGAGCGAAAGCTTCAACGGGAGCAATGAATCCTCCAGGACATCCTGCTGAAAGTTTTTATGGCATGGGTTATCAGAAACTGCCTGACATAGGTCAGCTGGAAGTATCGGATGATGGTGTAAACTATAGAAAGGTGTGCGATTTAAAACCGATTTATCAAACTCCAAGTAATCGCTGGATACAAAAGACAATGTCTTTTCCCGCTACTAACGGCCGCTACTTCCGATTAAATTTTCATGACTGGGCTTTACCAAAAGATAAACGTCCCGGTTTGTCGGTGGGAGATATCCAACTTTCTTCACGTGCCCGGATAGACCAGTGGGAAGAACGGGCAGCTCTTTTTTCTGAATATTTGGGAGATAACCTGACACCGGAATATCCGGCTTCTGCAGAGATTGATCCTGCGAAGATTATTGATTTAACGGATAAAATGGATAAGAATGGTAAGTTGGAGTGGGATGTTCCGGCAGGAAATTGGGTTATTATGCGTTTTGCTCATGAACCGACAGGAGCGATGATACGTCACGGAAGAGCTAATCTAATGGGATTGGAATGCGATAAAATGTCTGTGGAAGCCGTTACTACCCATTGGAATAATTATGTTAAACCTATTTTGGACTCTCTGCAGCTTATCGGTTGTTTACCTGCAGGCGTAACAATGGATAGTCATGAGGGGGGAGCGCAAAACTGGACTCCGGGCTTTGAACAGGAGTTTTTACGTCGTAAAGGTTACAGTATGCACCGTTATTTGCCTGCCATGATGGGATATATTGTAGGATCGGTAGCAACAAGTGATGGGTTCCTGTACGATATGCGCCGTACGATGGCAGATATGATTTCTGATAATTACTTCGGTACGTTGCAGAAACTGTGTGATGAGCGTGGAGTCGATTTTACGGCACAGGCAACCGGAAACGGGCTGAGTTTGGTAGCTGACAATCTGCAAGCAAAAGGAAGGGTATATAAACCGCAAGGAGAATTTTGGACTTCGCATCCGGATGGCGGGTATGATGTGAAAGAAACCTCTTCGGCTGCACATCTGTATGGTAAGCACATCGCTTCTGCAGAAGCTTTTACAGGAAGTCGTTTCTATCATAGTTTTGCCGATCAGAAGAATTCTGCCGATTATGCTTATGCTTTCGGTGTGAATGAATTTGTACTTTGTGCTTCTGCATATCAGCCTTGGATAGATAAATATCCGGGTAGTACGGCCGGGGGCAAGCACTATTGCTTGAACCGTAATAATACTTATTGGGAATTCAGCCGTCCATTCTGGGATTATCAGGCACGCTGTGCAGGGCTGATGAGAAAAGGTACTCCGGTGATTGATATTTGTGTTTATTTGGGACAGAATCCGCCTGTAAAATTGTTGACATATCGTTTGCCGGAAATCCCTGAGGGGTATGATTTTGACGCCTGCACTGCGGAAGCGTTAGTCACTCGTACCGCGGCTTCCGGTAATCGTTTGATGCTACCGGACGGAATGAACTATCGGATTTTGGTGATTCAGCGTAATAATGATATGCCGCTCCATGTTTTACGTCATATTGCCGGACTTATCAAAGGTGGGGTGACGGTATGCGGGCCTCGTCCAGAAGGTTCTGAATCCTTAAAAGATGCTGCCGAACAAGAGGAATATCAAACACTGGTTGAACAATTATGGGGAGCGGAAGGTACCGCTCCGGGAGTGCGTAGGATAGGAAAAGGAAAGTTGTATCACGGAATGCCTTTGCCGGAGGTCTTGAAGATGGAGAACATTCGTCCGGATATTGCGATAAAGAGCGGTAACACGGTTAAGGATAAAGTGTACTTTACTCATCGCCGCTTGGCTGATGCTGATGTTTACTTCTTGAATAATCATAGTAAGAGAGCGTTCAATGATACTATTCGTTTGCGTACGGAGGCGTGTTATGCAGAATATTGGGATGCGGTGACGGGACAACGTTACGCTTTGCCTGTTGAAAGTACGGGCAGCCAAGGAATATTGTTGAAGCTTGTTTTGGCTCCCCGTGAATCCGGTTTTATTGTAGCTTCCGATTATCCGAATTCTACTTTATCCCCTCGAATTGCGAATGTAAAAGAAGATATTACTGTTGTGGATGGTGCTTGGAACGTTTACTTTGATCCTGAATGGGGCGGTCCTGGCGAAGTCGTTTTCAATGAACTGACTGATTGGAGCAAACATACGGATTCCGCTATTCGTTTTTATTCAGGCACGGCCGTTTATCGAAAGGATTTATCGCTAAGTACCCCAAAGCAAGGTGAACGTATGTTGCTTCGTTTTCCGCATTTAGGTTCTTTGGCACGTGTATGGATAAATGGAAAGGAAGTTGCCACGGTATGGTGCTCTCCGTGGGAAGTTGATGTAACGGAATATATAAAGGAGGGTATCAATTCCTTGAAAATAGAGGTTGTCAATTCTTTGATGAATCGGATGATTGGTGACGCCTCATTGCCTCAGGAAGAACGTTATACTTATGCATATCCGGAAATTGCTACACCCAAGGATAAGCTTATTTCTTCCGGCATTATAAAAGAACTGCTTTTGGTGAAACAGTTCCTTGAATGATAAATCAAATGTGTATATCCTAAAAAAAAGAGCAAGTTAACATCATCGCAATAATAATGTTAACTTGCTCTTTTGATAATGTTAACTTATAGGAAGCAATTATATTAATTTATTGCTTATAATACAGTTAACTTCTTGTTGATGCTAATTATTTCTTCAATAAAAACTCATCAATCGCTTTCTTGTAAGTTGCCTTATCGGCAGCTCCGCGGAACAACTGAGGTTCGCCCTGCATCGGAATAAAGACAAATAAAGGAATACTGGTGGCATTGAACAAAGCGGCCAGTTCTTTCTCCTTATCCACATTGACTTTATATATCACGATTTTCCCGGCATATTCTTTCGCCAGTTCCTTCATGATAGGAGCCGTCATTCGGCAGGGTCCGCACCAGTCGGCGTACAAGTCGATGATGGCAGGTTTGTCACCCTTATATTTCCACTCTTTGGATTTCTCGTAATCGAATACGTCCTTGATAAACATATCTTTGTTCATTACGATTACGCTGCCGTCTTGAGTAGTTTCTTGCGTTTCCGCTTGTTTTTGTTTGGCTCCATCGGTACAGGCATAAGTCAGTATGCTTGAAAAGATGAGAGCAGTCAAAGCTATAATTTTCTTCATTTTCTTAATTATGAGTTTTGTTCGATAATGGCTTTAAGCTCCTTACCGCTGATTACACCCGAATGACGCCATACGGCTTCACCTTTTCTGAACAGGATGAAAGTCGGAACCATCTGTATACGATAGCTTGCAGCTAATGCTTCATGTTGGTCTACATCGATTTTTGCGATACGCGCTCTGTCGCCAATTTCACTTTTCAATGCTTCCAATACAGGATGCATGGCTTTACAAGGTCCGCACCAGGTAGCAAAGAAATCCACCAAGACAGGTTTTTCTGATTGTATTAATTCTTCAAACTTTTCCATAATCTTTGTTTTTATAATAGTTTATGAGTATATAACAGATAAACGGGAGATTTGTTCACGTTCGATTGTAAATTAGTAATAACTAATTACTCATTGCTATGTACTAATCACTAATCGTCAGCTCTTTGATAATGTGCGAAGCGCCGGCATATTTGTCTATGATGAACAAAGTATAACGAATGTCTACACAAGCTGCACGCTGTGAAGAGGGACGGAAAGCGATGTCACCTGTCAGCCCTTCATAGTTACGGTCAAAAGCCGTACCTATCAATTCACCCTTGGCATTGAACACCGGACTGCCGGAATTACCACCCGTATTGTCCGTATTTACGATGAAGCAGACGGGCATTTCTCCATCGGGCATCGCATATCGTCCGAAGTCCTTGGCCTGATATAATTGTTTTAATTTAGCCGGAACTACAAACTCCCAATTGTTGGGATCTTCCTTCTCCATCGCTCCTTTCAGAGTGGTGTAACAGCCGTACTCCACACCGTCGGCGGGCTTATAAGGCAATACGCGTCCGTAGGTCAGGCGCAGGGTGGAGTTGGCATCCGGGTAGATGGGGGTGCCGGCTTCCTGTTTCATATCCATCATTCCTTTGACCCATACTTTATGGGCGGCGTTATAGTTACGGTTGGCATCCATCATGGCGATGGTGGTTTGTAGCAGACCGTCGGTAACGGAGTACTTGAACAATGTCATCCAGTCGTTACCGAGCTTATACAAACTAGGTTTACGGATAAACTTGGCAAAATTTTCCTTGCTGCCGAAGATGGAATATTTGAAGCAGGCATCGATAAAGGCATCACTATCACCCTTGAAACGCTTGTCGATAACCTTGAAGATACCTATGCGTTGTTCGGCGGGAATATATTTCATGTAGGTTTGCAACATCTTCTTTCCTACAATCCGCTCTACTTCGGGGAAGGGGACGGATACGAAATATTTATCGGCTGCAATTTGCAGGCTGTCGGAAGCGGCTTTTATCCTGGCTTTGTCCTTGCTCTGTAAGGCTGTGACCAATGCGGTGGTATTCGGAATCTTCATAAAGTCAAGACCCGTAATCAATGCTTCCTGGATGGCTTGCTGGTGATAGAGAGCATTACGGCGATGCTTCACGATACTGCGTATTTGGTCGAAAGCTTTCTGATAGGAACTGTCGTTTAAGGCGCGACCGCGTGCGAGGAGTTGTTCCTGTTGCGCGCGTTTCGTATCCAGTACTTTCAGGCGTACAAGTCCTTCGTTCATGCCGATGGCATTCTTCCAGTAATTGGCGGATGAGGCATACTTGCTTGCGTAGTGAATGCGTACGGCATCATCCTTCAGCATTTGTTCCATAAGGGCTTTCTGACGGACATCGCGCACGTGGTGGCGCATAAAGTTGGTGGTCTGCATACGTTCTTCCACTTCATCGGAAATCATGTAGCGCCAGTTGCGTCCGGGGAATCCCATGACGAATGTAAAGTCGCCTTCACGATAGCCGGCAAGACTGATAGTAAGGTGCTTTTTTACCCGCAGGGGCACATTGTCCGGGTTGTAAGCTGCCGGTTGTCCGTCTTTGTCGGCGTAGATGCGGAACAAAGAGAAATCTCCTGTGTGGCGGGGCCACATCCAATTGTCCGTATCGGCGCCGAATTTGCCGATGGAAGAAGGGGGAGCGCCCACCATACGGATGTCACTGTAAGTAGTCTTGAGAAACAGGTAGTATTTATTTCCGCCATAGAACGCTTTCAGTTCTGCTTTACGGCCGGATGTCAGTGTGATGCCTTGTTCGGAAAGAAAGCGGTCGGCTATCATGGTGAGGTATTTGGGCGACAGATAATTCGTGCCGTTCGGATCGGAATCTATCTGCAATTGGTCGTTGACGTAATCCGTTACGTCCATTATCTCATCGATGTAGGTTACGGTAAGTCCTTTACAGGGAAGTTCTTCGTTGCGTGACATTGCCCAAAAACCATCGGTCAGATAGTCGTGCTCCACACTGCTGTGTTGCTGGATAGCTCCGTAACCGCAGTGATGATTGGTCAGTACCAGTCCTTCTGCCGAGATAACCTCGCCTGTGCAGCCGCCACCGAAGTGTACTACCGCATCTTTCAGGGCTATACCGCCGGGATTGTATATCTGCTCGGCAGGAATCAGCAGACCGAGCTCCGTCATGGCGACTTCATTTTGTTGTTTGAGGTCGGTCAGCATCCACATCCCTTCATCGGCATAGGTGGAAAGAACTCCCGATGTAAGGAATAATGATAGTATTGATAGTCTTAAATGTTTCATAATAAATGTGCGTTAGAAGGTATTATGAGAGGGGGGAGTCTCTGTGTACGACTGAGGTACCCTAAGTATACGACTGAGGGTATCTCAGTCGTATACTTAGGGTACCTCAGTCGTATTGTGTGTGGCCGGGAAAATAACGGTTACTCGACTATGTTCATTTCTTTTATCAGGTGTCCGCAGTCTCCCAGTTTTTCCAGAATAAAGAGTACGTAGCGGATATCCAGTGCGATGCAACGTTGCAGGTTGTTGTCGAAATTGATGTCACCGCTCAGGGATTCCCAGTTGCCGTCGAACGCGCAGCCTATAAGTTGGCCTTCACCATTGATGACCGGGCTGCCGGAGTTACCGCCGGTAATATCGTTGGTCGTCAGGAAGCAAACGGGCATTGTGCCGTCCGCCATGGCATACCGTCCGAAATCTTTATTAAGGATAAGCTCTTTCAGCTTGGCAGGTACTACGAACTCACGGTCTTCGGGATTCTCTTTTTCAAGAATACCGTCTGTGGTGGTGTAGTAATTGTAGTGCACTGCATCACGCGGGCTGTATGATTTCACGTTACCGTAAGTCAGACGGATGGTGAAGTTAGCGTCCGGATAAGACGGTACGGGCAGCTTCATTTCACCTAAACCGCGGATGTATGCTTTGTGCAGCAGGTCAAGGCCTTCACTCAGCGCTTTTTCTTCCATGGCGACAGCTCTTAACTTTTCTACTTTTGAACGGGAATAAGCTGTGGCGGGGTCTTTCTCGATAGCCTTTATGATTGGCTTTTTCATGAACTTGTCAAAGTTGGCACGGTTGGAGAGGATGGAGTTGTCGTATATATCATCTATAAAAGCGTTGTAGTCGCCTTTGTATTTGTTCTGAACGGTCAGATAGAAGGCGGGAAGCTCTTCCGGTTTCAGCTTTTGGGCGAGAGCCGGCAAAATGGCTTTGGCTACGGCGCGGTCTACTTCATGGTCGTAGTCTTTGTTGTGGATGTCGTTGAATACCTCTTCCAGTTGCGCCGTGCTTGCGGTGAGCAGTGAATCGTTTTTCTCTTCCAGCGCGGTTTTAATCTTGTCCATAATCATGTACGGACTGCCAAATTCAATGGCGCCGCTCAATGCTTCGTACAGGTAATTGAGCTGGCGGGTAACGGGCATTCTTTTGGCGATGATACCGTCCATCTTGTCTACCACGCCTTCGTATTCAGGTTTGCCTTTGGCAAATTCGGCGAATTTCTTTTCCTGTTCCGCTTTGGTACCCAATACGTCGTTGTCGATGATTGCCTTGTTCATGCCGATGGAGTTCTTCCAGTAGTTGCTGCTTCCGGCAAACTTATTGGCATACTGGATACGGGTTTTATCGCTGGCATCCATATATTTGCGCAACACATCGAGGCGGACGCCACGCATGTCAATCATGGCCTGGTTGTCTGCTTCCATACGTTCTTTCACTTCCGATTGGGTGAGGTAACGGCTGGTTCTGCCGGGGAAGCCCATAATCATGGCATAGTCGTTCTCTTGCAGGCCTTTGATGGAAATCGGCAGATATTTAGGAGTTTGCAAAGGTACGTTGTCCTTGGAATATTCGGCAGGTTCTCCGTTCTTGTCGGCATAGATGCGGAACATGGAGAAATCGCCCGTATGGCGAGGCCACATCCAGTTGTCTGTTTCACCGCCGAACTTGCCTACTGAGGAGGGGGGAGCGGCTACCATCCGTACATCGCTATATACCTTATAGTAGAACAGGTAGAATTTATTTCCTGCATAGAAGGGCAATGCTTTTACCTCGATACCCGGTTTGCCGTTCAAATCGCTCTTTTCCAGTTCTTCTTTGGCGAGTTTGTTGAGAAACGGAGCTGTCAGCGCATTGACTTCCGTCACTTCTCCGGCTTTGACTTTCTCGTTTACGAGGCCGGTGATGTCTACGATACGATGTACGAAACGGAATTTTAATCCCGGAGTAGGCAACTCTTCACTGCGGTTTTTAGCCCAGAAACCGTCTGTCAGGTAATCGTGTTCTACCGAGCTGTGTTGCTGGATTGCTCCGTAACCGCAGTGGTGATTGGTAAGGATTAATCCTTCCGGTGAGATGATTTCACCGGTACAACCGCCGCCAAAGATACCGACGGCATCTTTCAGTGATACACCGTTCGGGTTATATAAATCATCGGCTTCGAGTTTTAATCCCTGTTTCTTCATCATGTCGGTGGAGTTCTGCTGCTTCATGAGTTGCAGTAACCACATTCCTTCGTCTGCGCGTACGGAGCAGACTGTCAGCACGGCAATAGCCGCAATCAAATACTTCGTTAATTTCATCCTTGTTATTGTTATTAATTAATTTACTATATGTTATTTGAATTTTCCTTCCCGGATGGCGTCCATGATATTGGCAGGCGGACGCTGATTCAGCAATTCCTGTTTCATAAAGTCCATGTAAGGAGCTACATGCTTGAAGAATTTCCGGTAACCGGCACAAAGGTAGTTCAGTCCGGGCTCACCGTTTGCGGTATGTGCAAAGCGGTTTTTAGGACATTCGCCGTTGCAGGCGAACAGCCATTCGCACTCCCGGCACTGGGTAGGGAGTGATTTTTGTTTCATCAGTCCGAAAGCCTGCTGTTGCTCGCTGTACATCATTTCAACCAGTGTTTTCTGATAGATGTTTCCTAATTTATATTCCGGAAATACAAAGTGGTCGCAGGCATATACATCACCGTTGAACTCCATTACGCCGGCATGACCGCAGGTCTTTGCCATAGAGCATACGCCCGGTTGCTCACCCACCCAGTTGGCAAGGGTGGAGTCGAAGAGCTGGATATAATAAGTCCCCACATCTTGTTTCACCCATTCATCGAACAGGGCGCAGAGGAAGTTTCCCCATTGTTCCGGACTGACGGAGAAATCAGCCAGTTCGGCAGCCTTCTCCTTGTCGGCCAGTGAAGCCAGATGACGTCCGTCTTGATGCGGTGTAATCCGTTCTACGATAGGAGCGAACTGGATATAGCGGGAACCTATCTCTTTAAAGAAATTATAGAACTCAAGGGGATAGTCGGCGTTGAAGTCGTTCACTACCGCCATCGCGTTCCATTCCACCCCATGTTTTTTCAGCAGGTTGATGCCTTGCATCACTTTGACGAAAGAAGGCTTTCCAAGCCTGTTTTTGCGGTACTCGTCGTGAAACTCCTGCGGACCGTCGATGGACACGCCTACCAGCCAATTGTTCTCTTTGAAGAACTCGCACCATTCGTCGGTAAGCAACGTACCGTTTGTCTGTATGCAGTTGTCAATCGTCCGGCCGTTAGCGTACTTTTTTTGCAGTTCCATAGCCTTTTTGTAGAAGGCCAACGGGCGCATCAGGGTTTCTCCGCCATGCCAGGTGAATAATACTTGCGGCATCGTTTGCGAATTGATATATTCTTCAATGAACCTTTCCAGCAGTTCATCGCTCATCACATGTTTGGGATTGTTCACATACAGTTTGGACTTCTCCAGATAATAGCAATAATCGCATGCCAGGTTGCATACAGCCCCTACGGGTTTGAGCATTACATAAAGAGGTTTGGCGAAAGGAGCATAGGTTGACATGTATATTTCTCCGGTTTTATGATTTATGATTGTGCAAAAATACGTAAACCAAATGAAAATTCCTTTCTTTCTATCCGGTTTATAAGGAATATTAATACCTTTGCCGCGTGTAATTCATAAATCGTTTCCTGCATGATTAGAATGAATGTAAACTATATCTTGCCTTTTTTGTTGTTACTTGTGTCTTTCTCTTCTTGTAGTCGCAAATATAAGATTGAAGGAAATTCTTCGGTAACCAGTCTCGATGGTAAAATGTTATTTCTTAAAACACTGCAAAACGGGCAGTGGGTAACAATTGACTCGTCCGAGGTGGTTCATGGACTATTTTCGATGAAAGGCCCCGTAGATTCGGTAATGATGGTGACGCTGTATATGGATGACGAGGGTATTATGCCTTTGATTCTGGAAGATGGCAGGATTGAGATAATCATTTCCAATTCACAGCTGTCGGCTAAGGGAACCTTGTTGAACAACGCGTTGTATGAGTTTATAGAGAAGCGTAATGCAATGGAAGTTGAGATGGGAGAACTGGAGCGAAAAGAAGCGCGTATGGTGTTGGATGGCGCCAACTTGGAAGATGTACACGAACAATTGGCTAAGGAGGAAGAAACATTAGCCAAAGAGATGAATGATTATGTGAAAGACTTCATCATTGAAAATTATGAGAATGTGCTTGGTCCGGGAGTGTTTATGATGATGTGCAGTACACTGCCGTATCCTATAATGACACCCCAGATTGAAGATATAATGAGAACCGCTCCCCTGATTTTTAAGGAAAACGCTTTTGTAAAAGATTTCCTTTCCAAAGCCAAACAAAACATGCAGCTGCTGGAAGAACATAAGCGCTTGCAGCAGAGTTCGGAAACCACGGCCATGCAACATTAGTACTTTCACTCATCTTGCCGATATTCGAGAGATTTGTTACATTTATGTAACTAACAAATTAAGTAGAAGTATGGCAAGAATAAAAAGTACGAATGTTCTTTCGTTTTTTAAAGAACAGATTACACTGCTCGAATCGAGCAATAAATTGGGTACGGCAAGGAATTACCGTCGCACCCTCAGTAGCTTTTTCCTGTTTCTGGAAGGCAGGGATATTCCTTTCAGGCTGCTCGATGAGCCGCTGGTTATCCGGTATGAAAGCTGGCTCCGGTCGAGAGGTGTTTTACGTAACAGCTCTTCATTTTATATGAGGGTTTTGCGTTCCGTATATAATAAGGCGGTTACAAAGCGGCTGGTCAAGCAGACTTTCCCTTTTCAAAATGTATATACGGGAGTGGATAAAACCCGTAAACGGGCGATAGACGAACAGCACATACTGGACTTGTGTAAGTTGAGTTTACCGGCATTATCTCCATTGGCCTTGGCCCGCGACCTTTTTCTTTTCAGTTATTGTACACGGGGAATGGCTTTTGTCGATATGGCGTTCCTGTGTAAAAAGAATATACACAACGGCTATATCTGCTATACCCGTAAAAAGACCGGGCAGCAACTTGTCATCCGTGTCGAGCCTCTTATCCAGAAAATCATCAGCCGGTATGCCGGACAAACGAAGCGTTCGCAATACCTTCTTCCCATCATTTCCTCGGAAGATCCGGTGATAGCTTTTTCCCAGTATCAGACGGCGCTGGGGTATTACAATAAGCTGTTGAAGAGGATTTCCAAGATTCTTGACCTCGATATATCGCTGTCTTCCTACACCGCGCGCCATTCATGGGCTACGGCGGCACGCAATCATAATGTGCCGATTTCGGTTATTAGTGCAGGAATGGGACATACTACGGAGAAAACAACACAAATTTATTTAGCCAGTTTGGAAAGTTCCGTTATCGATCAGGCTAATCAAAGCATATTATCAGCTTTGGTATAGGCTTGCGGCCATACATTGTATTGTTCGATATAATGTATAAATCTATATCGTTTCTATACAAGAGACGTTACAGATTTATCGGCAAAAGTAAACCTTTTCTGATAAAGATGAGAGTAATTGAAAGGTATTTTTTGATACATTAACAAACAAGATTGCTTGATAATTTGTTGTAAGTGATTTTTGGACAAAATTTATAGGGCTGATTATTATTGATTAATAGAGATTTAGCTGGCAGAGGCGAGCTGAAAGCGTTAAGTAAAACACTCCTGTTTTATGATTTTCGGGAAGAGGGTTATAACTGCTTAGCCAATCTATGTCTTATTCTTTGACTTCTGTGTACAAAGCATGCGGAATTATCATTTATTAATAGTACAAAATACATCTACACGTTTTGTATAAGATTGATTATTAGTAATTTATTGACATGTGCTATTTCTTGTATAGAAATGGTATAACGGATGTATTGAATAAAAGTATCTCATAATCAATTGATATATAAAGTGTTAGTTTGATATTGAGGAGCCAAGAGTATATCCGCTTTTCTTGTTTTGATAAATACTTTACATGAATAATGATGAAGAAAATATAGTGTGGTTTGCTATGCGCGCTCCTTTTTGCAAGGAGCTGGAGGCAAAGCGGCTGTTGGATAAACAGGCTATAGAAAACTTTGTTCCCATGTGCTATAAAGTATTTGAGAAGAATAACAAGAAAAGGAGAGAACTGGTGCCCGCCGTTCACAATTTGATATTCGTTCGTACCACCCGGCGGATTATCAGGGAAACCAAAAGAACTGTTCCGTTTCTGCAATACATCACGATGCCGGATGCCGGTAAAAACTCTCCTATAATTGTGCCGGATATACAAATGCAGCAGTTTATTTCCGTATCCCGACTGCATAATGAACGTTTAATTTATCTAACTCCGGAAGAAATTAATTTGGCCAAAGGTACGCGGGTTCGTGTGTTGGGCGGTCCGTTTGACGGTGTAGAGGGAGTGTTTGTAAAGGTAAGAGGCTGCAGGAGCAAACGTGTTGTCATACTCATACAAGGTATTCTTGCTGTTGTCGTTGCGGAAGTGAAACCTGATCTTATAGAAGTCATTGGCTGATGACTGTTGTTTTAAAGAAATGAAACCATGACATTCATTACTTTGTTAGAAGCGGTTATTATTATTTATTTGGCGGTATACAATATTCGTATCATACGTAAGATGGATCGCTTGAAGAAGCAACTCCGGAGTTCTTCACCGGATAAGCCGAATCCAAAAGCAACTTTGGATACTCCTCTACCTGTTATCCAAGAGACGGAACCGGAGAATAAGAGTGCAGAACCGAAAGCCGATGGTGAAACTAAAGTAACGGATTCTACAAAGGACAAAAAACTCTTTGAACGGATAAACCGCACTATTATTGAAGAACAATTATTTCTCGACCCGGAATTCTCAAGGGAGAAGTTCATCAGGCTCGGACTCATCAATAAGAATAAAGTGGCGCAGTTGCTTCAGCAATACGCCAATACCAATCTCAACGGCTATATCAACAGCCTGCGTTTGGAATATGCTTCGAAGCTGATACAGACTCAACCGGACATTCCTATCAAGGCTGTTGCCATAGATTCCGGTTTCAATAGTTCACGTACGTTTTACCGGCTTTTCCAGCAGAAGTATGGAATGACTCCGGCTGAATATAAAGAGTCTCTTCACGGAGTATCTTGATGTTGATTTTTATATACTAAGTTTATATGATATTACAAATAGCAGATTGGCTGATGGAGGTATCGTGTGGCAGTGAAGTCGCAGACCGATTACAGAACCTGAAGCCATTTCTCCTGCCGGAGATGCCCGTATGCTCCCGTTCCCATATATGCCGGTTGGAGTTGGGTTGCAAGTTTCCCATTAAAGAAACTGCTCCCGATGTAGTGAACCATCCGGATGGACGGACAATACATATATGGCTTACCGCCGATTATTGCTACATTTCATTAACTCCTTACGGGAGTCCTCATACCTATTGGTTGCGTACCGACCGCCGGTGGAGAAATGTACAAACCGATTTGCTTCCGGAAACTTTCGAGGATTATGCGCTCCTGAATGATTTTATCATGATTTCTTTTATTTATAGCGCAGCGTTTCATGGGGGAGCATTGATACACGCGTCTTGCATAGCCGTCGATGATAAGGGAGTGGCTTTTGTGGGACCATCGGGCATTGGCAAGAGTACTCACTCGCAGTTATGGCTGAAACATATACCCGGCGCGCGTTTGTTGAACGACGACCAACCTATACTGCGCCTGATGCCGGGGGGAGAAGTAATGCTGTTCGGCTCTCCTTGGAGTGGAAAGACTTCCTGCTATATCAATGAAGGTGTCAGACTGGAAACCATTTTCCGTATGGAGCAGGCAGATGAAAACCGTGCGGTTCGCATGGACGGGATAGAAGCTTTCCGTATGCTGCTGAGCTCCACTTCCCTTATCGGGCGGGATAGTTTGAGCTTTGCCGTTATCAGCGGTACGCTGGCACAGATTGCAGGAAGTATCCCGACATTTACTTTATACAATAAGCCCGAACAAGAGGCTGCCTTGCTGAGCTATAATATCTTTAAAGATAAATAGGAATATATGATTATTGCTGTCGATTTTGACGGAACTATCGTCGAGCATCGCTATCCGGCTATAGGTAACGAAATACCTTTTGCCATCGAAACCTTGAAGCGCCTTTCCGAGGAGCACCACCGGCTCATTCTGTGGAGCGTTCGCGAGGGCAAACTGCTGGAAGAGGCTGTCCGTTTTTGTAGCGACCGGGGGCTGAAGTTCTATGCCGTCAACAGTAACTATCCGGAAGAGAACAAGAACCATGAGAACTTCTCCCGTAAGCTGAAAGCCGACCTCTTTATCGACGACCGTAATGTGGGCGGACTGCCCGATTGGGGACTTATCTACCGTATGATACACGAAAAACTGAACTATGAAGATATATATCGGGAAGCCTGCCGTTCGGCAGAGCATCCCAAACCCAAAAGTTTTATAAAACGACTCTTGGGGTAAGTAGGCCGAATCAAATGAAACATTAAACAAAACAAGTATATGAATATTAGAAGAATTCTTCTGTTACTGTTGCTCCCGCTGTTATTTTCAGCTTGTACGTCTTATAAAAAGTCATTGTATCTTCGAGACGACGAAGTCTTGAAGATGGTGCCTCAAAAGGGTATGCTTTACGAGTATCGCATTATGCCTAAGGATGAACTGACTATCTTGGTCAGTACTTCCGCTCCCGAAGCTTCGGCTCCGTTTTATCGGAAGATTGGGCAGGCGAAAGACCAGCCATTGTCAAATCAAGGTGTTAATAATGCCAAACTATTAGATTACTTGGTAGATAATGACGGCTATATCGATTTCCCAGTATTAGGCATGATTAAGGTAGTAGGACTTACCAATCGCGAATGCGAGGCTTTACTGCGCCAAAAACTTCGCCATTATCTTAATGAAGACCCTAACGTTACGGTACGTACTTTCAACTATCAAATCAGCGTATTGGGTGAAGTGAGTAAACCGGGTACTTATACTATCAGTGATGAAAAAGTCACAATCTTCCAGGCATTGGCACAGGCGGGAGATATGACTCTTTTTTCTGTCCGTGATGATGTGCAACTCCTGCGTGAAGATTCTGTGGGCAGACGTCGTGTCATTCATCTGGATCTTACAGCAGCCGACATCTCTCTCTCTCCTTATTATTATCTTCAGCAAAATGATGTGGTTTATGTAAAGCCCACTAAAGCAAAAGTGCGTTCCAATACATTCAGTAATAATTCATCTATTTGGATTAACTTGTTGGGTCTGGCTACCACTATTGCTTCCTTAATTATAGTCACTGTCAAATAAGTATTCTATTAAGATGAAAGAAGAACAATTTAATGAATTCCTTCAGGACGAAGATAAAAAAGTCGATTATAAAACCATTATTTTTGAATATCTGCTTTATTGGCCTGTTATCCTTGCTTTTCTTGTAGTCACTTTAGCGGGAGCCTATGTATATCTCCGCTACCAAGCACCAGTTTATAGCGTCAGTTCCACGGTTCTGATAAAGCAGGGAGATAAAACGAAGTACAGCGCATCCTCATCCTTGGCTTCCATGCAAGATTTGGGTATGCTTTCTATGGCCAATAATTTTGATAATGAGTTGGAAATACTCCAATCATATACACTGGCACGAAAGGTGGTGGATGCCTTGAATCTCTACATCAGCTATAAGGAAGATGGCAATTTCGGTTATGACCATATTCTTTATAAGACTTCGCCTGTACAGGTATGGATGGCTCCCGATGAAGCGGAAAAACTTCCTTCCGCTCTGCAGGTAAAGTTGGATTGTACGCCCGATGGCAAGGTGGGAGCTACGCTTACTTATTCTGTAAGAGGAGAAGAACGAAGCATAGGCAAGTCATTCGATAAACTGCCGGCCGTATTCATTACTCCTGTAGGAACGTTGAATTTCTCTGCTGCTTCGGACAGTGTTGTGGCTCATATATCTACTCCTCGCACACTAACTGCTACAATTATCCCCCCGTCGGTAGCGGCTGATGGATATAAAGGACGTTTGAGTGCGGAACCTACGGGTGAGTATACTTCTATCGTGCGTCTCACTTTCCATGACAGCAGTATCCGTCGCGGTATGGATTATCTCGATATGTTGGTAGCGCTCTATAATAGTGATGCCAACGATGATAAGAATCAGGTGGCAAGCCGTACCGCCCAGTTCATTGACGAGCGTATCCATATCATCAATACGGAACTCGGCACTACGGAAAGCGAACTGGCGGATTATAAGCAGCGTGCCGGTCTCACCAATCTGAGTGCCGATGCACAACTTGCTCTGCAGGGAAGTTCCGAATACGACCAGAAGCGTGCTGAGAACACCAATCAGCTGCGTCTGATAAATTTCTTGCGAAGCTATATTGACAATCCGGACAATAAGTATGAAGTAATCCCCGCCAATGTCGGTTTGACAGATGCCGGACTGACTAATGTGATAGCCCAATACAATGAAATGCTCATTGAGCGTAAACGCTTGTTGCGCAGTTCCAATGAGAATAATCCGATGCTCATCAATCTGGACACTTCCATCTCCGCTACCCGCAACACTGTACTCACTACTGTGGAAAGTGTAGAGAAAGGATTGCAGATTACCCGCAACAATCTGGATTTGGAAGCACGTAAGTATCAGACACGTATCAGCAATGCCCCGCAGCAGGAACGTGAACTTATCAGTATCACCCGTCAGCAGGAAATCAAAGCGAATCTTTACCTGATGCTTTTGCAGAAGCGCGAAGAAAATGCTATTACTTTAGCTGCCGTAGCCAATAACGGACGTGTTGTTGAGGAACCCCGGGCTAAAGGATTGGTTGCCCCCAATGGCCGGAACATCTATATGATGGCGTTGGTTTTGGGTTTGGCGTTCCCCATTGGATGCATCTATCTTTCTCGTCTGCTCCGGTTCAAAATAGAGGGACGTGCGGATGTGGAGCGTATCACCAATATCACAATAGTAGGCGATGTTCCCCAAATCAAATATCCGGAAGGGCAACCCATTGTGGTGAATGAGAATAAGAACGGACTGATGGAAGAGGTATTCCGTAGCGTGCGTACCAATATTCAGTACATGTTGCAAGAAGGTCAAAAGGTAATTCTTTTCACCTCTACTACTCCCGGAGAAGGTAAAAGCTTCAATGCGGCAAATCTTGCTGTCAGTTTTGCTTTTATGGATCGTAAAACAGTTATTGTCGGTATGGATATCCGTAAACCGGGACTAAACCGCATGTTTGCCCTATCTCATAAAGAAAGGGGAATTACTCAATATCTGGCATCTCCCAAAGATACGGATTTGTTGTCACTTTGCCAGCAATCTTCCATTTCTCCCAATCTTTATATCCTACCAGGTGGAGCGATACCGCCTAATCCTACGGAATTGGTGGCGCGCCAATCCCTCGACCAGGCTATTGAGATATTGAAAGAGCACTTCGATTATATCATTCTCGATACGGCTCCTATCGGTATGGTTACCGATACCCGATTGATAGCTCGTGTGGCAGATTTAAGTGTTTATGTCTGCCGTGCCGACTATACGCATAAGAGCGATTACGAACTGATTAACGAACTGAAGCATGATGAAAAACTGCCTAATCTGTGTACACTGATTAATGGTATCAACATGGATAAGCGCAAGAATGGCTACTACTATGGCTACGGCAAGTATGGCAAATATGGTAAATATGGCTATGGCAAGAAGTATGGTTACGGCTATGGCTACGGTTATGGAAAGGATAATAAAAAGTAAAAAATGAAGAAAGTCGCATTAATTACAGGCATTACAGGGCAAGACGGTTCATTTCTTGCCGAGTTTTTGATTGATAAGGGATACGAAGTTCACGGTATTCTCCGTCGCTCTTCTTCTTTCAATACAGGGCGTATTGAGCATCTTTATTTGGACGAATGGGTACGCGATATGAAAAAGGACCGTTTGGTAAACTTGCATTATGGAGATATGACGGACAGTAGTTCACTGATTCGTATCATACAACAGATACAACCGGACGAAATATACAATCTTGCCGCACAAAGCCATGTCAAGGTATCGTTCGATGTTCCCGAATACACGGCAGAAGCAGATGCGGTAGGTACACTCCGTATGTTGGAAGCTGTTCGTATTTTAGGGCTAACTCATAAAACCAAACTCTATCAGGCTTCCACATCCGAATTGTATGGAAAGGTACAGGAAGTCCCCCAAAAAGAGACCACTCCCTTTTATCCCCGTAGTCCGTATGGTGTAGCAAAACAGTACGGCTTTTGGATAACAAAAAACTATCGCGAGAGCTACGGTATGTTTGCTGTCAATGGCATACTTTTTAATCATGAAAGTGAACGTCGTGGCGAAACTTTCGTCACCCGTAAGATAACGCTGGCTGCATCCCGCATAGCTCAAGGTTTTCAGGACAAACTGTATTTGGGCAACCTCGATGCTCGTCGCGACTGGGGTTATGCTCGCGACTATGTGGAATGTATGTGGATGATTCTTCAGCACGATTCTCCCGAAGACTTTGTGATAGCGACAGGGGAAATGCATACTGTTCGTGAATTTGCAACATTGGCTTTTCGCGAAGCAGGTATGGAACTTCGTTGGGAAGGGGAAGGTATCGAGGAAAAAGGCGTTGATGCAAATACTGGTAAAGTATTGGTAGAAGTTGATCCTAAATATTTCCGTCCTTGTGAGGTGGAGCAACTGTTGGGAGATCCTACAAAGGCTAAAACATTATTGGGTTGGAATCCCACTAAAACGAGTTTTGAGGAGTTGGTAAAGATTATGGTGGAACATGATATGCGTTAAAAAATGCATTTGAAGATTCAAATTGGTGAGTAATAGTTGGATATTTCCTAATAAAACTGTAGTGTCTATATCTAATCAAAATAATTGGTGCACTAATATGAAACATGATATTAAAATAGCAGTAGCTGGAACTGGTTATGTAGGGCTGAGTATAGCAACTTTACTCAGCCAATACCATTATGTAACTGCGGTAGATGTGATTGCTGAGAAAATAGATTTGATAAATAACCGACAATCTCCTATACAAGATGAATATATAGAGAAATATTTAGTAGAAAAAGAGTTAAACTTACATGCTACATTAGATGGCGTAAGTGCATATAAAGATGCGGATTTTATAGTGATAGCGGCACCGACAAATTATGATTCGGTTAAAAATTATTTTGATACAAGTCATGTAGAAGAAGTGATTGATTTGGTGTTGCAAGTAAATCCGAATGCAGTGATGGTTATAAAAAGTACTATTCCTGTAGGCTATTGCCAATCGCTTTATGAAAAATACGCATCTAAAGGCATAAAAAAACTGAATTTGCTTTTTTCTCCGGAGTTTTTGCGTGAAAGTAAGGCTTTGTATGATAATCTTTACCCCAGTCGTATCATTGTAGGAGTTGATATGAATAATTCCTATTTGGTAGAGGCTGCACATATATTTGCTGCATTGTTGCAAGAAGGAGCTATTAAGAAAGATATAGATACACTATTTATGGGACTTACAGAAGCTGAAGCTGTAAAGTTGTTTGCTAATACTTATTTGGCCCTGCGTGTCAGCTACTTCAATGAACTTGATACGTATGCGGAAATGAAGGGACTTGATTCAGCAGCTATTATTCGTGGTGTATGCCTTGACTCACGAATAGGTATGTATTATAATAACCCTTCGTTCGGTTATGGAGGTTATTGTTTGCCAAAAGATACTAAACAGCTATTGGCAAATTATTCTGATATACCCGAGAATCTGATTCAAGCTATTGTGGAAAGTAACCGTACTCGCAAGGATTTTGTTGCAGACCGTATACTTCGCCAAGCAGGCTATTATGACTATTATAACCGGGGAGATTTTAGTCCTAATAAGGAACGACATTGTGTAGTAGGCGTATATCGTTTGACTATGAAAAGTAATTCGGACAATTTTCGTCAAAGCAGTATTCAAGGAGTCATGAAGCGTATTAAAGCAAAAGGCGCAGAAGTGATTATCTATGAACCTACGTTGGATAATGGAAGTACATTCTTTGGAAGTTGTGTCGTGAATGACCTGAATAAATTGAAAGCACAAAGTGATGTAATTATTGCAAATCGGTGTGATACTTGTTTGGAGGATGTAAAGGAGAAAGTTTATACAAGGGATATTTTTGGGAGAGATTGAATAGTACTAAAAGATGGAGACTTCAAGAAATAAAACTATAGCTAAAAATACGTTTTATTTATATGCTCGTATGCTACTAATGATGGGGGTATCTTTATATACTTCTCGTGTAGTGCTTCAAAATTTGGGTATTGAAGATTATGGTATATATCAGGCTGTAGGGGGAATTGTTGGTTTTCTTGACATGGTAAATGGTTTTATGGTAAATGGCGTTACGCGTTTTTTGACTATTGAGATGGGCATAGGTAATGTGGGTAAACTTCATCGAACTTTTTGCACAACTATGTATATTCAATTAGGTGTTGTTTTGGTTATTGTTCTATTGGCTGAAACGGCGGGGCTTTGGTTCTTATTTAATAAGATGGTTATACCTGATAGTCGTTTGACGGCTGCTTTGTTTGTATTACAATTTTCAATCGTTTCGGCAGTATTCAGTATCAGTCAGGTACCTTATACGGCGATTATTACGTCGCATGAAAAAATGGGCGTATTTGCGGGGATTTCTATATTTGATGCATTTGCTAAATTAGGTATTGTATTGGTACTACCTTTTGTTATTTGGATTGATAGTTTGATATTGTACAGTTTTTTGTTGATGCTAACAGGATTAGCTTCAATGAGTATAACAAGAATTTATTGTATTCGCCATTTTAAGGAATCACATTTTAAATTTGTATTTGATAAAACTATTTTTAATCAAATTATTAGTTATTCATTGTGGAATGTCATATCAACTTTGGGCACAGTATTTAGTAGTCACGGAATGGTATTACTAACCAATATGTTTTTTGCTCCAACAATTGTGGCTGCTCGTGCTATATCTGTTGTCGTTAGTGGCCAAGCTATGCGATTTGTTGAAAATTTTAAACAGGCTGTAAGCCCGCAAATTGTGAAAAGCTTTGCGGTTGGAGATATTTCAAGATCTCATAGTCTATTATTAACTTCTACAAAATTTTCTTTTTATATGGTATTGTTGATTAGCTTACCATTATTACTAATGATTGAGCCTGTATTAAAAGTGTGGTTAGGTGAGGTGCCCGAATACACTGCGGAGTTTTCAAGGATAATATTAGTTCAGAATTTATTTTATACTATTGTAACTTGTTTCTATACAGCTATTTATGCAAAGGGTGAATTGAGAGGTTTTGTTCTGACATGTTCCATCTTGAAATTTATTCAGTTTCCCATTGTGTACATATTGTTTAAAATGGGGTATAGCCCTCTCTTGTTATCATGGGCAAGTTTGATAGTATATATAATCATTGCTTTATGGTTAGAACCATATCTTTTGGTTAAAGTGGTAGGATATACTTATCAGGAGGTTTATAAGGTAATAAAGAACTGTTTGTCTGTTACTATCTGTTCTCTTCCCTTTCCTTTGTTTATCTATTTTTCTACAGATGTTAATACTATCCAGGGATTTGTATGTGTATGTACGATTACTTTAATTAATATTCTATTAGTTGTCTTTTATATAGGTTTAGATATAAATATGAGGCAGAAGGTGTTAATAATAGTCGGGGAAAAGTTATTTAGAAAGTGGTAATATACGTTGTTATGGGGTTTATTTTACGATGTTTACAATTGATTTTGTCAATAAGATATAAATATTTGTGGTATCAATCGCTTGTTATTGTTGAGAAAGGTTCTACATTGACTGTTGGCAATGGTTGTAAAATATCCAAATCTAAGATAGTGGTAAAAAAGAAAAATAAGGTTGTAATTTGCGATAAATGCCAAATAATAAAGTCTACGCTTGCTTTTTATAGTGCCAATGGCCATAATGAATCTATCATAGGAAAGCATACTTGTTTTAAAAAGGTTAATCTCCAAGCTTATGGCTCTTTTCAATGTGGAGATTGGAATATTTTTGTACAAAAAGGGGATATCCCTATGCTTACTACATTTAATGGATGTTTGATTATTGGCCACCATAATCGTTTTATGAATCGTTTTTGGATAAGGTATAATGCCACAATAATTATAGGGTCCTATAATAATATCAACGAAGGTTCTTGGCTTCGTGCTGATGAAAATATTATTATTGGTGATTATAATCAAATATCTTATAATGTGATGATTTGGGATACGAATACCCACAATTTGTATGAACTTAAGAAACGACGTATGTTGACAGAAAAATATTATCCTTTTTTTGGGTATGAATATGAGAAGCCTAACACAAGTCCTGTGAAAATTGGATCTGATTGCTGGGTTGCTCAAAATGCTGTACTAATGAAAGGTACAGAAGTCGGTAATGAGGTAGTTATAGGTTATGGAACTATAATTTTAGGTACTAAAATACCTTGTCATTCAAAAATTGTAAATGAGGTAAAATTGAAAAATATAGCACCTTGATTTTAAGTGTATTGCGAAAGTGATGATACGCGTTTTTAATTACTATGTGTGGTTGTTGATTGCGTATTAGTTTAAAATCTAATACTATAATTTATATTTATAAATTGAGTAAAATTATGTTGTTTGGTTATAGGAATGCTTTTTATGATACTGCTTCTGTATATACTTGGGATAAAGTTTATATGCAAACTTATATAGAAGAATTACTTGATGAGTTATCGAAAATTATGCCAAATTTCTCATCTTATAATTTTTATTTTTTGCATGCTACTGAAGGTATCATACCATATGCTATCACAGATTGTTGTGAAAAGAAAATTCTGATTCAAACAGGTGACCAATTGGGGTATGAACCTATTCCTGAAGTAATGAATTCTTTTTATTATATATTTAAAACTCATCTGAGATATCAAACTGGAAAATATACAAATATATCCCCTTTTCCTTTAGGGTTACCAAGTAAAACCCCCATTCTTCCAATTAAGCCTATGAGTGAACGAAAATTTAATGTATTCTATTCAGGTAATATAAATAATAATCGAATAGGATTTTATTTAGCAATCAATCACTATGAGAAAAATGTTTTTAAAAGACTTATTGGTTATGGTTTAATTAGTGTTATTCGAATCCTTTCTAAATCAGACATTTTTAAAAGTACAGAATTAAGAGTAAAGAGTCTTCTTTTTAAACTTCACTGTTATAATTATGATGAAGTGATACCGAACTCTTATATCCGTTTTACGCGTGCCTTTCAAGCTGGATTAAATGTAGATGATTATGCTAAAATGCTTGCTGATTCGAAGATAATCCTCTCTCCTAGAGGCTTTTTTAATACAGAATGTTTTCGCTTTTATGAGGCACTAAGGCAAGGTTGCGTGGTTATCACAGAACCGCAGCCTAAAACTTCTCCATTTTACAATAATAAATTTTATATAGAAGTTGAAAATTGGAATAATATGAGAGAAATAGTTCAAGGACTTTTAGATAATCCTTCTAAATTACAACAAATGTCCGAGGTCGGAGTAGCGTATTATAATCGTTGTTTATCTCCACGAGGAGTTGCTAATTACGTAAAGGATACTTTAGTTAATTATAAAAAATGAAAATAGCAATTCTTACTCTCCCTCCACGAGAAAATTATGGTGGTATATTGCAATGCTATGCACTACAAACTGTACTTGAACGTATGGGGCATGAAGTTACGATATTAGATGTGCCATATCGCGCAGAGCGAATTCCATTTTTTCAAATGGTGTTACGAATAGGAAAACGTGTTTTATTAAAATATATATTAAAGCGTAGTTGTCATATATTTGTAGAACGTGAAATGGAAAAGCTCCGTCCTATTATTTGTCAACATATGGAGAGGTTTATGACTCATTATCTTCATCGTAAAGTTTACCAATCTATTACTGCTATCAAAGAACAAGAGTATAGTGCATTTGTTGTAGGGAGCGACCAAATTTGGCGTGCTCAATATTATAAGCCGATAGCTAACGCTTATTTAGACTTTACAAAAGGGTGGTTTGTGAAACGCATAGCTTATGCTGCCAGTTTTGGACTTGACTCTTGGTGTTATACTCAGCAAGAAACTGAAGATTGTTTTAGGGCTGTGCAAAATTTTGAAGCCGTCTCAGTAAGAGAAAAAAGCGCTGTTGACTTGTGTGATAAGTATTTGCATGTAGTGGCCCGCTGGGTTGTGGATCCAACGATGCTTTTGAAACGTGATGACTACGAACAATTGATAGATAATTATGATGACTTAGATTTAAAAGGAGATTTGTTTTGTTATATATTAGATAGAACACAAGAAAAATCTCGATTAATAGAAAGAATTGCGAATGAGAAGTCGTTGATTCCATTTGCAATGACAGAGTGTAATGGCGATATAAAAAATAATGTGGAAGGTTTGATAAAGCAGCCTATAGAGTTATGGCTTAGAGCTTTTAGGGATTCTAAATTTATAGTGACTGATAGTTTTCATGCTTGTGTTTTTAGTATTATTTTCGGTAAACCTTTTGTTGCTATAGGAAATCCGGATCGTGGTATGGCTAGATTTGATTCACTATTTGAGATGTTTGGACTTCAAAAACATCTGTTGTTGAGAGTTTCTGACTATCATTCAAATGAAGATTATAAATTATCATCAGATTTGGTGAATTTAGTGAATGAAAAATCTCAAGAAAGCTTAAATTTTTTAACAGCAGCAGTAGGGAAATAATGCAAGATGATAGAAATCAGAGATAAACATTTATGTTGTGGATGTGCTGCTTGTGAGCAATGTTGTTCCAAACACTGTATCACAATGGAAGAAGATGAGGAAGGATTTCTTTATCCTAATGTTGATAAAACTATTTGTATTAATTGTGGGTTATGTGTAAAGGTCTGTCCTATTATTAATCAGACTGAGAAATCGGAACCTTTGTGTGTTTATGCTGCAAAAAATAGGAATGAGAGACAGCGATTGGAGAGTTCATCTGGTGGGGTATTTGTTGCTCTGGCAGAAATGATTATTCTTGATGGTGGTGTTGTTTTTGGTGCTGCATATGATGAAAAGTGGCAAGTTATACATAAATATGTAGATACAATAGATGATTTGTCTTCCTTAATGAGAAGTAAATATGTACAAAGTCGAATAGGTTCTACTTATATGCAGTGTGAACAATTCTTGAAGAAAGGGAGAAGTGTCATGTTTACTGGAACTTCTTGTCAAATAAAAGGCTTGAAACATTATCTTCGTAAAGAATATGATAATCTTTTTACTATTGATGTGATTTGTCATGGAGCTCCAAGCCCTGGAGTCTGGAGAAAATATTTGTCTGAAGAAATTTCTAGATATTCCGCGCGTAGCACGATAATTGGGAAAAATACGCTTTTCTCTTCTTCAAAATTGATGCCTATTATAACAAGTATCAATTGTAGAGAGAAAAATGGATTTAGTTGGGAAAAATTTGGTTTTGTTCTCCGATGTACCCCCATTTCTAGATTTAACAAGAATTTGGTTTTGTTTTCTGACATATTCTATAAGAATCCATTTATGAATGGATTCTTGTCTAATCTTATTTTACGTCCTTCATGCTATTGCTGTCCTGCCAAGTCTGGTCGTAGTGGTAGTGATTTGACTTTGGCTGATTATTGGGGAGTTTCAAAAGTACACTCGGATTTTTATGATACTAAAGGAGTGAGCCTTGTAATAGTTCACAATTTAAAAGGGAAAGAAAGAATAAAGAAGGTTGGGTTGGATTTATGTAAATCTTCATTGGATTATGCTCTATTAGGAAATCCATCTTATTCATGTTCTGTTAATGAGCCCTCAAAACGAGCAGCCTTCTTTGAGGCCTTTTCTTTGGGTAATTCTGTTATTTCTACCATTGACAGACTATTGTATATACCATTGTATGTACGAATAATGAATAAGTTTAAAAGGTTATTTTACTTATTATAGAATTATGATACTATGCGTTTAGTAACTCTTGATATTTTAAAAGGAATAGGAATCATATTAGTCGTAATTGGACATATGATTGGAAATCAGCTAAACATTCGTCCATGGATATACGCTTTCCATATGCCAATGTTTTTTATGATTGCTGGATACTGTTTTGACAAACATAAGTATCCTGATATTGGAAAATTTGCATGGCAGCGTATGAGGACATTATTAATACCTTGTTTATATTTTATAATAATAAGTATATTATTGATGCCAGAATATATAGTAGAGAAACAATATGAAAAATTGAAAACAGACCTTCCTGGTGCATTATGGTTTTTACCAATGCTTTTTTTAGTAGAAATAGTTGCATATAGATTAACGGAAATTAACAACGTATGGAAAATAATAATTTTGAGTATCTGTGCATTGTTTTCTTTGTATATTCGTTCATTAGAATTGCCAACTATTCACAGAGATACTCAATTCCCGATGTCCCTTTTCTTTTATTTACTTGGAAATTATATGAGGTCCTTTTATAAAGTTAGATCTTTCTTGACAGAGAGGTTGTTTTCAAAGATTTTATATCTGATAATTGGTATTTTAGGTTGTACTTTAACTTATCTATATGTATATATTGACGCTTTACAACATAATCAGTGTGTGCTTAATTATTTTAATATTGGAATGCTATTAGCTTGCCTGAGTAGTATAGCAGGACTTATTTGTATTTCAATATTATTGATACAGACACAAGCTAATTCTGCTATAACTTATATTGGTAGGAATACTCTGATAATAATGTGTGTTCATTGTATTCTTATTTCTATGGTAGATTATTATCTACGTCCTATAGTTCCTATATTTGCAATATATAAACCATTATCTATTTTATTGGTTGGTATAGGTTGCTTAGCTATGATTAAATTAGTAAACAACTATGTCCCATTCCTTATAGGGAGAAGTTTTAATAAAAAATAAAATGTTCTTATCAGTAATTATTCCTGTCTATAATGTCGAGTCCTATTTAGGCCGTTGCATAGATAGCGTAGTAGCTCAAAACATGGGTAATGAAATAGAATTACTGCTAATAGATGATGGTAGTAAGGATGCTTCAGGTTCTATTTGTGATGAGTATGCTTCAAAATATGATTGGATTCATGTATTTCATATTCCTAATGGAGGAGTAGGCAATGCTAGAAATTATGGTATGACTCGTGTGCATGGAGACTATTTTACTTTTATCGATTCAGATGATTTTCTTGAGCCTGGTGTTTATCAAGAGGTTTATCGTTTGTATAAACTGAAACCGGCTGACGTGTATACTTTTGGATATAAAGATTATCCGGCAGAAAGTGGTAGTGTACATGTGTTGCAGGAAGGTCACTTTGATACGCCTAACTTATTGACTCATCACTATTTAAATATGAAGCAGAACTATCTGATGTTCTCGGTTTCCAACAAATCTTCATTATTTTGAAGATTGCTTGTTTGTTCTTGAATGTTTGAAACGAGCAAACTCTGTATGCGAAATAGGGATTCCCGCTTACAATTATGTGCATCATCCCGGTGAACATTTAGGAGCTAAGTATACAGAGCCAGAAGTGATAGTTAAAGTAGCACGTGAATTAAAAAAACGTAGTGATTTGTTGCCACAGTGTGAGGAATTGACTCGTTATACAATATTTGAATATTATAATAATTTACTTCATGCGGTAGATAGCAGTAGGGGAGTGAAACAGAAATATCAATATGTGTGTATACTTTGGGAAGAAATAAAACGTTTTGGATTTCTTAAAGACTTTCGGCGTTATTTAGGCAAGCGAAAGATGTTGCTATTGTTTCCTAACCCTATCTGCCTGTTACTAATGTGTTATATACGAATATTACTCTTAAAACTTCGATAAAATGTATCAGAATTATAAAATAGTAGTAAATACGGCCGCCGGTCGTCGTAGATATATGCAATATTTAGTTCCACCAATTTTGCATACGGATATTGTAGATCGCTATGATATTTGGATAAATACTCATAATATGGTGGATATAGAGTTTTTCAAAGAGCTGGCAAATAAGTATGCTAAGGTAAATTTAGTATGGCAGCCTGATGGAGTGGTTAACGGCATAGCCAGTATTAATGCTTTTTATCGGGATTGTTGTGAGGAGAATACTATTTATATGAAAATAGACGATGATGTAGTATGGTTCGAACCGGAACTATTTGAAAAAATGGTGAAGTTCCGTGTAGACAATCCTGAATATTTCTTGGTATCCCCATTAGTTATTAACAATGCCCTTTCAACGTATCTGTTGCAAATTCATGATAAGATAAAACTCGACCAATACTATCCTAGTATTTGTGCTGAAAGAACAATATGTTTGGATGGATGGTTTGCTGCAGATTTACACAACTGGTTTATGGATAATTATTTGAAAAATGATACTTATTCAAAACTATATGTAGGTAAGCACCCTATGGGTATGGCTCGTTTTTCTATCAATTGTGTCCTATGGTTTGGTTCTGAGATGGTAAAATTTGCAGGTGAAGTACCTGGTGACGATGAAGAATATTTAAGCTGTATAAAACCGTCCCAACTAGGTAAGTGTAACTGTTTCAATGGGAATGCGATTATCTCGCACTTTGCTTTTGGACCCCAACGTGAAGGTTTGGACAAGATGGATATTTTGAATCGCTATGGAAGAATTCTTCATGAAAAGTGGTCACATGATGTTACATTGAGCGCAATTGATAATGATGTACAGAATATCATCCGAAATGTAGATACTAGAACAGAGGAACTGAATAAACTAAAATCACCTTATAAATCTGTACCTCCCCAAAAAGAGTCTTTTTTGATGAAGTGGGGAAAAAAAATACCAGCCAATGTGCGTGCGGCTATAAGAGAATTACAAAGAAAGCAGAAATATAACTTTATAGAAAGATGAAACAATATGATTATCTAGTAGTCGGTGCAGGTTTGTTTGGATCTGTATTCGCTTATAAGGCACAGAAAGCCGATAAGAGGTGTTTGGTTATTGATAAACGTTCTCATGTTGGTGGTAATGTGTATTGTGAGAATATTGAGGGTATAAATGTACATAAATATGGTGCACATATATTCCATACTTCTAATAAAGAGGTATGGGATTTTGTAAACTCAATTGTTGAGTTTAATCGTTATACAAATTCTCCAGTAGCAAAGTATCATGGTAAGTTGTATAATTTGCCCTTTAATATGAATACTTTCTACCAAATGTGGGGTATTACAACTCCGGATGAAGCTAAGGCAAGACTAAAAGAACAACGTGCAGAGGCAATGGCTGTACTAAATGGGAGAGAACCGCAGAATTTAGAGGAGCAAGCACAACTCTTGATTGGTAAGGATATTTATGAAGCGTTAGTTAAGGGCTATACAGAGAAACAATGGGGACGGCCTTGTGCAGAACTTCCCGCATTTATTATCCGTCGTCTGCCGATGCGTATGATATTTGATAACAATTATTTTAATGATAAATATCAAGGCATACCTGAAGGTGGTTATAATAAACTTATTGATGGGCTGTTAAAGGATATTGAAGTACGTTTGAATTGTGATTTTTTTATGCAAAGAGACGAGCTTGCTGCATTGGCTGAAACAGTTGTATATATAGGTGCTATTGATGAATATTACGACTATTGCTATGGTCATTTGCAATATCGAACTGTATCATTTGAAACAGAAGTATATGATACACCAAATTATCAAGGGAATGCTGTTATTAACTATACAGAATGTGAAATACCTTATACCCGCATCATTGAGCATAAGCATTTTGAAATGTTTGGTCAGGCTGTTTATGATTGTCCCAAGACTGTGGTTAGTAGGGAGTATTCAACAGAGTGGGAGTTAGGAATGGAACCTTATTATCCAGTGAATGATGCTTACAATAATGAGCTTGCTGACAAGTATCGTGCACTTGCTGCGAATGAAAAGCATGTTGTTTTTGGTGGTCGCTTAGCCGATTATAAATATTATGATATGGCTCCAGTTATAGAACGGGTTTTTGATGTTGTCAGGAATCTAGGGATTTAAGGTATGAAAAAATATCAAATTATATGGGCACATCGTGACGGAAAGAGGGACGAAATTGTAGGCGATGCTGCCAGCAAAGCTCCTAGTGATGTGACCAAAATAGCTCGAATGTGTGGCTATGAGGATAAATATGTTGTTATACCACGAGTACAAAATAAAATCCTAAATCTATTGCTTCGTATTTATTACTTAGTGAAGACTGTTCACTCATGTGAATTAGATAGCTTAATTCTATTGCAGTACCCTTGTTTCAATGAGCGTATAGCTCAATATTTACGATACTTTTTAAAACATAGACGTTTTTTAACCATTGTTCACGATATGAATTCGATTCGAGAAAAGGGGGCTATATCTCAGGCTGAAGTAAAAGCTTTGTCTATTTATCAAGATATAATAATACATTCCCCCGAAATGAAGACATATTTGAAACCATATTTCTCCAAGGATATAAAGTTTCATATTTTGGGTTGTTTCCCCTATCTGTCTCAATCTAAATGTGAAGAGCCTAAATTGGGTACAGAAGTTTGTTTTGCTGGAAATATTGATAAAAGTGTATTTCTTCATCAATTCCTTCCAACCATTAAAAATATAAAATTTAAACTTTATGGGCGAATGGAGAAACAACTCTTGCTGGGAGATAACGCTCAATATTGTGGAATGTTTAAACCTGATGAGATTGCTACATTATCTGGTAGTTGGGGGTTGGTATGGGATGGAGATTCAATTAATACGTGTTCTGGAACATGGGGCGATTACCTCCGTATTATAGCACCTCATAAATTTTCTCTGTATATAGCTGCTGGAATTCCACCTATTGTATGGGATAAATCTGCTATGGCAAGAATTGTAAAAGAATATGGAATAGGATTGACTATATCTACCTTGAATGAATTAGAAGAAGTAATTGATGGGGTTTCTGTGGAGCGTTATAAGGAAATGCTTATATCCCTAAAAATTGTTCAAAATAAATTGATTAGTGGTTATGTATTAAAATCCTATTTGTAATGTTTGCATATTTATTGTCTAAAAATAAATATATAAATTTGCTATTTATAGCTGTATGTACTTGTGCTGTAAGTAGCTATTTAGGAGGAGCAATGTATTATGCTGCTTTGATGGGCGTTTCTAGTTTCTTTGTCCTGCAGTCAGGTCATAGTATGATATTTAAAGGTTGTGCTGCTATTTTAGCTATAGCTATAGTAAGTAGTATTGTTAATTATCCTACCACACCAGCTGTGTTTCGACCTGTCTCTAGAATGTTTATTCTAATTCTAGTTATGTGTGCTTGTGCTCCTATTTTTAACAATAGTCAGATATATAAATATCGGCATAAACTATTTGGAGGCCTTGCTATTGGACTCACAATAGTGGGAGTCGTTTCGGCCTATTTAGCAACAAAAGGATGGGGATATTGGGGGAAATCTGAGTGGATTGTAGGGCTGTCTGATTTTCCTAATTCATTAGGCTATTCTCTTGCGGTATCTGTGATGTTTTTATCTAGTTTAATGCCAGGGAGAAAATGGTATTTAAAGGTGATATTTTTATTATTGATCGGATTATGTGTGTGGGCTATACCATTAACTGGTACTCGTACAGCCTTATATTCATTACCTATTTTTTTTGTGGTATATATTTTTTTGACATCTAAAACGTTGGGGAAGATGATAAAGGCTTTTATTCTATTATCGATTGTTAGTATAATATTCTTCTCCAATATAACATTGGATATGACTATCATCAATAGAAAGAATAAAGCCTCTAATTTTAAAGAAAATAGTAGAACATCTTTGTTTGAAGGGCGTTTTAGGGAATTCTCAGAACATCCCATTTTAGGAATTGGCACTTTTGTAGTAGATATGAGGTGGAGCCCTATTACTGAAAATGGAAACGTGGAAGCAGGTAATACATTTTTAATGTTTTTATCTATGAATGGAAGTATTGGTTTTCTTAACTTTGCCATTACTTACTTTTCTTTATTATTTCCTTTTTGCTCTTATATACTAAAGCGCAGAAAAAGCGGAGAAATAACCAATTTGGAGATATTTTTAAGTGCTATTGTTTTATACAATTTTATATCTATGCAGCAAATGGGAATTCTTTTGAATCCTGGTATGTATATAACAGCGTTTAATTGGTTAACCCTCTCGTTAATGTTTAAGCCTAAGAAGTTTTTATATAATACAGATTCTCAAATATTTATATAAATGAATAGATTAATATATTTGGATAGTTTAAAAGGCTTTTCTATAATATTAGTAATATTAGGTCATCTTTATTTGGCATACGATAGTGATAGTTTTATATTTTCTTTTTTGACTTGCTTTCATATGCCTATCTTTATTTATGTAAGTGGTTTTTTATCAAGTAAAAAGAATCAAATATCATTTTGGAAGTATATTAAAAAAAGAACAAAATTGCTACTGTTACCTTATGTTTCTTTTTGTTTGATTAATGTTTTCATAGATGGAATTGATTCTTTGTTTAGCTATTTTTTAGGTTTTACTAGAGGTGGTCTTTGGTTTCTTCCCACAATATGGCTAATGAATATTATTCATTATAGTATTTTATCAGTTAAGCTTTCTAAGAAAAGTTTTTTTTTGATTATAATTATAGTTGAGTTAATATTACTTATTTTAAGATGTTGCTTACCGGAAAATATTTCTAATTTTTTATGTATAAGGCATTTATCTACTTATTGGCTTATTTTTCAAATGGGATATGCGTTTCGGATATTTAATATAGAAATATCTGATTTGCTTGGTTTTATTGCGACTATTCTTTTTTTAACTTTATGGGGATCTTCTCTGTTATATATTGGAACTAATGAAGTACTTCGAATGATAATACGATTTAGTTCAACAATTTCAGTTGTGTACTTTTTTATTAGGGTTGCGAACTCCCCTTATAATAGATTATTAACTACTTTTGGTAAAGAATCTTTGGCAATATATATATTGCATTATGAATTTTTACGTTTAATAGGTCCTGATTTTTCTAGTGTATTTGGTAATTCTATTTTAATGAGGTTTATACTCTTTATGTTTATTAGTGTTTTTATTGCTTGTTTTTGTGTATCCATTAAACGTTGCTTAAGTAAAAATAGATACTTCTCACTATTTCTCTTTGGAACCTGATTGACATTTATGTATATGTATTATGGTAAATGTATTTAAGTGATTTCTGAAATAAAGTGTAAGTACTCAAAAAAAGGTTCATAATTGAAAGATATACATTTCGTTGCGAACAAAATTCAACCGGATGTTATTCATGTAAGTTGTTGTTGGAGGCCTCAATGTGCTTTTACTCAAAGATGAGCACAGTAATTTGGATATAAGGTTGTACTTATCTCCCATGGGAAGTTGGAGTCGTGAATTATGAAACGGCATTATTGGACATAAAATACCTACTCTTTTGTTTGCCAAAAGAATGTTGTAATAAAGCTGATTATCTTCATGTTTATGCTGAAAGTGAAAAAACTATTTAAGTTGGGATATAATCGAAAGATTGAAGCGATAGCAATAAGGAAAATTGGATACTTACTTTATGATACACTTTAAATGTAACAATAAATATTATGATACACATATCTTCCTATAAATCATAAATTCAGTTCATGGGATGCAAATGTTGGCTTTTTATGGTACTTCTAAATTAATTTTATAAAAATAGAATATCATTTCCATTATTTTATTTCAGTTTGTATACTCTATAATAAACAGAGAAATGAAGATATTACATTATATTCCTTCAGTAGGTAAAATGGGAGGAGGAGTGAGTTCTTACCTTCAACTTCTTTCACATGACATGGGGCAGTTAGTTGATTTAAAGATTGTGTGTCATCATACGTCCGATGAACTTACATTTACCAATTGCACAATTCATTATATTGAAGGGAATATCCGACGTCCTTTTAAAATGAAACGCGAATTTTGTGCCATTCTTGATAAGTTTAAACCTGATGTAGTTCACGTTAATGGCTGTTGGATGTTACAATGTTCTTGGGTTGTGTTTTGGGCAAAAGCGAAAGGCTATCCTGTGGCTTTATCTCCCCATGGTATGTTGGAACCTTGGGATATTCGGAAGAACTACTGGACAAAGAAGTTGCCGGCTTTATTGCTTTATCAAAAGCGTAGTGTTAAGATGAGTAATATTTTGATAGCAACTGCTGAGTCTGAGAAAAACAATCTATTGTCATTAGATTATAATTCAAATGTTGTAATTGTTCCCAATGGGCTAATGATTGATGGCATAGAAGTAAAGAAATCTTGGGATGAAAAGAAACAGATTCTTTTTTTAGCACTATACCGTAGAAACAAGGGAATTGATTTTTTAATGCAAGCTATTGCTCAAATTAAAGAACAATTAGTCGGGTGGAAAGTGGTAGTAGCAGGAATTGAATCAGATTATACGGTAGAAGCTTTAAAAAACATGGCTAATGATCTTGGAATATCTTCTATTGTTGATGTTGTTGGAGCTTTATATGGTGAAGATAAATGGGAGGCTTACCGTTCTTCTGATGTATTTGTTCTTCCTACTCTAAATGAAAATTTTGGTATTGTCATTGCAGAATCATTCCTTTGTGGGACACCAGTTATCACCACAAAAGGTGCTCCGTGGTCAATAATTGAACAAAATCATTGTGGTTGGTGGATTGATAGAACCATTGATGATCTTGTAAACGCTATTCAAGAAGCAATTCGTATTCCTATTCAAGAACGTAAAGAGATGGGACTTAGAGGCAGAGATTTGATAATTAGAAATTTTGCAAGTAATGTTGTTGCAAAACGTATGGTAGAGGTCTATAATACTATAATTCGGAAATAATATATAATTAAAATGCTAAAAGAAAATATAGATTACATGCATTTTGTATCTCCATATACCACAACTAATCGTATTAAACGGATGCTATGGGAGGTATGTTGGACTCTATTGGCTCGTCCTTTTCCAAAAAGTACACTAATGCCTTGGAAGCGTTTTTTACTTCGTATGTTTGGGGCGAAAATTGCAAGTACGGCAAATGTGTATGCTTCTGCAAAAATCTTTATGCCTTGGAATTTGGAAATGAAAGATTATGCTTGTATAGCATCGGGAGTAGACTGTTATAATGCAGTTCCTATTATTATTGGTATAAATGCCACTGTGTCACAGAGGGCTTATCTCTGTACAGCTTCACATAATATATCTTCACCTCAGCATGAACAAATAGAAAAACCTATTATCATAGAAGATAGGGCATGGGTAGCGGCAGAAGCCTTTATTGCTCCGGGAATCATCATAGGGGAAGGAGCTGTAGTCGGTGCAAGAGCCGCTGTTTTTAAAAATGTGGAACCATGGATGGTAGTCGGTGGCAATCCGGCAATGTATATTAAAACAAGAAAAATAACTGATAACATTTGATATGACAAACTTTTTATTAATAAATATTAACAAGGGGGGGTAAAAATAAAGCCATAATAGTTCTGAAATTTATGGCAGCCTTATTTATTACTTATTCACACATGGGAATATTATTTCCTCAATATGGTGGGTTGGTAACGGGAGGTGCTATAGGAGATGGACTTTTCTTTTTTTGTTCAGGATTTACTTTGTTTTTAGGTAGGAAAGATGGATTCATAAATTGGTATAAAAGGAGAATTAATCGAATATATCCGACAATTATTATGTGGGCTTTTCTGTCTGCTACTATATTGGGATGGGAATGGAATATCACAGATTTGATAACAACTCCTAAATATTGGTTTATACCATGTATCATGATATATTATATGATATTCTTTTTGATACGTACTTATTTGTTTAAATATCTAAATATAGTGTTTGGGATTGCTTGTCTTATTGTAATAGCAAGTAGTTTTTGGTTATTGGATTTTAATAAATCCGTGATGTATGCTGCAGTACCTTTTATGAGAATATATTATTTTCTTTTTATGATGTTGGGTGCTATGGCTGCTATTAAAAAATATAAAGAACAATCTGCTTTTAAAGCAGGAAGTTATGTGGTATTAAGTTTAATCGTGTACTATATACTTATGGGCATTTATAAGATAGAACCATATTTTTGCAGATTTCAAGTTGTGTCTCTTTTACCATTATTGACTGCTATTTATTGGATGTATCGTTTTTGTGGCACACCGGCTGTTAATCGTATTTTAGAATATGGACTTGGAGGAAAATTTATTTATTTTATTTCAGCTTTGACATTGGAGATTTATATGGTGCAATATGCTGTTTTTACAGATAAACTTAATGGTATATTCCCATTCAATATTTTAATAATTTATATAATCATATTTATTACTGCATATTTATTGAAATGTGCTTCTCATCTATTTTCACAGATATTTGGAAACGAACCTTTTGATAGAAAAGGAATATATCAGGTCTAATAATTATATTATGAATAATACTATTTCCGCTATTATCCTTACTTATAATGAAGAAAAGCATATAGCTCGTTGCATCAACTCTTTAAGAGGTATTTGTGAAGAAATCTTTGTTATTGATTCTTTCAGCCAAGACTGGACTGTAGAAATAGCAAAGGAGTTAGGAGCAAAAGTTTATCAGCATTCTTTTGAAAATCAAGCAAGACAGTTCAATTGGGCAATAAATAACTGTTCGATTGCTTCCAATTGGATTTGGAGAGTAGATGCGGATGAATATATAGAACCTGCTTTAGCAGAGAAAGTAGTTGTGTCTTTACCGCATGTGGCGTCTGATGTAAACGGCATTTATGTAAATAAGAAAATCGTATTCATGGGGCGCCCGCTTCTTCATGGCGGTTGGTATCCTGCCCAACAGATAAAAATAATTCGTAAAGGTTATGGAGCAAGTGAAGATAAATGGATGGACGAACATCTGATTATATTTTTTGGCACAACAATTTCTATTGATGGAGATCAAACGGATGAAAACCTTAACGATTTGTCTTGGTGGACACAGAAACACAATAATTACTCTAGTAGGGAAGCTATTAATATGTTATTGATGGAGTATGGTATGGACAATCAAAATAAAGAAGTGCAGTCAAAGTTTTGGGGAACAGATGCCGAACGTAAACGTTGGCTCAAAATGAAATATATCAAAGCCCCCCTCTTCTTACGCCCTTTCATCAACTTCATTATTCGATACATTCTGAAAGCCGGGTTTCTTGACGGCAAGCAAGGTTTTATCTGGCATTTTTTACAGGGTTTCTGGTATCGTTTTCTAGTAGATGCTAAGATTTATGAAATCAAAAAACAGTTTGACTTTGACGGTGAAAGAGTAAAAAAATATTTGAAAGAAAACTATTTCAAAGATTAAATATCCCATTTATGAATCAATATTTCAGTGAAAAGATAAAAGTAGTATCTTTCTTTTCTATAATCTTGGTCTTATATATTCATTCCGGTTTCCATGATTATCCCCATGAAATAGCAGGAATGCAATTCAATTTCTTGCTGCAAGATATTATATCGGGGGAAATAGGACGGTGTGCAGTGCCTATGTTTTATATGATATCCGGTTATTTGTTCTTTTTGAATGTGGAGAGTATCAATGATGTTTATCATAAGATGCGAAAAAGGGTGCATACTCTTTTAATTCCTTATGTGGTAGCATGCTTGTTCTTCCCATTATTCTGCTTTTAGAAGTTGTTCCTGGAACCAAACAGTTTGTCAATAGTGCTTCTTTCTCAGAACAACTACAACAACCGGTAGCAGATATTCTATGTTCTCTTTTTTATAAAGTAAAAGACGGCGGTTCTCCTTATGCTTTTCGCCTTTGGTTTTTGCGGGATTTGATTTTGTTGGTTTGTATTTCTCCTATTTTGTATTATCTGCGTAAGCATATACATAAGGGATTGATTGTTGGGTGCTTATTTTTACTGACCTTAACAGAAATCAGACAATATGTTCCTGCTTTTGCAGCATTTTGGTTTATGGCAGGAGATGCTTTTCTTATTGATTTGAAAAAGCATAAATCAACAATTATCTTATTCTTATTCCTTGGTTTTTCTATAGCGGAATTAAGTTATGATAGTGTGGCTTGGCGATGGTTGAATATACCGATTACGGCGTTGGGAGTTATAGGCTTATGGAATTTATATGATAGTTTGGTAGGAGTGAATTTCAAGTTGAAGGAACATTCTTTACTGAAAATAGTATGCGGTTTTACTTTTTTCATTTATCTGTTCCATGAACTTACTCTGAATATTGTTAGAAAATTGCTGGTTGTTATATTGGGAAATTCTTCTTTTGGTTTTGCGGTTGCATATTTATTATCACCTTGGTGTTCATCTTGATAGCAATACCGATAGCTGTATTACTGAAAAGATGGTTACCACGATTCTATGTGTTTTTAGTGGGCGGTAGATAGAATTTTGTAAGTTTAAATTGTATTTTGGTAAAAGTAGTGGCAGCCTAAAGGCTGCCATACTCTTCTTTCGCATCAAAACAAGGACACGCCTTCTTGATATTCGGACTGACCTGATAATGCCCCAGTATCTTTGCCTGCGGATAATCTGCCTTCAATTGCCGTAGCAGGTCCAGCAACGAGCACTTTTGTACATACGTACGTGTATCGGCGGGCACGCCTTTTTCCGAGAGTCCGCCTTCATAGCAAATGCCGATGCTTTTGTCGTTCCAGCCGGTGACATGTGCTCCGATTTGATGTGCGGGACGACAGATATGCACCTCGCCCTCGCGGGTAATATAGAAATGATAGCCTATACTGGCAAAACCTCGTGACAGATGGCTGCGGTGCAAGGCATCGAGCGGAAAGTCACGATTACAGCGTGTGGCGCTGCAATGAACTATCAGGAGGCGAACCTCCCGATAGTTTTGATAGAAACTGCCTGATTTCATACGTCTATTTGGTACAGGCGCTTAAACCGAATATACCTGCCAACGTGGTGCTGATGGCGATAACTACTTTGAGGATAACTCCCCAGATTGATTTTGATTCTTTCTTCATGATAATTGTTGATTTGAAATTTTAAATGTGATGATAAAAGGGAAATAGGCCCGTATGACGGTTTTATCCTAACGGATTTTCTTCCTCTTCACCGGAGCCACCACTATTGCCGCCACCGCCTGTGGAACCGCCGCCGGAAGTGTCTTTTCCCGAAATATCTACCATTGTCTCCCCGGCCTTTTGGGCTTTGAGCACGGCACGGGCTGCCGCGCGTGTCGGCACAGGGGTGAAGCCCATACCTGCAAAGATGTTTCTTAAATCTTCACCGGGCACAAACTGAATGTTGACCCCGGTGATGTTGGCTGCGGTGAATTTCTCGGCTGTTTCAGCTCCGCGGCTGGTGATTTGAAGACGGAACTTTCCCAGTTCTCCGAAATCCACCTGTTCTCCTGCACGCAGACTGTCTATCATGTTGTCCACGGTAGCAATCAGCACGGCAGATACATCGGCGCGGCTCACGGTGGTTTGACCGGCCACGAGGCGGCTCAGCTCTTTCAGCGTCAGTTCCTGACTGATTTGTGCCTTTGCATAGGCTTTTTTAGCTTCACCCGGTTTCATGGGGTTGGAGAGCATGGAAATACTGTAATTTAATGCCATAAAATAAATTATTAATTGGTTACGAAGCAAAGATACAACCTGCGGTAAGGGCGAAAATGAATGTGGCGGAAAGAGCGTGAGCGGATAGGAAATAAGATGAAAAACAAGGACGGAAAGTGATGGTTGTGTAAGAATGTTTTTGTAACTTTATACTCTAAAAATCAAAAAGTTATGGATATGAAAATAACTATGGATACGGAGAGAACGGCTTTAGAGAAATGTTGGGAAATCAAACCTTATTCCAAGCAGGAACTGGCGCAGGCCTATGCTCCTGATATAGCGCCGACATCGGCGCTGAACCGCTTGGCACGCTGGATTAAACTGAACAAGGCACTCAGCGAGGCTTTACAAAATGCGGGATATTACTCCCGGCAGCACGTATTTACTTCATGGCAGGTAGAGCTGATTTTTGCGCATTTGGGCAGGCCTTGAAGCGGGGACCGGCATTAGTAGTCTCGTGAAGGGATGAGACTACTCTCACAGGGCTCCGAGGGTAGTCTCGACAGGCAGTGAAAGTAGTCTCGATTTTGTCACCTTGACACCTTTGACACTTATATATGTAAGTTTTAGATATAATGGTTTGTTAATAAATGCATGATGGTGAAAACGGATTTTATATTTAATAAATTCTGCATGCGACTTTAAAAAGTAAGTGTCAAAGGTGTCAAGGTGTCATTTATTACGGTTGTTCGGCTGCGGTTGAAGAATCGCTGCCGTAGCGGGCGGCGGCACATTGATTGCGATAGATTTCTTCGGCATTGTATTCCACAGCTCTGTATCCTCGCTGACCGCCGCAACGGATGTTCTCAAAACCCAGTTGCTTCATGATGATGCCTATTTTAGTGGAGCTGAGCGGATGCTTGATAAGAGCGTTGATACGATTCAGGATATGGGCTGTAGTGATGAAAATGCCGTTTTCCCCGGGCAGCGGCCGGCGGAAATGGGTTAATATCAGCTCTTTCTCCAGATTGGGAGTCTCAAAATTCCGGTTATGCTCATTTAGTACGTCTATTTCTTCCCGATTGAACCAATACCGGAAGCCGCTTTTCCAAAGGGCGAATGCCTGACTGTATATCCCTTCATAGTTGAAGGGATAGAGATTGGGGTCTTTAATCTCCTCTACCTCAAAGGGCAGCCAACGGCGATTGCCGGTGGGGTCGTTCAGAAACTGAATGTTATTGCCTGTACCGCAAAAACTGGCGATGTGCGTGCGGTGTTCTTTGTTGCGTCCGTAAGCGGCGCGTTCATTGATGCCTTTCATGGTGACTAATGCCTTGAGCTGACTAAGCTCGGCAGGGCGCATCTCGTCGATTTCTTCCAGGCAGATTAACACGAATTCGGTCAGTGTAAACTGGTCGTCTTTGGTGATGCGGCCGCTGTTCATCTTGGTATAGAAATAACGTTGCAGTTCGGGCGGCAGCAGATGATTGAACCAAGTGGTTTTGTAGCTGCCTTGCGGACCGATGAGCACCAGTATTTCATGATTGACAGAATGCTCCTCGAACAAGGTCGGGAGAATATTGACAAACCATTTCCGAAAATAGTGCTTGAAGCGCTGCTGATCTCCTTTGACACGGACGGTATCGGCCAGTTCTCCAATATAGTCGGTTATGCCGTCCCATGGCTTCAGGTTGAACAGAAATTCCCGGAACGGATTGAACTGAAGCACGTATTCGGAGTGCAGCACATTATAAATATCGTTCAGACGGACACGGCTGATTTCTTTGTTCATGCGGCTCCACAGCGTGTTGACGTCTCGGTCAGTGAGCGAGGTATATGCAGGCTTGCCGGAAAAGTCGTCAAGGGTTTTGAAGGCCACTTCGCATTGCCGTGTGATGATATTCTGCCGGAAAAGGGCCTGTGAGGCCAGAAACTTTTCTATTTCTGCTACATTGGCGTATCCCTCTTCTTCGGATGGGGCGGAGCCGTTTCCTGTCAACGGGCGTGTGTTGTGCTCGTCGGTGTGCCGGTAGCATGAGCGGATGATGCCTGCCGCATCGCCGTCGTAGTCGGCAAACTGCCGGGCGGCCCATTCCTCGGTTTCCTGCAGGGGGATGCCGTAGGTGTTGAGCAGATATCCCATTCGCATGATGTACTCGTTACGGTGATGGGCTTCGTAGGCGATACCCTCTTTTTTCAGAATACGTCCGTACGTTGTCTATGTCTACAATGCCTAAAGAAGTCCAGTTTTGAATATGGGCTTGCTGCTTGCCGCCCGCAAAAGTGATGGCAACGGCAAAGCAAGGGCATGAGGACTTTTCGCGGGCAGCTGCAGACAGGTTTCCTTGCTCATGGTAGTAACGGTATTTCTCTGTATGGTCGCGTACGGACGGGTCGTTCTGAATCAGATTGATTATACCTTGTAGGGTGATGGTGTCCGGTACGGTATCCGGATAGCCTTTGAAAAGGCTGAGTTGAAGTTCTTTCATATAAAATTATTTCGTTGATAAATGAGAGCCTGCATCCTTTGAGGCAGGTTCTAAAAAGTGTCGAAGTTCACAATATTTTTTTGTTGCAACAAAATTTCATGACCGTCATGGCGGTCATGAACCGTACGTGATTTAACATTCTTAATAAATTTAAACTAAATGAAGAAAAGCAAGCAAGCTGCGGATTTCGGGCCTAACCTGGAATTGGGAGACCTTTTGGAACTATTTCGCTATAGCTATATGGTGGGTGGTAAGTTTTTGACTATAAATGAGGTATGCAAAATGGCCTCTATGGGTACCCGCATTTACTATAAGGTAAAAAAGGGGGTAGCGTAGATATAAACCAGTATTTTTCAATAATGTGTAAAGGAGCGCGTTGTTTTATTATTAAATGAAAGTATCCATTATCACTTCCTGCTTTAACAGAGAGGCGACCATAGGGCAGGCCATAGAAAGTGTGTTGTCGCAAGACTATCCGGATATAGAGTATATCGTTGTGGACGGAGCAAGCAAAGACGGCTCTTTGCAGGTGATAAACCGATATAAGGACCGGATTGCCAAAATTATTTCAGAGCCCGATAAAGGTATGTATGAGGGCATCAATAAAGGAGTGCAGGCCGCAACCGGAGATATCATAGGGCTGTTGCACTCGGATGATTTTCTATTCGACAGGCATGTCATTTCGGATATTGTGCGAAAATTCAGTGAAACAGGGGCCGAACTGGTATATGGCAACGGATTGTTCGTGGATTTTGAGCACACGGACAGGCCCGTGCGCGACTGGATTAGCGGGAACTATCGGAAATGGAAAGTGAAATGCGGCTGGCTACCGCTGCATCCTACGGTGTACATCCGGCGCGAGGTGATGGGCCGGTGGGGATTGTATAACGAGAACTATAAGATAGCGGCGGACACAGACCTGCTGGTGCGGTATCTGTATGAGGCGGATTTGCGTGTGGAGTATCTGAACAAGTACATCGTGAGGATGCGTATGGGCGGCTTGTCCACCGACAGCGCCAGACGGAAGCAGATGTGGAAGGAAGATGTGGGCATATACAGGGCGCACGGTTTTTCGGGAGTACCTGCAAAGCTGATGAAGATGAGCTGGAAAGTGCCGCAGTTTATCGGAGCAAGGATTAAACGGATTGGTGCGGGAAGGTAAATACCAGGGATATGGAAAATATGGAGCGTGATGAGGAACTCTTCTTCCATTTTCTGAGACTGGGATTGTGGGGAGAGGAGCCGGATGAACCCGGATATGACATGACCGGACTGACACGGGATGATTGGTGCCGGATATACGATATGGGGCATCAGCAGGCAGTGTCGGGCATTGTGACGGACGGCATCGCGCATTGTGGCGTGCGTCCGGACGGAGAGTTGTGGGGGCAGTGGATTGCACAGTTGATATATATGGAACGGATGAACAGCCGCATAGCCAATGAGGGAACCTTCTGGCTGGAAAGTCTGGAAGAGGCAGGCATAGAGGCGGAGGTCTTTAAAGGGCCGTCGGTGGCGCATTGGTACAATAGGCCGATGTATCGCAGCTATGGCGATTTGGATATTGTAGTGCATGCGGGCTGGGAGAGGTTGGAAGAGATGCTGCAAAAGTGGAAATTGCCTTATCGGGTGGAGCACGAAGATGTTGTGCTCCGGAACAGGGGAGTGTTCGTTGAATTCCATCGGCAGCGGGAATATCTGTATAATCCGGTGGTACATAACAGGCTGACGCAGCTGTTGCATGCGGATAAAGAGGGATATGAGTTGTATCTTGCCTGTCTGATTCTCCATTTACGCCGCCATGTGCTGACCTACGGAATTGGGTTGAAGCAGGTATGTGATGTGGCGGTGATGCTGCGCAATGCCTCGCTCGATAAGAAAAAACTGGTGGGGATACTGAGTGAACTGAATATGATAAGGTTCAGCAGGGTGCTTTTCGGGTTTATCGATGTCTATATCAAGGGTGTCAGGGAGTTTCCGCTACGACCTTTGCATGACGGGAATATGCAGCTATTGCGAAATATCATCTGGCGAGACGGCTATCTGTTGAAAATGGAGCGGGAGCAGTGCAGTGAGAACAAACGAACAGTTGCCGGCAGGGTGATGGGGAACGGATTCTTTTGGTTGAAACGCTGTTCCTTACTGTTTGGGCTGATGCCCGACGAAGCTTGCTGTTTCCCTCTCTATATGGTGTGGAGAAGGCTGAAAGGCAGCTCTGTGAAGTCTGTGAATGCCGCTTTATAGACAATTTATCACATACTGGTGACCGAATGTCTATTTGCTTACCCGTTTTTTCTCTTTTTTTGCAGCTTGATAAAAAGAAACAAGCAGATAACGAAGAATGGTAAGAATACAATCATATAGTAAACTGATAAAGGCTACGGTAATTATTGGAGACACTTTATTATGTGGCGTTATCTTTGAATTGTTCTGCTTCTTTCTGGCAGGTACGCATTGGGAGAAAATACTGAGCGCTCCGAAAGCTCAGATTATACTGACCTTGTTGCTGTGCTATGTGCTGTGCAGCATGAAGAGGTCGGTTATTCTGTATAAAAGAAAGGTGTATGCCTATCAGATTGTAACGCTTGTATTCCTTAACGTGTTTTACTTTGCCGTTTTGTCCGGGGCGATTCTTGCCATAGGGCGGTACATGGATGTGTGGTCTTATTTCTTTTTAGGCTATATCGTCGTACTGTTTGTCTGTATAGTGTCTTTCAGATTGCTTTTGCGTTTTTTCATCAAGAATTCCCGTCTGAAAGGTAATAACCTGCATTCAGTGGTATTGGTGGGTAGTACGGAAAACAATCTGCAATTGTATTATGAATTGACGGCACAGCCTTGGTCGGGATATAAAGTTGTGGGGTATTTCGATTATCAGCCCAATCCGGCTTTTCCTGAAGAGTGTACATATTTGGGCAGGCCGCAGGAGGTCGTCGGATTTCTGAAGAAACGTACTTATATACGCAGTCTTTTCTGCTGCTTGTCTTCGGAGCATAAGGATGTCATTGTGCCGATGATTAATTATTGCGAGAATAATCTGGTACATTTTTACAGTGTACCCGATGTGCATAATTATTTGCAGAATCAGATGTATCTTAATATGGTGGGCACTGTGCCTTATCTGAGCCTGCGGCAGGAACCGCTGAACCAATTAGGCAATAAGGCGCTTAAAAGAGGGTTTGACATTGTGTTCTCGCTTGTGTTCCTATGTACTTTGTTTCCTATTATTTATGTAGTGGTGGCCATTGTGACGTGGTGTACCATGCCGGGGCCCGTATTCTTTAAACAGAAAAGGAACGGACTGAATGACAAGGAGTTTTATTGCTATAAGTTCAGGAGTATGAAAGTGAACAGTGATGCCGACCGGATGCAGGCCACCAAAGGGGATGCCCGCGTGACGCGTTGGGGAAGCATACTGCGCAAGACGAACCTTGACGAGACGCCGCAATTTGTCAATGTGTTGTTGGGGGATATGAGTATTGTGGGGCCCCGCCCTCATATGTTGAAGCATACGGAAGAGTATTCGCAACTGATAAATAAATACATGGTGCGGCATTTTGTGAAGCCCGGCATTACGGGGTGGAGCCAGGTGTCCGGTTTTCGTGGTGAGACAAAGCAGTTGAGTGATATGGAAAACCGCATCAAGAATGATATATGGTACATTGAGCATTGGAGTTTCGGACTGGATGTATATATCATTTATAAAACGGTGGCCAACATTGTTCATGGTGAAAAAAACGCTTATTAGACGGAAAAGACAAATAACATATCAATTAATATATCAATACTAAGAGAAAATGAAAAAATTAGCATTTTGCATGGTGCTCTTCTCCCTGCTTTGGAGTGGTAGTATCGGCGCACAAACGGTGGAGCAGGATTCCATCGACATGATTGAAAATCCGCAGCCTACCGATGATGAGTATCGTGTGGTGACCAACCGTTTCTGGGATAACTGGTTTGTACTGGGAAGTGTGGGTTACCATGCTTTCTTTGGTGACTATGGCAAGGTAGAAGATTTTGCAGGAAAACTTTCTCCCGACTTTAATGTGGGTGTGGGTAAGTGGTTTACTCCGGGCATCGGTGTGAAACTTCAGTTCGGTATGGGTAACTCCCGCGGATATAGCAAGGAACCGACTCCCTTTACATACGGACAGATTCTAATAAATAGTGACGGTGTTCCTTATTGGAAGACGAAGAACAAATGGTGGGATTTGAATGCCAATGTTATGTTCAACCTGTCCCGTCTTTTCTGCGGATACGAAGGTATCGATTCCGACAAGCTGATGAACCAGTTTATCTTTTCTGCGGGTATCGGTGCTTTGCATCACAGAGATATCGGTCCTCAACGTAATGAGTGGAGCGGACACCTGGAAATGCAGTACAGCCGTTTCTTCTCCAAAAAGAAAAATCTGTCTTTGGACCTGAAACTGTACACAACGTTGTTCCAAACTAATTTTGATGCAGTGACATTAAAGGCTACCGGTGAGAGCAGCAAGTGGTTCGACAACAATACGGGTATCCGTATCGGTATGACTTATTACTTCAAGAAACGCGGTTGGGAGAGATGTGCGCCTTGTGCGAAACCGGTGTATATTACCCGTCCCGTCATCAATCAGATTATCAGCGATTGTCCTGAATATAAGTCAATGGTATTTTATGTGTTCTTCCCGAATAATTATTCAGGACGGGATGATGCTCCGGTAGTGTTTGATGCTGCGGTGAACTCCATCGATTACTTGGCATCGGGTATTTTCACTCAGAAGAAGTTCGAGGACAATGATGCGGTAGCTGCACGTCTGGCATCGGGCGCTTCGCTGTCGACATTGCGTACTACGGATGTGGCTACGGATGAAGCCGGCAAGTCGGCTGATATGGCAGGTGTTTCACGCGGTTATGAAATATCTTCCTCACCTATTTCACTGGATATGGACGCCGAAAGCATGAATGCCTTTAAAGAGAAAAACGGATATTACTATGCTCCTGTATACAGCGGGAACAAGGCTTGGTACTATCGTGTGGATAATGCTACCAAGAATCAAAGCTTGATGAGTGGAGACAATTATAAAGAGAGCACTTCTTATGGCTTGAATGCGCATGCCGGCCTCGGATTGGTGAAAGAAAACATGAAACCGGATACTGATGCCGAACTGTTCAGCTTTGCCGATATATATGCAGCTATCGAGGGTAACGAAGGTTATACCGGACAGTTTGCCGACTCCGCTGCCGTGAGCGCTCTGAAGAGAATCTTTGAAGAGGGAAGAATACTGCACGTACAGGCTGAGGGATTGGCTACCAGCCAGGACAACTACACGGGTAAGGATGCTGCCAATGTAGGTTTGGAACGTAATAAGACATTGGCTCACAACCGTGCTTATTCGGTTATCAAATGGCTGAAGGAAAACGAGCGGTTCAAGAAAGTGGTGGGAAGCAATTTCTCTCTCAACACACTGACCGATCCTATTGCCACCGTGAATGATAAGAGTACACAGGGACTGAATGCAAAATTGAATCGCTGTGTGAAAGTTAAAATACACTATGTGGTTGACAAATAGATAGACATAACATCCTATGTCGTCGTGAGACGAGTTCGAATTCCTGCTTAGCGAAGCGGGAATGCCTGAACGGAAAGTCATAAAAGACTTTCTTGTTTGTTTTGTTTGTTTGCGGGCCGCCTCAGGATTTAATGAGGCGGCCTTCTTTTTTCAACGGATACTCTTTTTTTAGAACTGAACGTGTACAGATGGTGAAAAAGGTTTTTGATAATGAAGTGATATTGCCGGAGGTGGCACGGCTGATTGAGCAAGGACATTCGGTGACTATTCCTGTGCGGGGAAACAGTATGAATCCTTTTTTGGCGGATGGTCGTGACTGTGTTACTTTGGGTGGTTTTGTTCCTGAGGAGCTACAAACCGGAGTTACCGTATTGGCAAAGGACATGGAAGGGCGGTTTGTGTTGCATCGTATTATAGCCCGCAGGGATGAGAAACTTATATTGCAAGGTGATGGCAACCTGCGACAAACCGAGGAAACTACTCCTGCACAAGTTGCAGGAAAGGTGATTGCCGTGATGCGGAAAGGTAAGAGGTATGCCGCCGACGGTGTGTTGTGGCGCACGTATTCTTATTGTTGGGTGAGGCTGGCGCCTTGTCGCCGGTATTTGCTGGCATTGTATAGACGATTATAAATATTGAGTGATGAAAGACGACTTGATACCTGCTCTTACAGGGAAGAATCTGAAAGATAAAATCTGCTATTTGTGGAGAGTTTCTGCCGGACAGCGTTGGGCGGTTTTGGTGAGTTGTGCGCTGGGAGCATTGTCCGTATTGTTTTCCCTGGCCTTTATCGGGGTATCTAAATATGTGATAGATATTGCTACGGGGACGGTTACGGGCAGTTTGCCGGGGGCGGCTCTGTTGCTGGTCGCTTTGCTTGTATTGCAGTTGCTGTGTAATATTGTTGACAGTTGGGTGGGCATACGTATGCAGATTGAGTTGGGAAATACGCTGAGACATCGTCTTTTTACCCGCTTGCTGCATAGTCGCTGGAATGAACTGGAACGGTTCCATACCGGAGATATTGTGAATCGTGTGGAGCAGGATGTTTCATCGGTGGTGGGGTTGCTTACCGGGTCTTTTCCGTCACTGGTGGTGACCGGAGTGCAGTTGCTGGCGGCCTTTTTATTCTTTTGTTATTTAGACCCGTTTCTGCCGTGGATTGTGGTAGCCGTCTTTCCGCTGTTTCTGCTGGGTAGCCGTTATTATATGAAACGTATTCATCGCTATACGCATAAAATTCGTAGAAGTGACAGCCTGATACAGGCTGTTATTCAGGAGAGTTTGCAGCATAGGACGGTTATCAAGACATTGGAGCAGAGTGGTAACCGTGTCAGTAAGCTGGACGAGTGGCAAGATACGCTGCGCAATCAGGTTCTGGGGCGTACACGCTTTTCGCTTGCCGCGCGTTCTTTTGTATCGCTGGCCTTTTCCGGGGGGTATCTCACCGCTTTTCTGTGGGGTAGTGTCAGTCTCAGTACGGGGGCTATAACTTTCGGTACAATGGCCGCTTTTCTTCAGCTGGTGGGGAAAGTACAGCGTCCTGTGCTGGATCTTTCCCGGCTGATACCTTCCTTTGCACAGGTATTTACGGCCATAGACCGATTGGAAGAGCTGGAACGGTTGCCGGAAGAAAGCGGTGAGGAAAGTATACGCTTTGCTGAAACTCCCGATGTGGAAATCGATAATATTACGTTTCGCTATGTGGAAGGCGAGGCACCTGTATTCAGCCATTTTTCCTGTAAGTTTCCGGCGGGTAGCTGTACGGCTGTAATGGGGGAAACCGGCAGAGGGAAAACGACCTTGGTGCGTATGTTGCTTGCTCTTGCACTGCCGGAAGAGGGGAGCATTGTGCTTCGTACGCATTCGCAGTTGCAATCGTGTTCGTATGTACAGCCGCAGTCGTTGCAGGAAGAGGCTTGCCTTGTTTCTCCGTCCACGCGCTGTAATTTTACTTATGTACCCCAGGGGAATACTCTGTTTAGCGGCACTATCCGTGAAAACCTCTTGATGGGCAATCCTGAAGCTACGGAAGAAGACATGAACCATGCTTTACGTACGGCAGTAGCCGATTTTGTGTTCTCACTTCCGGATGGGATAGATACTCTGCTGACCGAACAAGGCGGCGGACTCAGTGAGGGACAGGCACAGCGTATTGCCATTGCCCGTGCACTGCTTCGTCCGGGGCATATTCTGCTATTGGATGAAGCGACTTCTGCACTCGATTCGGAAACGGAGCGATTGCTGTTAGGGAATTTACGTCGGGATTGTGGGGGGAAGACGTTTGTCTTTATTACGCATCATCCGGCGGTGGCAGAGGAGTGCGATGGGGTAGTAAGAATATAACTCCAATCGTTTCCTGCTCTTAAATGCAGAAAATATTCGTTTTCCGCAAGTTGTATTTCTTTATTGCTTTTTGGTTCCAAAATATCTAAGGATAGCCTTCTTGTTACTTCAGCATATTCGTTGCACAACATGCAGGTATCGGCTTTCAGAATCAATGCCCTGTTTCCTGTATTTTCGATAGTGACGGTACGATTGGCTATTGATACACGAATGGTGGTTCCGCATAATGCTATATTTTCGTTTGTGTGATACCAGTGGAATATACGGGTATCACCTGATAGCCGTTTCACCAACATGTCTATGTTCGTATACGGATTACATTCGTATGGGGGATTGTCGGATAATGTTCTGGTCCATGCCGCATTCAGATAACAGAGAGGAATATGTGGCAGGGTATATGTAGTGAATATGGATTCTTGGCTTTTGGCATAATCGGGTATATATCTTTTCTCGCGTATATACCCACCCAAGCATACTGTACCGTGGCAGTCCCCGGGTACATTTGTTCCGCATCCCCGGTCTTTATCATCATTTTTGCAGACGGAGGCGCTGAAAAGATGCGGATTCCTCTCAAAATGTAAAAGTAGCCATTCCTCGAAACAATGCGACGAGAATGCAATGTGAAGCCCTTCAATCTCTTCAGCCAGCTTAAAGGCTGTTTGGTGGTCGGTAAATGTATCCTTATCGAATACAGCCCAACCTTCTACATAACCGTCTTCTTCCATATACAGTTGGGTTTCACGTACATATCGGGTAGGTTGTGCTTTATACAGTTCATATTCTTCATCTGTATGCTCCCATTTACACCAGTAGTGTTTATCTGAATGCAGACTTGGAATGGGTTGCCGTAATGTTTTCTTGCGTCTACTTCCTTTCTTTTCCCTGATAATCTCATCGGCTACCGGAAGTATTTTAATATCGGAGAAGCTGTCGGGATGCAGTTCTTCAACATAACTTTTCAGGTCGCAAAAATATTTTATTTCCGTGTCCGAGCTTTCGCATAGTATGACGATGTTGTTTTTGTGTGTTGTTCGTTTACAGCGTGCCATTATCTCCAAATATGTAGTCTATGTTACCGAATTTTGGTAAAGCTCCAAATCTGCCGGACTTGTACCATTTGTCAAACGGAATGTTGATGCTTATGTCATCGAAATCTTGTGCAGAATAAAGCTGGGAAGCTCCGTCTTCTTTTTCGGCAAACCATATTTGGTCGGCGCGCAACATCCCGTCTCCCGCAATGGAGGCATCGTGGGTGGTAAATAGCAACTGGGCGTTATGAGGATTGGATTTATTATTGTTGAACAACGATACTATCAATTTGAACAAGGCAGGATGAATGGCAATATTTATCTCGTCATAAGCAAGTAAACCTCCCGTTTCTAGGATGTCAAGTACCCGGGCACCTATGCCGAAGAAGTTTTTTGTTCCGGTAGATTCAAACTGCATCGGGAGCGTGACATTGAGTGCCTCTTCATCGTTCACTACTTTATGTACCATTCCAAATTCCCACTTGTTTTGTTTGATAAATGTTTGTCTGACATCGTCTGAAACCGAATCCGGGAATTTGAACTCGGTATCACTATGTTTTTGCATTGTAATGTCTTCAATCCCCATATCGGCAATATGTATCAATCGGCGTAGCCTTTGGAATAGCTTTGAATCGCTGCTTTTCAATATCCGTTCTGCAACGTCGAAACTGTTGAACTTCAGGTCGATGGCATCTCCTACCGGCTGCGCCTGCAATGTGGCGAGAAATGAATATACGTTTTGCAGTCCGTTTGCCTGTCTTGTTCCCAACATGGACAATAACAATTGGTTAGGCAGCAGTTGGGCGTTTGAAATATCCAATAAAGTGCTTTCCCAACTTGTTCCGATTGATACGTGCCTTTGTAGTGTTTCTTCGTTTACCTCGACATTGAATATATTTTCGGCTTTATTGCATTTCATTGTCGATAAAGTTTCTTGATGGATAACTTTATCGAACTTTATTGCATATCGGTACTGTTTTCTATCTACAATGAAGTTGATAGTAAATTCCGTAGGTTGATTTCTTGTTTTTGAGTTAAGAACATAGGGGGTATAGGGTATAGGGGTGTTGACATCGTACTTCAAAGAACCTGCCACCATGTGGGACAAACTGTACAATGCCCAAATAAGGTTGCTTTTCCCGGAAGCGTTGGCACCGAACACTGCGGCTGTCTTCAGCAAACGAATTGTTTCTCCGTTCTCCAGTTCGATAGCCGTGGTGTTTTCACTTCGGAAATCCATGTCCAATGCCTCGAATGAAAACTCGGTTTCGTCTTTGTATGACCTGAAGTTCTTTATCTTGAAATCTATTATCATTGCACTTTATCTTAGAATATTGCAAAGATAATGAAATGGTTGGAAAAATGTCGTCTTTCCAGTAGAATTATGTAGGGGCAATGATTCTGTCTCTGGGAAGCTTATTTTCTGTTACGAACAAAAAGGCTCTTTCCTGACTGAACTATTTTACTGTAAATTATTGTATGTTCTGTTTGTAAAGTAGAGGTGTATGCTTGTAAAGGTCTACTTTGCGAGGCTAAAGTAGACCTTTGGAAGAACGCTGTTTCAGCGATTTTGTTCTTGCTTTATTCTTCAATGATTACTATCCCTTGTTCTTCTAAATGACGGAGCAGTTCTTCTATGTCGTTTTGCGCTTCTTCTTGGCTGACATCGTATATTTCTGTTAATCTCAGAGTGAGTCCTTCCGGTGTGGCGGGTTGTTTTTGGAGCTCTGCGATAATCCATGCAGCGGTATCATTGAGCATTAGCATTTTGGAGAAGTCAATCTGTTTCTCTACATTAATGAGAACTTTTTCTCCTGCAATATCATGAATGGTAAAATCTGTTTTTAAAGTGATTCTCATTGGTATGGGATTAATATTAAAAAAAAGACCACAGGCGGTTTTATAAACGTCTGCAGCCTTTTTTGAGTAATTATAAAATTTTATTTAAGAATTAGTCGATTTGATGACAGTACAAGATCTGCCTTGTCTGATGAAGTACGTGTTATAATTCCTTGTTCTTTCATTTCAGCCTTCATTTCAGCATCTACTACAGCTAAATCTACCAGATCTTCAATAGTAAACATCAAGTAGTACTGATGATTTCTATTGGGCTCTAAACTGATTCCAGCGCGATCAGTCTGAACATCTACTGTTAATAAATTTTGTGGTACATTTTCAGGGGTGTTAAGTTTTCTAATTCCCATATAAAGTCTTAATGTTGCATCTTGGATGGTTGTAGCTTTAATAATAGGTATGAAAGGGTGATTATCACAACTACTTGCAATACCGTATACGGTGGATTGGTTTTCGTCGCCAAATGTGTAATGTCTAGCTTCATCCATCCATGCCGGATAATTTAAATTGCATAGATAAAATGTTCCTCTATCCGTACTGTTCACTTCAGGTCCTGTTATAAAATTATAATGGACAGGGAAATAATTCAATACTTTTTTTCGTGTGAAGAAATCACCAACACTAATTTCATGATCCAGTTGAATGCCTTTCCCTTCTTCGTTTAATTTAGTTTGTCTGGTTTCTAAGGCTTTATGAAATAATTTATCTGTTTCTTCAATCATTGTCTTTGGTGTCGAGTTTTGATCAATTGTGCTTACTGAAGAAGGATAATTATTTTCATATTTCTCTACAACCATTGTACATAATGTCATAACTGTGGTCATACGCTTCATTGTTATGCTTGATTCATCGGTGACAGGTCTACTTATGGTAGAATTCTGAACTGCATAATAGAGTTTTGCTTTTTCAGATATTGTTGCTCCCGATGGATTCTTGATAAAAAAATGTCCATCTGAGGAGAATAGGTTGTCACCATATTCTACATAAGCGTTTCCTTCAAAATAACGGTCATCTTCTTTCTTTACTTTGGGGAGATAGAAATTAGAACCAGCATTCTTTTCGGGATCATCTTCGGGATTATATGTAGGATTATAAGTCGTAAAAATGAAACAGTCTTTAGGATTTTTAGAATCAATATTTGAATCCTCCCTTACAAGAATTTTTAATGTATCCTTTTCTTCAAATGTATCCTTTTCTTCATTATTACTAACAATAGCCCACAATGTACCGTTTGTATCTTCTTCTATTGCGTATTTATATTTGTATTCAGAACCAATTTTCGTAATAGGAATTGCTTTTTTCTCATCTAAGCTATTATCTTTACCAATGTAACGCGCTATATAAACATCGATATTATCAGGGAGCTTACTGGGAGGATTCCCATGTTCGTCAACTTCTTTTTCGGATCTAGTATTTATACTGCCGTTAGCTTCACTTCCTTGCTGTACTTGAGTTGAAATACTTCCTTCTATCCAATTAAGATTTGATAAATCTATATTATTTTCTCCTTTAGATATATCATCCAAAATATCTTCAGAGGAGCATCCCACCATTATTCCACTTGCAATAATGGCAATGGATAATATTTTTGTTAAATGTTTCATATTACAATGCTCTTTATTATAATTAGTTACTTCTACCACCCCAACTTCCGTCATCTACCACATCGCCTTTGCCTATTACTTTATCTGTATAGTCGTTGCCATTAAATGGATGAGCAGAATTGATACCACCCGTGACAAGAGGAGAACCGGCAATACAACAACTTAATTCTACTTCTATGATCTTAAGTACTGGTTTTTCATACTTTTTTTTCTTCATACTTTTTATAAATTAATGATTTGATACTTAATCTTTAACGCTTTACAGTTGGTGTGTTACTTAAAATAAATATCCCCATTCTTTTTATTTGGGGAAAATTATTTTTAAGGTAACTCAGTTATCCTTCTGTAATATTATTTATATCCTTATTGATATTGACTTATTCTGCTATACGATTATAAACTGTACTAAACTTAAAAATATCTCTTAAGTCCCTATCTCTAAAGATTACGTGCGCAAAATTAGTTCTTATGAGAATACTGGTATGTATGAATAGTCATAATGGAGTGACAAATAGTCCCAGTTTGGTTTTTGTCAATATGCTTTTTTGAGAAAGCTATGTGCTAAGATAGTGATTTTCATCTACTATCCTGTTGTTTTAAGTTAAAGAACTACGATAGGAGTTATCTGTCTTGGTCTTCATTCTTCACCATCCCCCTATACTGTTCAGGCAATGCGCTTTCTACCGCTGTATAAGCTTCCGCCATAGTCGTTTTAATATTTTCCGTCCCTTGTCCTTTGGGAGCAATCGGTTCATGAATCGTCAGTATCATGCGGTGACGGTGTATCCACTTGCCGGTACGGGGAAGTATCTCGAACGAACCGTCAATCGTGACAGGCACTACCGCCAGTTGCAGTTCGTCTGCCAATTGGAAAGCCCCTCGCTTGAAGTACCCCATATGTCCGGTGAATGTCCGCGCACCTTCGGGGAATACCACTAATGACACTCCGTCCTTTAAGGAAGCCTCTGCCTGACGCATGGTAGCCAGTACTTTCCGGGGGCTGGAACGGTCTACGAAAATGTGTCCGGCGCTTTCGCAAGCCTTGCCCACGAATGGAATCTTACGCAGGCTCTTCTTCATCATCCATTTAAAGTTTCTTCCCAGAAAACCATAAATCAGGAAAATATCGAAAGACCCCTGATGATTGGGGACAAATACATAAGAAGTACGTTTATGGAGCTTCTCCCGTCCGTTTATTTTTACCGGAATAAGCAGGAGATAGCAAATCAGTTGTGACCATATTTTACCCGGATAATATCCCCAGAAATGAGCGCCACCCAATAAGGAACCGACAATTGTGACCAATGCGGTAAGAATAGTCAGCACCAATAATATAGGCAGTGCAAAACAAATCTGATAAATATTATAGAGTATCTTCATAGGTTTTGGATTTTATTGCCACAAAGATAGACCTTTTTTAGATTTTGTCACTCATTCTCGCTAACTAATTTTATAACGGTGATTTCGGGCCATGCACCGAAGCGGAAAGGCAGTCCCACATATCCTATGCCGACATTGACATACAGGGCTCGTTTGCCTTCGTAATACATGCCTGCCCATTCCGGGTAGATGAGAGAAGCTAACGAATGTCCGAACATTTCCATCTGCATGGCGTGCGTATGTCCGGAAAGGGTTAACTCTATATCCGAGCCCGGCAGGACTTCGCGTCGCCAGTGCGTAGGGTTGTGGCTGAGCAGGATACGGAACATGCCTTCCGTGCCCTGCATGGCTTTGGGCAAATCGGCGAATTGTGAGAAAGGCGGCTCCCCGTCGTTCTCGACACCTATCAATGCTATGCTGTCGCCCTTATGATATAAAATGTCATGTTCGTTATTCAGCATTTTCCAGCCCATCTCTTTTTGCTGTTCTATTAAATACTCCAAATTGGCCGCTTCCTCTTTTCGGTTACGCCAGCGGTAGTAAGTCCCGTAATCATGATTGCCGAGAATAGAATATATTCCGTCGGGAGCATGGAGCTGGGAAAGTATCTCCTTGAAACCGTCCAGCTCGTGGCTTTGCTGATTAACCAAATCACCGGTAAAGACAATAAGGTCTGCTTTCTGCTCATTCACCAGACTCACCAAATGCCGGACAGCTTCCGGATTCCCCAGCCAGCTGCCTATATGTATATCCGACAGCTGAAGGATGCGATAACCGTCAAAGCCTTTGGGTATGTTGGCTGAGCGATATTCGACATCCTTTACCTCAAAGCGTGTGATACCCGCAATGGCTCCGTAAAGAATATTGGCAAAACTGATTACCCCCAATATCAATCCGAGCAGTGTGTAAGGAAGTCGGTGTACGACGAAAGGAGAGCGGGGGCTTCTGAACGGCGTGCGGAAAATGACGAGCGACAGGAGCCGGCTGATTCCCCGCATCAGTATACCCAGCAGCGAGCAAAGCATGAACACCGTTTTCGGAACGGCAAACAGCATCACGGCCACTGCCAGCCTGCCGATGCCTTGCGGATGATGTGAAAGGGCATTATCCCCTGTCATATAGATATAATACATGTATATGGCCACCAACATAGCGGTGGGAAGCCAATACGTACTGCGCCAGACTATATTACGCGTTTTCTTTACGATGTACACCAGGTAGATGTACATATCAGGCAGAAGCAGGAATAAAATGAGTATAAGAGTTATTCGGTGCATATATCTTCGAGTTCTTCTATATTCTTTTTAATACTGTCAAGGTGCTTATAAACAACCTTTTTATAGATGAAATAAATAAGAATTACATCCCAGATGATACAGAATCCCAGCATGGCGACTTGCGCTATGAGAGGCATCGTGTAGTAATCCATTACCCAGTAGAACAGTGCGGTGAAGATAACGGCCCAGACAGCCACTGCCCACACTTCGTAGCGGGTCCAGTAACGGAACGTGGCCATGCGCCGGCTTACTTCGGCTACGGACATCTCATCCACCCGGGTATTCCTGTTCCAAAGGTAAGTTTTACGGTCCCACCACATACCGCCGAGGATGGTGACGGTGATGAAAGCCAGAAATATGGCAGTCTTGTTTTGCAAGTGTTCATTGAAGCCGAAAGTAGGTAGCAAAAGCCATATCAGCAGGATGACGGCCAGCCCCACCGCACCTACTCCAAGCGAGAAGCGTTGCAGGATAACGAGCCGCCTCAGGCTGCGCCGGGTATTTGTTTTATAGCTCGCAAGCAGTTCCTTTATTTGTTTTTCATCGGCGATAGGTTCCTTTTGCAACTGTGCATCCAATGCATTCCATGATTTTTTCAGTTCGTCCAGTTCCATATATTATTCCTCCTTGTTCATCTTTTTCAGTTTGTCTTTAATACGGTTGAGTTTGGTAGCCACATTGGTTACGGTCAGTCCGGTGATTTCGGAAATCTCCTCATAACTCTTCTCTTCCAGATAAAGCAGGATGATAGACTTTTCCAGTTGCCCCAGCCGGTTTATCATCCGGTAGAGTTGCCGTAACATGGCTTGCGTCTCGTCGTCCTCTTCGCTGCGGTCGGCTTCCTGTGTGAGGGTTACAATCTCCGGAATGTTCTTTTCTTTCCGTATGAAGCTGATACAGGTATTCAAGGCGATACGGTAAATCCACGTCGAGACTTTACATTCCTTTCTGAATTTAGGAAAAGCTTTCCAGATGTTGAGTACTACTTCCTGGTACAGGTCGCTAAGAGTCGCGTTCGGAGTGGTGTACAGGTAACACACCTTATAGATGACGCGCTCGTATTCCCGTATGACGGACATAAACTCTTGTTCTATATTTTCCATTGTATTGTTTCTCGAATCGCTTTTTATTTGTTTGTCGTAACGGAAACCGGAAAATCACACTCCCGGCTCTTAACTCTTCAGGTTGGCTGCAAGAAACTTTCGCATTTCATCAATCGGCTTACCGCGTCGGCGGGCATAATCTTCCAGTTGGTCTTCACCAATCTTGCCTACGGCGAAATAGTGTGACCGGGGATGTGAAAACATAAGACCACATACAGAAGCATGCGGATACATGGCCCCGTTTTCGGTGAGTGTGATACCTATCTGTTTCATATCCAGCAGTTCATCCAATATGAAGTTTACGGATTGGTCGGGTAGGGAAGGATAGCCTACCGCCGGACGGATACCTTGATATTTCTCAGCCAGCAAGTCCGGAATGGAAAGCGATTCGTTGGGAGCATATCCCCAGACCGCTTTGCGCACATGTTCGTGCATCTTTTCTGTCGCGGCTTCGGCAAGCCGGTCTGTCAGGGTCTGTACGAGGAGATGTTTGTAAGGGTCGTCTTTGTAGTAGTTTTCACTTTCCGCACTGACGGAAGATGCGAAAAGGCCTATCGTGTCTGCCACCCCGGACGAGAGAGGCCGTATGAAATCGCTCAGGCAGAGAAACGGACTTCCGTCCGGATGAGGGGTCTGCTGACGGAGCAGAGGGAACACCGTATCCTCGATAAGGAGATTGTCCCCTTCCGCATTGGCGCTGCACAGCCTGTAAATGCATTGCACCGTAATTACCTCATCCAATCGGTTGAGTACTCTGTTGGCTTCCTTAAACAGTTGCATGGCTTCGGCGGCTTTGGCACGCTCTTCTTGAGGAAAAGCCGCAAGCCACATGGCACGGCAGGAATCGCAACCGTGGATATCGGCTATTGCCGCAAACTTGGGTTGAAAGCCCCAGGCATGGAAAAAATAAATCCAGTTGATGTAGGGACTTACTTCATGGATTTTATAATTGATGGTTGACAATGGATAATGTATGTATAATAAGTATTGATAATGTATATATAATAAGTTAAGTAAATAAGTAAGTAAGTGTTTAGATTTAATTTGTATCGGTAACAATGAGTGTATATATCGGTAACAATAATGTAGCGTAACCTAAGGCTGAAAGCCTTTTTATCTTATAGCCCGGGGTAACACCCCGGGAGCGTGAATATGAATAACATTGCGCCCTGTAAGGGCAATATATTTGCAGATTAATCTTTTGCCCTTTCAGGGCGCAGAATGTCGGGAACATTTATTCCCGGGGTGTTACCCCGGGCTATAAGATAAAAAGGCTTTCAGCCTTAGGTTACGCTACATTATTGTTACCTATATACACTCATCGTTACTGATATACATTCATTGCTACTGATATAAATTAAATTTCAATATTTCAACATTTATTTATTCTCTGAATCGGTTATGTATTACGCTCCCACCGACGGATAATCGAATCTCAGCTCTTCACCGCGATAAGAATCGTCTACCGTATCGCCGTTATAAATAAGGTGTCCGTTGGCAAACGTTTTTTCTACTTTCCAGTTGAACGTATGTCCCTCTAAAGGGCTCCAGCCGCATTTGCTCAGAATCTTGTCGGCGGTAACTTCCCAGGGAGAGTCGGGGCGTACCAGCACTAAGTCCGCCTGATAGCCTTCACGGATATATCCGCGTTGGCAAATACCATATATTCGGGCAGGCGCATGACACATTTTCTGTACAACCGTTTCCAGTGAGAAAACGCCTTCATCCACCAGCCCTAACATGCTGACAAGAGAGAATTGTATCATAGGCATACCTGACATCGCTTTCAGCGCTCCGCCTTCTTTCTCGCTCAACAGATGAGGAGCGTGGTCGGTGGCGATAACGTCAATCAGCCCTGAGTTGACGGCAGCCCGCAGAGCTTCCCGGTCTGTTTTCCGTTTGACGGCGGGATTACATTTTACGCGTGCGCCCAGACTGTTATAGTGCGCCAGTGTAAAGAGCAAATGCGCCACGCATGCTTCGGATGTGATATTCTTGTCTTCCAGAGGCTCGTCACTAAACAGCTGCAGCTCTTTGGCCGTGGATACGTGCAGAATATGCAGGCGCGCTCCGGCAATTCTCGCCAGACGGACGGCCAGCTCGGAAGATGCGTAACAGGCCGGAACGGAACGGATACCGGGATGGGCGTTGACAGGAATGTCATCCGCTCCTTTGTATTTTTGCCTGTATTTCTCGATATTGGCTTTTATCGTTTCCTGGTCTTCGCAATGAGCGGCAATCAGCATATCCGTACCATTGAATATTTTCAGCAGGCTGTTCATTTTGTCCACCAGCATATTACCGGTACTGGAACCCATAAACAGCTTGATGCCGCAAACGCGATGCTTGTCCAGCTTGTCAAATTCCGTATAGTTATCGTTGGTTGCGCCGAAATAGCAGGAGTGGTTGACGATACATTTCTCATTCAACAGGTCGAACTTGGCATTCAGGGCATCCAGCGTTACGGTCAGCGGATTGGTGTTGGGCATATCCATAATGGAAGTCACCCCGCCGGCGGCAGCCGCACGGCTTTCCGTCAGGATATCCGCTTTGTGGGTAAGGCCCGGGTCGCGAAAATGCACGTGGTCGTCGATGATGCCGGGCAGCAGGTAGCAGCCTGTTGCATCGATTACTTCTTCACAAGGGGCGGAGAGCGGTTTCCAGTTGGTGAGAATTTCGGCGATGCGTCCGTTTTCTATCACTACCGAACCTTGGATAGACTGTCCTTCGTTGACAATCGTCGCGTTGTGTATCAGCGTTCTTTTCATATCTTTAGTTTTTTAAGTTTGGATATTTATGAAACCAACTGTCCCATTTCAGCCGGATTACTCCGAACACGGCTTCTCCGAAAATGCTGCTGTTCATCTTGGACGTTCCCAGTTCCCGGTTGATGAAGATAACCGGTACTTCCTTCACATCCGCTCCGCACTTGTAGGCGGTGAACTTCATCTCTATTTGGAAAGCATAGCCTTTAAAGCGGATGCCGTCCAGATTGATGGTCTGCAATACCCTGCGGCGGTAGCACACAAAGCCTGCGGTAGTATCGTGAATGGGTAGCCCCGTAATGATACGTACATATTTGGAAGCGAAATAAGACATGAGCACACGTCCCATAGGCCAGTTCACCACATTCACGCCGCTGACGTAGCGCGAGCCGATAGCCACATCCGCCCCTTCTTCGGCGCAGGCCAGGTAGAGGCGGGGCAGGTCTTTGGGGTTATGGCTGAAGTCGGCATCCATTTCGAATATATATTCATAGTCGCGTTGTAATGCCCATTTGAATCCGGCTATGTAGGCCGTACCCAGTCCCAGCTTTCCCTTACGCTCCACCATAAACAGGCGGTCGGAAAACTCCCGTTGCAAGTCTTTTACGATAGCGGCAGTACCGTCGGGCGAACCGTCTTCGATAATAAGTATGTGGAATCCGTGCTCCAGGGCAAAAACGGCACGGATGATATTCTCGATGTTTTCCCGTTCGTTGTAGGTAGGGATGATGACAATACTGTCTGATGTCTGCATATTCATTGAAAATATATAAAATTATCCATCGTAATTCGAATTTGTATATTTCAAATTAAGTATGACAAAGATATATATTCTTTTTTATCTAATAATATTTCTCGGTAAAATCTTCTAATTACAAGCCACCGTATATCTTAAGTGTTAATGAAAGTGTCGATATAAATCCAATCTCAACATTTACTTTAATTAAAAGATTTTTCTTTATACGTCAGCAAGGAGATTTTTTGTCATAAGTTCTTTTGATTATACCTTTAATAAAAAAGTCTTTCTTCTGTTTTTTTTAATCTTGTTAGGTAATAGTAGTGTTATAAATGATATTTA
>CEAF01042511.1_pt1 | contig 105483 bp, 103 predicted proteins | sample 557431 | NCBI WGS metagenome assembly CEAF01 (sample SAMEA3182068, study PRJEB8094) | gut metagenome | biome: human; feature: gut; material: Stool; isolation source: human stools | place: Canada | collected 2013-11-18 | reverse complement strand
CGGAATGGTAGAATGTCGCTTACGCGACCCGCCGCAGGCGGAGAATCCTGCTTCGCAGGATTCTTTTTTATTTCTCTTGCCATTTTAGAATATTTTTTTTACCGCACAGTCGGAATCCGTGTTACAACAAAGCTGTTTGCCGGAAGCACGATGCCGTCTGCTGCATCGCTCTCGCACTCCGAAAGTTTTACGCTGTCCGGATGCTCAATGCAGTTATACGCATCTTCACCCTTGCCGGTCAAAATCACGTTCTTTGCCGTTCCTGCTGCCCGGAAGCTGCCCAGATCGAGCTCGAGCGTTTTTTCGCAGTCGTTATGGTTGACCACCTTGAGGATGAGATCTCCGGTTCTTTCATCGAGGCTTACGTTTGCATAAACCTGCTCCTTGCGCAGCTCTTTTTCCTGTCCGTCCATCGCAAGGGTCACGGTTCCCATATTTTCTCCGTAAAGCTTCTGTACGAAATAGCTGGGCGTCCCATAGGCTTTCGTCTCATCGAACCAGATCATATCCGGAGACCACTGCGCGTAGCCGACTCTTGCAAACAGGGGCGCATAGGAAGCCAGCACAACAACGTCCGCATTTCTTTCCACGCCGGTCAAAAATGCAGCCTCTGCCAGTGCGCCGCCCAGGGTGTTTGCCTGAGGCAGGTTCATGCCGCTGATCGGATGAGAAGCATATTCCCCGGAGAACACCTTGACATCCCTCGGATATTCATCATAGAAATCTGTATGTGCATAAAACCAGTCGGGTTTTACATAGTAATGTTCATCTACTGCATAGCAGAAATTGTCTCTTGCAGGAACTTCTTTTTTATAGAATTCCCATGCCTTGTCGTAACGCTCGGAGGTGATATCCGGTCCTGCAGAGCCGATCAGCTTAATTTCGGGATATTTTGCGTGGATTGCCTTTTCGAATGCCTGATATCGACCAAAGAAGTCAATCTTTTCCGTCTGCCACTGCTCATTGCCGATGCCGACCATCGTCAACCCGAAGGGCTCTGGATGTCCCATTTTTGCACGGACACTGCCCCAGGTACTGTCCACCGGGCCGTTTGCAAACTCGATCAGGTCAACCGCATCCTGCAAAAACTCCTGAAACTCCGGCTCGTCCATTTCCACCAGCTCATAGGACTGGAACTGACACGCCAGGCCGACATTCAAAACCGGCAGCGGCTTTGCACCGATCAGCTCACACAGCAGAAAATATTCATAAAAACCGATGCCGAGGGTCTGGTTGTAATGGGAATACTGCGTGTGCCATCCGTTTTCCTCGCTCGTCAGATGCACTGCCCAGCGATTGAAATTCGTGCGGCGATCTTTGATGTCGCCGACGCTCTCTTTCCAGCGGTAGCGGTTTTCCAGCGTATTTCCTTCGATAATACATCCACCCGGAAAACGCAAAAACCCGGGATGCAAGCCTTTTAACAGGTCAAACAGATCTTTGCGGAACACACCTGCCACCGCATCGTCCGGCATCATGGAAATCAAATCGAACTCGACCGTGCCGGGCTTTGTCAGGCTGATCGTAAATCTGCCATTCCGGATTGTCTCCCCGGCTTCCAGTACTGCTTCATACAGGTTCCATTTCTGCCAGGTTTTCTCCGGCGCATGGATGCAGGAAACCTCTGCCTGTGCACAGATTCTGCCGTCCTTTGTGACCTGTACCGTAATATCTCCTTCCGGATACTGCGCCGCCCGCGCATAAAACCGAACGGTGTAGGTCTTTCCTTTTTCCAGATAAATACCGTCGTACGCCTTATTCCAGAAGCCCTGTCCGGCATCCTGCGCCGTGAACCGCAGATACCACGGATTCACGCGGCTGATCGGGCTGCCCGTCACATACTCCATGCGGCCCTCACCACATTCTTTGGTCGCATTCCAGCCATAGCTCCACGCCGGCTTGGTATAGTAGTCTCCCACGTCCCCGTAACAGTCCACAAAGGAAAACGACCGGTTTTCAATCATCTCTGCGTACAGACCGCCGTCCGCCGCGTAGTTAATATCCTCAAAAAACAGACCGATCATGCCGTCCTGAACCGCCGCCTTTTTGCAGTTTGAAATCTGAAGCTTCACAACAATACCCTCCTTCTTATCTATTTGTAAGGTTCTTTAGTTTTGTTTAAATTATTATACTTCGTACAAAACATCTTTGTAAAGAGGGGGATGGAATTATTTTCCCGCCGCGACGCGCTGCGGATACCATTTTTCAAACCAACCCGTAAAGATGCCCATGAGCACGGTCGCCGTGTTGTTTAAAATCTGCATCAGCGCCGTATGCCCTGCCGGCAGCAGAAATGCCGACCAGATTGCAATCAGGATATAGAGAACTCCCCAGCCCGCTGCCAGGATTCTGTTCGTTTTCATAAAAATCGGATTTTCCAGCGCATCGTCGCCATGGTAGTTGTATTTGACATAAGCCGCACAGACCGGCTCTTTTGTCAGGCAGGATAACAGCCACATCAGCCCGAAGCCCAGATATCCGGCAAGCAGTGCGATATTGACGCAGCCTTTTTGCAGGGCGAGGACAGAAAGCAGTGCGACAATTCCAAAGGAAAGCCGGTCATAAACCGTCAGCTTCCGGTTCCACGCAGCAAGCGGCAGGCACGCGCAGATCGCAAGCGTCACGATCGCTCCGACATTTCCTCCGACAGGCACTGCCACCCAGAACGTAATCCACGCTGCCAGCATGAAAATCATCTGCGGCTGTTTTTCTTTTTCTGCTGTCCTCCCGTCGGAATTTTTGCCGGATTTTTCTTTTCCCGCAGCTGCATTTGCTGCACCAAAGAAATCATCCCAGTGTATCATCAGAGAAAAATCTCCGATCACGCGATACATTCCTTTTGCCAGTGCTGCATCCCCACGGATTTCTCCCCTTGCAATCGACTGCCAGACGTCCCAGGGCGTTTCGATCACTGTCGTTGCCTCCCTGCTGCCTGCATCCAGCACCGTGCTGCCGTCTTTTCCGAGCACGATCTGCCATGCTTTTCCCAGGTCTGTATAGCGGATTTCCAGCACGCGCTCTTTTTGGTCGAAGCTGTCTTTGTTATAAAGTGCCGCCATCTGTCTGGTAAAGGTCAGCACCGGATCTTCCTTTTCGCCGCTCTTTTTTTCCACGCCCCAGCTCGCATCCGCCATTTTTTCAAATACATCTCTCGGATATAACAGTTCTCTCAGCTTTTCCTTCGCGTCTTCCGAAATCGCCTGTTTCTGTGCGTATTCGCGCCCCGCCTGTCTGACGCATTCCAGATATTCATCCGTCCGCGCCTTTAATTCCGGAACACGGAACAGCTCACCCTGTCCGCAGAAAATGCTTTCATACTGCCCTGCGCCGCACACATGGTCGAACAGCTTCGTCACGCTGTCGTAATTATTCTTTGCGGTATAAAATCCGCAGGTGGAAATCAGCAGATGCCGCTTACCGCTCATATCGTATCGGGACGGATGCCCGCCGCTCCCGGTCTGCCCCTCCTGCTCTTCCATAAACGGGAGGTTCATGGGCAGCTGCCTGTCGATAAAGTTTTTCAAAAGCCCCGGAACGCTGAAATAGTAAAGCGGAAAGCTCCAGATCATGAGATCCGCCCACAGCTCTCCTTCGATGCCCTCCTGCATGTCGTCTGTCATCACGCATTTGCCCGGCGTTTTGTTCCAGCAGGCAAAACAGCCCCTACAGGGAGCGATCTTTTTCTCGGAAAGGTTCATCTGTCTGATCTCTGCATCCTTGTGAATTTCCAAAACGCCCTCCAGAAATGCTTTGGAGAGCTTTAACGTGTTGCTTCGATCGCCTTTCGGGCTTCCATTGATCAAAAGAATTTTCATACCAATCTCCATTCCGCGGGCGCTTTGTGCCGAAGGAACCGCGAGACGAACATCCAGTTCGTCTCTGCGATCCTGGCTACTTTGTGTCACCTGCGACACAGTTTCTCTTATGTTCAGTATAGCACACCCGAATATCCGCTGCATTGTCATTTTGGTAAAATCTGAGAAAAACACCTATTCCGCTGTGTTACGGCACATCTACCATAATCACATCCGGTCCGATCTGTTTGATATCCTGATACGCAATCGCATACTCCGTATCGCAGCCAAACAGGCATTTCCAGTTTTTGCCGCCGATGCCCGGCACAATGATTTTCTGGATCACGCCGCTGCACTCATCGAACTCGAAGTCCGTCACATGTCCCATTTTCCGGCAGTCGCGTAAGTTTACGACTTCCTTGCTTTTTAATTCTGAAAAAAGCATCCGAAATTCTCCCGTTTTTTCTATCCTATGCATCGAAGCTTTGAATAAATTCCGTTTTTTCGTCCATGCTCTTTCCATAGCTTTTCAATCACAGGAGGCAATGCCATGGCACTCAACAAAGTGGAAATCTGCGGCGTCAACACCGCCCGCCTGCCGATCCTAACCAATGAGGAAAAAGACGCGCTTTTTATCCAGATCCGGCAGGGCGACGCCGAGGCACGGGAACAGTTTATCAAGGGAAATCTGCGGCTCGTTTTGAGCGTCATCCGACGCTTTTCCTCTGCAGGGGAAAACGTAGACGATCTATTTCAGATTGGCTGTATCGGTCTGATCAAGGCAATCGACCATTTCAATACCGAACTGGGAGTACGGTTTTCAACTTATGCTGTCCCAATGATTATTGGCGAGATCCGGCGTTTTCTGCGGGACAACAACTCCATCCGGGTCAGCCGTTCACTGCGCGACACCGCCTATAAAGCCATCTACGCGCGGGAAATGCTTTTAAAAAAGAACCAGAAGGAGCCGTCCATCACCGAGGTTGCCTCCGAGGTCGGCATCTCCCGGGAGGATATTGTCTATGCCCTCGACGCCATCCAGAATCCCATGAGTCTGTATGAGCCGATTTTCACAGACGGTGGAGACACGCTCTATGTGATGGATCAGATTCGGGATAAAAAGAACCGGGAGGAAAACTGGGTCGAGCATCTGTCTTTGTCCGACGCGTTAAAAAAGCTCAATGCCCGGGAACATGAGATCATTTCTCTGCGCTTTTTCGAGGGAAAAACGCAGATGGAGGTTGCCGAGCTGATCGGGATTTCCCAGGCACAGGTTTCCCGGCTCGAAAAAAATGCTCTCCGCATCATGCGCGCGTATTTGAGCGCATGATGCAGGGAGCATGTAACACACGGTGTGAGTATTTCACGGCATGACAGCACATCCCGGAATGCGTGCAGGCATGGCGGTCGGACGCAGCTGCAGCGCGCAGCTTCACTCCCGCACCATCTCTTTTTTCAGCCGCTTCATGATCTTTTTTTCCAGCCGGGAAATATAGGACTGGGAAATACCCAGATATGCCGCGACCTCCTTCTGGGTCATTTCCTGCCCGTCCGGCGTATCCAGTCCAAAACGCAGGCTGACGATTGTGCGCTCCCGCTCGGAAAGCTTCGCCACCGCATTTCTTAAAATCCTGCGCTCTGCCTCGTTTTCCATATCCCGGTAGATCACGTCCTCATCCGTCCCCAGGATATCCGACAAAAGCAGCTCGTTCCCGTCCCAGTCCACGTTCAGCGGCTCGTCGATCGAAACCTCCATCCGCGTCTTGTGGTTGCGGCGCAGATACATCAGGATTTCATTTTCAATGCATCGGGATGCATAAGTTGCGAGTTTGATATTTTTCCCGGGATTGAATGTATTGATTGACTTGATCAGTCCAATCGTGCCAATCGAAATCAGATCCTCCACGCCGACGCCCGTATTATCGAATTTCTTTGCTATGTAAACAACCAGGCGCAGGTTGTGTTCAATTAAAATTGACCGCGCCTCCTGCGCATATTCCTCTGTCGCCAGATCCTGAATCACTTCGTTTTCCTGTTCCGTTTCCAGAGGTGCCGGAAGCACATCTGCGCCGCCAATATAATGAATATCCCCCTCATGTGCCATAAAAAATGCCGGTTCCCGGCGAATCAATTTAAACTGCACTTTTCCCGGCATCGCTACTTTTAATATCATGGTCTGCTCCTTTCTTTTCCTCCAGTAATGCTGGATGCAGAATCATCTGGTATCCGCCCGACCGGCTCAAACGCCCGGGTCCGACCGCAACCGTCACATCTGCAATCTTTTTCTCCTGTCCGTCTTTTCTCAGATACAGTTCTGAAACCGTCACCGCCCGAAGGAGTCCGTGGGCCCTGCCGATGCTGTGATAGGGAATCAGCCGAACCGCCTTTTCCGTCGAAATTCCAAGCTTTTTCGCCGTCTCTTCGTCCAAAACACAGACCGGGCGCCCCGTGTACGGGTCTTTCAGGGAATTTCCGCTGTCCATCAACGCGCTTCCGGAAAAAAACTTCGTTTTCCAGAAAAAAGAGACTTTCCAGATCGGATGTTTCTGCCGCCTGCGCTCCCGTTCCAGAAGCTTTGCACCATACCAGACGACAATCGCGCACCAGACCAAAAGCTGCATCATGGAAACCTGCCCGCCGGTCCCAAAACCGTTTTGATCGGTTCCAAACAGCTCCCGGACTTCAGAAATGCCGTTGCAGACGCCGCCGAGCACGCAGGCACAACACATATAGCAGATCCAGACACGCCGCATTCCTTCCCGACTTTTGACCTGAAAGCATCGCTGTACCCACCAAAGTGCTGCAATCAGGCAAAAAAACGTTTTTCCTGCCAGAATTATCCCTGCTTCTCCCTGCAAAACCGCCGGAGCAGGCAGCAACAGGATTGCCGTAAAGCACAGCGCATTTCCGGCTGCTATTTCGATAATCCGTCGAACCCTTACTGTTATCCCAGACAGTTTCGCTGTCAGAAATAACAGCAGCACATTGATACAGGTGTGCATTATCCAGACCCGGTCTGCATAAATCCGATAGCTCACAAGCCTTTCCTCCCGCACGTTTTCCAAAACTGTATGTCCTTATTATAAAAATGCCGGCGCGTGGATTTTGTCGAAACGCTGTGCGCTGCCGGGGAAAGTTTCGACAAAAAAACACCGCGAAATGACTTTTTCAGTCACCTCGCGGTGTTTTCTGTTTCGTTACTAAAATTATTTATTTTTTCTGAAGGAAATCCGGAATCTTTAAATCTCTCTCCTGTACCTTGCTGCGCAGTACCGTAGGAGCAGGCTGAATGCCATTTATGCCTGCCGGCTTCTTTAATTCCGCATTGGAAGCAGCTCCGGGATGAACCGGCTGCTGCAGTGCGCTGTTATACGGTCTTGTCGTGTTCGCGCCCGTCGCGCTCACTGTGGTCTTCATACCGGTCTGGCCTACGGAAGGAGTGATCGGTTTTCTTGCAAAGGAAGTACCGAAGCGGGAAGCCGGTGTCTCCTCAATACCGGTTGCAATTACGGTAATCCGGCAGTAGTCTGCCTGGTTGGAATCGTACATGGCACCGAAGATGATGTTAACGTCATCGCCGGTGATTTCACGGACATAATCCACCGCATCGGAAGCGTCGAACATGGAAATATCGCCGGACACGTTGATGATGATATCGGTTGCGCCTGCAATCGTTGTCTCTAACAGCGGGCTCTCTACAGCGGCTTTGACTGCCATGACAGCCTTATCGTCGCCTTTACCTTCGCCGATACCGATGTGAGCAATTCCCTTGTCGCGCATAACGGTCTGTACGTCTGCAAAGTCGAGGTTAATGACTGCGGGGACGTTGATCAGATCGGTAATTCCCTGTACTGCCTGCTGAAGGACTTCGTCGGCCTTCATCAGGGCTTCCGGCATGCTGGTACGCTTGTCCACAATTTCCAAAATCTTGTCATTCGGGATAACGATCAGAGTATCCACGCTGTCACGCAGCTTCTCGATACCGGACATCGCATTGTTCATACGGGTCTTTGCTTCAAAGCGGAACGGCTTGGTTACAACACCGACCGTCAGGATTCCTTTGTCCTTGGCGAGCTTTGCGACAACGGGAGCCGCACCGGTTCCGGTTCCGCCGCCCATACCGCAGGTAACAAATACCATATCTGCTCCGTCTAAGGATTTGGAAATTTCTTCTGCACTCTCCTGAGCTGCCTGCTCACCGATTTCGGGCTTTGCGCCTGCGCCCAGTCCCTTGGTCAGCTTCTCGCCAATCTGCAGGTGCTTTTCCGCTTTGCAGAACTGCAGAGCCTGTCGGTCTGTATTGACTCCGATAAACTCCACACCGTCAATTTTCTCATCAATCATTCTATTTACAGCATTATTGCCTGCACCGCCAACTCCAATGACAAGGATGTGCGCTGCCGCTTCTGCGTCATTTACTTTAATCTCCAGCAAGGGTATTTCCTCCTTCATTCCTGACAAACTTCATAATATTTATCATATAATCATTTTCAGAATTACGCAACCCATTTTTTCAATTTCTTTGTGGTTATCCATCTTTCTGAAACGTCACATTTTTACGGTCTTCCGAGTAATTCTGCAGATCGAGTACTCCGCTTTCGCCCGACAGATTCGGTAAAATCTGCTCCAGGCGCATCACCTTTTCCTCCAGGTTATCCTTTCCCAGCTTTGCCCGGATATTGTCGAAATAAAGTGTTATTTCATTTGATTCGTTGAAATATATTTTATCCGTCGTGATCTGATGCTTGGAAAGCATTTGCGTAATCGAAAGGATTTCCTGAAAAATATCGGTATTCTTCACCGGAAGCGCCTCATACAAAACAACATGGTCGAACCTAATTCCCGTCACCTGCGGAATTCCTTCTGTCCTCGTTTCCGAAGATTCCACCACGATACCGTCCCGGTCAAAATACATGTAACGCCCCATGTATTCGACGTAGCCCGCCACAGACTTTTCATAAACACGAATCGTGATGCTGTCCGGCGAATCGACCCGGACACTCATCGTTTCGATAAACGGAATGTCCCGGATTTCCTTATTCCGATATTTTAACGAAAGATAGAGCGAATTGTAGGAAAGCCGATCGGTCAAAACCATCGCCTCGATCTCTTCGCTCGTGTAGTGAACGTTTCCCTCGACCGAAATATTCTGCACCCGAAACACGGACACCACGACGAGGGCTATCGCCGCCAGACAGACGATCGCAATGCTGGCAATCAGTACGCCGAGATTTGCGCGCAGCCACTCGCCCGGCGTTGCCACTGCATAGGAATACCCGGCAGCTTTGCCGCTGCCTTTTTTCTTTTTTTTGCCGGAAGCTGATTTCTTCCGACTTTTTTCAGATTTTCCGCCGTCCAGCAGCTTATATTTCTGTTTCTGTGCCAATGTCTGCTCCCAACTCTCTGAAATCCCTTACGATATCTTCATATCCTCTCCGGATAAAATGACAGTTTTCCACGACCGTCTTATGCTCTGCACACAGCCCCGCCAGCACAAGTGCCGCCCCGCCCCGCAGTTCTTTTGCAAAAACCCGTTCTCCGTGCAGTTTCCTGCCTCCGGTGACCTCCGCGCTTGTTTGTCCGGCGACGATCGCAGCACCCATCCGGTTTAACTGCTCGTGCACGCCAAACCTTCCATTAAAAACGCGCTCCGACACCATACAGTTTCCTTCTGCACAGCACAGAGCCGTCAGCATCGGGGACTGCAGGTCAGTCGGATAACCCGGATATACGTCCGTTTCCAGCAAAAGCGGAGAAACCAGCCTGCCTGCACGTTTTACCAACAGTCCTTCTGAATCCGGGACAATCTGTGCGCCCATTTTTTTGGCAACTGCAATCACCGCTGTAAGCTGCCCGGTCGGCGCCTGCCGCAAAAAAGCTTCCCCGCCTGCCGCGAGTACACCGATCAGACAGGTTCCTGCCACGATCCGGTCCGCATCGATGGAAAATTCTGTGCTGCAAAGCTTTTTTACGCCCTCAATTCGAATCGTTTTGCTTCCGGCTCCTTCGATCTTTGCCCCTGCACCGTTTAAAAAGCGGCACAGCGAAACGACCTCCGGTTCCTTTGCACAACCTGTCAGCACTGTTTCTCCCTTTGCACAGACCGCGCATAAAATCGCATTCTGCGTCGCACCGACGCTCGAAAACGGAAAACGGATCTGTACGCCGTTCAGTCGCTTTGCAAATACCGTCAAAAAATTGTCATCCTCCCGCCTTATCTGACAACCGAAGCGCGCAAAGGCTTTCAGATGCAAATCGATCGGGCGGTCGCCGATGACACAGCCGCCCGGATCGCAGAAGGACGCCTGCCCCAGCCGCCCCAAAAGCGCGCCCGTCAGCACGATGGAGGAACGCATCCGAACCACTTCCTCTGCCGGAAGCCTGCTTTGCAGCGCACCGGAAGCGTCCACGCAGATCTCGTGACCGGTTTTTGTCACTGTTGCGCCGATTTTCTGCAAAATGCGGCACATGCAGTCCACATCCGAAATATCCGGGCAGTTTCGCAGTGTCGTCTTTCCGGCGATCAAAATGGTCGACGCCAAAATCGGCAGCACGGCGTTTTTCGACCCCTGCACTGTCATTTCCCCGTAAAGAGGTCTTTTGCCCCTGATCCAGATTGAATCCACAAAACCACCGTCCGCGTTGCCCTTACCCTATACTATGGCAAACGTACCGCACACGTGACAAATGCAGCTGCACTGCTGCCACCCGTGCCCGGACAAAACGCTCGTCTTCTTTGCTCCCGGTGAAGGCACGATACGCGCATACACCATTACACATCCCGGACCTTGATGCCGCGGGCAACGCTCATGACGAGCCCCATCTCGATCAGCAAAAACAGGATCGATGAGCCGCCGTAGCTGATAAACGGCAGGGACACGCCGGTGTTCGGCATTGAGTTCGTTACGACCGCAACATTTAAAATGACCTGAATCGCGATATGCCCCAGCACGCCGACAACTAACAGCGCACCGAACAGATCCGACGCGTTGTTCGCAATAATCATCAGACGCCAGATCAACAGCAAAAAAATCAGGATCACAGCAATGCCGCCGAACAGCCCCAGCTCCTCACAAATGATCGAAAAGATCATATCATTCTGCTGTTCCGGCAAAAAGCCCAGTTTCTGGATACTCTGCCCGAGCCCCTTTCCAAAAATACCGCCGGAGCCGATCGCATAGAGTGCCTGCAGCGTCTGGAAGCCCTTGCCGGACGCATAGGCTTCCGGATCGAGCCACGCCATGATACGTGCGAAACGGAAATCCAGCCCTTCGATGCTCTGCAGCTGCTTGACACCGAAAATTACACCTATAACTGCGAGTGCTCCAATTCCTCCTATGATGAAAAATGGTTTGTATTGCGGACTCGCCACAAACAGCATCAGGATCGCAATTCCCAGCACGATAATCGCAGAGCTCAGGTTGTTGGTGATTTTCCAGATACAAAAAACGTGCGGCAGGGAAACCCCAATAACCGTCAAAAAGCCTCGCGACGTCCGAATGTTTCTTCCCATCTTGCAGATAAACGTCGCCAGAAACAGAATCATCGCCAGCTTTGCGATCTCCGCAGGCTGAATCGACATACCGAGATTCAGCCACCTTCTTGCACCGTTGACCTCGACGCCCAGCGGTGACAGCACGAGTGCAATCAAAATCAGGGAAACCACATAGCCGATTACCGCAAACCGCTCCCAGAAATGATATGGGATGTGTGAGACGAAAAACATCCCCACCAGCCCCAGCGCCGCCGCAAACGCCTGATGCATCAGATAATAGTCCTCGTTCAGATTCTGCGTCGTCGCATCGTAAGCGCTGGCGGAATAAATCATAACCAGTCCGAAGCCTGTCAGAAACAGGATGATGAACAGAAGACTGTAATCAAAATAGTATTCTGTTTTCTGAGTTCTTCTCCGTCCTGCCACTTGCTCACCCCTTCAGGCTGTTTACATATTCCTTGAACATTTTACCGCGCACTTCATAATTCGGGAACATTCCCCAGCTCGCGCATGCGGGGGACAACAGCACCGCGTCGCCCGGACACGCTGCCTTTACACAGGTATCCATCGCTTCTTCAAAGCTGTCCGCCAAAACGATATTTTCCATTCCGTGCTTCTTTGCGCACTCCGCGATCTTTTCCCGCGTCTGACCGATCAGCACCAGGAGCTTTACCTTGCCGTCAAACGCTTCAATCCACTCGTCATAGGTGTTCTGCTTATCATAGCCGCCGCCGATCAGCACGGTGGGCCACTTCATTGCGCGGATCGCCTGAATCGCCGCATCGGGATTGGTTCCCTTGGAATCGTTATAATAAACGACGCCGTTTTTGGTCGCTACATATTCGATTCTGTGTTCTACTGCCTGAAAATGTTTTACGGTATCCAGAATTGTTTCCATCGGCACGCCGTATGCTGCTGCAATTGCAATTGCTGCCATCACGTTTTCAAAATTATGTACGCCGATCAGCTGCATCTTGTCAACATCCATCAGGACTTCTTCCCCATTTCCGAGATTTCTGCAGATTTTGCTGCCGACCAGATAATAGCCTCTCTCCAGCTTTTCTTTGGAAGAAAACCAGATGACCTGGGCCGGGCACTTCGGTGCAAACGCCTTTAACCAGCTGTCCTCGTGATTGAGCACACAGAAATCGTCCTTTGTCTGGTTCTTCGTGATGGATTCCTTGACCGCCGCATAGTTCTCCATCGTATGATGACGGTTCAAATGATCCGGCGTGATATTTAAAATCGCGCTGACAGTCGGATGGAAATGCACTGCAGTTTCCAGCTGGAAGCTGCTGATCTCCGCTACCGTCACGCTGTCCTTATCTGTTTTTAAAACCTCCTGCGTATAGGGGGTTCCGATATTGCCGACAACAAACGTATTGTCCTGATAACGCTTCATGATCTCGCCCACCAGCGTTGTCGTCGTAGTCTTTCCGTTCGTACCTGTAATTGCGAGCACCTTTCCCTTTTCATAGTTCCAGGCGAGCTCAATTTCGCCCCATACCGGAATATCCGCCTCTTCCAGTGTAGAAACAAACGCTTCTTCAATGGAAATACCAGGGCTTAAAACCGCCAGCGAAAGCTCGGAAAGCAACTCCTTCGGAAGGCTTCCCAGTACCAGCGCAGTGTCTTTTGGATAATCCTCCCGCGCGCAGAGCGCCTTCCCATCCAGCTTTTCATTTTCATCAAACAGAACGGGAACGGCTCCCGCTTTCTGCAAGAGTCCGGCGGCTCCGAGTCCACTCTTTCCGCATCCGGCTACCAGTACCTTTTTTCCCAGTAAATCCATGTTGATTCTCTCCTTTCGCTGCCATAGACAGCACTTTCGTTCTATGTTTCCCTGCAATTATTTGCGGTTTATTGTTTCATTCTTCTCATAATACCCTATTTCATCCAGATAGGGAAGAATATTTTCAAAAAGCTCGCGCACTACCGGTGCCGCCACCAGTCCGCCATAATAGACGCCTTGGGGGTTTCGGATAATGCACAATGCCAGCACCTTCGGATCGTCCGCAGGTGCAAAACCCAGAAACGAAGAAATATACCGACCCGTACCGCGAGGAAGCGTCTCGCTGGTCGCCGTCTTGCCGCCCACCTGATAGCCTTCGACTTTTCCGTTTTTTCCGCCGCCGTTTTCCACGACCTGAAACAGGATGCTGCGCAGCCGGGCGCTCGTTTCTTCCGAAAGAATCCGTTTTTGCTCCGTTTCCTTCTGTACCGAAATGCGCTCCGAACCGTCCGTCTTTTCGCAATACAGTCCCAAATGCGGTGTAATCCGCGTCCCGCCATTAATGAGGGAGCTGACCGTCGCTGCAAGCTGGATCGGCGTGATCTGAAAGGACTGCCCGAACGAAATCGTCGCAAGCTCCACCGGACCGATCTGATCCTGTGCATGCATGATTGTACCGGCTTCTCCAGGCACATCGATTCCAGTTCTGTTCAGCAGCCCGAACTGCTTCATGCTTTGGTAAAACGTATCTGCACCCATCCGAAGCCCTACCGTCACAAACACCGGATTGCAGGAATTCATCGTCCCCTGTACGAAATTTTCAGTTCCATGACCCCGAACCTTTGCACACCGGATTTTTCTGCCCTCTACGACAATATAGCCCGGGCACTGAAAAGAATCCTCTTCCCGGACAACGCCGTTTTCCAATGCGGCTGCCGCCGTAATGACCTTAAAGGCAGAGCCAGGCTCGTAGGTATCGTTGATGCAGGCGTTTCTCCACATTTTATTCAGGGCTTCCTGCTTTTCTTTTTCGTTCATGAGCTGTTCTTGCTGCCCCTCCGGAAGTGTGAACGGGTCATTCAACTGATATTCCGGCACATCCACCATCGCAAGGATTTCTCCGTTATCGGGACGCAGCACCAGAATCGAAACGCTTTCCGCTTCTTTTTCCAGGCAGACCTGCTCCGCCAGCTGCTGTGCGTACAGCTGGATGTTGGCATCCAGACTAATGTATAAATCCTTTCCATCCACCGGCTCTACCCGGCTCTCTCCTTCATCCAGAAGCCGGACGCCGCGTGCGTCCGTCATTTCCAGAATCAAGCCCTCCTGCCCGGAAAGCACTTCCTCATACCGGCTTTCCAATGCCAAAATTCCCTGATTATCGCCTCCGGTAAAGCCGATCACTTTGGAAGCGAGATTCTCATACGGATAATATCGTTTATAATCCTCGTCCACCTTGATGCCGTCCAGCCCTGTCCGGTAAATTTCCTCCCCGGTTTCCAGATCGACATTGCTTTTGATTTTTTCGATGGACGATACCTTTTCCACTCTTTTTCGAACGGTCTCTTCCGACAGTCCAAGCTTGCTGCACAAAAGCGCAATCACTGCGTTGGGATCGCGAATCTGGTTATGGATGACAGAAATCGTACAGACCGGCTGGTTATCCGCCAGCACGATCCCGTTCCGGTCTAAAATTCTCCCGCGCTTTGCCTTGATTTTGCGCTCTCTCTGATGCAAATCCAGCGCGAGCTCAGAATAATGTGCCGCCCGAAATACCATCAGATATACCACTCTGGCGGACAGCCCTGAAAAGATCAGAATGCACGCCAGAAAAATTACGACGATCTTTTTGCGGTGAAACGGTTTGCTCAGTTCCATAGGTTCCCTGCAAAGCAGAAATTACTATACCTTATGAAACCGCTGCCTAAAATATGCACATGCCGCCGCTGCGCTGTGATCACAGCAGACAGCGATACAGCTCTTTTCGTAACTGTTCCGTACCCTCACAGTTACGCGCAAAAATCCATTTCAAATCGGCTATGCCGATAGGATTTTTGCCTTCTAGTCTAAGTTTTCTTACGGTCAGCGCAGTAAATGCGCAGACCTACTGAGCAGTTACCTCTTTTCTTCCATTATTCCATAGGATTTTGCGTATCCCCACCAGAGTCGCCTGCTGCACCATTTTCCAGAATGCCGGAAACCGGCACATCATAGCCATCCGAATCCTCCGTGATCACCTCTCCAGTCGTCGGATCGATCAACTGCCCGTCGCTGTTGACATACGGATTGTCCGCTTCTGCTCCATTTGCAGTATCTCCACCTGTTGTAGACGGGTCGTCGCCCGCAGGCTGCGCAGCACTGCCATCCTCCCCTGCCGTAGTATCCCCGGCAGACGGATCCCCGCCGGTATCGGTTGTATTTCCACTGACATCATTCCCGCTGACATCCGACGCCGGCGCGTTTGCGCTCAGCTGCTCGCGGATTTCAATCTGCATCGCTTCCAGCTCTGCGCGCTCTTCGTCCGTCAGCTCCTGTGTCATGAAGATATTTAAATAAGGAAGCACTTCGGTCAATATGTTTTTGGCGATGATACATGCTTTTCTCGTTTCCAGATCCTGTTCCCGGGCGTTTGGTCTGTTTAAAACCACATAAATTGCGATCTGTGGATCTTCTGCGGGCGCATAGCCCAGAAACGATACGACGTAATCCTCCTTTTCACGAGTACCGCTGGCGCTGACAGTTTCTGCTGTACCAGTCTTACCGCCGATGCGATAGCCTGCAGGCTTTGCACGTTTACCGGTACCATTTGCACCTTCCACAACCTGAACGCAGTATTCACGGATTTTCTCCGAAGTTTCCGCGGAAATGGTCTGTTTTAACAGTCTCGGCTCAATATTTTTTACCACAGATCCATCTGCTGCCGTAATCTTGCTTACCATATGCGGTTCATAATAATAGCCTCCGTTGATCAGGGAGCAAAAACCTGTGATCATCTGGATCATCGTCACGTTAAAGCCCTGTCCAAAGCTCGAGGTTGCAAGCTCCGTAGGTCCCATCGTTGAAGAATTGAATACCAGGGAAGCCGTTCTTGCCTCGCCCGCCAGATCTATATTGGTCTTTAAGCCGAAATTATATTCCGACATATATTTCAGAAATTCATCGATCCCGATAACCTGTGCCATCCGGATCAGCGTGACATTACAGGAGCGTTCAATGGATTCTCCGATCGTCAGCCACCCCTCCGCACCGTTTGTGTAGTTATGACAGCGGATTTTGTAGCCGCCGATCTCGATGATACCGGTGCATTCAAAGGATTCATTGCCTTTGAGCCTGCCGTCCTCCAATCCCATCGCTGCAACGAAGGGCTTCATCGTGGAACCCGGCTCGTAAGTGCTGTTAATGCAGTAGTTTTTCCAGAGGGCATTTAAGTTCTGTACAAGCAGATCGTTATTTTCCTCCTGCTTCATCGACGCTGCAATCTCTTCGTTGATGACCGTATCCGTCGAGTTTCCACTGACATCGATCAGTTTGCTGCCGATCAGTGCCTCCGGATTTCTCGTATCGTTTAAGTCAAACGTCGGATAACTCGCCATTGCGAGCACTTCCCCACTGTGGACATCCATCACAATACACGCTGCATCCTGCGCACCGTTACCCTCGCGGGTGCTGTCTTTGTTTTCGTCGTTATATTTTTTGAGGTACTTTTCCACAATGCCCTGAATCGTCGCGTCGATCGTGGAATAAACATTGTAGCCGTCTACAGCAGCCTCCGTCGTCCGCTGCAGATTATCGTCCCCGTCTATATATCCATACTGTCTGCCGTTTACGCCGCTCAAAACATCATTGTAATACTCTTCCAGTCCGTAGGTTCCGGTTCCGTCCGTCCGCGTAAAGCCGATGACATCGCTTGCGAGAGAGCTATTCGGGTAAACTCGCTTATAGCTTTCCTCAAACCAGATTCCCTTGACATACTGGTTATATTCTTTCTGGCTCGTATCCGCCATCATCTGCTGATAATCACTGATTTCATTGTAGGACATTCTCTTTTTGAGGACATAATACTGGGAATCCGGGTGTTCCTGCGCATAAGCGCGCACCTGATCGCCGTCAATGCTAAAATAATCCTCCAGTGCCTGGATCGTAGGCTCAACATAGTCCTCTTTATTATTCATCTGTTTGATATCCAGCACCAGATCATATACCTTTTCACTCGATGCCAGCTTCGTTCCCTTGTTGTCCAGGATTTCTCCCCGCTTATAAGGAATCGTCGCACTGGAATACTGCTGCTGGGAAAGCACCTGCTTTTTGTAGCTGTCGCCGTTATCCCGGTTAATTAAAATCAATCTGACGCTCAACCCTGCAAAAGCCAGCAGTACCAAACAAAACAGTACCACCAGCTTTCTCTGCATTCGTATTGTAAACTTATTTTTCTTATCCAATCCGGCACCTGCCTCACTTCTTGATGTCTGCATACTGTCTTACATAATCGCTTCCATCATCCGGGATTTCCACGATCTGTCCCTGTCCTGCGTAGGTCATGCCAAGCTCCGTAATTGCAATTCTTCTGATTTCCTCCAGGTTGATGGAGCTGTCAATCCGGTTTTTCATTTCGTCATTTTCCGTCTTTAAGTTATTTAGCTGACTCTGCAGCGCTGCAACCTGCTTTACGCTCTGGGTGATCGAGGATTCCATCCGGATATAGCCGATCAGCATTACGCTCGTGACTGCAAACGCCACGGTCAAAAACAGCACATAGGCTACATTTCTGTAGCGCAGGCGTTTCATTTCCTGCTTCTGCTTCTCCAGCTCGCGTCTCGAAACCCGTCCGGAGCCCTGATCCAAATGGCGTTCCAGCTCTTCTCCCGCCTCAGCGTGTCTGACTGCCGTACCGTTTACATATGCTGTTTTCTGATAGGGCGTTCTTTTGTACGCTGCCGATTGGCTTTTTCTGGCTGAATTCGATGTTCTTGCCATTTGCTCTCCTCACCGCCGTCTGTTCCGGCTTCCAGTACAGCGTTTCGTAAATAACTATACCAATCGGATTCACATGCAAGTGAGTGGTATCGTTATTTCGAAAACGATGTACTAGCTCTCTATTTTTTCGAAAATGCGCAGCTTTGCGCTTTTCGCTCTGGAATTTGTCTCCATCTCTTCCTCGGTCGGAAGAATCGGTTTGCGGGTCACAACATGTCCCCGGCTCGTTTTACCGCACACGCACACCGGGAATTCCGGCGGACAGGTACAGGGATTTTCATTTCTGCGGAAGGCATTTTTCACAATTCTGTCTTCCAGCGAATGGAAGGTGATGATGCAGAGCCTTCCACCCGGAGCCAGCCGGTCGATAAAGGCGTCCAGGGAATTTTCCAATACCTCCAGCTCTCTGTTGCAGGCAATCCGAATCGCCTGAAACGTGCGTTTGGAGGGATGTCCGCCTTTTTCCCGCATCTTTGCCGGAATCGCCGCCCGGATAATGTCGTTTAATTCCCCGGTCGTCTCAATCGGCTTCTTTTCTCTCGCCTGCACGATGTGTTTGGCGATATTCTGTGCAAATTTATCTTCTCCGTAGTCCCGGATACACCGAAACAGCTCTGCCTGTGACCACTCATTGACGATCGTTTTCGCCGTCAGGGTCTGGCGCTGATCCATCCGCATATCCAGTGCGGTATCATAACGATAGGAAAATCCTCTCTCGGCGTTGTCCAGCTGATAGGAGGATACGCCAAGGTCTAACATAATGCCATCTACTTTATCGATGCCGAGGCTGTTTAATACTGCCGGAAGGTTACAGTAATTGTCGCGCACCAGCGTCACATGCTCCTGCCACGGCTCCAGCCGTTTTGTCGCCGCTTCGATCGCCTCTGCATCCTGGTCGATACCGATCAGCCGGCCGGTCCTAAGGCGCGCTGCAATGTGGCTGGAATGTCCTGCCCCGCCCAATGTGCCGTCCACATAGATGCCGTCCGGTTTGATTGCAAGTCCTTCAATTGTCTCCTCCAACAGGACGGATGTATGTGCAAATTCCATCGATTTTTCCTTTCTTCGTTACAATCCGAGGTCGTCCATGCGCTCTGCGATATCCTCCATGGATTCCTCCGCCTCTTCTTCCAGGGCATCCCAGCGCTCCTGGCTCCAGATTTCAATATGTCCTGCAGCGCCCACCAGCACAACGTCTTTGGTCAGCTCTGCAAATTCTCTTAATTTGGAAGGGATCAGGGCACGTCCCTGCTTGTCCACCTCCACCTCCGCGGCGCCTGCCAGAAAGTGGCGGACAAACATACGGGTGTCTTTTCTGCTGATGGGCATTGCCTGAAGCTTTTCTTCGAAAGCAGTCCAGCCGGCATTGTCGTACACAAATAAGCAGCCGTCCAGTCCCTTGGTCACTACAAATTTCTCACCGAGCGTCTCTCGAAATTTGGAGGGAATGATCAACCTGCCTTTTGTATCCAACGTATGATTGTATTCGCCCATAAACATGTACAATCACCTGCCATTCATGGAAAAGGTCTGCCACCTTACTCCACTTCGTACCACTTTCTACCACTTTGAAACCATTTTAGTATAAAATGCCCTCCTTGACAAGCGATTTCAGAAAAAAAAGACAGCCGGACCGTGAAAAGTCCAACTGCCTTTTTCGTCATTCGTGACAACAAAATGCCCTAAAAGCGTACCTTTTGTTGTATTTATAATTTTTTTGCGCTTTTGCGAATAGCGCGAGTGAACAGTAACGATTTTCTCAGACATTGAAGCGGAACAGAATTACATCGCCGTCCTGTACCACATATTCCTTGCCCTCCATGCGGACAAGTCCTTTTTCTCTCGCTGCCGCAAGGGAGCCGTTTTCCAGCAGATCTTTGTAATTGACAACCTCAGCCTTGATAAAGCCGCGTTCGAAGTCGGTGTGAATCTTGCCGGCCGCCTGCGGTGCTTTTGTGCCCTGTTTGATCGTCCATGCTCTCGTCTCATCCTCGCCGGAAGTTAAAAAGCTCATCAGGCCGAGCAGATGGTAGCTTGCGCGGATCAGTTTTTCCAGACCGGATTCTTTTAATCCAAGGTCATCCAGAAACATCTGGCGTTCTTCATCGTCCAGCTCGGAAATTTCTTCCTCGATCTGTGCGCAGATCGCAAATACCTCACTGCCGGTTTCTTTTGCATATTCTCTGACTGCCTGTACGCCTGCGTTGTCTGCGCCATCGTTTGCCAGATCCTCTTCCCCGACGTTCGCCGCATAGATCACCGGTTTTGCAGTCAGCAGGTTCAGGTTCTTGAAGTATTCTTCCTCGTCTTCATCCTCTGTCTCGAAGCCGATTGCAAGCTTTCCGTCCTCCAGACGCTCCTTGACACGCTCCAGCATCGCCAGCTCTTTTGCCTGCTCCTTATCCATTCTCGCGCCCTTTGCCACTTTGGCGATTCTGCGTTCCAGAATTTCCAGGTCGGAGAAGATCAGCTCGAGGTTGATCGTCTCGATGTCGCGCAGCGGATTCACGCTTCCATCTACATGGACAACGTTGCTGTCCTCAAAACAGCGAACGACGTGCACGATCGCATCCACTTCGCGGATATTGCTCAAAAACTGGTTGCCAAGGCCTTCGCCCTTAGAAGCACCTTTTACCAGACCTGCGATGTCTACAAACTCGATCACAGCAGGCGTTACCTTTTTGGAATGATACAGATCACCCAGAAGCTTTAAGCGCTCGTCCGGAACGGCTACCACACCTACATTGGGGTCAATGGTACAGAACGGATAGTTTGCAGACTCCGCACCAGCTTTCGTCAGAGAATTAAATAAGGTACTTTTACCAACATTCGGGAGACCAACGATTCCTAGTTTCATTTTACGATTTACCTGTCCGAAAACCCTTGATTTATCGGGATTTTCGCCTTTCTATGTTTTTGTACTGCACAATTACCTGCACATTTTCAGGACGCTTTCTATTTTCTCCAGCTCTTTTATTTTCTCCCTCTCTCTGCCGTGTAAGCAAAAAGTTGGATACAATCTAATAATATATCATATTTGTTTTCTTTTTTAAACCTCAAAAATCAATTTTCCAAAGATCATAACGCATAACACACCGTCCCAAAATCCACTTTCGTCATTCCAAATCCGATGGCTTGTTTTTTTTTATGCTTTCCGCTATACTTCTCTCTGCAGGCTCTGTTTTTTCTCCTGGGCAGAGCTGTATTTGGGAAAAAGAAAAGAGGGAAATCAACAACAATGGAAAAAAGGGAACAACTCGGCAGCCGTCTCGGATTTATCATGATCTCGGCAGGATGTGCCATCGGCTGCGGCAATGTATGGAAATTTCCGTGGATGTGCGGACAAAACGGGGGTGGAGGCTTTATGCTGATCTATCTGATCTGCCTTCTGATTCTCGGTCTGCCTGTCATGACGATGGAATTTTCCGTCGGGCGCGCTGCCCGGACAAGTCCGCTCTACATGTATCAAAAGCTTGAAAAGCCCGGCCACAAATGGGGGATTTTCGGTATCGTCAGTCTGATTGGCAATATTACCCTGATGGCGTTTTACACCGTCGTGTGCGGTTGGCTGATCTATTACTTTGTGAAATTTATAACCGGGCAGAATCAGTCCTTCGGCTTTACACAGATGATTCAGAATCCGTCCGTCAACGTGTCCTATCTGCTCGTCACGGTCATCGTCGCTTTTCTGATTCTGAGCTTTGACTTACAGGGCGGTCTGGAACGTATCACAAAATATATGATGACCTCGCTGCTCGTTCTGATGCTGGTGCTGGCGGTCCACAGCCTGACCCTTTCCGGCGCAGCAGATGGGTTAAAGTTTTATCTGGTTCCGGACTTTTCCAAGATCAACGGCTCCGTCATCGTCGGCGCGATGAACCAGGCATTTTTCACACTGTCGGTTGGAATGGGAGGCATGGCTATTTTCGGCAGCTATATTGACAAAAAACGGTCGCTGATGGGGGAATCCGTCACCATTATTTTACTGGACACACTCGTGGCAGTTCTCGCAGGGATCATCATGTTCCCCGCCTGCTTTACCTACGGGCTGGAGGTCAATGCAGGACCCAGCCTGTTATTCGACACCATGGCGGATGTCTTCAACCACATGGCTGGCGGTCGTATCTGGGGCACGCTGTTTTTCCTGTTCATGGTGTTCGCCGCCCTTTCAACTGTCCTGGGTGTCTGCGAAAATATTCTCGCCATGATTCGCGAACTCACCGGCTGGTCACGAAAAAAGGGCTGCATTGTCTGCGGCGCCGGCATCTTTGTCCTGGCTCTGACGACTGCTCTCGGCTACAGCGTCCTGCATTTTCAACCCTTCGCAGCAGGCACGGCATGGCTGGATTTCTGGGACTTTATCGTATCCAACAACGTACTGCCACTCGGTTCCCTGGTGCTTACCCTGTTTTGCTGCAACAGCTTTGGCTGGGGCTGGGAGAACTTCGTACAAGAAGCCAATACCGGACACGGCTTAAAGGTGAAGGCATGGATGAAACCAGTCTTTCGCTTCGTCGTCCCGATTGCCATCGCGTTTATTTATCTCTACGGCATGGCGACATTTGCGTGGCGCTAGACACAAACAATAGAATGCACGCTCTGCGAGCATTCTATTGTCATGAAAAATAGGCTGCCCGGAGGATTTTTTCATTCCTCCGGGCAGCCGTTTTTATGCTCTGTCTAAATCCGTCTCCGTCAGGTGTCCCTACGCCTTCCGTATCCCGTCTTTTTTTTCAAATCTTCATAAAGCTGCTGATAATTTTCATATCTCCCCTTGCTGATTTCGCCGTTATCCACCGCTTCCTTCACTGCACAGTCCGGCTCTGCCAGATGCGCACATCCCCGGAACCTGCAATCTCCGGCATGTGCTGCGATTTCCGGAAAATAGTCGCCCAGCTCTTCTTTCTCAATGCCGAATAACTCAATTGACGAAAAGCCCGGCGTATCCAGAATGTAAGTATCCTCTTCTACCCACATCAGCTCCGTATGCCGCGTCGTATGCCGTCCCCGTTCAATTTTTTCACTCACTGCGCCTGTCTGCATCTGTACACCATCCTGCAGCAGGTTGATCAGAGACGATTTTCCGACTCCGCTGGGACCCGCAACGGTCGTCGTCTTCCCCCGAAGATACTCCCGGATCGCTTCAACGCCTTCTTTTTGTGCCGCGCTGACAAACAGCAGCGGATATCCACTGTTGCGATAGCGTTTCCTTACTTCCGCGATCATTTCGTCGGAAGCCAGATCCGTCTTGTTCATACAGATCAGTGCAGGAATTCCCTGTTTTTCCATTAAAACCAGAAACCGATCCAGTAAGTTAAAGTTCGGTTTGGGGCTCACAAGTGCAAAAATGACAAGCGCCTGATCCACATTGGCTACTGCCGGTCGGATCAGGCTGTTTGTTCTCGGCAGGATTTCATCCAGATTTCCCTTTTTTTCTGTTTCGTCCAGGACACTGATTGAAACCAGGTCGCCCGGCAGGGGCTTTTCCTTATCTTTTCGGAAAATGCCCCTTGCACGGCATTCGTATACGCCCTGATGGGTGTGCACATAATAAAATCCACCGATTCCCCTGATGATTTTTCCCTGCATCCGCTTATCCTTCCGATGTAAACATGACCTGGCGCTGCACGGTCTGTCTTGTTGTCGTTCCGGGCACGGTTACAAGGTTTCCATCCTCGTCCGTCGTCGTGGTCGCCTCACCGGTCACCGTATATTCGTAGGTAATCAGTCCTGCCGGATCTGCCATTCCATGCAGATTGACTGTCGTGATCGGGAAAGAACGAACTGTCGTCTTTAAATATTCCGTACCGGACTGTCCGGTGATCGTTACTGTACACTCGGTTCCTTCTTTGTACTGAGGATCCAGATCCGCCGGGCTTGCAACCGCTTCCTGATATGCGTAGGTAACCGCTTTGGGTCCGACGCTGATTCCGATGTCGATCGTAGAACCGGGCTCTACCGCAGCACCTGCCGTATAGCTTGCATAGCATACCTTTCCGGCAGGAACCGTGTCATCGCTCATCTCTTTCTGGTCCCCGATCAAAAATCCGTTTTCTGTCAAAATTGCAACCGCTGTCTCCACATCCAGACCGATGATAGCCGGCATCGTATTTTTACTGCCGGTATCCGGTCCCTGGCTGATCACGATCGTCACGGCAGAGCCGGAGGCTGCACGGGAACCACCGACCGGATTCTGGGAAATAACCTTTCCCTTTTCAATCGTATCGGAGTAGCCGTCCGCTTTCGTCACGGTAAATCCGCTTCTGGTCAGCGTTGCGGTCGCATCCGCCTCCAGTGCTCCTAACACATCAGGAACCGGGATTGTGTCCGTATCGGAAGCAGGTGCCGTGCCGCTCACGGTCAGCTGTACCTGCGTACCGGAGGAAACCGTCGTACCGCCCTGTACATCCTGTGAAATGACATTGCCCTCCGCTACCGTATCGGAAGTCTCATAGGCAAATTTTACCTTCAAACCAAGGTCTTCTAAGATCTTCTGCGCCTCTGCCGCGGATTTACCGGTCACATTCTCCACCGTCACCTGCGCAGACGTCGCACCGAAATTGAAAATACCAACTGCCCTGCCGACTAAAAAGATCACGGCACAGCCGATTAAAACAGCACCGATGATCGCCAGCAGCGTCGTGATTTTTTCCATTCTGGAATCGTCATCGTACTCCTCATCCTCGTCATCTTCTTCATCCTCTTCCGGCTCTTCATAGACGGGCTGTTTTTTCTTCTTGGGCTTCTGGGGCGTCTCGTTCTTTTTCAGGCGCGTTCCCTCTGTCGCCTCTTTATTTCTGCTTTCGTTGATTTCCTTGCGTTCCCTGGAAGTCACGGTACGGGTCGCCATCGCCTCATCCGGGTTCTCGATCTGGACAAAATCCTCGTCCGGGGACATCAGCGCCTTTTTCAGGTCAGCAATCAGCGCCGCCATACTGTGATAGCGGCGATCCGGACTTTTCTGGGTACATTTTAAAACAATCTGTTCCACGCAGACCGGAATTTCCGGCACGTATTCTCTCGGAGACGGCATTTCTTCCTGAATATGCTTGATCGCAATCGCAACCGTCGTCTCACCGTTGAATGGAACACGTCCGGTCAGCATTTCGAAAAGTGTAATACCCATCGAATAAATATCACTCTTTTCGTCGCTGTATCCACCTCTTGCCTGCTCCGGAGAAGTGTAATGCACAGAACCCATGACGTTTGAGGTGATCGTGTTGCTTGTCGCCGCTTTTGCAATGCCAAAATCCGTCACCTTTACCTTGCCGTCCTTGGAAATAATGATGTTCTGCGGCTTGATATCCCGATGAATAATATGGTTGTTATGCGCTGCCTCGATGCCCATGCATGCCTGAATGGCGATACTTAACGCCTCCCGCACGGACAGACGCGCCTTTTTTTCGATATATTTTTTGAGCGTGATGCCGTCTACGAGTTCCATAACGATGTAGTAAACCCCGTTATCTTCCCCGACGTCATACACATTTACAATATTCGGATGCATCAGACTGGCTGCTGCCTGGGCCTCTACCCGGAATTTAGATACGAAATTCGTATTTTCGGAAAATTCCTGCTTCAGCACTTTCACCGCTACATGCCGGTTCAGTTTGTGATCCTTTGCCTTATAAACATCTGACATTCCGCCCATCCCGATGCGCTCGAGCACCTCGTAACGGTCGCCTATCATTGTTCCTATCTTAATCATCCGCTCACCTCATCTGAAAACGGCTCCATAATAATCACCGCGATATTATCTCTTCCGCCGTGGTCGTTTGCAGCCTGCACCAGCCGCTGCGCCCGCTCTTCCACATTGCCTTCTCCTTCCAGAATCTGCAGGATTTCTTCATCCTCCAGCATTCCGGTCAGGCCATCCGAGCACAGAAGCACCCGGTCTTTTCCTTCCAGCGGAACCAAAAACAGATCCACCTGCAGATCATCCTCTACGCCTACGGCACGGGTAATGATGTTGCGATCCGGATGGATCCTCGCCTGTTCCCGACTGATTCCGCCAAAGCGCACCATTTCCTGTACCAGGGAATGATCCTCGGTAATCTGACGGATGCCGACATCATCTGCAATATACAAACGGCTGTCCCCGACGTTTGCAACCTGAAGCTGTCTGTCTGCGCAGGTGGCGGCTACCACTGTAGTCCCCATTCCACTCAACTGTTCATCCTCCGCTGCCGTCTGCCGGATACACTCGTTTGCATGACGGATCGCATCCACCAAAATTTCTGCCGGGCTGTCCGCCTGGCTTTGCCGGATCTGCTCCAGAATCGTCTCCACTGCAAGGCGCGATGCATAACCGCCGCCCCGGTGACCTCCCATTCCATCTGCTACAATAAACAGGTTGGGAAGCTTTCCGATCTCATCGGTGGTCATCCACGCATAGTCCTGGTTGAAGGATCTCTTTTTTCCAATATCTGTAATCGCGTAAGCTTTCATTCGCTCACCCTCTCTGTATTCGGAATTTCACCCATTATCTTTACCATACTAGCACAAAAATACAAAAAGGACAAGCTGTTATCCGGCATTGTCCTCTTTCGAGAAGGTTCACTCGCTCTGCTCTTCCATGTGTCTGCGGCGCAGCTGTCCGCATGCCCCGTCGATGTCCCTTCCCATCTCACGACGGATTGTGACGTTGACGCCGCCTTTTTCCAGACGCTTCTGGAACGCCGCAATCGCGGCATGGTTGGACTGTACAAAATCCCGCTCCTTGATCGGGTTGACCGGAATCAGGTTGACATGACTGCCCAGCGGCGCTGCCAGACCGATCAGCTCTTCCGCGTCCTCTTTTGTATCGTTGACGCCGCCGACCAGACTATATTCAAAGGTCAGCCTCCGTCCGGTTTTGTCCGCATAATTGCGGCAGGCGTCCATCAGCTCCTTCATTCCGTATTTGTTAGCGATGGGCATCAGCCTGCGGCGCTTTTCATCTGTCGTCGCATGCAGGGAAAGCGCCAGCGTGATCTGAAGCTTTTCCTCCGCCAGCTCATACATTTTCGGCACAATTCCGCAGGTCGAAACCGTCACATTGCGCTGGCTGATATTTAAACCGTTTTCATCCGTCAGCATCCGTAAAAATACGAGCAGATTGTCGTAATTATCCAACGGTTCCCCGCTTCCCATCACGACGACATTACTTACCCTCTCCCCGGTCAGCTTCTGAATCCGGTAAATCTGATCCAGCATTTCCGCAGGCGTCAGTCCCCGTTCCAGACCGTCCAGCGTAGACGCGCAAAAGCGGCAGCCCATCCGGCAGCCAACCTGAGAGGAAATACAGACCGAATTGCCATGCTTATACTGCATCCACACACTCTCCACCAGATTTCCGTCCGGCAGCGCGAATAAAAATTTCTTTGTCCCGTCAATCGCAGAGGTCTGCTCACGCACTACCCTGAGGGTTGTCAAAGGATATTCTTCCTTTAACCGGTTTCGAAACGCCGCCGAAAGATTCGTCATTTCGTCATAATCTCCCGCCAGCTTGACATGCATCCAGTCGTACAGCTGTTTTGCCCGAAACGGTTTTTCGGAAAGCTCTGTCATTTTTTCTTTCAGTAAATCAAGCGGCAGGGACTTTAAATCCCTGCTTTCTCTGTTTTCCATCATCTATTTCTTCCTTCTCAGTCTTGCCATAAAAAATCCGTCGGTGTCCCACTCGCCCAAAAACAGCTGCAAAAATCCTGCTTTTGTCTGTTGGCTGTGGAGACATTCCGGCAAAAATGGGTCGATGCTCTCTGCTTCAAACGGATACTTTTCGGTCACGTACCGCACCATCTCTTCGTTTTCTGACACATCCAGGGTACATGTCGAATACAACAAAATACCGCCCGGCTTTACATACTGCCAGCATGCATCCACGATCTTTTTCTGCAAAGTGACAAGTGCTGCCAGATCTTCTTTCGTTACCCGATAACGGATTTCTTTTTTTCTGCCGATTACGCCAAGCCCGGAGCACGGAACATCCAGAAGCACCACGTCCGCGCTTTCTTTATACTGCTCCATAAAAACTGACGCATCCCAGACATTGACCGAAACGTTGCTGCACTTCATCCGGTCAGTATTTTCCAGAATCAGCGCAGCCTTTCTTTCGGAAACATCTCCGCAGATCACCTTCCCGCTGCCCGCCTTTCTTGCTGCAAGCGTTGTTTTTCCGCCCGGCGCGCTGCAAAGATCCATGACCGTCATTCCACCTGAAATTCCTGCTGCCTCCACCGCGAGCATGCTGCTGACGTCCTGCGCATAAAACAGCCCTTCTGCAAAGCCCGGCAGATGACCGATGCCCTCACAGCCTTCCAGATTCCACGCATCTGCATACAACTGGTGCTTCTGCACCGTCACGCCTGCTACTTCGATCGCTGCGATTTCCTGTGCCTTTTCTTCTTCCGTCAGACGGCTGTCCAGACGGATCGTCAACGGACGCCCATTTTTCAGTCTCTCCAGCATAGGTTCCGTCTTTTCTTCTCCATACTGCGCTTCCCAGAGAGAAATCATCCACTCCGGCACGCTATAGCGCACCGAAAGTGCCTGCACAGGGTTCTTTTGAAGTTCCTGCCAAAACGCACTCTCCGAATTCAAAATTTCTTCTTTGTTCCGTGTAATTGTACGCAGTACACCGTTTACAAAACCGGACAGCCGCTCAAAGCCCTTTTTCTTTGCCAGACGCACGGCTTCGTTGCATGCCGCAGAATCCGGCACGGTGTCCATATACAAAATTTGATAGACCGACAGGCGCAGCAGACTGCGGATCAGCGGTTTCATTTTGTTCGTCGGCGTTTTGGAATACGCGTTGATGACATAGTCCAGCGTCAGGAGACTTTCCAGCGTTCCTTCCGTCAGACGTTTTAAAAACGCTTTTTCCCGCGGATCTTCGTAGTCGTATTTATTTAAGGTATCCCGGATCAGGCTGCTGCCGAAGTTTTTGGTCTTCTCCATCTCCACAAACAGGAGCAGCGCTGTTTCTCTTGTATCCATTTTCTGTTCTCCATGTTCAGGGCGCGGTGCCCGCTGTTTCAGACTGCGCGGTCAGTCCCTGCGGTCGTCCCGCCTGGACAGCATCACCAGCCGCAGCAGGTTCAACAGCGCCGCCGCTGCTGCCGCAACATAGGTCATTGCAGCCGCCCGAAGCACTCTGTAGCTTCCCTCTGCTTCGTTTTCCGATAAAATTCCGTATTCTGTTAAAAATCCCATCGCCCTGTGACTTGCATCGAATTCAACCGGAAGCGTCACGATCTGGAACAGCACCGCTGCCAAAAAGACCCAGATACCAATCTGCATCAGCAGCTCGTTAGAACCCAAGAACAGCCCCAGGACGAAAATCGGCAAACCGAATTTCGAGCCGAAATTTGCAGCCGGAACGAGGGCCGAACGGAATTTTAACGGTGCATAGCCCTTGGCGTCCTGTACCGCGTGGCCGCACTCGTGCGCTGCAACTCCCACCGCTGCAACACTCGTCGCATTGTAGGTCGCATCTGACAGACGCAGTACCTTGGAGGACGGATCATAATGATCTGTTAAGTTGCCGCTGATATGCTCAATCCGCACATTCGTCAGACCGTTCCGGTATAAAATCCGCTCCGCAGCCTCTGCTCCGGTCATGCCGCAGCTGCTTCTGACGCGGCTGTAACGTTTAAACGTGCTGTTGACCTGGGCGCTCGCGATCATCGAAAGCACCGCGCCCAAAATTACAAGAAGATACGTCACATCATAGTAATAATATCCCATGTATGCCAAAACGCTCATCCAAGCACCTCTCCTTCCTCTACCTTACAGCCCAGCAAAAAGTCGTGCACCTTCATGCGCTTTTTGCCTTCCAGCTGGACTTCCTGCAGGCACAGTACGCCATCGCCGGTCTGGACAAAGATTTCATTCTTCGTCACCTTGGCAATACTGCCGGGCATAGAGTAAGCGGCAATGCCTTCTTCCTCCACAGGCTTTGCCTGCCAGATTTTCAGCATTTTCCCTTTACAGGAAGTGTATGCACCCGGCCAGGAATACAGTCCACGCACCTGTCTGTCAATGGAAAGCGCGCTCTGGTTCCAGTCAATCTGTCCCATCGCCTTGGTCAGAAGCTTTGCGTAACAGCTTTGGGAATCATCCTGCTTTGTCGCAGTCAGCGTACCCGCTTCCAGCTTTTGAAGCGTTTTCACAATCAGCTCTGCGCCTACTTTGGACAGCTTTTCTTCCAGCGAAAGGTCGGTATCAGTGTCCTCAATTACAACTTCCGACTGTGTCAGGATATCACCGGTATCGATTCCTGCATCCATCTGCATGATCGTCACGCCGCTCTTTTTCTGTCCATCCATAATTACACGATTGATCGGTGATGCCCCGCGATAAGCGGGAAGCAGAGAGGCATGAATGCACAGGCTTCCATAATGGGGCAGATCCAGGATCTCCTGTGATAAAATCTGTCCGAATGCTGCTACCACATAAACATCCGCTTCATACTGCCTGAGACGCTCGATTTCCTCTGCTCTCTTAATCTTAATCGGCTGCAGCACCGGAATATCATGCTGCAGCGCGCATTCCTTAACCGGGGACATCTGCAGTTTTCCACTGCGCCCCTTCGGCTTGTCCGGCTGTGTCACAACCGCCGTTACCGTATGTCCTGCCGCAAGCAGTGCTTCCAGCGGAGCGACTGCAAAATCCGGCGTTCCCATATATACTATCTTCATCTTGTCCTCCATTCTGCAGGCGCCTGGCACCGTGGAAATTACAATTCAAACCTGCTGATTGGCTTCTGCATTGCATTCCAGGCTGCGCTGTACTGCCCTTATTCTTCGTCGAGTACCTCTGTCCCGTCCATTTCTTCGTAATATTCTTCGGTATCCATCAGCTGTCCTTCTACCTTGGACACATACAGCTCACCGTCCAGGTGATCTGTTTCATGGCAGATTGCACGCGCCAAAAGCTCGGTTGCTTCGATTTCATACGCTTCCATGTTTTCGTTAAACGCAATCGCCTTGACGTAATTGGGTCTTGTCACTGTGCCTGTCTTGCCGGGAACAGAAAGACAGCCCTCACCGCCGGTCTGCTCGCCGGATGTTTCGATAATTCTGGGATTGATCATGACAATCGGATCTTCTCCGGTCGTATCAATTACGACGATTCTCTTTAAAATGCCGACCTGGGGCGCTGCAAGTCCGACGCCGTTTGCCTCATACATCGTATCAAACATGTCATTGATCAGCTCCTGAATGCGGGGCGTCATCTCCTTGACCTCTTTGCATTTTTTATTCAGGACGGGATCTCCGATCGTTCTGATATTGCGAATTGCCATTCTTTTGTTCCTCTCTTTCTGATGTTCTATCTTACGCTCTGTTATCGGTTTGCTGTCCTTTCTTGCTTTGCGGGCAGCATCTGTCTGCTGATGATTTTCTAGAAGCTGTGCACCGGATCAAAATCAAACTGACACAGCGCCTTCTGCCGCTGCGGCAGGCTGCGCATCTGCTCGATTCCGTCCTTTAATTCTACCAGCTTTTCGTAGTCGTGGTTTTTTAAATAAATACCATAGCGGTAAACGTCGTTGATTTTTCCAATCAGTGCCGGCGCGGGACCGATCACAATCGTATCGGGCAAGGCAGCGCCGGCGGCGTTGTGTGCCGCGGCGGGTGTTGGTATTTGCACAGTGCCTGACATTTGCTGTGTAAACTGCCGCGACTGAGTTACCTGTCGCGACTGCGTTCGCTGTCGTACGTAACTCGCTGCCTCTTGTGCGCCTGCAAGCGCCTCTTCCTGCTTTTTGGAATAAAACTGCACCGCAAGGATGTGAGACGCAGGCGGATAGGAAAGCAGCTGCCGATACGTCAGCTCTTCTTTATAAAATCCCTCATAATCCTGCCGTGCAGCATACTGAATGCTATAATGATCCGGCTGGTAAGTCTGGATCACAACCTCACCTGGACGGCTTCCGCGTCCGGCACGCCCCGCCGCCTGCGTCAGCAGCTGAAACGTCCGTTCTCCGGCACGGTAGTCGCTCATGGACAGCGACAGATCCGCCGCCAGCACGCCGACCAGCGTCACCGCCGGGAAATCATGCCCTTTGACGATCATCTGCGTACCGACCAGGATATCCGCATCCCCTCTGGCAAACGCCGCCAGAATCTTTTCATAGCTTTCCCGCGTGCGGGTCGTATCCGCGTCCATACGCAGCACTCGTGCCTGCGGAAACATTTTATGAAGCTGTTCTTCCATCGCTTCCGTTCCCGCCCGAAAGCCCAGTATATATTTCGAACCACAGGACGGACAGAACTTCACGGCAGGCTGCTCATACCCGCAATAATGGCAGACCAGCCTTCCGCCCCTGTGCTCCGAAAGGGAAACGTCGCAGTGCGGACATTTGCATACATAGCCGCAGGCACGGCACGAGACAAATCCTGCATAGCCGCGCCGGTTCAAAAACAGCATCGACTGCTCTTTCCTCGCCAGACGATCCCTTAATTTTTCCTGCAGGCTCACCGAAAAAATCGACCGGTTGCCATTTCGCAGCTCTTCGCGAAGGTCTGCGATCTCCACTCTTGGAAGGCTTCCGCCGGTCAGCCGCTTCGTCAGTTTATAAAAATGATAGTCCCCCCTCTGAGCACGGCTGTAAGCTTCCAGCGAAGGCGTTGCGGAACCCAGCACCAGCGTTGCATCGGAAAGCTCAGCGAGCTTCTGAGCTGTCTCCCGCGCGTGATACTTCGGGCTCGTTTCGCTTTTATAGCTCAGCTCATGTTCCTCATCCATCAGGATCATCCCGAGATTTGGAAACGGCACAAACAGCGCCGACCTTGGACCGATGATAACATCCAGCTCCCCTCGCTCTGCCCGCCTGCACTGATCCTGTTTTTCCCCGGCGCTGAGCGTCGAGTTCATCACGGAAACCCGGTCGCCGAAGCGCGCCGTAAACCGCTGCACCGTCTGATAGGTCAGCGCAATTTCCGGAATCAGCACGATGGACTGTCGTCCTCTTTTTATCATGCCCTCAATGAGTGCCAGATAAACCTCTGTTTTTCCGCTGCCCGTGATACCATGGATCAGGCTCGGCCTGCGGTCATTTTGGTCAAAAGCGTTTAAAATTCCATTTACCGCCCCTTGCTGTTCCTCCGAAAGCGTCTTTTTTTCCGTTTCTTCGCCCATTCTCCGGATCGGGTTACGGTACGCTACAGAAGCATGTACCTTTAACACGCCGTCGGATTCCAGCTTGCTGATTACAGACGACGGAACTTTTAACCTTTTGGTCGCTGCCTCCCACGAAATCGTCCGGTTCGTCATAAGCTCCTGTAACAGTCGGAGCCTCGCTGTCTGATGCTTTCTTTCCATCTGCGCAGCCAGCTCCTGCGTTTGTGCATCCTGTAACAGCAGTTCAATGCTTTTTCGCTCTTTTTCCCCGACGGTCGCCCTCGCAGGCAAAACGGTTTTCAGAGCCTGTATCATCGTAGAACCGTACTGCTGCTTCATCCACGCCGCCAGCACGATCAACCGCTGTGACGGCTCCTTTGTTCCCGGAAGCACAGAATCGATCTCTTTCATCCGTTCCCGCGGGAACTCCGAATGATCCGTCACCTCGATCACATAGCCGGTGCGCAGCGCATTTCCTGCACCAAACGGGATTTTTACCCGCACGCCGGGTGTCACGCTGTCTGCCAGGCGCTCCGGAATCCGGTAGCCGAAGGGCCGATCCACTTTTTCATGGGAGATATCCACGATCACGTTCGCAAATTCTTTTTTCAAAAAGAAATTCCTCTTTCTTTCAAGATATCCGCAATCAAATCTCTTTCATCCATCGGATATTTCACGCCCTTAATTTCCTGATAATCCTCGTGTCCCTTCCCGGCGAGCACAATAATGTCGCCGGGCTGTCCGTGGTCGATCGCATAGGCAATGGCTTCTTTGCGGTCCGGGATGGAAATATAGACGCCATCTGTCTTTTTCATGCCTGTAATAATGTCTTCGATAATCGCCTCCGGCTCTTCAAAACGCGGGTTGTCGGACGTGATGATCGTAAAGTCCGCAAGATTTCCGGACACCTCTCCCATCTCAAACCGGCGCTCCCGGGAACGGTTGCCCCCACAGCCGAACACACAGACCAGCCTTCCGTGCTCGTACTCCTTTAACGTCGTCAGCAGGCTCTTCAACGCCATCGCATTGTGGGCATAATCGATCATCAGGGTAAACGCATTCGAAACCTTGACCATTTCGATACGTCCCTTAACCTTTGCTGCCAGAAGCGCCTTACAGATATCCGCCTCCGACACCTTAAAATGTCTGCAGATCGCAATCGCAGTCAGCGCGTTGTATACCGAAAATCTTCCCGGCATCGCGATTTCCGCATGGAAATTCATCAATCCGGTCACATCAAAGGCGATACCGAGATGTCCCTGTCTGTTTGTAAACTGCAGGTTCTGTGCGCGCAGGTCGGCTTTTTTAGACATGCCGTAGGTTTCCAGACTGCAGGTGTGCTCCTTTGTAATAAGCTGCCAGTGCACATCATCACAGTTTGCAATCCCGACGCGGCACTGTTGAAACAGCAGACTCTTACAATGCGCATATTCTTCAAAGCTCCCATGCTCGTTCGGTCCGATATGATCCGGCTCCAGATTTGTAAAAATACCGAAATCGAATACAAAGCCCTGGGTCCGGTGGAGCATCAGCGCCTGAGAGGAAACCTCCATTACAACGGTATCGCAGCCAGACTCCACCATTTTGGCAAAATATTCCTGCAAAAGATAGGATTCCGGCGTCGTATTGACCGCGTGGATATGTGTGTCTCCGATGATAATTTCAATGGTTCCGACCAGCCCTACCTTCCGTCCCGCATTTTCCAGGATGGATTTTACCAGATAAGTGGTCGTCGTCTTGCCCTTCGTTCCGGTGATGCCAATCGTCGTCAGCTTTTTCGCCGGATGGTCAAACCACGCCGCAGATACGAACGCGAGGGCATAGCGGGTATCCTCCACCCGGATCAGAGTCGTTTCCGTGTGTTCCGGAAGCTCTACTTCCTTGGATACGATAATCGCAGCCGCTTTTTTCTCTGCTGCCTCTGCGGCAGCCTGATGTCCGTCAAAATTTGCCCCCTTGATGCAGACAAACAGACAGCCTTCTATAATTTTTCGGGAGTCATACACGACCGCCGTAACTTCTTTTTCCAGATTTCCTCTTTCACAGGTAAAGGTAAGCTCACTCAAAAGCTCTTTCAATGCTTTCATGAAATCGGTCTCCTTTCCGATCCGCTGCAGTTTCGCAGGAACGAACTATTACAATTTACAATCATAGCATATTGGCAGACATCCTGCAATTTAGTAGAGATTTTTCACCTTAAATTCCCGCTCTACCTCGCGGCGCTGATCCTTCTTTGCAATATCCTGCCGCTTGTCGTAGAGCTTTTTGCCGCGGCAGAGACCGATCTCCATCTTCGCGCGCCCGTCTTTAAAATAGACCTGCAGCGGCATGATCGTATAGCCTTTTTCCTTACATTTTCCGGCAAGCTTTAAAATCTCTGCTTTGTGCAGCAGAAGCTTTCTCGTGCGCAGCGGGTCTTTGTTGAACAGATTTCCCTTTTCATAGGGGGAAATATGCATGCCATAAACGTACATTTCGCCGTTGTCTTCCTGTATAAACGCTTCTTTAATGCTGCACTTTCCAAGGCGCAGGCTCTTTACCTCTGTCCCGGCAAGCGCAAGACCGGCTTCCCAGGTTTCCTCTACAAAATAATCGTGATATGCTTTTTTATTGTTCGCGACCAGTTTCTGTGCTGATTTTGCCATCGTTTCCTCTCTTTTCCGCCTCTTCCAGCTCAAAATCCACCGTTCCGGCATACCGATTTGCACCCGTCACCCGAACCGTCACCGTTTCACCCAGCTGATAGGTTTTGCCTGTGTGTTCGCCGACCAGCGCAGAGTTTTCTTCATCGAAGATAAAATAATCGCTGCGCAGGCTCGATACCGGAACCAGTCCTTCTACCGTATTCGGAAGCTCTGCATAAAAGCCCCAGCCCGTCACACCGGAAATGACTGCTTCCATCGTCTCCCCGATATGCTTTTCCATATACTGCGCCTTTTTCATCTTTTCACAGATGCGCTCCGCCTCGTCCGCACGCCGCTCCGTCTCGGACGAATGCTTTGCCACGCCGTTTAAAATGTCCTCGTAATGCTCTTTTCGCTTTTCGTTTAACCGTCCCCGCAGAAACTCCTTGATAATCCGGTGAATTTGCAAATCGGGATATCGCCTGATTGGGGACGTAAAATGGCAATAATGTGTTGCTGCCAGTCCAAAATGTCCGCTGCACTCCGGCGAATAGACCGCGCGCTTCATGCTGCGCAGAATCAGTCTCGACAGCATCGCTTCCTCCGGCGTCCCTTCGATCTGATCCAGGAGCTTTTGCAGCTGCTTCGGATGGACATCTGCCCCGTTTTCCTGACGCTTTCCCTGTTTGCGCCCGATGTGCAGCCGATAACCGAAATTTCCTAAAAATACGGACAACTGCTGCATTTTTTCCGGATCCGGGTTATCGTGTACGCGGTATAAAAACGGTTCTTCCAGCCAGTAAAAATGCTGTGCCACCGTCTCGTTTGCCGCCAGCATAAAATCCTCGATCAGCTTCGTCGCGTCGTTTCGCTCATGCGGGTGAATCGACAGCGGCTCGCCGTTTTCATCCAGTTCGATCTTGCTTTCCGGAAAATCAAAATCCACCGCGCCGCGCTCTTTTCGCTTCTGCCGAAGCACCTTCGAAAGCTTCGCCATCTCTGTAAGCATCGGCGCTTCGTCGCAGTATGCTTCCCAAAGGGCTTCGTCGCCGTCCAGAATTTTTTGCACCTGCGTATAGCTCATGCGCTTGTCCACACGGATCACCGATTCCACAATCTCATAATTGCCGATAGTTCCGCCCTTGTCCACTTCCATCAGGCACGACAGTGCCAGTCGGTCTTCCCCGGCATTTAGCGAGCAGCACCCGTTGGACAGCTCCTTAGGAAGCATGGGAATCACGCGATCCGGCAGATAAACGCTCGTTCCCCGTTCCTTTGCCTCCCAGTCCAGCGCGGAATTTTCCTGCACATAGTCTGCAACGTCCGCAATATGAACACCCAGCAGCCATCTGCCGTCTTTTTCTTCAAGGCTGACTGCATCATCCAGGTCCCGGGCGTCCTCGCCGTCGATCGTCACCATCCGTACCGCCCGGAGATCTCGCCGCATCACGCAATCCGTCTCACTGACCGGCTTGGAGACGCGCTGCGCCTGATTCAATACCTTTTCCGGAAATTCATCCGGAATGCCAAGGGCACGCACAACAGAGAGCATATCGATGCCCGGCTCATCTCTTCTACCCAGCACCTCTATGATCTCGCCCTCCGGACTTTTGCCCTCTTCCCGACTCTCGATATATTCTGCAACGACCTTCGCACCGTCATAGGCATCCTTTTTCTTTTCCCGCGGGATAAAAATATCCGGCAGCTTTTTGTTGTCCGGCACGACAAAGCCAAAGTTTTCACTCGACTGGTACAAACCAACTGCACGCAGGAGCTTCTTTTCTGCGCGCACATACCGTCCGCGCTTGGTCTGCTCTATTTTTCCCTCTTCCAGAAGCTCCTCCAAAATACGTTTTAGCTCGCGCCGGTCTTCCGGTTTTACCTGCATGAAGATTGCGAGCTCCTTTTCTTTCATCGGGACATACTTTTCGTCCTCCACCAGCTCACAGATCAGTCTTTTTCTCTTTTCCAATAAATCTTCCATATATCACCTGTTATAAAATGATGCTCCACTGCAATGCTGCCAAATCGAATCCGGCTCGCCGGATTCGTCGCCTGCGGCGGGTCGCGTAAGCGACATCTTCCGCCCCGCCGCAGTGCGATAAAGTGCTTTTTTAGCTATCAGCTTTGCTGATAGCTAAAAAAGCACCCCGCCGTGCGGAGTGCTTTCGTAACATTCTGTACTTCTTATCCACGATATGCGCTCAGACAATACCGCTTATCAGCCCCAGATTCTGGTGATGTTCAGAATTACTGCAACTACCATGAAGCCGATTGCCAGCCATTTGGTAATTTTAACCAGCAGTCCTTCCATAGAACGACCTTTGTTCTTTCCCCAGTAGGTCTCTGCACCGCCTGCGATGGCACCAAGTCCTGCATCTTTGCCTTCCTGCATCAGTACAAGAACTGTCAGGGCAATACACATCACTATAAAAATCACAGTTAAAATAATTCTCAGAATCTCCATGTTTCCTCACAATCCGCCGTTTTCCGGCTCTCCGTCCACATCTCATCTTTCCCTGCATTGATACCTCTCAATGCGAAACACATTGATTATAACATGAACGCTTCCAGAAAGCAAGATGCGATTCCTAACAATAAAATATTCGCAGAGCGTGCATTCTATGGTATTGCAAATGGCACGTGTAAACCGTGAGCGGAATCTCCATGCCGCTCCGTCAGCCTACAGGACTTTCCAGAGCAACAACAGCAAAAGGATCACCGCCGCCAGTCCGGCAAGATAGGCAAGTCCGATGAGAAGCGCCGCTTTGAGCGCTCCCATCGCATACCAGAAACGTTCTTTTTTATTCAGGGAGGAGTCTTCCCACGGCCGGTCGTTTTTGACCTCCGGAACTTCTCCCTCCCGTCTTTTTTTTCGTCTGGAAAAAGGGGCAAACAGGGACGGCGTTTCTATACCGCTCATGTCCGCGATCACGCGGCCGTCATCCTCTTCTTCCTGCTTATCCGTTCCCATTATTTATCGTAGAGATGGCAGACAACGTAATGTCCGGGTTCCACCTCTTTCTGAACCGGCGCTTCATGCTTGCAGCGCTCCATGCAGTGGGCACAGCGGGTGTGGAACTTACAGCCCTCCGGCGGATTTGCAGGGGAAGGGATCGAGCCTTCCAGCACGATACGGTTCATCTTCGCTTCCGGATCCGGGATCGGAATTGCAGAGAACAGGGCTTCCGTGTAAGGATGCAGCGGATTACGGAAAATATCCTCTGTCGTTCCGTACTCTACCAGATTGCCCAGATACATAACACCGACAGTATCAGAAATATATTCGACTACCGACAGATCATGGGAAATGAACAGGTAGGTCAGGTTGTATTTTTCCTGCAGCTCCTTTAACAGGTTAATGATCTGCGCCTGAATCGATACGTCCAGCGCAGATACCGGCTCGTCACAGACAACAAATTCCGGATTTAAGGCAAGTGCTCTTGCGATACAGATACGCTGTCTCTGTCCGCCGGAGAACTCATGGGGATACCGGTCTTTGTGGAAGGGCTGTAAGCCACAGTTATCCATAACCTGATCGATATAGTCATTTAATTCTGCCTTGGGAACCAGATTGTGCTCCCGAACCGCTTCGCCGATGATCTCGCCGACAGGAAGACGGGGAGAAAGGCTGGAAAACGGATCCTGGAAGATGATCTGCATTTTTGTACGCATCTTTCGCATCTCTTTAGCGGAAAGATCATAAACCTCTTTTCCGTTAAACAGCACCTGTCCGCCGGTCTTTTCCCCGGACAGACGCAGGATGGTGCGTCCGGTGGTCGTCTTGCCGCAGCCGGACTCGCCTACCAGACCCATGGTGGTTCCGCGCTTTAAGTTAAAGGTTACGCCGTCGACAGCCTTGACCTGTCCAACGGTTTTACCGACCATGCCGCCTTTGATGGGAAAATATTTTTTCAGCTGATTGACCATCAGAATATACTGCGGATCATATTCTACCGGCGTGAAATTCTTATCGATTGGCTGCATTTATTTTCCCTCCTTCTTATCGTAATAGCGATAGCAGCTGACCTTGTGTGTCTCGGACAGGCTGATCTCGCAGGGGTATTTTCCATCACATTCCGGACAGCGCATTTCGCAGCGGTCACGGAAATAGCAGTAATCCGGCATGTTGACCGGGTTCGGCACCTTGCCGGGAATAGAATAAAGCTTATCGACCTTTTTGCCGATTACCGGTTTGGAAGCCATCAGACCGATTGTGTAAGGGTGGGAGGGGTTCGCAAAAATCTCCTGTACCGTACCTTTTTCCACAACGCGCCCTGCATACATAACAACAACGTAATCCGCCATCTCTGCGATAACGCCCAGATCGTGGGTGATCAGCATGATAGAGGAATTGATTTTATTTTTCAGGTTGCGCAGAAGATCCAGAATCTGTGCCTGGATCGTTACGTCCAGCGCCGTTGTCGGCTCGTCTGCGATGATGACCTTCGGGTTACAAGCCAGCGCCATTGCGATCATGACACGCTGACGCATACCGCCGGAGAGCTCGTGAGGAAACATCTTGTAAACGCCTTCACTGTTTGCAATGCCCACCATCTCCAAAAGCTCAATGGTACGGGCTTTGATCTCTTCTTTGCTCTTTCCTTCGCCGTCATGCAGCTCGATTACTTCTTCTACCTGTTCCCCGATACGAAAAACCGGATTCAGGGAAGTCATGGGCTCCTGGAAAATCATGGACATATAATTGCCGCGCAGCTTCTGCATCTTCTCCATCGGAGTCTTTGCAATATCATATGCCTTATCGCCCAGGTTTAAGCGGATCTGACCATCCACGATCTGACCCTGGGGACGCTGCAGCAGCTGCATCAGGGATAAGCTGGTTACGGATTTACCGCAGCCGGACTCCCCTACGACGCCGACGGTCTTGCCGACAGGAACCTCAAAGCTTACGCCGTCAACGGATTTTACCGTTCCGACATCTGTAAAGAAATAAGTGTGCAGATTATCAAATTCCACTGCATTTTCCGGATTGTGCATCTGTGTCAGATATTCCTGCTCCGGAACATTTTTACGCTTGTACTGTTTTTCATACTGATCTGTAATCTTACGGTTCTCTCTGGAAATCCTTCTGGATTCTTTCGCGGAGAGATAGCCTTCCGGATGTTTTTTTGCCATAGCTGGTTCTCCCTCCTTATCGTTTCATCTTCGGGTCGAACGCATCGCGCAGACCGTCGCCTACAAAGTTAAAGCCAAGTACTGTGATCAGCAGACAGATACCTGCCGGAATCCAGATAAACCAGTAGTTGGTCATAACGTAAGCATTGTTGACGTCGTTGATGATGTTACCCCAGGATGCGAACGGGAACTTAACACCCAGACCTAAGAAGGAAAGGGTCGCTTCCGTAATTATCGTGCCGCCAAGACTCATGGTACAGGTTACGATCAGCTGCGGGATAACGTTCGGAACCAGGTGACGGAAAATCCGCTTGGAGGCCCGAATACCGCAGGCTTCCGCAGCCGTCATAAATTCCTGCTCTCTCAGGGAAAGGATCTGTCCACGCACCAGACGTGCGATAGACGGCCAACCCAGGAACCCGAGAACCAGCATCAGATAAAGCATACGGATCTGGGGATCGAGCTGCATGGCATCCATTGCAGCACCCAGAATGATGATCAGGGGTGTGGACGGAATACAGTAGAAAACATCTACAATACGCATGATCAGGTTATCCACCCATTTTCCGAAGTATCCGGCGATACCGCCCAGCAGGATACCCAGGAACGCTGAAATAAATACAACGATAAATCCGATCACCAGGGATACACGTCCACCGTACATCAGACGGGTCAGCATATCCATACCGTTTGTATCGGTGCCGAGCCAGTGTGCTTTGGAGGGACCTGCATAACGGTCATACACATAGGTTTCCTTCGACTGCAGTACAGACCAGGTCTTGGAATCCGGTTTGTAAGTGATGGTGTAGGTGTATTCCTCACCGTCTGCATCAGTGTATATAAATTCTTTGGTATCGCTGTCGATGGCATCTGCCAGTTTTTCTTTAAAGTCACGGCTGATGACAACGCCGTTTTCCTTTGCCTGTACAACGAAACGGCTGACATAACCAATCTCATCGCTGCCGGATAAAATATTTCCATCTGCGTCCATGGTATAATCCTGACCGTCCGCAGTAAAAGAAGTTTCTCCGTTTGCATAGGCCTTTAACGCTTCATGTTTGACTGCGAAAGTCAATGCAGAAGCCTCTGCGCCGTCTGCAGCGTTTACGATGTCCTTTGCCGCGATTGCCAGCACTGTGCCGTTGCTGGAAATCAGATAAAGATCTTCGCCCTCTTTCTCTACCTCATAGGTCACATCTTTATACTCAAAGCTTTCCGCATTCTTGCCGATGGCAAGCATCAGCTGTGCCTGCAGAATGGAGCCAAACTCCTGTCCGTCATTGATCGTATAACGCAGATCGTTATTTTTTACCACACCCACATACTCTTTGTCCATGTGGGTATAAGTATAGAACTGTTCATCCTGTCCGTAAGGGCTTATCAGACCGCCGATAAAGGAAAAGACAAACATAACGACCAGCATAGTCAAGCCAACTACTGCCAGTCTGTTTCTGAAAAACCGTTTTGCAACCAGTGCGCCGGGGGACAGCACTTTGACACGACGGTCGTCATTTAAGGACAGTTCCTGCTCTATTGTTTCTTCTGTCACTTTCTTTTCTTCCTGCACCATGCTCTCCTCCTTTCTTATGCAATCCGGACACGGGGATCAACCACCGCGTACAAAATATCAGAAATCAGGTTTCCGGCAAGGGTCAGGATTGCCAGAAACGTCATATAAAACATGGAAAACGGAATATCACCGGAAACCATGGCCTGATAAGAGGTATAGCCGATACCAGGAATTGCAAACAGTGTTTCCGTGATCAATGCACCGGAAAACAATCCAGGCAGGGAACCGCCCACAACTGTAACCAGGGGAATCAGGGTATTACGAAACGCATGGTGATAAATAACCTTTTTCTCGGAAAGTCCCTTCGCACGCGCAGTACGGATATAATCCGCATTTAACACTTCCAGCATATTTGTTCTTGTATAACGCATCAGGGAACCGACAGAAACAATTACCAGTGTAATGATCGGCAGTACCAGATGGTTTGCCTTATCCATAAGCTGTCCCCAGGAATCCAGCTGCGCATAGTTACGTCCCACCAGACCATATAAATCAAACCAGCCCAGTTTTACGGAGAACAGCAGCTTTAACAGCGTTGCGAAAAAGAAGGTCGGCAGCGAAATACCCATCAATGCACCTGCTGTGATCAGGTAGTCTGCTTTGGAATACTGTTTGGTTGCTGCGATAACGCCCAGCGGGATCGCAATAATCAGCTCCAGCACGAAAGAAATCGCGCCCATTACAAAGGAAAGCCAGATAACTTCCTTAAATTTGTCCAGTACCGGTACCGTATATTTCCAGCTGTCTCCGAAATTGCCCTTCAGCGCATCCCCTACCCAGGTCACAAAACCGAGTACGATGGGTTTGTCCAGGCCGTAGGATGCATTTAACTGTTCCATCCATTCATCATAGGACTTTGCACCCGCTCCCTGCGAAAGCTGCATCGCTCTCGTTTCCACAAAGGAGCCGGGAAGACATCTCATCAGGGTGTAAATGATGAAGGATACGCAAAATAAAATCATGACTGACAAAAGCAGTCTCTTGACGATATATTTCCGCATAAAAAAACTCTCCCTTTGTTCTTATCGATTCCCTTCTTCCGCTGTATATCAAGCGGCCGCCTGCCCCAGGCAGCTCCTTGATATACAGCATCGCCCCTGATCTCCTCCTTAGAGGAAGATCAGGGGCATAAGCCTGCAGTCTGTGCGTTTTAAGCTGCACAGGAATCGCCGTCGTTTAGTTTAACTCCAGCTTTTCAACTTCACTTCTCCAGCTCCAGTAAGGAGTCATATCAGGAGTCAGAGTGCTGATGTTGATACGTTCGCTAGAGAAGATGTAGCATTCGCTTCTCTGGTAAACAGGAACTTCAACGCCCCAGTCCATGATAATATCCATGGCTGCTTTATACAGGCTCTTTCTATATGTCTGGTCAACGGACTGACGTGCTGCAACGATCATTTCATCCAGCTCAGAATCATTGATCTTGTAGTAGTTGGTCGCGCCCTTGCTGTGATACAGCTGATACATATCAGGGTCAGGAGTTGCGCCCCAGGCTGCTACCCACATTTCTGCCACGCCGGACTGATAGGTCTGATACAGTTCAGATGCAACTGCGATATCGTTTACAGTCAGAGTAAAGCCGATCTTTGCAAAAGCGTCTGCCGCATTCTTTAACAGCAGGAAGGAAGGATGATCACCGGAGCCGCCTGCACCGATGTTTACCTGATAGCCAAGCTTAGCGCCTTCGGGAGCTGCTGTCAGCTTGCCGTTTTCTACGGTGTAGCCCGCTGCTTCAAAGAAGCCAAGTGCTGCCTGTGCTGCTGCTTCATATTTCTCTTCTGTGCTCATACTGTCGGTGTAGATCGGATTGCCGTCTACATCCGTAGAGTAAGCGATCTGATAACCGTCGTCTGTTACCTGAGGTGCTGCCCAGGAGGTATTGGAGATCGGGTAGTTGATTACAGAAGCGGAATCGCCGTAGTAGGAATCAATACCCTCATCACGATATACTGCAAGGATGGTTGCGATTGCCTTACGCAGATTCTTGGACTGCTCAGATGCAGGATCGCTGCCAACCTTAACGTTATCAGCGCTCATGGCAACATAACCATAACCAAGGAAATCATACAGACGCAGGGTGATCACATCACCGTCGAACTCTTCGCTGCCGCCGTTGTATTCCGTAATCTGATTACGAACCTCGGTAGAGTAGGAAGGATCTGCGATATCGATGGTGCCGGATTCTACACCGACAACCTTATCGTCTTCCTGAGTTTCCAGGAAGTTCAGATGCTTGATCTTGGGCTCGCCCAGGAAGTAGTTCGGGTTGGAATCCAGATAAACAATACCGTTGCTGAACTCCTTGAAGGTGTAAGCACCAGCACCCATAGGAGCGGTAGTTACGGAACGAACCTTGGAAAGGTCACCCTTTTCAAAACCGAACTTGTTGTTGTCATAATCATACAGGGATGCATCGCCGTAGTAGCTCAGAGGAGCGATTGCAAAAGAAAGCTGGTAGATCATGTTTGCGGATACTTCGGTAGTTACAACTCTCATGCTGTAATCGCCGGTCTTCTGAATACCTTCGATATGATCTGCAGAATCGCCGGTTTTTACACCAACAGTGGAGTAATTGTAAACATCTTCCGGAATCAGGTCAGACAGAGCAGAGCCTGCTGTCTCAGCTTCCATGGAAGAGAAGTTCCATTCATACTGATTGCCGATGGCCATAAAGAAATCCTTTGCAGTAGCGCCGTCAGCCAGCTCGAAGCCCCAACCGGCCGCTGCAGAGGTAACGTCAGTAGCACCGTTCTCTGCCATATAATCAACGATTTCCTGTGCAAATGCAGTACCACCGTCATTTACTGCAGCCCAGAAAGCGGTCTGCTGATCTTCTGTCCACAGAGAGAAGTCTGTGTTGTCTTCGCCTGCTGCTGCGATCAGGGAAGCCAGGGTTGCCATACCTTCCCGGTACTCCTCCAGACCAAGGATCGGCTGGCTGTAGAGAGTTGCAGAGCCGTCGTAGGTAGGATCGCAATATACATACATGCTGAAAATTACATCATCAATGGTGATCGGTGTTCCGTCAGAGAAGGTCAGATCATCACGAATGGTAACGTCATAATAAACGGAACCGTCGTCGTTCTGAGTCATCTTCAGATCAGATGCGGTATAATAGGTATAGTCTGTTCCATTGTAAGAACGAGTCTCACCTTCGATACCTTTCTCAACAATAGCGCCCTGTCTGTCAGAGCCTAACAGACCGATCTGAGTCATATCAACGATATGCTGATCTTCTGCGCTGGCTGCAAAGAACGGAGAGAATTTTCCCTCAAAATGTGCGCTGGATGCCACCAGAGTATCCGCGCCGCTTGCAGATGCATCAGCATCTGCGGTCTCTGTTGCGCCTTCCGTAGCAGGTGCAGTCTCTGTCTTGCCGGAGCCATTACTGCTTCCGCAGCCAGCCAGAGAGCCGGTCACCATGGTAAGCGCAAGCAGAGCTGCAAGAGCCTTGTTCGCCTTTTTCATGTGAATCCTCCTTATATTTGTTGCAGGATGATACCGGTTCTCACAGCTTTTCCACCCCTGTGATCGCCATGCCTGCAGGTTCCATCGGCCCATTCCCTTTTCCTTTCGTCAAAGTACTAGCCAATGTTTAAATATATTACTATCTTTTTTACATTCTGTCAATCCCATTCCGTGTCAAAAATACATTTTTCCGTCACAGTCACACACGCTTCCACGCGTACTTTTTGATGGTTTTTAGCAGTGTAAGTATGGCAGCGCCCATAACTACTTCTATTATAAGGAACGGAGTGGAGGATAAAATTTTGTCACTGTGACGCGTTAATTCAACAAGTTCTCCTATGACGGACACTCCGGCCGCCGTGATGCAGACTCCGCCGCGCAGCGAAATTTTGCACACTGTCTGCTGATAAACGTATTCCCGAAGCGGATATTCCTTGCCCAAAAGCCTTGCACATGCCCACGTGAGGCTGCAGGCCGCCGCCAGCTGCACTGCATATGGAAGCAGCACGAAAATGCTTCCCTGCAGTCCCACCGACGGTACACATCCTGCGGCGATCGTCAGCAGGAGGACTGCGATTCCGGCTGCCGCCATCGCGGTGGATTTCTTTTTCCACTCTTTTTCTGACAGTTCACAGGCATATCGACTGCCCTCGTATTGATAGTTGCCGTTTTGTGTTTTCCTGAAATCGTCCAGATAGGCCCGGCGGCGATGGGATTTTGTAGAAGACCGGGCGTCTGCTTCTTTGGGCGAAGCAGTCCCCGGAGCCTTGGCAGACTTGGATTCTGTGGCTTTAGAAGGCTCCGAGTCCGTTTTTTTAGGGGGTATATTTCTCTGATTATTTGAAGTCATGTTGAAATCCATCCTTTGTTTTGATTTTATCATTGCAATTCCTTGCTGTTATTTATCAACAATTCCACAGTTGACAAGATCATTCTTTTATTTTAATATAGACGCATGAAACGGGTTTTGCGACCGTGAGGCTGACTCAGAACAGTCCAGACGGTGTGCTCGTTTCTTTTTTTGTTCTGACAATATCATAAAGATATAATTTTCCATCTGCATCACAGCGAACCAGCATTCTTGCAGAAAATATATTATATCTTTCCAGTTTCCCTTCCTGATTATATACTGGAAGTCCAAATCTGACATCATAACGATACCAGCCATTTTGTGCCCGGTTTCCATGGCGACCGCCATAATCTTCTGACTCGCTTTTATTCACAGCTGTCCTGATCAACTCTCCTATTGCCTGCGCTGCATTTGCCTTTGCTTTTGCATTTGCTCCTGCCAGCGCCTTCGTATCTTTAGAATGTGCATATTCTCCCGGAAAGTCTGTTCCAATATATATTTTTTCTGAGTACGCTTCAATTTCGTAATAGGTTTTCACATACTCTTTCAGGAATTCTTCGACTTCCTTCCAGCTCATTTTCCGCTTTCCCCGAAACCGAATATCATTTATAATAACAATATTCTTACCATCTGCATCCCGGACAATCGAAATTTTTCCATCCTCCGACTGCATCTTTGGCAGGAGTTGTTCTTTTTCTTTTGTTTTTTCATGATAATACATCAATCGCAGCAAATATCCCGGCATTTCCCGATGTCCCAGTTCCCATTCCTGCACTGTTCTGTACGGGATCCCGAAATATTCCGCAAATTCTCTGCGGTTCATGCCTGTTTCCTGCCGAAGCTTCAATAATATTTCTTTTTTCTCCACCGCCGTCTCCTTTATACTCAATGAGTATATTTTATCACACTTTTTTCAAATGACAACCTCCGGTTTCCGGGAAGAAACGTGCGCCGTCGGGCACAAAACATAATAAAGAATGTGCCTTGGCACATTCTCGCGCCGAGGCGCAGTTGCTTTAGCAACCATCTACCCTTGCGCCGAGTGCGCATCCCGCGAAGGGTTTTTGTGTCATAGGACGAAGTTTCCTATGACACAAAAAACCGGCAGACATTTTTCAATGTCCGCCGGTTCTCTTTTTTTATGGCAATAGAATGCTCGCAGAGCGCGCATTCTATTTTTATGCAATTTTCACCGCTATGCAATGTGCCGCAGCAATTAACTTATCTGCCGAACTGCATATCGTTGTTGCCGGAAGTGGTCTCCCACATTTCAAGCATGTTGATCGGGTCGTTGTAGTCTGCCAGCCAGCCTTCACGAGCAAAGTCGAACTGACCGTCTTTTCTCTCGTTCAGGAATACGGACCACTCACGAGTCTCAACGGTTACGTTGATACCGATCATAGCGAAATCCTGCTGGATTGCTTCACCGATCTTAACATTACCTTCGGAATCGTTGGTCAGGTAAGTCATGTTGATGGGGGTATTTGCGGAAAGCATGCCGCTTTCATCGAATTCATAGCCAGCGCTCTTTAACAGCTCGATTGCTTTCTCTGTGTTGCCCTCCATATCGGTAGGATTGAAGTAACCAACGTTCTCTTCATCAGGATAGGTGTAAGCGTCATCATTTGCTCTGAACTCACCGCCATTGCCATCGCTCATGCCGGTAGGAATGAAGGTGTTGGCAACTTCCTGGTTTGCCTGTGCGATCGCATCAACGATATACTGACGGTCGATCAGCAGGGTGAATGCTTCTCTCATTGCTGCAGCCTCTTCAACCGTCTTGCCTGCAAACAGCTCGCTGTTTACATTGAAACCGCAGTAGTAAGTTCCCAGAGTAGGGATCTTGTGATATTCAGGGGTATCCTTAACGGTAGCCATCATATCGGTAGGAATGGTATCTGCAAACTGCAGGGAGCCATCCTGGAATGCATTGTAAATTGCTGTGTCATCAGAGCTCAGCATGAAGTTGATCTTTGTCATGGAAACCTTGTCAGCTGCCCAGTAGTTGGGGTTGGGCTCATAGGTCATGGACTCGTTATGCTTCCACTCGGTCAGTACGAACGGGCCGCTGCCTACGAAACCAGCTTCCAGTGCCCATGCACCGGGGTTGGTGTCAGCGCCGTCAGCAGCTTCTACAGCCTGCTGAGGTACAGGATAAAAAGCAGGGAATGCGCACAGGTCAAGGAAATATGCGCAGGGTGCGTTCAGATGAGCAGTAAAGGTCTTGCCGTCTTCGCTTGCTTCGATATCCAGAGTGCCGTCATCCTTAGTTGCAAATACGGAGCACAGGTAAGAATAGTCAGCAGCTGTGTTTTCATCTGCCAGACGGTTCCAGCTATACAGAACGTCATTTGCATCCAGAGCTTCGCCGTCAGACCACTTTAAACCATCCTTCATCGTGAAGGTATAGGTCATACCGTCTTCGCTCATTTCATAGGAATCTGCCAGTTCGGGAACCAGCTGACCGTTCTCATCGTATGCAAATAAGCCGGAGAAGTTCAGGATTGCCAGGCATGCACCGTCAACAGTGGAGTTCAGCGCGGGATCCAGTTTGTCGGGCTCAGATGCAATCTGAAGATCCAGGGTGTTGGTAGGAGTCTTTGCAAAACCGAAGTATTTATAGCCGAACAGGTTGGCATAGATGTTCTCTACATCGGTCTTCTGCAGGTAGCTGTCGTTGTAGTAGTACAGCGGAACAACTGCCCAGGTGTTCATCAGCTCGTCCTCAGCCTCATGCATCAGCGCTTCACGCTTTACAAGATCTGTCTCCGATCTGATCGCAGCGATTCTTGCATCATAATCCTCCCATGCCGGAGCAGCTTCGCTGCTGGGTCCATGCTCACCGGTTGCTGCTGCAGTGTCTGCTGCTTCAGTGGATTCTGCTGCAGCGGTGTCTGCTACTTCTTCTGTTGTTGCTGCAGGAGCGCTTGTATCAGCTGCTGTGGAACCACAAGCTGCCAAAGAAGCGGTCATGCAAGCTGCCAGCACAAGTGCCAGATACTTCTTTTTCATAATGTCTTCCTCCTTTAAAGATAGATAATGAAAAATAATATATACCCAAACAGTCCGCTAAATCTGCGTCCTGTCCAAGCGTCAAAATTACTGCCGGTTACTTATTCCAGCATGCTACCTGATGTCCGTTGCCGCGATCTGTCAAGGACGGGCACTCCTGTGCGCACTTTTCCGTGGCATAGCGACATCTGGTACGGAATGCACAGCCGCTTGGCATGTGCAGAGGGCTCGGGACATCCCCTTCGAGAACGATTCTCTGCCGTTCCTTTGCCATCTTCGGATCCGGATAGGGAACTGCACTTAAAAGAGACTGTGTATAAGGATGCATGGGATTGTCATTTAATTCATTGGAATCTGCGATCTCCACGATCCTGCCCAGATACATTACTGCAATTCTGTCAGAAATGTGATGGACAACCAACAGGTCATGGGCAATGAACAGATAGGCAACGCCCAGCTTCTCCTGCAGCTCTTCAAACATGTTGATGACCTGTGCCTGAATGGAAACATCCAGTGCACTGACTGCTTCGTCACAGACGATAAATCTCGGATTGGTGGCAAGTGCTCTCGCAATACCGATACGCTGTCTCTGACCGCCGGAGAACTCATGTGCATAACGGGTTGCATGCTCTGCATTCAAACCGACCAGCTCCATCAGATGCAGGATCTTGTCTCTTCTTTCCCCTCTGGAGGTGTAAAGCTTGTGGACATCCAGAGGCTCGCCGATGATATCCTCGACTGTCATGCGGGGATTTAAGGAAGAATAGGGATCCTGGAACACCATCTGCATCTGTCTGCGCATATGTCCGATGCTCTTTTCATTCACTCTCTCCCCATCGAAAAAGACGTCGCCGGAGGTCGGTGTATACAGACGCAGCAGAGATCTTCCTACAGTCGTCTTGCCGCAGCCGGATTCTCCTACCAGACCGAGGGTTTCTCCCGGCTTGATGGAAAAGGAAACGCCGTCCACCGCTTTTAAGGGTGTGGTTTTCATAAATCCGGTTTTGATCGGGAAATACTGTTTTAAATCCCGTACCTCCACCAGATATTCGCTTTTGTTTTTTACTTCTTCGCTCACTGTCTGCCTCCTTTTTCTTCCTCCATGGCTGCCTTTACGTTCAGCCAGCAGGATGCGAAATGACCGTCAGGCATTTGCATTTCCGGCGGCTGCTCTTCGATACAGATCTTCATCGCTTCCTCGCAGCGTGGGCAAAATGCACAGCCCTTTGGCATATTTAAGAGGTTGATCGGTGTTCCCGGAATCGGGATAAGCTTTTCGCCGATTCTGTCCACATTCGGAATGGAACGCAGCAGACCTTTCGTATATTCATGGTGCGGACGGTAGAAAATATCTTCTGCCGTACCTCTTTCACAGACTCTTCCGCCGTACATAACGATAATTTCATCGCACATGTCCGCGATAACACCAAGATCATGGGTTACCATGATGATTGCCATGCCGAGCTTTTTCTGCAGGGACTGCATCAGCTCCAGAATCTGTGCCTGGATCGTAACATCCAGGGCAGTCGTAGGTTCGTCTGCAATCAGGATATCAGGCTCACAGGCCAGCGCCATTGCGATCATGACACGCTGGCGCATACCGCCGGATAATTCGTAGGGGTACTGTTTCACACGTTTTTCCGGTTCATTGACACCAACTAAAGTCAGCATCTCAATGGCTCTTGCCTCCGCCTCTTTCCCTTTTCTGTCCGTGTGAAGCTCAATGGCTTCCCTTAACTGGTTGCCCACCGTAAATACCGGATTTAAGCTCGTCATGGGATCCTGGAAAATAATAGAACAGCATTTTCCACGGAACTCCCGCATCTGTTTTTCAGAAAATTCTGCAATATCCTGTCCTTTGTAAAGGATTTTGCCTTCTGTGATGCGGCCGTTCTTTTCCAGAATACGCATAATGGAATATGCGGTTACGGATTTGCCGGAACCGGATTCGCCGACAATACCGAGGATTTTGCCTTTTTCAAGGTTAAATGTAACACCGTTGACTGCCTTGACCTCTCCCTTGTCTGTGTGGAAGGAGGTATGCAGATTCTGCACGGAAAGGATATTCTCACTCATGGTCTTACCTCCTTAATTTCGGGTCAAATGCATCCCGCAGGCCATCGCCCAACAGGTTGAATGCCAGGGTGATCAGACAGATCATGCCGGCAGGGAATAACAGTTTGTAGGGATACTGGGTGATTCCGGCTCTTGCCTCGTTTGCAAGGGAACCGAGAGACGGCATCGGAGCCTGTACCCCCAGACCGATAAAGCTTAAGAAGCTCTCTGTAAAGATCGCAGACGGAATCTGCAGCGCTGCTGCAATGATGATAACGCTGACGATATTCGGCAGAATGTGACGGCGGATAATTCTGGAATCCTTCGCACCGCTGACTCTCGCCGCCAGAATGTATTCATTCTGTTTTACGGTCAGAATCTGACCGCGGACCATACGTGCCATGCCGGTCCAGTACAGCAGAGCAAATACGATAAACATGGAGATCATGTTGGTACCGATCTTCTGCAGCGCCGGAAATGCGTCGACATTGATAACCTCACGCAGTACGACAGACAGAAGAACCACCATCAGCATATCCGGCAGGGAATAAATGATGTCCACGATACGCATCATCACCATATCCACCTTGCCTCCAAAATAACCGGAAATACTTCCGTAAACGACGCCGATCAAAAGGACGATCACTGCCGCAAACAGACCTACCGTCAGAGAAACCCGGGTTCCGTAAATAACACGGATGAAATAATCACGTCCCATGCTGTCCGTTCCCATGATGTGAGGGAACACTTCTCCGCCCTCTGCCATGTAAGCCAGCTCTTTTTCGGAATAGGTAAAAGGTGCCATGTTGCCCGCTGCCTTATCACGGCTGCCATTTACGGTAATGATCTGGGAATATTTATAAGGTACCACATGGGGTACGATCAGAATCATTGCAATAATGACGATCAGGACAATAATACTGCCAACTGCCAGCGGATTTTTCATCAGCTTGCGCATACCATCTTTAAAGAAGGATACCGATTCGCTCATAACATCCTGCTGTCTTTTTTCTTCATCAGTTGCTTTTTCAAATTTTTTCAGATCCACCTGAAAACTCAAAGGAGATTTCTTGGGCATCTGATCAATGCTATTGGTTTCGCTGCTCATTGCTTCCTCCTTTCTTATTCCAGTGTGATTCTGGGATCGATCAGCTTGTAAACGATATCGGTGATCAGGGTCATCGTAACCATCAGGGTTGCCAGGAAAATCGTCGTACCCATGATCATCGGATAATCACGGTTTGTAATACATTCTACAAACTTGGAACCAAGACCGCCGATCGTAAAAATGGACTCTACAACGAGAGAACCGGTCAGGATGGATGCCGTCATCGGGCCGACATAGGTAATAACCGGAATCAGGGCATTTCTCAGGGTGTGCTTGAAGATGACCTTCCACTGTGCAACGCCCTTCGCCCGCGCGGTACGGACATAATCCTGTCCCAGAGCATCCAGCATACTCGTCTTGGTCAGTCGGGTGATGTAGGCCATGGGATATGCAGCAAGGGCAATGACCGGCAGCACGTAGTTATGACTGGAGGAGCTCCATACCGGAACCCATTTTAATTTAATACAGAACACCAGCAAAAGCAGGGTACCCAGTACAAAGCTGGGCAGGGAAGTAAACAGCGTCGAGAAGAAAATGATCAGTCTGTCCGGCAGCTTGTTTCTGGTCAGAGCCGCAATGCTTCCCATCACTACGCCGGAAATCAATGCTACTAAAACCGCCATGCCGCCAAGCTTTGCAGAAACACTAAAGGAACTGAAGATCGTCGTTTTAATCTCTCTTCCAGTCTTTGCAGAAACACCAAAATCACCGTGAAGCAAATTGTTCAGATATAAAAAGAACTGCTCCCAGACAGGCTTATCCAAATTAAAGCGCTGTTCCAGAACGCGCCTCACCTCATCTGAGATCGCTTTCTCTCCATCGAAAGGACCGCCGGGAATCGCGTTCATCGCAAAAAACGTAATGGCACAGACAATGAACACGGTCAGGATTGCAAGCAGTACTCTCTTCACAACATACTTTGTCAAATGTCAACACTCCTTTTCTTTCGCACATCCGTCTAGTAAATACACTTATTCGCTTCAGGCGGACATTATGCTTAAATAAAAATCCCGGGCAACAAGACCCTCCTTTGGGTTTGTTACCTGCCGGGCTTTTTTTTACTGGTGAAAACTATATCATAATTTCCTTCTTCTTTCAAGTATTTTTTCGTTTGATAATATCGAAATAGCGTCCAAAAAAACGACCGGAATTTCATTTCTTTCCGGTCGTTTTTCACAAAATTTATTCTATTTTGAGAGTATTTTCTCCCTGTTGACCGCCGTTTACGCGTGGAGTTTTTTCTCCAGCTTCTCTACGATTTCTTCAAAATATCCGTCTTCAAACGGAACCTTTAAGCCACATTCCCGCAGCATTTCAGGATAAAATTTTGAAGCAGACAATCTGCAGAGCGCAAGGTAGCTCTTCCATGCCTCTCTGTAATCCTCATCCATCCACACCTTGTACTGGAATGCGCAGCTTTGTGCCAGCACATAGTCAATATAATAAAACGGGCTGTTGTAAATATGCTGCTGTTTCTGCCAGAATCCCCCCTTGGAAAAGAACGGATCCTCTTCATAATCCAGATGGGGCATGTAGATTTTTTCCAGTCTGCTCCACTCCCGGCGGCGTTCTTGCGGTGTCAGCTCCGGAGTTTCATAGACGATATGCTGGAACTCGTCCACCATCGTTCCATATGGGATAAAACGGATCGCATCCTCCAGCTGCATGCTTAAGAAGTCCTTTTCACGATCTCCGAAAAATTCCTTCATCCACGGATCCGTGAAAAATTCCATCGACATGGAGTGGATTTCCGCAGTTTCCATCGTGATGTCCGCATGCTCCATGATCGGATCCTGCCCGGACAGATAGCCCTGAAATGCATGTCCGCATTCATGCGTGATCACGTCTACGTCGCCGCTGGTTCCATTAAAATTAGCAAAGATAAAGGGAGAATGATACTGGTGCAGATAGGTCATATAGCCGCCCTGTTTTTTATCCTTTCTGCCGAACACATCGAAGAGCTCATTCTCCATCATGAAATCGAAAAATTCTTTGGTTTCGGGGGACAACTCCGCATACATCTTCTGTCCGCTCTCCAGAATTTCCTGTGCAGTGCCCACCGGATCGGGATTGCCTTCTTTGAAATAAACCTCGTTATCGATATAAGAAAGCTTCTCCAGACCGAGGCGCTTTCTTCTGATCTCGTGTACGCGCTCCGCAAACGGTACGAATACCTCCTTCACCTGTCGGCGGAAATTTTCGACATCGTTTCTGTCGTAGCTGTTACGGTTCATTCTGTAGTAGCCCAGCTGGATATAATTGTCATAGCCCATCGCCTTTGCCTGCGCAGTGCGGTTTTTTACCAGCTTGTCATAAATGTCATCCAGTTCATCCGCAACTGTCATAAAGTAATCGCTGTAAGCCTTCCATGCCTGTCTTCTTACGGTTCTGTCGTTTCCGGTCAGATAGGGACGCAGCAGGGACAGATTGCATACCTGCCCGTCAAACGGAATCTTTGCGGACGCAATCAGCTTATTGTACTGAGTCGTCAACGCGTTTTCCTCCTGCATCAGGCCGATAATGCTTTCATCCATACTCTTGATCGCATTGTCCATCGTCGCAAAGGCAACCCTGCCGATCTTTTCTTCCATAAAAGAACGATACGGCGATTCGTACAGGGCGCGCTGATAATCGGTTGCCAGACTGCTCAGCATCGGCGCTGTCTCATCGTAATAATCCTTTTCTGCCGCATAAAACGGATCTGCGGTATTGCCGTCGTGACGGATTTCCTCAATCGTCATGGAATCCATCATATTCTGATAAACTTTATAATATTCCTGATGGATCTCCCAGAGTTCTTCTCCGCTTTTTGCTTCTTTGACCCGTTTGGTCAAAGTTTTAAACTGCTCCGCTGTTTTGTCATAATCGACCCTTTTATAGGGCATGTCTTTGAACTTCATACGCACTCTCCATTCCCTGATAGATTTGATTTTGCAGACAGCTTAATCCCGCACCGCCGCCTGTCGGATCCTCTCCGCAAGTAAGGAAGGTTCCTGACTTTTCAGGATCCGCACCTGCTCATCCGGATTGCTGTAGCTGCTTTCCTTCGGCACAACTGTCACATCAATCCGATAATCCCAGTTGTAAACGCCGAATTCCTCTCCACTAATCCAGCTTAATTCCACCGGATAGATTGCGTCAAGCATTTTTTCGATATCCTCCGGATCGGAAAGGGTCACCTGGATTTCCTGATCCGAGATTTCTCCGGGTTCAAAGAAGCTGTCACTGTTTTCCTCTTCGCTGTCATCGTCATAATAATAGTAATCTACCTTGATCGATTCGATGTCATCTGCGCTCTGGTGGCCGGCACGGGCATAAACCTCAGCACCATCCTGCACAAGCAGGTCGTTTAAGGCCAAATAGGACCCATAGACCGGATAGGTCCAGGTGGTCATCATCGATGCATCCTTCTCCTCCGGATCCGCCATAGCAAAGGTCAGTCTTCCGTTTGGAAGCTCCGACGAGATCAGACTGTAATCATACTTCTTCATTTCCTCCTGCAGCGTCTTTAAGAGGGTCTGCTTATCTCCGGTGTAAAAGCTTTCCGTAACGCCATTATAATAGCTTACTTTCATCTTACCGACATTTGCCAGAAAATCCGGGTCATTTAACTGATATCGCTCCCGCTGGTAGGAAGCATCCCGCATTACAGTATCAATTTCAGAACGGTTTTCGTTTGAATCGGCCAAAAAGCGACGGTATACCTTTCTGCCGCTCTCCATGGTATAGCAGACCACCCATCTGACATAGCGTTTCTCTTCCTTTGGGTTAATTTCCTCTGCAGAAATCTCTGTCTGCGCTTCCTCCTCCCTAAAGCTCCCCGGCATTCCGGCATCCTGCCATCTCTTCTGCATCCGGATTGCTGCATCGATCGTCTTTTCCTCGGTTGAATTCATCCGTCGGAGCATCCGATCATCGAAAGCCTCATACATAATGTCATCGGAGCCGAAGCTTTCGCCCTGATAATAACCAAAAGCCGTATAGTCATCTTCCATCGTCACAGACACGGCTGCAATGTTCCCTTTCTCCGGAATCCAGCGATCATAGCCTGCCCAGTCAAACTGAAAGCCTGCAAGGATCAAAACCGCTGCCGCTATACTGAAAATTCCGGCAAGCTTTCCATCCAATATGGTTTTTAACTCGCATCGGTAAATCAGGCGGATCACCACATGTCCGACAAGGACACCTACAATGCAGCCACCAAATAAAAACAGCCCCTTATTTGCTGCTACACGGGAAATGATCATGCCAACAGCAATGCCAAAGGGCACTGCCATCGCAGCCTCCAAAATACCCTTGAGGGGTGCAAATGCAATGGCATGCTCATAGCTTTCTGTTTTGCGCCTGCGGTAAAGCCAGAAGGCAAACAGGCCTGCAGCCGCCGCACAGGCAAGAAGCAAAATACATTCTACCCCCACAGCCCTGCCCCAGCCGCCTGCATTTTTATAGCTGCACAGTCGTCCTTCGTCTCTGTACCAGATATGATTCAGCAAGTCCCAAAAGCCTGCAAAGGGTGTCAGATAGCTTTTTTGCATCCACTGTCTTGCATCTGCACTGCAATAGCTGGCAAAAAACATCGTTTTTAATTCATCGATCAGGAATCTCACTGCCAGCTCATAGGAAAAAAACACCGCGCATCCCAACAGCGCCGTCAGGATATTTCCGGTCAGCATAACTGCCACAAGCGCCACCTGATACATCGCAATAAACGCAAGCTGCTCCACGAACCATGCCAGTAATGACTGTGCCGCCAGAATTCCTGTCATTCCATGAAATGCTGCGCCAATGATCCAGTCCAGCAAAAGTGCTGTCAGGGTAGAAAAGCTATAGACCAAAATTCCGTTTCCACAGATCAGCATATAACGCTTTTTTAAGGATTCCGGGACCGAAAAGTACAGATCTGTTTTTCTGCGGCTGTAAAGCCAGCAAAAGCCCTGCACGGCAAATAGAATTGCAAAAAAAGCAGCAAACAGGACGTGTATGGAGGAAAAACCGATCACATCCGTGATCCTGGACTGAATCAGTTCCCGCAGGGACTCTGCGGCCTGCGCTGCATTGTAAACACTGTCATTTGCATAATTGTTCTGTAAACCAGTCAGTACAACCATCAGATACAGCGGACCGCAAAAGAGTGCCATCACCAGACACAGCAAAAAAGTCCAGCTTCTTCTTCTGTTATTTTCCAGCCATTTAGCCCAGTACGATTTTTTTAATATCATAACCTTGCACCTCCGTCTCGCTGATAAAGATTTCTTCCAGGGAAAGGGGCAGCACCTCGTGGAACAGACAGTCTGCCGCTGCAAACATGGCGATCATTTCTTCTCTGCTTCCTCTGACTGTCAGAGTCAACAAAGATCCCCGTCTATCGCATTTTACAATGTCTAGCTGCTTTAACAGCCGCTTCTCTTCCTCTTTGGAAGAAAAGACGCACTGGATTTTCTGGATGTTGCACTTCATCTCCTCCAGATCCTTCGATAAGAGCACGCCGCCCTGATGTAAAAGCCCTACATGATCGCAGATATCCTCCAACTCCCGCAGGTTATGGGAGGCGATCACCGGAGTAAACTGCCGCTCCTGCATTTCTTTTGCAAAAATGCTTTTGACACTCTGGCGCATTACAGGATCGAGCCCGTCAAAGGTCTCGTCACACAGAAGGTACTCCGTCTTTGCGCTCAGCCCCAGCAGAATCGCGAGCTGCTTTTTCATCCCTTTGGAAAAGGTGCTGATCCTGCGTCTCGATTCCAGCCCGAAGCTGTTTAAGTATAAGTAAAACCGTTCCCGGTCAAAATTCCGGTACACGCTGCTGTAATAACGCTCCATGTCCTTCGGCGTCGCACCGTTGAAAAAGTACGGCTCGTCCGCGATAAAAAACAGCTTCGCCTTTGCATGCACATTGTCGTATACCGGCATATTATCCACAATCGCTAATCCGTCATCCGGCTTAAATACCCCGCACGCCAGGCGCAGCAGCGTACTTTTGCCCGCGCCGTTTGTCCCGATCAGCCCGAAAACCTCTCCTTCCCGGACTGTCACGCTTACATTTTTCAGAGCTTCAATCCCGTCGAAGGATTTGCTCACGTTTTTCAGTTCTATCATGTTTTCCGCTCATTTCTGCGCACGCTTTTTGCGCATGTCGAGTTTGTGTCAAGTGCGCGCAGACACAAATCCCGCGATTGAAAAAATTTATTTTTCAATCTTCCTCTCATTCCGCTGCATGGGCTTTGGTCTCTTTTTGCCCTGCCGCAGCTGTATCCTCTTGTTCCAGAAACTCGGTCAGCTCCTTTACCGTCATCCCCATGCTCAGCGCTTCTTTTTTCAGATCCCGGAGCTTTTCCAAAATTTCCTGCTTCCGGACGTCCTTTAGACTGTCACTGTAGGCGACGTAATTGCCCTTTCCTTTTACTGTGTATAAAAATCCGTTCCGCTCCAGCTCACTGTATGCCCGCTGAATCGTGTTCGGATTGATCGACAGCTCCACCGCCAGGGAGCGTACGGACGGCATCCGGCTGTTCGGCTCCAGCGCACCGCTTAAAATCAGCATCTGGAACTTGTCCACGATCTGCTCGTACAGCGGTCTGGTATCCCGGTAATCCAGTATAATCATCCTTTCCTCTCATTTCTGCGCACGCCTTTTGCGCATGCCGAGTTTGTGTCAAGTGCGCGCAGACACAAATCTCGTGATTGAAAAATTTTATTTTTCAATCTTTCCTCCTTCTTCTGTTCCGATTCTTTTTGATTTTTTATCGATCCAGAACTGTATTGATTGTATTAAGTGTATTATCAGTATTAGTACGCTTTGAATATATACAGAATGTTGGTTCTTGTCAAGAGATTTTTCTCGCAAATGTCAATAGTAAATGCGAAAAAAATTGAAAATTTATTTTTATAGCGCGTCAAGGCATTCGCGGAAGCACATTGCAGAAGTTTTCCAGCCCAATATTTCACGCGGATAGTTGTTGATCCATTGTTCAAGGTCTTTTATTGCGGCGGTTGATACCTTCCCGAAGTCTGTTCCTTTCGGGTATCGCCGCCGTATCATTCTATTTTGATTTTCGTTTGATCCCCGTTCAAAACTGCTGTACGGGTGACAATAGTAAAAGCGTGTTCGTTTCCCCTTGCGGATCGCAGATTGTTCCAGCCTTTCCACATTGGAGAATTCCCCGCCGTTGTCAACGGTGATCGTTTTGAATATCTTGCGGAAGAGTGCGCCGAACCGCCTTTCTATTCGATCAAGTGCCTTTATGGTGCTTTCCTCCGTCCGATCCGGCATACGCTCTATAATTTCTTGCCGCGTCTTCCGCTCCGTCAGCACAAGAAGGGCTTTCTTTGAAGTCTGCTTCCCGCTGTAAACGGTATCCATTTCCCAATGTCCGAAGACTTCGCGCCCCTCCACTTCGGCGGGGCGTTTTTCTATGCTCTTCCCGCGCGGGGCGCGTTTGGCCGTCTTCACTTTGCGATATTTCCGCTTGCGTTTTGCCTTCTCCGGCAAATCGTTGTTTGTCAGCATAAGGAACACGCCCTTTGTTATGTAGCCGTAAAAGGTGCTTGTGCAAATTGTGGTTTTGAATTCCAACCCCTCTAAAGCAATGTCGGCAAGTGCGGCGGCAGGGGATCGGCCTTCTTCAAGCACTTTTCTTTCCAGATATTCCGCAAGGGCGTAATCACGGCCAATTTTCAGCGGTGCGCCTTTTGCCGAAAGGTTTTCACGGTATCGCCTGTGCGCTTCGTCCGGATTATACCTTTCTTCCTCCGTCCAATCTGAATTACGGTGAACCATGCGGGCGCGTTTTACTTCGCGGTAAATAGTGCTGATATGCACATGAATTTCCGCGGCGATCTCCTTTGCCGAATGGCCGTTATTCAATAACGCTTCGATCTTGTAACGGTCTGCCTTTGTCAAATGGCTAAAACAATGCCCCATGCTCCACGCCCCCTATAAACAAAAACAAGGGGCGGTTTCCCGCCCCTTGCGCCTGAAATTAACTCCTTCTTTTGTCGTATTCGTCCAGCCCTTCCAGCGTGGCCGGATCGGTGAGAATGTCCCGCAAGCTACATTCAAGGGCGTTGCAAATTTTTAATAATGTCGCCAGCTTTGCCCCGTTAATATCCCGCGCGCCTCTTTCGTAGTCTTGCAGGATACGCACGGAAATTCCCGCCGCCGCCGCAAGCTGTGATTGTGACATACCAGCCGCCAGCCGTGCGGCCTGCAATTTCTCGTTTCTATATGCTATTTTAACGCTAATATCCACGCGCCGAACCTCCCTTGACATTTTCGCGTTTTATCGGTTATAATAAAGGCGACGGGCGGGGATACCCGCCGCCGTATCTGTTAGGACTGTTTGTGCTTCTTGTTCGGCTTTATGCTGATTGTGATACGCTCCACCGTTTCACTCTCCAAAGCCTTTTTAAGAAGTTCAAGCAGTTCTTTTATTTGCTCTTCGGTCAATCTTCGCACCCCCTTTCCGGTGGTGTTGTCTTCTCCTTTCGTTTTACTCGGCTTCCCCTTGCCTGTGATTTTATTATACGGCATTTGCCGTATAAAGTCAATAGCTTTTCAAAAAATAATTGCGAAAAACAGCAAAAGCGGCGGGAATTTCCCGCCGCTTCATTCGTTTTCATCGTCAAGCAACCAAAGAGGGGATACGCCCAACACTTTAGCAAGCACTTTCAATTCGTAATCGGTAACAAACCGCGTTCCGATCTCAATTCTGGAAATGCTGTCCCGCTCCATCGTCACGCCTTCAATTTGCAGTTTCGCGGCTAACGCCTCTTGCGTAAACCGCTTCTTTTGCCGTGCTTCCCGCACTCTGTCGCCGCATATATTCTTCCGGCCTTTATAGTCGTATATCTTCACCCACGATCACCCGCGCCCCTCTCGTTGTGCTAAACATCAGCACTTTTCTTGACTTTAACACAAAAAGCCTGCATAATTGTGTTAAAGGTCAGAATACAAAAAGTATTCTTCCCTCGTTGCCATAATTTAAGCACACGAAAGGAGTTATTCAAACTATGAGAAAAACTGTGTTGATCCTGTGGGGCGTTGGTGCGCTGTTTCTTATTTCTTCAATCCCGCTATTTGTCGAAGGTGATATAGGGGCGGGCGTTTGTGGGATTGTGATTGCCGCCGTGCTGTTTTTTATTGGCCTTCGGAAAAGGGCCGCGCGGCCTGAACCAAAAAAAGAACCGCCCGCGGCCACGCCTGCGGCGATGGAACCGAAAGAGGCCGCCGCGCCTGCTCCTAAAGCAGATACAACCGCACATGTTACACCCGCCGCCGATCCGCGGCCTATAAAAGCAGAAGCCGCCGCGCATGTTCCCAAAGCAGACGCAACCGCGCATGTCGCGCCCGCCGATCCGCGGCCTGCGAAAGCAGAAGCCGCCGCGCCCGCTCCGGCTTCCGAAGCAAAGCCCGCTTTTGAATTTCTTTCCGTGAAGGTTGCGGGCGTTACCTTCAAGAACGGGCGCAAAAGCCGTCAAACCATCTTGCGAAAAATCCACTTCAAAGACGAACCTTTCAACAAGGGAACAATGGAATTGACTTTGCAACGGGAAGAATGGGAAGGCAAGCCCGCTTTCGGTGTCTATGTCAACGGCGATCAAATCGGGAATATTCCCGCCGAATATGTTTCCTATGTGAACGACAATTTTTCCCGCCTCGACGGGATCGTAAACATGGAGGTTTACGGCGGCGGCGAAGGCCGGAACTATGGCGCGGAAATAACATTGCGCTTCCGGAATGAGTAAGCCCCGCAAAACGACAAAAAGCCCCCACGCCAGCCATAAACGGCCAGCATGGGGGCTTCTCTATATTCTGTTACTCTTTCCATGTGCCGCCAAGCGCGGCGATCGTGTACCTGTCCGCGCGTCCGTTGACAATCAAGCCTTTTGACGCTTGAAAGCACCGCACGGCGTAAGCGGTCAACCTTCCGTATGTCCCATCGGCTCCGTTGGTGCCGCAATGGTAATTCCGTTCGATCAAGGCCGTTTGCAACGCCTTCACATCGTCGCCGCGCATAAGGGGTTTTGTTACTTTCAGCACGCGGGCAACCTCAAAAGAACCCGCCGCGGGCGGTGTCTGTTCCGGCTTCGCGCCGTCATGCTCCGATTTTCCCGCCATCTGTTCCGGCGCGCGGGCGGTTTGTTCCTCTTCGGCCTTCACGCGATCCGGCGCGGCTTCCTCGTTCTGCTGGACGGGCGCGGCCTGCTCTTCGGCAACCTTTTTCCGCGTGCGCGTGGTTTTGCTTTCCGTATCCTTCTTCGGCGCGCGCTTGCGTGCGCCTGTGGTTTTTCTCTGTTCGCTCATGCGTAAAACCTCCCGTAATGAAATAAGCCCCCGCCGCCGCGTTTCAGCGGAAGCGGGGGCTTTATGTATCAGGCGGGCGGCATTTGGCCGCCGCCTCCATCAAGCCGCGGGCGGTAAAGGAGTAAACCCGCGCGCGGCGCAATGGCAATTAAGTATTCAGGGCTTCCGCGGTGTCGGTATGCGTCTTCGGAAGCGCAAAAACAGCGGCTTCGATCGCACCGTCAACAATCTTCTTCAAATCGTCGTCGATTTCAATTCCCGCCGCTTCGATGAACTGATAGACAAGTTTTGTTGCCTCTTCCTTCCGCTGTCCCTCTTCAATTTTGCTTGTTTTATAAAGCTGTTCGGCGGCTTCCGTCGCCTTCTGCGCCCACCCGATCACCTTGTCAATAACCGTGATAACGGGAACTTCGGGGAAGAACTCTTGCAGGGTATCGACCACATGATCCGCGGTGTCAAGAACGGTTGTCGTCCCTGTCAGCACGCCGGAAACATTGATCCCCTTCTTTACCAGATAGGGGATCAGCACGATCAGCCCCACGAAAACGACCGCGACGACGGCCACAACCACAAAAACAATTACCATGTTATCCATTTTTCAAAGCCTCGCTTTCTTTTTTTGTTGGTGTTTATATTTGTTACTCCTTTACAAGCGTGAGATCAGAAACGCGCACGGCGGCCACGGTCACGCCGCCGTAGGTGATAACGGCGCGATCGCCGTTCAGCTCCGAAACAACATGATCGCGGCTATACACGAAAGAGGCCAGCCCGCCGCCTGTGTAGGTCTTCGCGCCCTGCTTCACGCGCACGACGCTTCCGGCCTTGATTGCGCCGCCTGCGCCGCTTTCATCTGCAAGAACAAGATCGGAAACGCGCACAGCGGCCACGGTCACGCCGCCGTAGGTGATAACGGCGCGATCGCCGTTCAGCTCCGAAACGACATGATCGCGTTCATACACGAAAGAGGCCAGCCCGCCGCCCGTGTAGGTCTTCGCGCCCTGTTTCACACGCACGACGCTTCCGGCCTTGATTGCGCCGCCTGCGCCCGCTCCGGTGTCCGGCTTGTCCGGCTGAACGGGGGCGGCGTTGTCGTATTCGATATAGGGAAGTTTGCCGTGCTTCGTCCATGTGCGGGCGTTGTACCCGCTCTTTGTCCCCATATTTTTAACGGCTGTGATCTGCACATCGTTGTCAAAGGCGGGGGAACACTCCACGGCCAGCCCGCCGCCGATATAAACGCCGATATGCCCGCTACACCAAAGGGCTTCGCCAACCTCCACATTGGAAAAGTTGGTTGAAACTCCCTTGCATTTTGTAATCATGGTATCCGCGCCAATGTCGGGAACGCCGTTCACGGCATAGGACGCGCCGCCGTAGGTTTTGGACGCGTCGCCGTTCCAGCCCCACAAAATGCCTTTAATCAGGCACACGCAATCGAACCCGAAAACAGGCGGGTTCTGGTTTGCGGCGGCCTTAATCATTTTCGTTCGGGCGGCCTGCTTGTTGTATGCGTGGTTATTGCAATACCGCGATACATTGCCGCCCGTCAGGGGCGCGCCAAAGCACCCCATGACATAAAGGGTTTTGTAATTCTGCGCAACATCTTTCAGTTTCGCAACAAATTCACTCGCTTTCATAACTGCCATTGTTTTTCGCTCCTTCGCTATTATTCTTCGTGTGCGCGTTCCAGCGTGTCAATTCGCTTGTGCGCCTGCTTTGCGGACGCTTCAACGGCGGTCAGGCGCGTTACAAACTCGGTGTTCGTCTTCCGCTGTTCCTTCTGCTCTGCCTTGATTTCGTCCGTGTTCGCTTTGATATACCCTATTTCCGTAAGTACGGTTGCGTCGTTTTTCGCCTCGCTTTCCGTGTCGCTTTTCCGGTTGCGGGCAAAAGCCGCATACCCGAACACGATTGCGCAAACCGTACTAACCACGGAAAGAACGGTCAAGAACTGTTCCATGCTTCCACCACCTTTACACCTTTTCCCATTGCCACAAACCCGCCGTGTCGGGCGGGTAAACGCAATTCGGCATATCGGCCTTCGCCAGATATACCGCGCCTTTATAACTGTAATAAAGCCCCTCAACCACATTTACGACGATCCCCGCGGTTTCCGGATACGGGATTGGATCGTCAATCGTCCCCGTGTGTTCCAGCTCGACAAGGCGGTAATATGCAAAGGTGGTTTGCACGGGATACGCGGCGGCGTTGGAAGTGTGCGGCGCGACGATCTCGTAATAAAGGCCGTCGCACCTGATAATTTCGCCTTTTGTCTTGTATTCGTGGTTGTCCTGATACTCTGGATAATCCACAATATCCGTTGACGCAAGGATCATTTCGTCGTTGATCGCGTTCGTCCCCGCGGCGCGGTCTGCGACAATCTGCGCTTTGAAGGATAGGGAAAGAAGGGCGGCGGTGCTTTCGCCCGCCGCCTTCAAGGTTTCAACTTCCTTCTTCAATTCTGCCGTTTCTCTCGGCTTGTCCGGTCTGTGTGCTACGCTCATTCAAAATTACCCCCGATCGAAGATACCCAACACGCGGAAATAGCGTCGCCGCGTTCCACTGTTACCCGAATATTCATGCCGAATTGAACGGCGGTGTTTATTGTGTTCTCGAAGACATGCGCCACGCCCTGAATTACGGCGTTCGTGCAATCCTCCCACGCGGGGGAAGGATCAAACGGGTTGTTCGTTACCTCCACTTTGAAGGTTGCGCCCGCTGGAATTTCCCGCGTTACAACCACATTCGCGCGCGTGGGCTGTGCCTGCGCTTCCAGCGGCGCGGCCAGCGTGATAACAAAGCCGCTGATCTGCTTTGTAAAGGTCAGCGTGCGCACCGCCTCATTTCCCACGGTGTCCGTTGCGGTAATGGTGATTGTGTGCGCGCCGTTGGAAAGGGCGGTAAAGTCATGCCCCGCAACATTCATCGTGTTTTCTTCGCCAAGCGTGGGCGTGTAGCTCCGCAAGGTGGTTTCGTCCACCTTTTCAACCACCGTCACCGTGTCGCCGTCCGGATCGGTTACAGTGTACTTGTAAGAAAAGTCGCCGCTTTTCGTTCCAAGATCGGCGTTTTGTCCGGAAATGACGGGCGGTTGATTGTGAATTACGGGAACCGCGGAAGAAGTCACATACGCGCTTTCGTTCCCGTAGGTGTCCCGCGCCTTCACGCGGTACTTGATCGTGTTCCAGCTTGTAGAAACAGCCTCCGTAAAGGTGCGGGCGGCGGTTTCCGTTACTTTCGTGTAGCTCCCGTTATTCACCGACCGTTCCAGAACATAGGTGATCGCGTCGCCGTCCGGATCGCTGGAAGCTCCCCATGTTACGGTTATGTCCTGCGTGCTGTAACAGCTTTCCGGTACGGAAATTCCGTCCGGCGTACTCGGCGCGGTGTTCCATTGGAATTCATAGTTTCCGCGGCTGTTTGTGCTGTCAGATACCAAAATATCAGATTTCAAATTACAAAGCGGACGCACGCCCCTGCTGCCGCTGTACGCGTTGTAGATGTTCAACGCCCCCGAAGTGAGGACATAGCGCACATTGTACGAGTTGCCGGAATACGGCGTGCGAAGCCACCAATACCACGCCTGCGAAGTCGTCGGATCGCTCGAATAGTTGCTTTTATCAATAGCCGCTTGCGTACAATAGGCAAGGCGGCTTGCGTTGTCGCTGAACAAGGCCAGCTTTGAACCCTCTGCAATCCCGTTTTCGTTTGCAAGCCCGACTTCCGTTGTGCTTGCAAGGAACATTTTCGCGGTGAAGGTTTCATAGCTCCCGCCGTCTGTAACGGTGTTTTTGGCAACGGTAAGCGTGGTTGTCATAAGCGCCGCTACAAAATCGTCGTCAAGCATAGCAAGGAACCCCGCCCATGTGTCATAGGGGTTTACATTGTCCCATACATTCGCGCTTGACGGCGGCGCGTCCTGCCCGTGCTTTGCGCTGTACCATTGCCCCGCCGCGGCGTTACTGTTCAGCCATTGAAGGATATTGGAATGAATGTGCCTGTTGTTGCCGTAATTCCGGCGATCCGAATTGCTATTGCTCGGCTCTTTTGCGTCGGAACAAAGCAACGCTATGATCTTGTCAGTAATCAGGGTAATAGCTCCGGACGGGTAACCCGAATGGTTTTTGTCTGCCATTTTGAAAACGACATAATCGCCCAAGAACGACCGATAAGCCGACTTTACAGGCACTTCAAAGGTTGTCCCCACGCCAAGCGTGCTTAATTGTTTCGCCATTCTTTGCCTTCCTCCTTTTCTTCGGAAACAGCAACGCCGCCACGGTTGCCCGCGGCGGCGTACTGCCCGAATAATTTGTTGTAATGCTGATCCATGTTCCGGATCAGGTGATAGCAATTCCCCTTCGACGCATGGCCGCGCCAGCTTTGATAAGATTGCTCCACCTTTTCCGGCGTGATTTTTCCAGCTTCCAGCAACCCGCGCATTTTGGTTAAACGGCGGCGGGCGTTGTTCTTTGACTTCCGGCGCACCTTGCGGATCACCGCGCCGCTTTCGGTCAAATACGAATGGAAGCCCAAAAAATCAATTCCGTTTTTTAACGGGTAAATATTTGTCTTCGCATTCAGCGAAAGCCCTAATTCGTTTACATGTCTTTCAATCTCCTTCCAGCAATAGCGCAAATATTCTTTGTCTTCGTGGATCAAATAAAAATCGTCCATGTATCGGCCATAAAATTTTATGCCTAACTTTTCTTTTACCATGTGATCCAGCGAAGAAAGATAGAGAAGGGCGAATATTTGTGAAGACTGGTTGCCGATCGGAATTCCTACATTGCCTTCGGTGCTGTCTATTATCATATCCAGCAACCAAAGACAATCAGGATCGGAAATATACTTGCGGATTAAGGATTTTAACGCGTCGTGCTTGATATTATAGAAATACTTTGATATATCGCATTTCAACACCCAACCGTCAACACCTCGTACACGGTAAAATCTCCGCATAAACCCTTCCAGCCGTTCAAGGCCGAAGTGCGTTCCTTTTCCAACCTGTGAAGCGTAATTATCTTTTATGAAGGTGCTTCGCACCCTCGGTTCAAGTACATTATCACAAAGCGCGTGTTGCACAACCTTGTCTTTGTAGCTGTTCGACATTACAACCCGTTCTTTGGGTTCATAAACCTTGAATGTGTTGTAGGGCGAAAGCCGGTATGTGTGGCTCTGTAACTGCACGCTTAACAGGTTCAGGGCTTCCAGCAAATTAACTTCAAACTTCGCCGCCGCTCCTTTCCACCTTTTGCCGCGGCGCGCCTTCCGGTACGCGCGGTATAGGTTTTCAAAATTATAGACTTTTTCAAAGTCGGTCATGTAAAAAAATCTCCTTGCCGTGTATAACCTCGGCCATGCCTGCGGCAATGCTCCGGTATCGGCAATCCTGTATTTGTCCCCGCCGTGGATAGCAGGGGACAGGAAACGCCTTCCTTTGATGGTGGTACATTGCTTTCGGCCTGTGGCCTACTCGATCGAGTGATCCACCGAAGCGGACGCACGCCCCTGTTGCCGTTGTACGCGTTGTTGTTGTTCAACGCCCCCGAAGTGTTGACATTGCGCACATTGTACGAGTTGCCGGAATACGGCGGCGGGGCGGGCAGAAGGCGAAAAGAAAACCTGCAAGGCGTTCCCCAAACGGTTTTATACTCTCGCTTTGTCCCGCTTCTTCCACGCGGCGATCATGTACTTTACTTCAAGGGCAAGTTTCGACCAATATTCGCAACTCTTCATAGAAATAAAGCCCATTTCCTGCGAAAGCTCTATAAAAAATAGAAGCTCCTTGCAATAGGTCAATGCCTTTGCTTGTAGCCTCTGCCGTTGTCTGTGTTCGTCCGCTTGCCGCAAATCTAATTCGTTCGCTTCAAGCGTCATTTCGTAAATATCAACCGCTTTTTCCTGTATGCGGTTCACCAGTGTAAAGCGGTATTTCTTCGGGTAACGCTCCGTGCTGTTCGTGATCGTGAAGGTATGCTTTACAAGGTCTTTCGCCTTCACAATCACATTGAATTCGGACGGCTCTTTGCGCTCCCTCTCTTGTCCCTGCATAAATGCACCTTGCCTTCCTGATCCTCTGCAAAAGCGCGGTATCTTCCGCGCACCCCTCAAAATCAAAGCCCGCCGCCGTCAAAGTTATGGTTGCTTCGTGGCCTGTGGGCGTGATCCCGCGGATTGTTACCGCCTCGCCGCCGCACATGTCGCACGGCGGGCGAAGCTCCGTGAAGATATTTCCGATAATGCACGACAATTCCGCGCCCTTGCAGGCGCACCGCGTCAACATTCGATCCGTTGCAACGCCGCGTTCCAAACGCCCGTTGCGGTCACGCCGTCCAAATCGTCAAAGAGGATCAAGAACGGGTTTGTTGTAATGTCATTGAAAAGCACGGCTTCCAGCATTTCAATTCGCGCGGTGTTGTTCTGGATCAGGTTCAGCAAATGCCCCGCGGTGTCTTCGTCAAGGACATTTTGCAAGGTTGCGAACCATGCGTTGAAGTCGTTTTCCGCGTCGGTCTTAAAGTCGTTCATGTAGGCTTCAAGGGCGGCGTACTGCTGATCGCCCAAAAGCTCCAAACTCTCCATATAGGAAACAAGATCGTTGAATTCGTCAACGCTCATTTCCTTATAGTCAGCAAACCATGCTTCAAGTTGCGCGTTGAATGCGTCGGTGTCTATCTGATCCACCACGCCCGCAACCACGCCGCACAAGGAACCATCAAGGCGGCGATCCGTTATGTTTGCCTGTGAAATGGCCGTAACGCCTGCGCCTACAAGCACATCGGCAAGGCATAACTCGTAAGCGTCCGCGTCCCTCTGCAAAGCAGGGGCGACGGGGGAAGTTGCAGGCGCGGAAGACTTCACCGCAACGGAAATTTTGCGTTCGGTCAAATCCCACCGCACAACAATTCGGTCAATGCGGTTCAACACGCCGTCCGCGGTTGCCAGCGTTACGGGCAAATCGCTTGTGTTGTAATAAAAATAACCGTTGATCCACGCTTTACCCGTTTTCACGGCGACGGCCATTCCTGAACCCGCTACCACTTGAAGGCTTGTGGAAGGGACAGGAAACACGCCGTTTCCAATGAATGAAGCAAAATATTCAGCCCATTCTTCCGCGCGGTACACGCGATCGCCGGAAACACTGTTGAAAAAACTTGATTTTTCCATATTTGCACCCCTTTACTTTGTAATCTGCCTGATCTGTGTAATCAGGGCGGGCAAACTCTCCCCGAAAGTAATGTCTATTTCCTCCATGTTCTGTTGATAGGTTTCCGCAACCTCCGTTATCCGGACATTGATTTTTATACCCCACCGTTTATTAACGCATGTCACGCGATCGCCCAAGTCGTAATCTTCCCTGTACTTCAAATTCGCGTGCGTGTTGATCGTGCTGGAAAAGCTCAATGTTTCGGCGTATTGTTCCAGCTCCGACGCGCCGCGCTCTTCAAGACAGGCTAAATATTCTTCATCGGTGCGCGTGATCTCTTCGTCGTTCTCGTTGGTGTATTTTTTTGTAATGTCCGTTGCGTTCACAAAGACTTCTTCACGGTCAAGGCCAGCCGCGCCGCCGCCAACTTCGGCCACAACGCGCGGTTCGGCTTCTTCGCCGCCCACATAAGCCGTTGATTTCAGGTTTTCAATGCTGTTTGTGTATTCCTGTTCCGTGATATTATCGAATTCCTGTGAAAAAATGCACGGCGGGTTTTCGGTTTGGTCTGCGGTCAAATCGCGGCCTTTATACACACTGAAATAGTGCTTTCCCGTCTTCACATCGGTTCGCAACCGGAAGCCCAATTTTGCCGCCTTCGCCGCGGTTTCCACGGCAAGAAGGGCGTTTGTGAAGGCTTCGGAAGTATAGTCTATTTTCCCGCTTCCGGTGTCTTCGTCCGTGGGATCAATTAAGACATTCGGGATCGCGCGGGCGGCCACTTTCGGGGAAACGACCGTTTCGCGGACAATCCGGTATAAAATATCCTGCGTCCCGCTCGTTGCGGCGATCTGATCGCGTATAATGCGCTTTCCGATCCATTGCGTGATAAACTTTCCTTGCACTTCGATTTCTTCAAGCCCCTGTGAATTCTTGCTAATGTGAACATACCTGATTTCTGCCGCCTCGGTGTCCCCGCGCTTCATTATCAGGTTGTTTTTTACCAGAAGGGAAACATGCTTGCTTGTGAATGGCACAAGCAACTTGAATTCGCCCGCCGACCAATACCGCCGCGTCCAGATTAACGAATTGATTTCGTCAATTACGCCGTGCAATATCATGTCGCGGTCATAAATATATAGCTCCATTCGTCACACCCCCAAATAAAGATCGTCGTGATAAATGGATACTTCCAGATTTTCAAGGTTTTCTTCCGCGGAATACCTGTAAAGGTTATCACCGACCGAAAGTTGAAAATATGTGCTGTCCACATCAAGATAACGGAACGCGTCAGAAGTCACGCCGTCGCGTTGCAAGGTTACTTCTTTTTCCCCGTATCCCGTGGATACACTCAAAATGTCGCCAGCTTGAAGCGTGATATTCAGCTTTATAAACTCCTGTGTGTCCACATTCAAAAGGGAAGGATTTTTGACAACGCCAAGCGCGCGGAACTCTACGCGAATACCCGCTTGCACATCACCTTCGTTATAGACATTCACGATCAAGGAAGGCTGTCTATACCCGATTTCCCAACCTTCCACAAGGGGGATTTCAACGGGAAATTCAAGGCCGCCGATCCATGTCGCTATATCGTCCCGCGTCTTTGCCTCTTTTCTCCAAAACGGATTAAGGCAAAGAAGCTGTATTGTGAAGTCCTGAAAAATAGCCTTCCGCGTGAAGGCGGGCGCGTTGTCGATCTTGCAATCAATCACGCGCCGGAAGTCGCCGTATTCGTATGTCAGCGTCGCGGAATACTGCGGGTTCAACACGCGGTTCATTTGCCTTCGGTAATCCCGCATTCTGTCCTTGTCCCGCTCCCTGATACTTCCGACAATCTCAATTTCGCGGGATTGAATGCGGTTGCCTAAATAGGTGTCGCCGTCCTGTCCCATGCTGTTAATGCTGTAAATCTCGTTGCGCACATCGGAAAGGCCGCTAACCTCGTTTGTGTGAAAAATAGAAGCGTGGGAAAAGGTGATACTTTCCCCACGCTCATTCGTATAAATCAGCTTTTCGATTTTCTTTGCCATCAGCCCATAACCTCCCGTGCAATCAAGCGGAATTGCTTTGCCGCCTCGCGCTGTTGTTGTGCATAGCTCGTTTCGTTCGCATAGATATTTTGAACCACTTGCACGCCGCGGGCGGCGTTGTCGTTCCTGCTGATCCTTCCGGACGGTCTTTGCGGCTCCGGAACGGTTGAAGCCGTCGCCCTGCGGATTGTCTTTTCAACATTCTGCATTTCACGGGCGAAGCCTTCGCCTAAACCTTCGGCCATGTATGCGCCGATCCCTGCAAATACCTTCGACGGGGAAGCAATCTGCATTTCCGCTTCTACGGCGGCGACAATTTCGCGCATCATAGAACGCACTTTGCTTTCCAGCCACCCCGACATATTTTGAAAGCCCTGCCAGATACCGCGCACCATTTCTTCACCCGCCGCCGTGAACTGCGATACAAACCCGTTGATCGTTGTCAAAATCGACTGTATGATCTGCGGGATTTTCGCCGTAATCTGCGGCGTGCCTTGCACCATGCCGGACGCTATGGCCTTGTCAATATCAACGCCCGCCGCCGTGAACTTCGGTTGTTGTGCGGTGAAGGCGGTAATAATCGACTGGACGATCTGCGGGATAATGTTCGTAATATTCGGCGTTCCCGTTGTCATGTCGGAAGCAATATACTTCGTCATGTCAACGCCGATCTGATTAAGGCGCGCCGCTTGCGCTGTAAGCCCCGTTGTTACCCGCTCGACAATGGCCGATACCGCGCCGTCCAGCGCGCCGATATTCGCTATAATGCCATCGTTTACGGCTTGCACGGCCTCCTGTGCGGTAATCGCGCCCGCGCTTCCCATTGCGCCCTGCATGTCCGCGGAAACGGTATCCATGCCGCCGCCGAAGCCCTCGCCAACGCCTGCGGCCATGTTGCCGCCAATGTCAGCAAAAACCGTTGAAGGGGAATGAATGCCAAGAAAATTCTTGATACCGTCCACAATGCCGCCAAAGAAGCCCGTTACCTGATCCCACAACCAGCCCGCGGCGTTCTGGATACCCTGCCAAATGCCGGAAACAATATTGCCGCCGATCTCCACGATCTGATATGCAAGGCTTCCGAACGCCTGCACGATACCCGTTACAATCTGCGGAACCGCCTTCACGATTTCGGCAATAATTGTCGGAAGGTTCTGGATCAGGGAAACGAATAGTTGAACGCCCGCTTGAATAATCTGCGGGATATTGGAAACAATGGCGTTCACCAACGCGCCCACAATCTGCGGGATCGCGGGTACAATGGTTTGAATGATCTGCGGCAACGCCTGAATAAGCGCAACCAGCAAATCAATTCCGGCTTGAACGATCTGCGGAATGCTCCCGATCACCGCCGTTACAATTCCGTCGATAATCTGCGGAATAGCTGTAACAATGGTTTCGATAATCTGCGGCAACGCGTCGATCAGCGCGGTTAATAGGTCAATTCCCGCTTGAATGATCTGCGGGATAGAGGCAAGCAGATTTTCGACAAGGCTTGTAATAATCTGTGGAATGGCCGCAATCAGAACGGGGATCGCGGCAATCAGCCCTTGCGCAAGCCCTGTTATCAACTGCAACGCCGCGTCGATCAGCATAGGGATATTTTCAACCAGCGTTTGCACCATAGCAACGACCACTTCAACGATTTTCGGTAACAACTGCGGCAACGCCTGTCCGATCCCGTTTGCCAGCGCAAGGACAATTTGCAACGCGCCTTCGACAAGCAGGGGAAGGGCGGCGATCAACCCGTCAATCAGGGCAAGAAGAATTTGTGTTGCGGCCTGCGCAATCGCCGGAAGCGCGGCAACCAGCCCTTGCACAAGCGCGGTTATCATATCCACCGCCGCCGTTGTGATCTGTGGTAGGCTTGCTACAAGCCCATCGACCAGCCCTAACACGATTTCGGTTGCAAAGTCCGTTACTTGCGGAAGGATCGTCGAAAAATCTTCAATCAGCCCCGCAAGGGCTGTCCCGAAGGTGTCGGACATTTTGGAAATATCGCCGTTCGCGGAAGCCGCGCCCGCCGAAAGCTCGTTGACAAAATCAGAAAGGGCGGGCAACGCTTCTTCGCCAATCGGAAGAACAAAATTCGTTTTCAGCACGCGGCCAAGCCCCGACATAGCGGAACCGAAGTCGTCATATTTAACGGCATTGATTTTGGAAAGCGCGTCGGTTGTGGTGCTGATCTCCCCGTTAAGGTTCGTCAACGCCTGCATACCTTCAACGCCCAAATCTTCCCACATCGTACCGAACAAGGCCACGCCCGCGGTATTCTGCGCTAAAGGATCGTCCATTGCGAAAAGGGCGGTTGTCACATCGTCAAAGGCTTTTGCGGCCTGCTCCCCGCCTGCGGCAAAGGCCGCCGCGGTTTCATCGGCGTTCAAGCCTATGTCCTTGAACGCCTGCATTGTGCCGTCTGATCCGTCTTTAACTCTGATCCCGAATTCCTTTACCGCGTCGCCCAACTTGTCAACGGAAAAGGTGCCAGCGTCCGCGCCGTTTGCAAAGCTGTTGAACATGTCTTCCGCGTCCAGCCCTAACGACTTGAAATGCACGGAATATTCGTTGATACTGTCCAGCAAATCCCCGTTTTTATCAAGGCCGTTTTGCGCTCCCTGCGCAATCAGGTTAAACGCCTCTTCACCAGATAGCCCAAACTGATCCATAAGCATATTGACGGCGCGCATTTGCTCTTGAATATCAAAGCCGAATGTATCGCGCAACATCAAAGCGTTTTGTGTCAGCTCTTCAATTTTCGTCGGATCAACTTCGCCGGAAGTCTGCGCCACGGTTGCCATTGACGCGGCTATATCGTCCATGTTCTCCCCGAAGTTGTTGTTGTAGATACGCAACATTGCGTCTTCAAAGCCGTTCGCGGCGGCCTCCGCAATGCCTGTTGACGCTTCAAAATCGTTCATTGCGCCTTTGACTTCATCAGCGAAGCCCACGGCGTACCCGATCCCCGCAACCATAGCCGTTCCAATGGCGGCCACGCCTACGCCGATCGTTTTCAAACCTGTTCCAAGTGCGCCCGCTACGGAAGAAACTTTGCCGCCCAATCCGTCCAGCGCGCCGCCCGTGCTTTCGGCTTCCTGTGAAATGTCTTCCAAGCCGTCCGAAAAATCGTTTGAAGCGTTGCGCGCTTCTTCTAATCCTGCGTCAAGGTTTCTGATCTCGTTTTCCGTCTTAATCATTGCGGCGCGGGCGTAATTCAGGTTCGTTTCCATCTTTTTAGCCGCTTCGGAAGTCCCTTGCCCCGCGTCCTGATACTTTTTCAAGGCGGCTTCCGCTTCGGCAACCTTCTTTTTCTGCTCTTCAAGCCGCTTGTTCAAAACATCTTGCTTCGCGGTCATTGCCTCTATGCTGTCGGCGTTGCCCTCGAAAGTTGCCGAAACAACCTTCATTTCGGACGCAATGGCCTTCAAAGAAGCGTCGATTTCTTTACAAGCCTTCTTGTATTCCTGTTCGCCGTCAACGGCAATTTCGGTTTTGATCTGATCTTCTTTTCCAGCCACTTATAACCCCCCTAACACATCGTCAATGTCCGCTTCTTTTTCCTCCGGTTTGAAGCGATCCGGATTGAATTCTCTGTGAATTCGGAACAAAGCAAGGATTTTATACGGTGTCATGCGCCACACTTCGCGTTCCGGCCAGTGTAGAAGCGTAACGCCGATATAAAGCAGGCGGGCAAGGTCTATTACTCCTTGCCCGCCTGCGCGTTTTTTCTCTCTTCTTCCGCGTATTCCGGTTCGTCGTCTTCATCGTCCTGCGGCGGCTCCGTTGTGCCGCTGTTTCCCATTGCAAACGCCTTGAAAATCGCGGTTTTAACCTCGTTGAAGTTGCCCGTGTGGATCATTTTTCCTACCTGTTTTTCGGTCAACTGCTCTTCGCCGTCGTCTGCGCCCTCATTCAGAAGCAGGGTAAGAAGCCAGCGAAGATTTTTAATGCCGTCTTTGCCTTTCAGCATTTCAGCCAGCTTGTCAAAGCCCCCGAATTTGTCTTGCATTTCGTCAATGACATTCAGGGAAAACAGCAAATGCCGTTCTTTATCAAGGACGATCGGCAAACGCCCGTCTTTAATCGCGCTCATAACAAAATAGGGGAAGCCCCGTCAAAGGGCTTCCCCGTGCCTCCTTTTCATATTTTGTTTTGTGATAGGCGGCCAGAATTAGCCGCCCGAAGTGTTGTTCTGTTCACGAACCTTCGTAAACCAGCCCTGCGCCGCGGTTTCTGTGGGAAGTGCCACATGCTCCGCTTTCCAAAGGCCGTCAGGCCGCTTGATAAACTGCCCTGTGATCTCCGGCGTGGTGAATTCGATACTATCGCCCTTCGTCTGGTAACTCTCCGAAGGAATAGCGAATTTCACCTTGTAAAGCCAAATGTACTTATACATGCCGTTCGCTTTCTTTGCGCGGAAGCCGATTGCCATATACGGGGGATCGTCGTTTTCTCCCGCATAAACAACTTGATCGTCGTCCTGCGTCTGCCCCAAAATGGCCGCAAGATCGGCGGGCATAAGATCGTTTACATTCAGCGTCAGCTCTCCGGAAACGAATTCTTTTACCACTTCGTCCGCGCCGTCGTCCGCATAAAGGATCGCTTCCGCTACCTCTACGGACATTTCCGCGCTAATGGCCTTCGCCATGCGCACGGGCGTTCCGTATGTTTCTTCGCCGCCTTCGCCTACGGTGATCGGCGCGCGGTAAAGATCGCGTAAGCCAATAGTTGCCATAGTTTTTATACCTCCGTTTGTTCGTAATATTTCGCTTCAATCGGGACATGGTAAAACCCCGTGTCCTGCTCGTACACTTCCGGATCAATTACAAGCCCGTAAAAGCCCGCCGCCTTCAACGCCTGCTTCACACGGCGCAAAAGGGCGATATAATCGCGTTTCGAGTAAATATCAACCCTGTATGTGTATTCCGTGCCGTGCATTTCGTCGTCTGCGGCGGCCATATCTTCCGAAGAAACAAGCTGATATGTGATATATGTACCAGCCTTCCCGCGGAAGAAGAGGCGCGCCACATTCGGGCAAAGCGCGTCAAGCGTGGATTTTAACAGGCGGTCAACTGTATCTATCATTCCTGTTCGTCCTCCCATGCCTGCCGCATAGCCGCCTGAACTTCCGGCGTTGCCTTCTGGTGCGAACGCGTGAACCACGGGCGCGCGGGCATATTGCTTCGCCCGTATTGGTGGACAAAGCCAACGGTTGCGTTCCGCTCCCCGCGTCGGTTTTTCCCGTGCGGGTACACTTCCACGCATTGCCCCGAACCCCGCTTCTTTACGGCGGTGCATTTGATAGAATTTGCAAGATCACCAGTAACGCGGTTACTTGTAAATGTGCGCCGTATTTCCTCCTGTTCGGCCTTCACAAGCACCGCGCCGCCAGCTTTTAACATCTTCGGAACGGCCTTCGCCGCCCGCTCGCTCCGGCGCAAAAACGCTTCCTGCGCCGCTTCAATTCCGGATACCTCAAACCGCGCCATTGCCGCCGCCTCCTTCCGTGCCGTCGTCCGGCTCTTCGCTTTCTTCGACCGGAAGATCTGAAAGCGTCAATTCGGTAATTTCGCCGCTTTTGTTGACATAGGTTTTCAAAATCCTGTACCGCTTCCCGTTCAGCTCTGCGGCCTGCTGCCCCTCGTATTCCTCCGTGTAAACATCAACCTTCAATTCCACTTGAAAGCCCGCTTGCGCGGCCTTGTAGAACTCGGAATAACCCGCGGATTTTACATTGCAAAAAATGGTTTTCCGCACTTCTTCCGGCTCGTTCTGGAACCCGTTTGCGTTTACCGCTTCGTCGGGCGGCTTTTGTGCGATCAGGGTAATTTCATCACCCCAACGCATGATAATCACCCGCCAAACTCAAAGAACACTTCAAATAATCGTAGGCCGCGCGGTATTTCTCGCTGTCTTCGGAATATCCGAAGTTTGCCTTTGCGTAAAGGACAATCGCCCGCGTGATAAGGGGATCGCCCGCCGCGGCCTCTTTGCCTTCGGCGGGCGTATCCTCTGGAACATTCACACCGACAAGGCGCAAATCCGCTTTGCAAGCGTCGATCAGGTCTTGTATTTCATCGTCGAAAGCCGCCGTTTTTACGCGTAAGGCGTTTTTCACCTTGTCAAGCATGGTTTATCCCTCCCGAATTACGCGCCCGCGGCCTTTGCGACGACAACAAGGGAGTTCTTGTCAATTACCTTGCCGTCAACAAGCATGATCGCCTTCGTTACCATGTCGTCCGTGTCGTTATCCTCGTACTTCTTCACGGTCATGGTGTAATTGGTGTTCAGCACATAGTCCTTGAAGTTGAACAGGAACGCATACGCGCCGCCCTTCGCCGCGGTTGCCACGGAAGGCACATAGTCGCAACAAATGACGGGGCGGCCAAGCAAGGCGCGTTCCGGCTTGCCTGCAATGCCGTAATTCACGCGGCCTACGGGCTGGCCGGTTTCATCGACAAGGCCGTAATACTGCATAAAGGTTTTCTTCGCCATGCACCACACCGCGCCGTTTTCGTATGCCTGCGGCAAGGCGGCTTCGGCGTTCACAAGGTCTTCGTATGTGGGCGTGTCGCTCTCGATCTTCTGCCCCTCGTTCGGGGTTTCTGTAAGAATGCCCTTCGGCTGTCCGCTACCCGTGCCGGATACAATGGCCTGTTCGGTTGCCTTCGTCATAGCCTCGACAACATTGTTGACAAGGGTATTTTCAAAGGCCGAAAGCGCCATAGTGTCCACTTCAAGGGAAACGGCCACGGCGCAACGCAACTTATGGTAAGCAAAAGTAATGCTTCCCGTGGTCTTCTTCTGCTTGTCGCTCCCTGCGCCTTCCGCTACCCAAGAGGCAACGGGCTTCGCGCTGGAAGTGGGGATAGAAACGCCGCCCTTGTACGCGGTGCGCGTAACAAGGGGAAGGATCATTCCCACGGCCTCCATTTTCTCAACGATCCGGTTAAGAATGGTTGTCGGGATCACCGCGCCATTTTCCGCGGTTTTGGAAACAGCGTCCGCGCGGAACTCTGCGGGAATAGGCGTGCCGCGAAGGGCGTATGCCATAAACGCGCGGCGGTATTCCATGCTGTCCAGCGGATCGGCTTCGTCCCTCTGTTCACCGCCTGCGGGGGAAGAGGGGGAAGGGAAGGTGCGAACAACCGCGCCGCCGCTTCTGCCCTCCGCAATGGAATTCAGAAGGTTGTTGCGCTGTTCGGCGGCGGCCACAAGCCCCGCCCGCTCGGTTTTCAGGTTGTTCACTTCGGTTTCAAATGCGGTCAACTGCTCCGCGGTCAGCTCCGCGCCTCTCTGCTCGATCTCGTTCGCAATCGCGGCAAGGCGGGCTTCAATTTCCTGTAATCTGTTCATTGTGTCATACCTCCAACATGATTTTTAGTTTTAATAGCTGTGCTTTCCGCGCTAACGCCTCCCGCCTCTCTGCTTCGATCACTCCGTCGAAGAAAGAACGCGCGGATATTTCGGTATCGCTGTTTGCGGGGTAAGATACCGCCGAAACATCGTAAACCTTTTTGATCTTCAAAATGGTTCTTGTGTGCGTGTCCCTGTCGTATGCGTCTTCCAAAACCTTGAACGCCCACGACATTTTAGTAATCAAGCCGTTGTTGATCTCTTCGTAAAGGTCTTGTGCGGCACGGCTTTTCGATAAATCAGCAAAAGTAAAGAGGCCGCTTTCGTCGGCCTCTATTCCAAGCGTTTTATTCGATTGTCGGGCAAGCACCTTGCCTTCGTGGTTGTATTGCATGATAACATCGGACATGTCCGCGCCAACAAGCGCGTTCCGGTCTATGATTTCAAAGTATTGCACCCCGTCGAACTCATAGAGAAGATACGGCTTGTTGAAGGTGGTTGCGTAGCCTTCAACATAAAATTCGCTGTCAATCCTCTTCGTGGCCTTCTTCGCCGCCGCCGTCAACGGAAGCACCATCGACCGATATTCCCGATCCTTCATTACTGGCATTTGTGTTCGCCTCCTTTCCAAGCTGTGAAACTTCGGTGTATTCCTTGCGGATATAGTATTTTTCGCCGCCCTCCACATGTGCCATGTTCCAAATGTCCATAACGCCGTTTCGGTTCAGCAACCCGCGATCAAAAAGCTGTGTTGAAATATTCAGCTTCGTTTGATTGCTTGCGTATTGAAGCCTGTTCGCCGTGAACACGATTGCGTTTCCGTGGGCGATTTCCCGCGGCGTAAAGGTCATATTTGACATGACAAGGGATAATTGCAGGGCGAAAGGCTCTATTTTCCCTTCGTAATACGCGTTCCATTCGTCTTCGGTGTATTTGTTTTGAATGATCCCCGCCGAAGTGCCGAAGTAGTTAAACACATTTTCGTTAATCTGCCCCATCTGAACCGCGTTGACGGTGAAGGGCTTGCTATCAACCTGTTTTACATCTGCGAATTTCTGATCGTAGATAATCATTCCGCTTTGATTGTCCGCGGAAAGGTTGTCTTCGGTGAAGCGTTCCCGCTCCTTCCTTATGTCCTCCGGCGAAAGCATGTTAGCAATGCGGGCAAGGAACCGGATCGAAGCCGAATTTTTAACGCCGTTTATAATGCCCTGATTGTTCGCGTGGATCAACTGCATTGTTGGACGCAAGGCGCGGTTGTCCTCTCCGAAAAAATCGTCTGAATATTGAAATTGCGTCAAAATCCCCACGCGGTCAAACTCGATCGCCGCCCGCTGTCCGTTGGAAAAGGTATACCGCAAGAAGGGCGCGCCGCCGACCTCTAAAACCTCGCAATTCTGCGGCAATAGGGGATAATAACCCGCTATGCCGCCGAATTCGTCTTCAAGAGGCACAATAAAAGCCGTGTTATTCACGGCAAGGATTGTCGCCAGCCTGTAAAGAAACTTTGTCGTGTCTTGAAACGGGTTCGGCCTGAACTGCAATGTTCGTTCAAGGTGCTTTTTCGCACTCCCCGTAATTTCCGGCTTCAATTTGCTACAAAAAGTAGCGAACGAATGAATAGCCGCCCGCGTGATCTCCATTTCGTACACGCTTTCGGGCGCATTTGTGAAAACGGGCGTGTACCCGTTTAGCATTTTGAAGTATCCCGTTGGAACAAGGTTGTTCCGCGGCCTTCGGAAGATAGTTTCAAACACTCCCATTTTTCAAATCACCCCGCATTTTTCAGCATTACGCCGATTTCGTTATAGTATTTTTGCCGGACGGTCATTGCGTCAATGACTGATACAAAGCCGTCGATCCGCGCCCGCTGTTCAATCTTGACAGGCCGGAACTTGCGCGTTTCCATGTTGTGCTTTAAGGCCACATTCAGGAAGTGCGACTTTAACAAGCTGTTATCCGGTATTTTGAAATTGCCATCAAGCAAAATCCCTTCAAACTCGCGGATCACGCCCGCAAGGTTTTCACCCTGAAAAACATCGTCCATGTGATAGCCGTATGCCGCCATGTCGTCAATCAGGTATTGCGCGCTGTAACGGTCATACCCAACTTTCAGCACATAGATTTCGTATTTTTCTTTCAGCATAACGAACCAGTTATAAACATCTTTGTAATCTACATAGTTTTCGCCGGAAAGGGTAACAACGCCCTTTTGCACAAATATGTCATAGGGTACGCCGTCGATCGCCGTTGCCCGCTCGACGCGGTTTGCAGGCATAAAGAATTGTGTGAACGCGTATAGCTTGCCGCCGCGCTCCACAATGACGGTTGCCGCGGTAAGGTCTGTTGTCTGCGAAAGGTCAATGCCGCCCACGGCGTAAGAATGCCGGAAGTCTTCAAGCGTGATTTCTGCCGTTGCGCCTTCTACTATGTGCGCGTCAAGCCACGCAATAGAAGAATTCTGCTTGATATTGCAATACTTCGTCAGGAATTCGGCCTTTTTACTTGCGGACATTTCCGCAACCGCTATTTCCTCGCGGAAGAAGTCAGGGAACACGGAAACGCCCATGTTCGGGTTTGCCTTCTTCAACTCTTCAATATCGTTCCATTTTTCTACATCGTCGATCATGTAGAGGAACGGCAAAAGGCGGCGTTCCTTGCTGTTGCCTTTTAAGAAAGCCGTGCTTCGCTTCATCAATTCATCGTAAATGCCGTCGTTCTCATATCCCGCCGTGGAAATGGACAGGATCAGCGGTTGCCGCCGTGCGCCAAGCGCGGATTTCATAACCTCGTATTGCTTCAAACCACCGTCGCCGCGCCAGCTTGCAACTTCATCGTTGACAACCAAATGAGGGTTAAAGCCGTCGCTTTTCTTCGCGTTGAACGCCAGCGGTTTAACAACTGTGTTCGTGTCCTCTATGTAAATATCGGAACGCCGCTTCTTCGCCAGCTCTGCAAGCTCCGGTTCTTTCTTCAACATCTGGTAAAAGTTATCGTAAACAATGGCCGCTTGATCCAGCTTCGGCGCAAGGCAATATATTTTCGCGCCGTATTCCCCGTCAAGATACGCCATATATGCGATAATGGCCGACGCAAAAAGCGTCTTGCCGTTCTTCCGGCCTATGACAATAAACACTTCACGGAAGACGCGCAAGCCGTCCGCGTCCACGATCCCGAAGATAACGGAAACACAAGCCTTCTGCCATACTTCCAGCTTCAAAAGGTCTTCGCGGCCTTCGCAATGGTGACAGAAGTTTTCTATAAACTTGATCGCTTTGTTTGCCTTCTTCGCGTTGAAGAAATATTCTCCCCGTTCAAGCCCCGCTATGATGATTTCATAAATCAGCCGAACCCATTTGCCAACCGTATATTTCCCGCTCTGAATGCCCGAAAAATATTCGTAAATGTAATTCGCAAAGGGCATTATTCGTCCCTCAACGCCTGCAATTTACTTTCTTTTTTCTTTTCGGGCGGCACAAGATCGGTCAACTGCTTAATGATTGCGGCATGGTTTTTCGTCATTGCTATATGGGTTTTCACCGCGTCGCTTTGCTTCGTGCCTTTCTGGTTTTCGCCGTTCTGGTACTCCACAACATAGCCTTCGGCGTTGATAATTTCTTGTAGCTCTTCCAGCGAAACGGCCATGAACGCGGCGTTTTTTATCAGGCTTTCCACGGTCTGCAACTTGTTTTTGTCAAGGTCTTTGAAAACCCGCTTTAATCGGGCAATCTCTTTTTTGATCTTCTGTTCTTTCGTAAGCTCCTTCTTTGTCGCCACAAAAAACGCCCCCTTTCTGCACCGTCAACCACACCCCCCCACGGGTACACCCGTTATGCGCGCGCCTGCGGAGTAAAATTAATCTCCCGCCCTCGGTGTTCCACCCTCCCTAATTCGGCGGCGAATGGGGGGGGATATACAAGATTGCCGTTTGCGTCGAAAGAATAACGCTTCTTCCGTTCGCCTCTGTGGTGTTCCTTGTTGTGGCAATCTTGACAAAGCGCCTCCAAGTTGTCCCATGAAAGCGCAATGTACGGATTGTTTATATTCTCCTTCGTCAAATAAATTTTGTGGTGTGCGATCTTCGCAACAACCGGATTGTCGGGCGTGGAACATCGTTCGCAAAGATAACCCTTCGATTGCAAGAAGCCTTCACGACATGCGCGCCACGCGTCCGAATTGTAGAACTGTTCAGCCCATGCCTTCACGCCTGCCGCCTCCTTTCGGGCAATAAAAAAAGCCCTCACGGGCGAACCCGCGAAGGCTTGTGAAGTGCGCTGTTTATTTGCATTTAATCAGCGTAATAATTATAGCATATATGGACGGTACACACAAGGGCGCGAAACGGGCGCGAAACGGGCATTTTTCGGCCTGTTTTAATCCGTTGCTTTGTCCCGCTCTTTCCGGTATGTACCCACGCCAACCGCCGCGGGCTTGCCGAACATGCACACGGCCATGTCATTAACGATTTTGTTTCGCCATCTGCGCGCGCTCTTCGCGTCGCGGATCAGCCCCATTCCCTCCAGCTCTGCGGCTATGGCTTCCCATGTGTACGGCTCCGCGCCTGCCGGACGCTCGTTGCCCTGCGCGTCCTCTCCGAAGTAATACATGCGGATCACATGGAATTCTTTTCGCTCTGCGAACAGCTTTACAACGCGGTCAATCTCTTCAAAGCGCGCCCGCGTCCTGTGGTAAGATATGATTTTATCCCGTTTCATTTCGTCAAGTATATCTTCCTCCGTGCGGTATGTGTACCCGCTCGAAGGGGAATAGCTTGAAATACTTGCGCTTCGGCCTTGAAGCTCCACATGCGTATATGCTTCATAATCGGCCACCAGCGCGGCCAGCTTTTTATAATTAAAAAGCAAACTTTCCATTGCGCGGAAATAATTTACTTCGCCACCCATGCCGTCAATATAGGCCATAGAAGCGGTTGCCCGCGCAACCTCGTTTATCAGCTCCCGTACTTCGTCGGTAATCAAGCCCGTTGTTTTTTTGCCCATGTCTGAACCCTCGCTTTCCGTTTACTCTTCGTTGCCGCCATCTTCGGGCGGCGCGTCCGCTTCGTCCGACAACACGCGAACGATTGCGGCCACTTCGTCAAAATCCAGATACACGGGCTTGTTTTCGGTGATCCCGCCGATATTGTACCCCGTCACCTGTTCAAGCCCGTTCCTTTTCAGCGTGAATTTATCGCATTTCACCGTAAATTCCGCGCCGCTCTTCAAAATCACCCGCATAGACATTTTCGCCATGTTTAACCCCGCCTTTCTTCTGCCTGCGACTTGCCGTAATTCGGGTTTGGTGTCTTTAACCACCAGCGCACCGCGGCGTTTTCCTCTTCGGGCTGTGCGCCCGCTATGATTTCAAGCATTGACGACAAGAACACATTTCCCGCCGCCGAAAAATCCGCTTGTTTCTGCTCCCGCTCCTTCGCGCCGTCAACATGCCCGCGCAAAGCAGGGAAAAAGCAGGCGGCAAAGGCTGTCCCCATTGCGTCGAACATATCGCCAAAAGCGCGGGCGGCCTGCCGGATCGTCCGGCCAGCCCTGCGCGCCGCCGCGCCCATCTGCCAGAATGCCAGCGACGGGCGCAAGGACGAAAACAGGGTTTCATACGATCCGAATTCGCCAACGCGGGCGGCCATGCGCGCCGCTTCGTCCCGCTGGATACCGTAAGACATAACCAGCTTCAAAAACCGCTTCTTTTTCAACCTTCTTCGCCTCCCATTGTCAAATACTCTGTAATCACCTTCGCGGCGGCTTCCCACCCCTTGCACAAGGCCACAAAATAGCCTTGTTTTTCAAGGTTTGACAACCACGCTTTTTGATCGTCGCTTGTTTTACTGCCTTTCTGCCGCTTTAGCTCTATGTAAAGGCCGTGAAAGCCGCCGCGGGCGACGGGCAAGCACAAATCCGGCACGCCCGCCTTCACGCCTTCGGCGCGGAAGCGTCCGGCCTCCGCTTTCTTCCGGCTCCCGCCGTTCGGCACATGGTAAAGCAACGCCAATTCAGGGAAACGCCCGCTTTGAAATGCCGCCCACCTGAAAAGGCATTGTTGTTCCACGCTCTCCGTTGGAACCGGAAGGGAAGGGGCGTTATTCTTCAAGATAATTCACCACCTTTTCCACATATCCACACGGCAAGGCGTTTCTTCTTCGGCATTCTGCCGCCGCGTCTGCCTGTGTTTCGTATAGCTCGTTCGGCCACACGCCTTCGTATTGCTCGAAGTATTCGTTTTCGCCAATATCCCAACGGACAAGGAATGCGCCGTATTCTTCGTTCACGGCAACGATTGTCACGGGGACAGGGCAGAAGCGTTCCCAAATGTCCGTAACAAACCAATATTGCCCGCCAATCTCCGGATTTTCTACCACCGCGCGCACCCCCTCAAAGCTGGACGATCCCGCCAATGCGTGCAATGGCCGCGGGCGTTATGGTTCTTCGCTTCAAAACCGCCGTGATCGTATCCCCGAAGCCTTCATAATGCGCTTTTGTCGTGACAAAGTATTGCAATTCGGGGTTCAGGCGTGCGCGAAGCCTTAATTTGAAAATCAGACTTTCGGTTACTTCGGTTTCAATCCGGTAAACCGCTATTTTTCCCGTTGCGCGGTCAACTTCGCGGCAAATTACCATCATTTCCGTTGTGTTCATTGCGTACCCTCCGTTTCTTTTTCTGCTTCTGCGGCGGCGCGGCCTTCCGGTGCAATTTTGCGTATATGTACGCGCCTGCCACAAAATCCGAATACCGCACGGCGCATTCGTTGAAGCTGTATTCAGGGAAAAGCGCGGCGAAGATTGCGGCGGGTTTCGCCTCGAAGTCTTCGGCCATCTGCTCCACCTTGCGGCGGCTTATTTTGGTGTCGGCCTCCGTGATTTTCGGATCAACAAGGTTTTTACTTGCCGCCCACCGTTTGCCGCCGTTCGGCTCCTTCGTCATATAGCGCGCAAGGGCTTCTAATCCGTAATCGTCCGGTTGCAGGCGGCGGGCGTTTGCATACCCGCGGCCATTCCAAAGGGCTTCGGCTTTGTCCCTGTCCATGCCGGACATAATGACATGATGGTGAACGCGCTTGCGCCGTCCATCTTTCCCGCCGAACTCGATCACATAGGCGTATTTCAATTCGGGAAGGCCATTCTTCCGGCGATACTCCCGCACCCTGCGAAGGTAATTCCGAATATCGCGGCGCGCCTGCTCTTCGTCCGGAACAAAGCCGTTTGAATATGTCAGCGTTACGCAAAGGTCTTCTTCCGTGAAATTCGCATTGATCTTCCGAATGAACTTCTTTTTTGCGTTTTTGTCATTCAGGTTCTTTTGTGCTTCCCGTGTTGTGTGCTTCTTTGCCTCCCGAACCTCGTTTTGCGTGTTCCATATCGGGAATATCTCAACTTCAAGCACATTCCCCGCCTTGATCGTGCGGGTACGGTAACGAAAAACATTCCTGTGCCGGAACCGATCAAACGCCCTTTCGGTGTTCTCTCCGGAAAGGTCAAAGAGGAATTCATATTTTGCGCTGTTGTACGGCATGTTGTTTCCTCCCTGCTCGTGGTAAAGGTTTCACCCCCTCCCGTCCCCCTAAAGGGGGAAGCAGGCTCAAAGGAATTGAACACGCAAGGCCGGAAGGTTTGTATTTATCCCCGCCGCCTTCCTGCTTCTATCACTCCGGCAACAACCCATCAAGGGCAAGCCGCTTTCGCGGTGCTGTCGCACCCTTGACAGCTTGCCGCCTCCGTGATCCTGATAAAGCAGGCGACGGGGAATTGAATACAAACCAGCACTTCCGGAATTCTGCTTTTCCGTCCATGTGTTAATACCCATTACAAGCCCGTAATACGCCGTGTTCCGGCGTTTCTTGACATTCTGCCGCCGCGGTGTTATACTGCTATTAGTTTGAATAGCTCTTTTCGCGGCGACGCGAAGGGAGAAAAGCGGCTTGCAGGCAACGCAAGCCGCCTTCTTCTTTTCTATCCGTTATTAAAGCCCGCGGCCTCTGTGTACTCTTCGCAAGGCTCTTCTTCCTTCGGCTTGAACCGAAGGCCATTCACGCACCCGATACACGGAAGCGGGCGTAAGCCGTCCGGCTGTGCGCCGTCGCGGTGCTTTTCGCATTCTTCCAGCCTGCCGCATGTATCGCACCAGCAACGGCGGCAATCCTGAATATCCGTTTTCAACTCCGGTTCTTCGTCTTCTTCATCGTGTACCAGCTCAACGCCTCCGTTTTCGGCGGCCAGCTCTTGCGCATAGGCGGCGAAGCCATCGGCCACGCCGCGGGCGAATGCGTCAGCCGCCGCCGCGCACGCGTGCGCAAGGTCAAAACCCATCGTGTGCGCCATTTCAACAAGGGCTTCTTCGTTGAAGGGCTTATTTTCTGCCACGGTGTCCACCGCCCTTCGTTCCTCTATAAATGCCAAGTGCCACGGCATACACGATCACGACCGCCGCGGAAAGGCAAACCACGCCGACAAGCGCATAAAAGGCGGCAACCATAAATTCAAACGCCGTCATTTTGAACCCGTCCTTTCTTATATATAATGTATAGGGGATAGGCCGCCCCATCGCGCGGGGCGGCCTTTTCCGTTATCCCTTGATAAGCTCGAACGCCTGCGCGTCGGTAAATCCGGCCTTTTTCAGCTCCGAATACCAGCCGAAAAGCTGTTTTGCTTCTTTTTCCTGCTCTTTCTGTTTGCCTTCTTCGATTGTGGCCGGAATATCGAAGGCGGCGGCAATGTGCTTCATCATGTCCACCGCGTCCGCGCGCTTCTGCTCTTCGTCTTTCTGCTCCTTTTCGTGGGCGGCCTGCGCCTCCACTTCGGCAAGAATGCCCTTCGGCTCTTCGCCTTCCCCGAAAATGGCCTTGTTCAGCCCTTCCGCAAGGGCTTTCCCGATCATTTCACCGAACGACGGCTTGCGCTCGTTCACTTCGCCTTCGTCATAAGATACCAAAATATCGGATTTCAGAGCGCAAAGCGGACGCACGCCCCTGTAGCCGTTGTACGCGAAGTGGCTGTCCAACGCCCCCGAAGTGCCGACATAGCGCACAAAACTTTTATAGCCGTTCCGCTCGGTTGAAAACGGGGTACAAGTCCAATAGTCTTCCGACGCTTTCGGAATGATTTTGCGGAACGCACGGTACATCTGATCCGTGATAAGCCCGATCTTTGCGCTGTCCGTGCCGTAATCGTCTAAACCGTCGTCGGAAGTCAGGTCAAGGGCGATCGGCACAAACGCTTCTTTGTCCGCACCCGCGGCGGCCAGCTCTTCCAGAAAATCACCGTTCAGGAAGGCGCGGACGGAAGAGGCGGCAAAATCGTTCTTGTTGTCCGTGTCGAAAGCCATGTACCGAACTTCGCCGTTTTCGTCCTTCAACACATCTTCCGCAATACAAAGCGACATATTCGGGCGTGCGTCCAGCACAACCCACTTCACGCCGCCGTATGTAATGCGGCTTTCTGCGCCAAACTGTCCGATCTTTCCGGTTTTCAAAGTCTTTTCCATTTGAATAACTCCTTTCATTTGTTCCAGTATTCAACGGCCTGTTCCACCGTTTCAAACTCTCTTGTTGTGATCCCGCACGACGCGCACCGAATAAGGGGGCGCGGCTCAAAATAGGAAAAACGCCGCTTCAAAATCTCTGCATTGCCGCCGCAATAGCGGCACGGCTTCAATTCCGGAATGCGCGGCTTTTCCCGCTCGTTCAGCATGGTTTTTCGCCGCCTTCCCCGAAAAGGTCTCGCGCGATCCGGTTGTATTCCTCAAAAATCCGGTCAAAGGCGGCCTTCCACGCTTCGCCATGCTCCCGATCTTCCGGCGCGGCGACATGCGCCAATTCGTGCGCGAATATCTCAACGCCTGCCGCAATGGGGATTTCTCCGGATACCTCCACAACGGGCGGCGATCTGTCTTCCGGAAAGGTTGTCACCCCGCAAGCCGCGCCGCCGCTTCCGTCTTCTACCTCCGGCACAAAATAGGCCGCGTATTCCCGTTCGGGGTAAAGGTTCTTGAAAGCCAGCGCAACCAGCGCGAACGGATCGTTTGCAAAGGGCGATACCAGCCGCCCCGCTCCCGCGGTCAACATTTCTTCCCGCCGTGGCGATATGGGCGGGTTTTGTTGTATTCGTGCTTGATCCGTATAGCCTCTTCAATGTCAATTCCGGCGCGCCCGCAATAGTCCAGAATGCGGATCATGCAATCGGCCAATTCCACCGCCACGCCTTCCGGCTTGCGCCGCTCGTGCTTTTCGCACGCCTCCCCGTCCGCATAAAGTATTTCTTCGCCTTCGACATTGTAATAAATGTTCGGCTTTCCGGCGCGGTACTCTTCCAAAGCCTCCGCAAGCTCCGAAACGCAAAGCATAAGGATTTCGGGCAATTCCCGTTCCTGCTCCCACCAGCCATGCGCAACGGCATTTTCATGTACTGCCGCGGCAAGCTCGTTCAATCCCTGTTTTTCCATCGTCTGAACTGCTCCTTTCAAATTCGGCGCGTTTCATACGCCTTTTTCAACGCCTCTTGTCCTCTGCTCATAATAGAAGGGGAAGTGATACCCAAAAGGGCGTTTACAAGCGTTCTGCACGCTATGTATTCGTTATCCCGCTTTTCGATCCAAAACGCCGCGGTTTTGAACTTGTCTGTTTTGATCCTTCTGATTTTCAGCATTGCGCGCCCTCTCTTCCTGTTCAGCCTCTTTCACGCATTTGCATGTTTCGCCATAGTCAAGGTGACTTCCGCACCGATCGCAAACCTTGTATTTCACGATTTCACCGCCTTTCCGTTATAAATCACCAGCATAGAGGGGAAGGGCGCGGGATCGGCGGCGTTGCCGTCGTCGTCCGTAAACCGAAGCCGCCCACGAATAAAGCGAATTTCTGCTTTGTGGTATATAAAATCGTGGAAATAGCTTGTATCGGTGCGCGCCGGAATAAGAAGAACAATCGGCGTTCCGGCCTGCGCCTCTTCGTATGCCTTTTGAACCCACTTGCCGATTTCGCGCCCATACGGGGGATTGCAAAATACTGTACCCCCGCAACTTTCCAAGAGGATTTAAGCCCGTCCGTTTCCGGCGTGAAATATAGCGGGCATTTTGCCGTTTTATCCGTGGCCGCCGCGTCCAGTGTGAAGGAAAATTCTTCGTTCAGCTTGTCGAAGAAGTCTTGCGGCGTACACCAGCACATATTTTTAGAGGATAACAAAGCCTTGTTCATGCGCCCGCCCTCGCTTTCTGCAATTCTCGTTCAAGGCGTTCAACCTTCCGGCGCAAGGCGCGGTTGTCAGCGTTTACCCGCTCGATCTCTGCGGCCAGCTTGTCCGCGGCGGTGTCCGTTTCCTTTTGATAATCGCAAGGGCGCACAACTTCGCAAATATAAACCGTCTTGCCCGATCCGGAAAAATTGCTTTTCGTTTCCTCCGTCTGCAATACAATGTCGCGCGTGGCGCGGATTTCATCAAGCGACATCAGCACAAAGCGGGAATGCCTCTGCGTCCTAATCATCGTCGCCCGCCTCGCTTTCCGGTTCAATGATTGCCCCCGTTTCCGGATCAACCTTGAATTGCCCCGCGCTCTCTGCGGCGGCCTGCCGCTCCCGCTCCTGTTCCCGAAGGTCAAGAGAAACGGCGCATTGCCGCGTCAGCTCTTGCAGGCGTTGGACAAATTGCGCGCTTATAACATCACACGGCATAATTACCGCTTGAAGCAGGAAGCCCGCTTTTGCTACGATATACGGCGCACCGAAGGGCGTTACCCGCTCGTAAAGCTCCAATACATCAAGCACATCTGAAACGGGCGACAAATAGCGGCTTTCGATGAAAACCAGCCCGCGGCGTGTCTGCAATGGTTTCAAGGTCTTTCCGCTATACACAATCGAAAGGTTGCCTTGTTCAATGATCTTTTCGGTTGCGTCGGTGTCCTCGAAGTTGATCCCCTCCGGAATGTCACGATACCGCACAAGCCAGTCTTCGCGCTGTTTCTCCGGCACATCGAAGATCGTTAAAATGCTTTCTTCGTCCAGCTCCGGAAGGCCGGAAATAGGATAAACCGCGCTTCCGTCGCCTATGTACTGCGATATTGTGCCGCTATCGCTGTATCGGTTGAATAAAACAACCTGTTTGTTTTTCTTGCATATCGCGGCAATGCTCTTTATCTTCATTTACGGCGGCCTCCTTTCCGGAAGTCCCGCACGGTATCGCGGATCGTGGTTTCCGTCAGATACCAGAACAGCGGCAACCCTAAAAGAAACGCTTCGCCGCCGATCGCCTCGTATCCGCGTTCGGCAAGGGCGTACCCCTGCCCCCAACGGAAGAGAAGAACTCCCGCCGCGGTAAGGGCGGCGTATTTCAGGACGGCAAAGGCAACATTCGCCGTCAATGCGCTTCCCGCTACCCGAAGAGGGCGGGAACGGCGGCGCGTGGCCGCCTGTGTGTTTTGAATAGCTCTTTGCATGTGTGATCCTCCTTTCAATACTTGCCGTAAACGGTCACGGCCATATAAGGGCGATCGGTTTTCGCGGCGGTTACAATGGCCGTATTGATCCACGATACCCGCAAGAAGTCGCGCGCCGTCCGCTTTGCCAGCCTCCACACCGCCCGCGCGTCGTCGTCGCCAAACTCTGCGACGGCTTCAAGGTTGAATTCGCACACCTTGACAATCCTTCCGTAAGGCTTGCGGGCGGGGCGTTCCTTCATGTATTCTTTGTTGCCCTCTTTGCACTTGATAATTTCGAGCGGGCGGGGGAACTGCCAGCCGCCGCCCTGCTTGTCCTGCTTCTGCTTCGACATAGTTTGAATAGCTCCTTTCGCTTAACTGCTGTATGGATTTTTCAATCTCCAATCCCAAAACACGCCGCCTTCGTATTCCGTCCGGAAATGGTTTACTTCTCCGTCGCCTGTGAAGAAGACATATTCAGCGGGAAGGACGCGGCCAACCTCGCCGCCTTCCCGTTTTTCCCGCTCCCACCGTATCAGCACATCGGCGGCAATCGCCTTGAATTCCTCCGTTGCCGGATAGTCCGGCGAATATCCGGCGAATTGGTACGGCTGTGTTACCACTTCGGCCACGGTGTCCGGCCAGCCTTCCGCGTCAACGCGGTTCAGGACGCACCACACAACCGCCGCTTTGTGCATATCCGAAGGAATGCCGCGGGCTTCACCCCATATCACGCGCGCCAGCATTTCAACTTCCGCTTCGTCCGGTATGTACGGGGCGGGCGTAGGTGTCAGTGTGGCCGCGGCGGGCGCGTCCAGCTTGTCCCGCTCGGCCTCTTCAAGCGTAGGCGCGGGCAACGCTTGATCCTGCCCGCCGGGGCTGTCGGCCTCCATTGGAACCACCGCCGCAACCGCTACGGCGAAGGCGCACCCGACAACCGCCACGGCCAGAAGCAGGAAGGGAAGAGGCGAACGGCGGCGCGGCCTGCGCCGCCTCATTGTCGCGCCTCCGTTCCATATCCAAATATGCCGTTCGCTTCACAAAATGCGATACACTTTTCATATACAAGGCGATAAACTTCCCCGAACTCTGCCACTTCTTGCGCGGTAACCTTTATGCACGGATATTCCCCGATCGGTTGTGGTGCAACCCAACGAAGAAAGTTGTTCCAGCGTGCGCCGCCCGCCTTCAATTCTTCTCTTATTCCGTAGGTGTCGCCCGTGAAAACATATCCTGTTCCGTCCTCTGCAAATCCGTTCTTTTTGAAGAAAGCGGCGTTTTCCTCTGCCTGCCTCTTTAGGAACCGCTTGTGCGCCTTCTCTGCAAGCACCGCTTCATATTCCGGTGTGTACTTCTTCACAATGGCGGGCTTTTTCCGCTTCCCCGTGCCTCCGCACTCGTAACAAACCCTTCCTGTTCTCCACCAATTATCACTTTCGCCAGCACCTCCACACCGCGGACAATTCCAATCATGATAAATTTTTGTTCCGTTTCGATCTGTCCGGACATACTCTAAAGGGATACCCATAGTTTGAATAGCTCCTTTCGCGTCTATCGCGCTTTCAGGTTTAACCACCATTCCGGATTATTCCGGAACTTCTCATGCGGACAATATGTGCAATCCGTAGAAGGGCATTTCCGGCAATACCGCTTGTGAAATTCATCGTCCCACGGCCCTTCTAAAATCGGCAACCCCCGAAGGAACGCCCCAAGCCCCGCGGGGGATTGCGTCAGCTTTTCAAAATTAGTCACCGCCAAAACCTCCCTGTTCAGCCCCGCCGCTTGCCTGTGCCGCCCCGCGGCGGCCTCTGCGCTTGAAGTTTTCCCGAACCACCGCTTGCGCCCGCTCTGCGCTGTAAATCTCGCGTTGCGCCGCGTCCACTTCTCCGGTATAGCCTCGTTGCAATTCGTGGTAGATCGTCGCGGTATGCACGCCAAGCCGCGCGGCGATTTCAAGCGGGCGATCCCCGCGGGCGTGCCACGCCTCGATCTTCTTCCGATCCTCAAAATCCAGATACCTATAATTTCCCGCCATGTCTTCACCCCGTTTCTATTGCGGTTTATCGTGGTTTGTGGTATAAAAAAATAAATGCGGAAGGCTCGAAGCTCCCCGAAAATAGGGGCTTGTCCTTTCGCATTTAATATTACAACCCACATCAAGAGATTTTTCTATCACTTTTCCTTGCTTTTTTCACATAAAATGGTATACTGAAAAAATAACTTAAATTTCAGGAAGCATTTCAAACTTATGGAGGGATTACACCATGATTACGCTTCTGTCAAGACTGTTCATCCCGGATTACGAGAATTATTCCAGCCCGAAGGTTCGCCAGGCATACGGCATTCTCACCGGTTCGGTGGGCATTTTTTTTAACTTTTTTCTATTTGTGCTAAAGATCGTCGCCGGTATGATCAGCCATTCCATTGCAATCACTGCGGACGCATTCAACAACCTGTCGGATGCCGGTTCTTCGGTCATTACGCTGATCGGATTTAAGATGAGCGGACAGGAAGCAGACTCCGACCATCCTTATGGGCACGGAAGAATCGAATATCTCGCCGGGCTTTCCGTTTCTGCCATTATCCTCATCATGGCAGCGGAGCTTGCCAAATCCTCCTTTGAGAAGATCCTGCACCCGACCCTGCCGGAAATTTCTCCGGTTATTTTTTTGATTCTGGTCGTTTCCATTCTCGTCAAGTTCTATATGTATTTTTATAATCACAAAATTGCCGGTGCCATCGACAGCTCTGCGATGAACGCAACAGCGTCTGATTCCTTCGGCGATGTACTCGCTACCTCCGTCGTCCTCCTTTCTTCTGTTATTGGGTGGATTTTCGGTCTTGCCATCGACGGCTGGTGCGGTCTTTTGGTCGCGATCTTCATCTTTTATTCCGGCGTAAGCTCTGCCCGGGATACCATCAATCCGCTGCTCGGTCAGGCTCCCGACCCGGAGTTTGTCACAAAAATCCGCAGCATTGTGCTTTCCCATCCACAGATCATGGGCATTCACGACCTGCTCGTTCACGATTACGGTCCCGGACGACGGATGATCTCCCTGCATGCGGAGGTCAATGCCCAGGGCAGCTTTGTGGAGCTGCACGATCTGATTGATAACATAGAGCGCGAGCTGCAGCAGAAGCTTTCCTGCAGTGCTGTCATCCATATGGACCCGGTCATCACCGATGATCCGGAGATCAATGAGCTGCGCCATAAGGTCACCGATATCGTCTACCGGCTCGATGAGCAGCTGACCCTTCACGATTTTCGTATTATACGCGGTCCTACCCATACAAACGTCATTTTCGATGTTGTGGTTCCGTTTCATTTTAAAATGACTGATGCCCAGCTACGCAGCTGGCTCGATAAACGGATCAAGCAGATCGATCCGTCCTATTTCTGTGTGATCAATATCGACAAAAATTAGCGGACCTTCTGCTCCGCATGAAATATCGTTTTTTGCAATGGAGGATTTTTCTCATGAGCTTACTCGAATTATTCCTTCTGGCTGTCGGTCTGTCGATGGACGCTTTTGCCGTATCCGTCTGTAAGGGCCTCTCCGTACGTCGCGGCAGTATGAAACAGGCACTCACCGTCGGCATCTGGTTCGGTGGCTTTCAGGCGCTGATGCCCTTTCTCGGCTATCTTCTGGGCATCACGTTTTCCTCTCTGATCACGAGCATCGACCACTGGATCGCCTTCGTCCTGCTGGCATTTATCGGTTTCAACATGATCCGCGAATCCAGAAGCGATGAAGAAAATGAATCCAATGACCGCTTCGATTTCAAAACCATGCTTCCGCTTGCTGTTGCAACCAGCATCGACGCACTTGCCGTCGGCGTTACCTTTGCTTTCCTGCGGGTAAACATCGTTCCGGCAGTCAGCTTCATCGGCTGCATCACTTTCCTGCTCTCCGCAATCGGTTTAAAGGCAGGCAACATCATCGGCGCAAAAAACCGCTCCCGCGCAGAATTTGCGGGCGGTCTTGTTCTGATCCTGATGGGCATAAAGATTCTGCTGGAGCACCTCGGTGTGATTTCGTTTTAAAAGCTTTTGTGTGAGTTTGTCTGAAAATCTTTTGCTTGACAACTGTATGATGCAGTGTTAAAGTGGGCATATGCGATACACATTAACAATCACGGGAGATCCGGAAGGGATTTTCTGATAAAAGAAAGGAAAGGAGGTATGTTATGATGTTATTGTTCGTCGGATCAAATCGAAGCTATTTTGAATATCATAAGAATGCCTCCCGCCCAAACTGACGTTTTGATTCGTCTGACAAGAGCCGCGGCATTCTCATGCTGCGGCTTTTTTTATACAACAGGATGTTGAAAAACAGGCATTTTGTTGTCAATCAGGGCAGCCTGCCTCTTGTCTGATCCGGTTTCTTTACCGCTCTCAGAAAGCTCCGGGGCTTTCCTGAAAAAGAGATTTTTTGCCGCAGAACATGCTTTCATGCTTCTGCGTTTTTTTATACCCAGGGGTATGTCCTGCCTTTGCAGGCATTATGAGCAAACGTCCCTTTCGACGTTATGTTTTTTACAAATGGAGCAAAAATCCTGTCTGGCGGGATTTTTTCCACATATATCAACTTCAAAAGAAGGGGGAATTTATTTTCATGAAAAAGTTGTCCTACTACTTAAAACAGCACATTCCGGGCTATCTGTTTGCCATCCTTTCGATGGTTATCGCGGTCAGCCTGGATCTGCTCACCCCGCAGGTGACCCGGCATATTGTCGATGACGTCCTTGTGGGCGGTCAGATGGGGAAGCTCAAATATCTGCTGCTGGCGATTTTACTCATCGGCATCGGACGCTGTATTTTTCAGTACACCAAGGAGTTTACCTTCGACAAAATCTCCTCTACCATCGCCACAGACATGCGCCGCGATTTATTCGCGCACATTCAGTCGCTGTCCGCCGACTTTTTTGACAAGACGAGCACCGGAGAGCTGATGGCGCGCGTCAAGGACGACATCGACCGCATCTGGAATGCGCTCGGCTACGTCGGCATGCTGATGATGGAGGTTGCGTTCCATGTCACCGTCATTTTATTCTGCATGTACAGCTTAAACTGGAAACTTGCGATCCTGCCCACGCTCTGCATGATTTTCTGCGCCGTCCTTGCAATTTTGATGGAAAACAGACTCGGAACTATCTACGAAGAGATCAGTGAGGAAAACGCAAAATTAAACACCGTTGCAGAAGAAAACCTCGCAGGCGTGCGCACTGTCAAAGCTTTTGCGCGGGAAAAATTCGAAATCAAAAAGTTTCTTTCCCACAATAAGCGCTACTACGAACTGAATATGACGCAGTCCCGCGTGTTTGTCCGCTACTCTCCGTACTTTTCCCTGATTGGAAAGCTGCTGCCGCTTCTGGTGCTTTTGATCGGCGGTTACTTATTCCTGCAGGGAGAGCTGACGCTCGGTGCACTCAGCGCATTCGTACAATATTCCACCAATATCGTATGGCCGATGGAAATGCTCGGCTGGCTGTCCAACGACTTTTCCTCCGCGGTCGGCAGTTACCGCAAAATCCGCAAAGTGTACGACCAGAAGCCTTCGATTCAGGAACCTGAAGAACCGATTGTCCTGCCGGAAGTGACCGGCGATATCCGCTTCGAGCACGTTTCTTTCCATAAAGAGGACCAGCATGAGATTCTTCACGACATCCATTTTCATGTGGAGGCAGGCAAAACGATCGGTATCATGGGCGCGACCGGAAGCGGCAAGACGTCCCTGATCCAGCTGCTCTGCCGCCTTTACGACGCGACGGGCGGCACGATTTATCTCGACAACGTGGATATCCGCAAACTCAGCCTGCGTCAGCTGCGCAGCTGTATTTCCACCGTCATGCAGGACGTCTTTCTGTTCTCGGATACAATTCAGGAAAACGTTATGCTCGGTCAGAAAGGAAACTTAAACATTTCCGACGTGCGGCTCGCTTCCCGCGACGCCCAGGCTTCGGAATTTATCGACCGGCTCTCCGAGCAGTATGACACCGTAATCGGCGAACGCGGTGTCGGCTTGTCCGGCGGCCAGAAGCAGCGAATTTCCATCGCGCGGGCGCTTGCAAAGCATACACCTGTGCTGGTGCTGGATGATTCGACCAGCGCACTGGATATGGAAACGGAATATGCCATCCAGCAGACCCTCACCCGGCTGCCCCATACGACCAAGCTCATCATCGCGCACCGTATCAGTGCCGTCCGTCATGCAGACGAAATCATCGTCCTGGAAAACGGACACATTGCAGAACGTGGTACCCACGAAGAACTGCTTGCCCTTCACGGGCTTTACTATCAAACCTGGCAGGCTCAATTTGGCATGATGCCTGACCAGAAGGAGGTGACAGATTATGGCTGTTAATTCTTATAAGCAGGACGAACACAGCACAGACGTCGGTAAAATGAAGACGCTGATGCGCCTGTTTTCCTATCTGCTGGACTATAAAAAAGAGATCCTCGCTGTTCTGGCGATCATGGCATTCTGCGTGTTTGTCAGTCTCGTAAACCCTCTGATCATGGAAAACGCGATCGACAAACATATTTCCACCGGCGATTTTCCCGGACTGGCAAAACTGATTGGAATTGCCGTTGTGCTGAACGTGATCATGATCCTTTTTGTCAAGCTGCGGATGCTGATTATGGCAAAGGTCTGCAACAGTATCCTCGTAACGATCCGCCAGCAGCTTTATACCCACATCCAGACCCTGGATTTTTCCTTTTTCGACAGCCGTCCCACCGGTAAGATCCTCGCCCGCATCATCGGCGACATCAACTCCTTAAAGGACGTGCTCGGCAACTGCGTCACGACGCTGATCCCGGATTTTTTCACAATCTGCGCCGTCGTCGTGATCATGTTTCTCAAAAATCCGGTTCTCGCAGCGGCTTCCCTGATCAGCCTGCCGCTGATGATCTTCTGCATGTGGTTTATCCAGGTGTACTCGCATAAGCGCTGGCAGATCCACCGCAAAAAATCTTCCAACTTAAACGCGTTTGTCCACGAGGATTTGTCCGGAATCCGTATCATCCAGAGCTTTTCCGCCGAACAGGAAACGATGGCTACGTTCCATCAGCTGACGGACGAGCACCGGGATTCTTTTATCGACGCAGTGCGCTTAAATGACGCGTTCGGTTCCGCCATCGATATTTGCTGGGCAATCGGCACTTTCGCCCTGTATTTTACCGGCATTGTCCTTCTCGGTCCCGATAAGATTTCCCTCGGTATCCTGATCGCATTCGGCTCCTATATTTCGATGTTTTGGAATCCGATTATGAACCTGAGCAACTTTTACAACCAGATCATCACCAATATCGCCGGAGCCGAACGTATTTTTGAGATTCTGGACACAGAGTCTAAAATTTCCGATGCTGACGGCGTGACCAAGCTGCCTCCGGTCAAAGGGGCTGTTACCTTCGATCATGTTTCCTTCTCCTATGATGGAGAGAAGCGCGTTTTAGACGACGTCAGCTTCCAGATCAAACCCGGCGAAACGATTGCTTTAGTCGGTCCTACCGGCGCAGGCAAAACGACGATCGTCAACCTGATCAGCCGCTTTTACGATATCCAGACCGGTCATATCCTGATCGACGATTACGACGTGCAGAAAATTTCCATCGAAAGCCTCCGGCAGCAGATGGGCGTCATGACGCAGGATAACTTCCTGTTCTCCGGCACGATCAGGGACAATATCCGTTACGGAAAACTCGATGCGACGGACGAAGAGATCATCGCAGCCGCAAAGGCAGTCAACGCACATGACTTTATCCTAAAGCTCGAAAAAGGATATGACACCGTATTATCCGAACGCGGCGGCGGTCTTTCCATCGGTCAGAAGCAGCTGCTCGCCTTTGCCCGCACGATGGTATCCGATCCCCGCATCCTGATTCTGGACGAGGCAACCAGCAGCATCGATACCAACACGGAAATCCTCGTGCAGGAGGGCATTGAACAGCTTTTAAAGGGACGTACCTCCTTTGTCATTGCACACCGCCTTTCCACGATCCAGAAGGCCGACCGGATCTTCGTCATCGACGACGGCCGCATTATCGAGGAGGGCAATGCAGCGCAGCTGCTTGCGCAGAAAGGCTTCTACTACGATCTGTACATGAGTCAGTTTAAAAATGTGATGTAAATCACTGCACCGCGGCATAAAGACGATATCATTTTGTTGTGCCGCACCACGAGAAAAACGGCGCTGTCTGGAATTTCGTTTTCCAGACAGCGCCGTTTTTTGTGCCTTCTTTCTATTCTGCCCCTTCTTGCGCCCGTTATTCTTTTTCGGATAAGATCACTGCAAGCATTCCCTGCTCCACCGTCACACTGGACCGTTTTCCAATAAATTCATTGGAAATTCCGATCGGAAAGCTGTTTGTAATCTCACCGTCCTGCATTTCATATTTTAAATTCCGAATCGTAACGCCTGATGCCTTTTCCCCAAGAGAAAACAGGGACAGAAAGCCTTTCGCTTCCGGTTTAAACCAGACCGTCTCGTTCTGCATCACGAATGCCGTCGTCTTATCATCCATCAAATACCCAACTGCGCTGCACTGTTTTAAATAAATCAGGCACTGCAGGTTTGCCAGCGTATGCTCGAGTCTGCCGCCCATCCCGCCGTAAATGCGAAATTCCTGACAGCCTTCTAAAAGACCTATACGGATGGCAGCCAGCATATCCGTATCGTCCTTTTCTGTCGGAAGTACAACGACATGATCCGGCGCAATTTTTGCGATCTCCGCAATCTGCGGCATGTCCGATTCCTGCACGGAATCAAAGTCGCCCACAATCAGGTCCGGAACTATATCATATTTTCTGCAGGTATCGTAACCGCCATCCACTGCGATCACAAAATCCTCCGGCTTTGTTTCGATTTTTTGAACGCTGCAGTCTCCTGCTCCAATTAAGATACACCGTTGCATGCTGCCACTCCCTTCTGTCCATCTGCGCCGCCTGCATGATACCTCCACGCTGTGGCAGCCTACTTACTCCTTCTGACGCTTCTCGTTTTCTCCGCCCCAGTCATAAATCATTTCCGCCGACGAGCCCTCCGCCGTGTAGGTCTTTTTTGCAAAGCGGTAATTCATCCGGGATACAACGTTTGTATTGTCCGTTGCAATCCCGCTTACCATTGTATTCCAGTACACGATTTCATATTCCGTATGCGGATAATATGCCGCCGGATCGTAAGCTGGCACATACTCGATGCTGCTTCTCTGTACGCCGAGATCCTCCATTTTCTGTCCCAGCACCCGAATTGTACCACTTGGCTGTGCAAGAGAATCATCTTCTACAAAAGAAAACTTCCAGCCGTCATCTGTAAGGAGAAATACGATCGCTTCTTTCGTGACCGGCACATAGGTATTGCCCGTCCAGTATTCCATCGTGCGATTGATAAACGCATCCCGGATGGCCTTGTACTGATCCGTCACGATGAAATTCCGCGCCGCCTTGTAGTCTTCCTGTTCAAACGCCTCAAACATCGGCGCGAAATAATCGCTTATCTCCTGCTGTTTGGAAAGACATGCCAAAATACCATCTGCTTCTGCATCTCCCAGCGCCTGCGCCCGTTCTACCAGTTTCTTCCAGCTGTCCCGATGCGAAAGGCTTAAATAAATCTTCTGTGCTTTCGGTATTATAAATCTGTATGCTGCTTCCTGGTAGCTGTTGTCCTTTTCGGCAAGCCCCAAAAGCTTTTCGGCAACGTCTGCGTATTCGTCAAAATCAGAGGTTCCATCCAGTTCGTCTAACATCAGGGACGCAGTATCCCCCTGCACTGTGACCTGCTGGACACAGTTTTCTAAAACGCTTCTGACACTTTCATTATCCGGATCTGATTCCAGCACGGTAAGACAACTCCTGATATCGTCCAGACCGGCAGTCTTTTCATTGACATGCTCCACTATGCTGTTCAATACAGTCGCACAGTAGTTCTGCAGCAGAATTTCGGACTGTGTCGTCTCGTATCCCTGATGCAGAATTTCTGCCGCCTCATCCAGCTGTCCCTGCGCTGCATAATCATCCGCCAGCCCACGATAAGCGCGCACGCTGCCTTCATCGATTGAAAGCGCTTCCGTATAAGCCTCCTGCGCCTCCAAATAATTCATTTCCGTCATATATTTTGCCGCAAGGGTCAGCTGCTTTTCCACCTTTGTCTGCGGTAAATTATGATAAATCAGCGTAGAACCTGCTGCCGCCACAATCACTGCTGCCGCTGCGATTCCGATCTTTTTCCTTTTCTGCGCTAATTTTTTTCCTCTTTTTTTCCACATGATAGATCTCTGCCTTTTCCTGTCTTTCTTTCGCCCCGATGCCAAAACCAAGGGGTTTTCCGGCTATTTCTGGTTCCAGAGCATACAGACGGTATTGTATCAATTTTTCTCCCGCTTTGTAAAGACTTTACACGAAAAAGTCACAGATCCGCTCTTCTATTCCTAATCATGTTCCCATAGACCGGAACATTCCAAGCATAAGTCCCATACTCAGAAACGGTCCAAGCGCAATCTTTTGCCCTCTCCCGTTTCGAAACAACATCAGATACAGACAGTATCCCCCTGCAAGCGCCATTCCAAACGCAAGACTGTCCCAGACAGCAGACAATCCCAAAAAGAAACCACCTGCCGCCATCAGCTTGACATCCCCGCCGCCGACTGCTCCCGGCCTGCATACAGCTGCCACAAAAAGCGGCAATCCGGCAATAAACGCCCCGGCAAGACGCATTCTTATAGAAGGCTGCGGCATCCAAAAAATCGCAGCAACACCGGTCAGGAACAGAAATCCCGTGATCGCGTCCGGAATCTTTCTTTTCTTAAAATCACAAAGGCTGGCTGTAATCAGACCTCCCATAAAAAGCACATCCAACAAATAGCTTCCTGTTTCTTTCATTTTTTCCGCTCATTTCTGCGCACGCTTTTTGCGCATGTCGAGTTTGTATCAAGTGCGCGCAGACACAAATCTCGCGATTGAAAAATTATATTTTTCAATCTTCTCCCTTCGTACTGCACATTCCATCTCATCCGACGCATGCAATGGCATGTGGCACGGCTCCCCTTATCTGCTTTCCATTCTAGCAAATTTACGACTTTCCGGTAAGCCATAATGTCTCACAAAATCGACGATCCAAACGCACGTTCTTTTTGTAACCACTTGCAAATTTGGCAGCAATTTTAAAACTGGTATGGTAAAAAAATTGTAAAATGGCACTTTCTATCATGCCACATATTGCTTATGATAAGAAAAACTTTGATGAGGAGGATTTCCACTATGAAAAAAGAATCTTTTCAGAAGCTGGTTCTGACCGGTGTATTTGCAGCATTATCTTATGTTGTCTTCACTTTTTTGCAGATTAAGATCCCGCTTCCCGGCGGCGACGCAACAAGCATCCATCTCGGCAATGCCGTCTGTGTTCTCGGCGCGCTGATCCTTGGCGGTCTCTGGGGCGGCATCGGCGGATCCATCGGCATGACCATCGGCGACCTTTTCGATCCCGTCTATGTCGTATATGCACCCAAGACCTTTATTCTGAAGCTCTGCATCGGTCTGATCACCGGTCTGATCGCCCATCACTTCGGTCACATCACTTATCAGACAGACAAAAAGAAAATCGCCCGTATTGCAGCACTGGCAGCACTGGGCGGGCTGATCTTCAACACAATCTTTGATCCTCTTGTAGGATATTTTTATAAGCTGCTGATCCTGGGCAAACCCGCTGCAGAGCTGACTCTGGCATGGAATATCACTGCAACAGCCATCAACACCGTGATTTCCACCATCGTTTCCGTTCTTGTATACATGGCGCTTCTGCCTGCACTCAAAAAGTCCGGTCTGTTCTTTCAGGTCGGCAAAGAAGGATCTTCCAAATGAATCTACAGATTCCCAAAAAGGCGGCAGTCATCAACAGCTTCGCCGGATATGGACGCTGTTCCCTCACCGAGGCGCTTCCCATTTTGAGCGCCATGAGGGTGCAGGCGTGCCCGGTGCCTACCGCCGTTTTTTCCAATCATACAGGGTTTGCAGCCTTCGCCTGTCAGGATCTGACCGCGTTTCTGCCCTCCTATCTGGAGCAATGGAAGCAGTTAAATCTTACGTTTGACGGTGTTTTGTGCGGATTTTTAGGACAGGCAGAACAAATTCTGTCTGTTTCTTCCTTTCTTTCCGACCAGAAAAGACGAGGCTGCCAAACAATTCTCGTCGATCCCGTCATGGGCGATCACGGAAAGCCCTATCGCACGATCACACCAAAACACTGTCAAAAGCTGCGCAGCCTGATTCCGCTGGCAGACATCATTACGCCCAATATCACGGAAGCATGCCTTTTGACGGATACGCCCTGGAAAGACGGCTTCTGGAATGAATCTGAGCTTTCTGAGCTTTGTCAAAGGCTTCACAAACTCGGTCCGTCCAAAATCGTCATCACAGGTCTGCCCTGCCTGATCCATGGGAAAGAAGGCTTTGAAAATTATCTGTCCTGCAAGGAGCCGTTTTCTCAACGCGCCTGCCTGACGCCCTCTGCAGGTCCGTCCCGACATGGAACCGGCGATATTTTCGCTTCGATCCTGATGGCGGACGCACTAAACGGCGTCGATTTTTCCGTCTCCGTCCAAAAGGCAGCGGATTTTATTTCCAAATGTATTTCCGCATCGAAAGCGCTGCAGATTCCGGAGCCTGATGGCGTCTGCTTCGAAAATTTCCTGTCAGATCTGACAGACCAGTAAATGATGCATTTTCCTATGAAGAAACAAAAGATCCTGTATTGCCCGGCGCAAACGCGCAGCAGCAATGCAGGATCTTTTTGCGATCTGTTCTTTCGATCCGGCTCTATTTTACCAGCACTTTCTCAATTTCTGCAATATAAAGCGTATGGAAATCCTTATCCGGATACCAGGAATCCACGATCTTTTGATCCAGAAATGCTGCTTCCTCCATGGGCTGTGCGAACAGCTTACGGCACACGAGCGTCATCCGGCTTTCTTCAAAAACAGGCGCGCCATCTACAAGTGACTCTGTCAGTCCGCTTTTGGCGATCTTATCCTCTGTCCTTCCAGATACCGTTCCCATGTAATTTAACATCTCCCGCTGTGTTTCCGGGAAAATACCAAGGGAAAACGTCTCTGTCTGATCCAGAAAGGTCTTCGTGTAGCGCTGTGGGCGAATCACGATCATCACGACCGACTTTCCCCACATTTCACCTACTGCTCCCCAGCTCGCCGTCATGGCGTTGCTTTTGCCGTCTTTGTTTGCTGCTACCAGCAGCCACTCCTTTCCGATCAGCTCGAAGGGGTTATCCTTGATCTCCTGCGGTTTGATTTCACGAAACAT